>Ga0187873_1003806_pt1 | contig 10699 bp, 9 predicted proteins | sample June2016WEW_16_1_2_FD_133012 | JGI IMG/M metagenome (GOLD analysis project Ga0187873, IMG submission 133012) | Peatland microbial communities from SPRUCE experiment site at the Marcell Experimental Forest, Minnesota, USA - June2016WEW_16_100 | ecosystem: Environmental > Terrestrial > Soil >... | reverse complement strand
GGCGGGTTTCCGGCAGGTCATGACCGTTTCCGGCTCGCCCGACGGTGCGATTGTTTTGCGCAGCGGCGCCGACAGTGAAATGGTCAGCGGTTTCGGGCGCGACCAGACGCACGTGATTGCCGATGCACCGGGGGTGGCGCGCACCGCCCAAGGCCCGCTCGCCTCTGCGGAATTGTTCGTCGTCATTGACCTGCCCAAGCGCGCGACGGGCACGGACGCCAATGTGCCGCTGCGCGGAGTGGAACCCGCGGCGTTGCTGGTGCGTGATAATTTAAAAATCATCCAGGGCCGGATGTTTGATTGGGGCAGGGACGAAGTCATCGTCGGGCGCGGCGCGGCCCAGGAATTCGCCGAGCTGGACGTCGGCTCGAAAATAAAGGTGGGCCGCTACGAATGGCCGGTTGCCGGCATCTTTTCGGCCAACGGCGGGGTTGCGGAATCTGAAATCTGGACCGACGCGAAGGTGTTGCAGGACGCGTATAATCGCGGTGACTCGTTTCAGTCCGTCTCCGTCAGGCTCAATTCGCCGGGCGCGTTTCAGGAGTTCAAGGATTCATTGACTTCAAACCCGCAATTGAGCGTGAAAGTCGTCCGGCAATCCGAATATTACATCGAACAATCCGAAACCCTCACGCGGCTGATTACCACGCTCGGTTTTCTCATCGCGTTCCTGATGGCCATCGGCGCGGTGTTCGGCGCGCTGAACACGATGTATAGCGCGGTGGCGGCGCGGACGCGGGAAATTGCCACGCTGCGCGCACTCGGTTTCGGCGGCAGCGCCGTGGTGGTTTCGTTGATGCTGGAATCGCTGCTGCTGGCGCTGGTCGGCGGCGCCATTGGCGGCGGGCTGGCATATTTCGCCTTCAACAATTTTCACACCTCGACGATGAACTGGCAGAGCTTCAGCCAGATCACGTTCGCCTTCAAAGTCACGCCGGAGCTGCTGGTGCGCGGCATCGTGTGGTCGGCGCTGATCGGTTTGATTGGCGGCCTGTTCCCGGCCATCCGCGCGGCGCGATTGCCCATTGCGGCGGCATTGCGGGAATTGTGACACCAAATTTACGCAGTAACGCAGACATTCCTGTCTGCGTGTTCACGGGACTTTCCTGTCCCGTGTTGAACCGGGCGACAGGAATGTCGCCCAACCAGCAGCCAAGAATGCCTGCTCTACATGGCAGGACGATATGCACTGCTCCATTTCCAATCTTCCGGACGTTCGCACAAACCCGCGTTCACGGGATTCATTGTCGTGTAATAGCAGCAACGATGCAGGTCGTCGTCATCACGGACAAGGTGGTCAAACGATTCCACCTGCCAAAAGGTTGTTCCCGTGCGCTTTAGCAATCGGTTGGCTTCGCGGGCAGTGAAGCCTTTCCAGATTTTCAGCACCTTGCTCAACGTCCAATCCGGCTTTGAACGGAGCACGGCATGCACATGGTTCGGCATCACCACCCATGCGTGAAGCGCAAAGCGCTCACCGGCGTGGAATTTCATTGCTCCGGCAACCAGATTGGCGATTTCGGGACGCGCCCGCCAGCAATCGCCGTGACCCGAATCGAGATATTTATCCACGCGTGCAGAATACCAGCGAAACAGTTCTTCCTGCTCGTGCCACGTCAACGGGCGTTTGGCGGCCAGTGCTTGTGCAGTGATGACTTCGCGCTCGCCTTTGAAGCGCAACAAAACGTCCTTGGGCAATGTCCCCGCCAGGCGAAAAGTCACAAAGTAAGCAGCGTCTTCGCGTTTGAGATGGGGCAGAACACCCCGGGAATGAAAACCAGATGCAAGGGGACGCGGATCAGGTTTCACACTGCGCGGATTCACGAACGAGAGAATGTCGTCTCCACTTGTCGCAAGCAAGTTCGTGCTGGTGCTGTAGCGCAGACATTCCTGTCCGCGGGTTCACGGGACTTTCCTGTCCCGTGTGAACCGGGCGACAGGAATGTCGCCCAACCAGCAGGCAGGAATGCCTGCTCTACTTTTCAAACCCCGATCAAGGCGGCGCCGATGACGCCGGCGGAATCGCCGAGCTGATGTTTGACGATGGGTGTCTCGAAGCAATCGCTGAAAACATATTTCGCCACTTTTGCGACACCTTCGGTGTAGAGTGCATCGAAATTGGAAACGCCGCCGCCAAGGACGACCACGTCCGGGTCCAGCACGTCAATGAGGTTGGCCAGGGAACGGCCGAAGTTGCGGAAGAAAGTTTTCATGAACGCCACCGCCTTCGCATCACCGGCGTAATAATCTTGCACGATTTCCTTGAACGACCTTTTCTTTCCGAACTGTTCGGCGTAGCGCGCTTCCAATCCGCCGCCGCTGATGAACGTCTCCACGCAACCGCGCTGGCCGCAGTAGCACAACGGGCCGTCCGGGGCGATGGACATGTGGCCCCATTCGCCGGCGATGGCCTGTGGACCGGTGATGACCTCGCCCTGGTGGACGATTCCCCCGCCACAGCCCGTGCCCATGATGACGCCGAAGACCAATTTCTTTCCCCTGCCCGCGCCGTGCAGCGCCTCGGCCATCGCGAAACAATTGGCGTCGTTTTGAATCTCAATTTTCCGGCCGAGAATCCGTTTGAGGTCCGCCTTCAACGGCTGGCCGTTCATGCAGACGGTGTTGGAATTTTTCAGCAGGCCGGTGCGCGGCGAGATGGCTCCGGGCGTGCCGATGCCGAACGTGTGCGGCGCGCCCTTGATGCCGGCGGCCAGTTCGTCATGCAGCCCCTTGATGCGGTCCAGGATGTGGCCGTAACCCTTTTCCTGCTGCGTATCCACGCGCCGACGGAAAAGTTCCGTCGCCGCGCCGGCCTGTCCGCCATAGCCTTGGCGACGGCGGAAGCCTTGGCGAAGACGGATCGCATCTTCATCCAAAACAATGCCTTCAATCTTCGTGCCGCCGAGGTCTATGCCGATGCGAAACATTTTAACTCACGGTGAAAAATCAGTCTGTTGGTTTCTGATAAACCAATTCGCCGCGCTCCATGACAAACTTTACGGGGATTTTTGGATTGTTGATGTCTCTGCCGCCCGACTCGTGCCACTTCGATTCCCATTTCGAGAAATACGGCTCCAATCCCGCTGGCTGCATCTGATAAATCGCCTGCAAATCAATACCCTTATAAATGGCAAACACCCAACCCACCTGCCGATATTTGGCTAGTATGGTTGGATTCATGTGGTGGTGAGTTGAAAAGCTTTGAGTCAGCAGGACATTGACGGACTTCAACTCATATTCGTTGCCGGCTTCATCACGAGCGTCATTGCCTTCGCGGCTGCCAATGCCTTTGAGTCCGGTGATGAGCAACAACTGAAGAAGCTTGCCGCCGTTGTCTTGGAAGATATCGCCGATACCATGTTTTGCCGCCAGCGCTTGGTATTCGCTAATGTGGGGAAACAATCGGTCAAGCTCCGCCTTGTCAGGGTGCGGTCTCATTTCGCATCCCCTTTCAACAGTGAAGCTGGCGAAACGCCCAGCGCAGTCGCGAGCCGTTCAATGTTGTCTATGGACACGTTGCGCTCCGCCCGTTCGACCGAGCCGACGTAAGTTCGGTGAAGATTCGCCAGTTCCGCCAAATCTTCCTGAGAAAGACGCTTCGCAAGTCTTGCTTTGCGCAGGTTTTCGGCGAAAATACGTCGAGCGGATGGCTTGGCTTTCATCTGCGGCAGATTATCGAAGTTGACGACTTTACGGCTACAGACTTAAAGTAGCTTTTATGTTGCTGGAAAAACATGCGCCCGCCTACCTCACCAACTGGGGAGCGGCGTATTGCGGCGATTCGCTTGACCTGCTCGCCGCGCTGCCGGATTCCAGCGTCAATCTCATTCTCACCAGTCCGCCGTTCGCCCTCCAGCGTGAAAAGGAATACGGCAACAAAGTGCAAGCTGAGTACGTGGCGTGGCTCGCGCAATTCGCCCGGCTTGTCCATCGCAAGCTCAAGGACGACGGTAGCTTCGTGCTCGACTTGGGCGGCGCTTACGAACCCGGGTCACCCACGCGCAGCCTCTACAACTTCCGTGTCCCGATTCACTTCTGTGACGAACTCGGCTTCTACCTCGCCGAAGATTTCTACTGGTTCAACCCGTCCAAGCTGCCCAGCCCCATCGAATGGGTCAACAAACGCAAGCTCCGCGCGAAGGACGCGGTCAACACCGTCTGGTGGTTCGGCAAAACCCGCTGGCCCAAAGCCAATGTGAGCAAGGTGCTCGCCGAATATAGCGACCGGATGAAGAAACTGCTTGAAGACCCGGAAGGCTTTTACACGCCCAAGAAACGCCCCTCTGGCCACGATATCGGCAAAGCGTTCGCCAAAGACAACGGCGGTGCGATTCCGCCGAACCTCCTGCAAATCTCGAACTCCGAATCCAACGGCAGCTACTTGCGCGGCTGCAAAACCGTCGGCGTGAAAGGCCATCCCGCCCGCTTTCCGGCGAAGTTGCCGGAATTTTTCATCCGCTTTCTCACCGAACCGGGCGACCTCGTGCTGGACATCTTCGCCGGCTCGAACACCACCGGCCACGTCGCCGAGTGCGAAGGCCGCAAATGGTTCGCCTTTGAAGAACGCCTTGATTACCTCGCCGCATCCTCATTCCGCTTCTTCGCCGATGCCGTCACCGACGCCGAACTCAAATCCGCCCACGATGCGATTCTCCACGGCAAAACCGCCGACCTGCGCCGCGACGTTTTCCAAACCCCGCAACCGACGCCGCGAAACGGCAGCGTCCACAAACCTGCAACGCCGTCGCAAGGCGTGCTGGTGTTGGCGGAAACAGCCCAAACTACGATTACGCAAAGGAAACGATCATCCAAGCCCGTTTCCTACAAGCGGCGGGCTGTTTCCAAGAGTTGAACCCGCGCGAACGGAACTCCAAGTGAAGAAGGCAGAGCAGACAGCCTTTTGAGCTATGCGCCGTGAGAGTTGTTTGTTAGAAATCTGCCGCAGCAACCAACAAGCGAAACACTGATAGAATGCCAGAGAAGAACACACGTCCGGTTCAAGGAACTTTGTTTGAGGAGGATTTTCTTGTCAGGTCGCTTGGTTCAATCGCGCATTCTGCTGATGTTGCGCTCACGGAACTGGTGGCAAACGCATGGGACGCGGGCGCGTCTGAAGTGCGGATTACGATTCCGCCTGATCACAACCTCGATTTGATCGTCGAGGATGACGGCTGCGGAATGACGCCGGAACAATTTAGAAAACGGTGGATGACACTCGGCTACGACCGCACAAAGCACCAAGGCCGGAAAGCCGATTTCCCCCCCGAGCGCCAAGACTGGCGAAGAATGGCTTTTGGCAGAAATGGCGTGGGGCGACATGGTCTCTTGTGCTTTGCAGATCATTACGAAGTCGAAACGAGCAGAGATGGTGAGGCTCGGCGTTTCGTTGTGGCGACTTCCAGCGGCGACGAGCCGTTCGTGCTGCGTAGCGAAAACCCGAGCAGACGAAAACATCACGGCACGAAACTGAAAGCAAAGCTGGAGCGAAATTTAGCCTCGCCTGACAGGATTCGCGAGGTCTTAGCCGCGCGGTTTCTACATGACCCAAAATTCACAGTTTTTGTGAATGAACGGTCTGTTCCTTTGACTGAGCTTCCAGGATTGGTCGAACAAAAGCCGATTAAAGTCAGCGACAAGATTGGGTTGGAGGTTACGTTTATCGACTCGACAGAGGTTGCGAGAACGATCAGACATCAAGGAGTTGCTTTCTGGATTGGGGGACGGCTAGTTGGCGAACCAAGTTGGACTTGGGGCAAACGGTTCTTCATCGATGGCCGAACACATTTTGCGAAACGATACACGGTCGTCGTTAAGACGGATGCTCTTTTCGACGAGGTTTTGCCTGATTGGTCCGACTTCAAGAAATCAGACCTAATGGATTCTGTGTTTGAAGCGGTCGAGAAATATGTGAGGGGCATGTTTCAAAAGGTTTCTACAGAGCGAATCCAAGAAACCAAAGAAGCCGTCTTCCGTGAAAACATCGAGCAGTTGCAGGCGCTTTCTCCACGAGCGCGATACGAGGTTGCAGAATTTGTTGAGGAATTGTCAAAGGAACAGCCGACGATGCAGCACGAAACAATTTCGGTGGCCGTTCAGGCAATGATTAACCTCGAACAATCTCACAGTGGAAATTCTCTGCTTGAAAAACTAGCGAAGCTTTCGGAGGAGGACATCGAGGGATTGGATCGGCTCTTGGGGGAGTGGACAGTTCACGACGCACTGACTGTGCTCGATGAAATTGATCGTCGCATAGCTGCCATAGAAGCGATCAGAAAACTTTCGTCAGAGAGCAAAACAGATGAGCTTCACACTCTTCATCCATTGGTTACTCAAGCTCGCTGGCTTTTTGGCCCAGACTTCGATTCGGCTGAGTATGCTTCGAACGTGTCCTTGCAGAACGCTGTGAAGAAAGTGTTCGGGGAACGGCTGGAGACTGATGCTTTCATAAACAGCAGAAAGCGCCCTGACCTGGTCATACTCAAGGATGCGTCACTAAGCGCCGTGGCAGTTGACGGCTTCGACGACAAAGGGATGCTGACGGCGATGAAGCATGTCCTCATTATTGAACTTAAAAAGGGCGCTTCCGAGATCGGCCGTCGTGAAATGCATCAGGCTACGGACTACGTGCAAGATTTGCTAAAGTGCGGATTACTTGACGGCCCACCGTTCGTTGACGTCTTTGTTGTCGGCCACACCGTGGACGACAAGGTGGAGCGTTTTCAAAAGCTCGGCGACAAACCGGAGATCGGGCGTGTTCAGGCTACGACTTACGGACAATTGATCCGGACAGGCGAAGCTCGGTTGTTCAAGCTGCGGGAAAATCTACAGGCGCGTTACGAAGAGGTTAAAGGAACTGACTTGCTGTCCCGCGTTCTACAAGAACCGAGGCGAAAGCCTCTACTCGACCACAACAACCAGCCAGCACATGCGGTGGTTGCGAAAAAGGCGGCAGCATGATTTGAAAAATGGACTGCAAAAAAAGGCGAGACATGTCAACCGTATTGCCAATAGTTTCGATCATAATCTCGATTGTTTCGCTTTCTTGGGCCGTTTTCGTTACCCTCAGAAAAGGAGACGTTTCGCGTCCCACATTGAAGTTCTACTTCGGCTTTACAGGACCAGCAAAAAAAATAGGGAAGCAACAACTCCCGGCACGCAGAGGGATGAATCTCTCGACAATGATCTTGGTCGGGAAGTTGGAAAACATGGAAACAGGAATTTTTCCGATGCATTTCGGCGTGCAAAACTCGAGCAAAACTCCTGTGAAGAATGTTCAAGTAGTGCTTTATTATCCGGAAGAGTTTTTGCTAAGAGATCTTTCACTCCTCGCCCGTCTCGACTATTCAGACAAAAGGGTGATTCAGTTGAGATCTGATGCAAACGAACGGAGCGTTAGCGCAATAGGACGGCTGGCTCACGCTGTTTTTGAATATCCGCTGCTAAGACCTGGAGAAGGTGTCCTAACATACGAACCCATCGTCTTTCGACCCTCAACACAATCCGCGCTCGGATCACAACAGAGTTTAGAGGAATTGCCGTTGAAGACTCGTATGCACCGTTCAGGAGTAGCCGGATACTTTGCGTTGGATGTGTTTGTCACAGCAGAAAACTCCAAGCCCACTTCAAAGCGGTTCAATGTTGTTTGGCTGAATGAAGAAATTGGTGACAAAGATGCGAATGGCATCCTTGAGCGAGTCGCGCAAGGGTTTTGGGGAAGATTCGCGACGCCTGGCTTTTATGCCAAACCTTGGTGGGAAAAACCTTTTTCCAAGTGGGAAGAGGCTGCAATTCTACGACTCGACCTTGCCGCAGCAACTCACGGGAAAAGACAATTCAAAATTGCCGAGTATGAACCTTTGGGATTGGCGCTGGGAAAGATTTCCATGCCGACATGGAATTACCACGAGGATCGGCGACCAGCACATCTGAACCGATATTTCTCCCAATAACGAATCGGCTTCTTATTTGTCGGTTCAATCCGTGTATCTGTTTCCTACAAACAGCGAATTGCTCTTCGCGAGTGAAGCCAGTATCTAGGCTTTTGGCCGAAACGCTTTCACAGTCTCGGTCAATTCGCTCAAGGCACGCCTGCATATCAACTCGCACCGAAAGCGTATGGCGTATTCGTCGTTCACAGTGCTTGTAAGTTCATCGAACTTCAACAGTTCGTAGTCAGCTTTAGCAATATCTTTGGCGGCTATGGTCGCGTTCTGCTCCCGTTTGGTTTCAAATTCCACAAACCGCTTTCGAGTAATCTTGCTTAATTCGCCTTTGAGCGCAGCCTCTCTGAAGATCAAGAAATACGCCACCAAAGTGCCGATATTTTTTAGAAGACGGTCGTTAGCAGTGAACACCTTGTTCATCACGGCGATGGTCTTCTTAACTTCGGCATCGAGCTTGTTGGCGGTGTTAAGGTCTTTTGAGCGTTGGAAGCCCTTCACGAATTCGTCCAGCTTCACCTTCTTTGTGTCTGCTGGACTCTTCATGTGACAAAGGTAAAGAAATTTGCAGGCCAGATCAAAATGCCGATAGCGGCTGTTCCCAAATGGTAGTTTCGTCTTGAAGAATGGTTGATGCGCCAATTTTCGAACCAAAGGGGGGAGTGGTCCGCCAAACGCGTTCCGCTTTTCTGCGGCGTTAAGCGGCATCGCTTCATTGAGTCGCGAAAACATATCTTCAATGAGTTCGACATCGTCGGTTCGCACAACCATGATTGCAAGTGGGTAATTGTCGAACAAGGCTTTTACTTGTGGGTAGGATTTACCCAACTCGCCATAAGTGAGATTGGACAGATCAAGCGCCTGGTCGGAGAGATACTCAAATTTGTCGGGTAGAGGGAATTTGTTGTTGATAAAATCCCAAATTGCCATAAGGCGCTGCTTGCCATCCACCACAGCATATTTGCGCTTCTTCCCGTCGATAAGCCGCGGCTCTGGAAACGCATGGAAATATAGTTTGGGAATATCAAACCAGTTGATGATGGAATCGATGAGCAGCTGCTTTTTTTCCTCAGACCAGATGTTGCCCTGCCGTTGGTAGTCTGGACTCATGAAAACTTTGTCTCGATCAATATATGTAAGGATGACCGAGTTTGTATTCGTCATCGGCGCAACATTGATTTCCGTTGCAGCAGGAGTTGGTTTTTTCATTTGTGGTTAATCGCTATTCTCGCCGCCACATTCTCGAGTTCTGGGAAAAGTGCCAATCGGTCAATTTGTAGAAGCAAGAGTTCTTGGCAGAGCTTAGGTTTTGCGGCGGCAGGGATTAAAAATTTTACGATGTGTTGCTGCTTGCCTGTTTTTTCGTCTTTCAATTCCTCCAGAGGGGTGAGATTGCGATGAAAGAGAGTGAACACACCTTGTTGAACGTGCAGGCGGCGAAACGGGCGCGGCGCAATTAAAGCTACCGGTTGCTTTGAAGCGGTTGTGATCCCAGCAGTTCGCGACGGAAGATAGTCGTCGAGATACTGCTCATGTCCAAAGCTGGGAATATCATGCGCTGGCTGCATGCGGATTCCCGCCATCTCGTTGAGTACATGGGGATACAAACACCAAAGCGCCGCATCCTTCTTGCGATGCTTGGCATCCTTCGCCTCTGCCACCGCGAAGTAGAGCGCGACCAAGGGGCTTTCAGTCCAGTCCAGCAACCTCGTCGGAACGCTGTGGTGTTGCATCAAGAACAACCATTCCGCTTCGCCAGTCGGAACGACATCGATTAACGGAACTGCATTCTGCTTGAACTTTTTCAGAAGCACCACTTCGTCGTCAGACGAATGCGGAGGGCGCATGATTGAAGGCTGCAACTTCCATTTTGCAACAGCTTGCCCCCTGAACCAAACCGCAGACTTGTTCTTGTAAACTGCCCCGAGTTTTTCGAGGAGTGCTCCGATGCTTCTGAACTTGTCTTGCTTGAAAGCCATAAAATTCGCCGCTCGGCAATGATTTGTGCTTTTATACACGACTTCGCTTTGGCTGACAACGAAAGCTTTTCGCGGTAGGGTCTGGGCAATAAATAAGGCGAACGGGTGGTTCCCGTTCGCCTTTCATGTTTTGAGATTTGAATTGGCTCAATACCGATAGTGCTCCGGCTTGTAAGGCCCTTCCACCGGCACGCCGAGGTAGTCGTCCCGCAGAGCGGGATTCTTCGTGAGCTTGGTGAGCTTCACGCCGATTTTTTCCAGGTGCAGCCGGGCTTGTCGCGCCGTAGCGTGCGAAAGCGGACGACTTCCTCGTCCAGTTTCCCCGGCAAACCGCGGCACCCGGCTTACTTGATCAACCGGCGCGGCAGGGAGAAATGATACGTTCCGGCAACGAGCGGGAGCCGGGTGATGTGATCGTCTGGTATCTGGAGTGGCCGGCCCGATTGCCGGACGTCTCGTGGCGGAACAGGCAACGTGAGCGTTGCGGTTGTGTTCGGGGGAATGGTGACATCGTAAAGTACTTGGTCGTTCCCGACCTGCCAATGGGAAGCAATGAGACCGTAGGGCGAATCGAGTGACGCTTTGACCTGGGCGAGCCGGGTGGTGAACTGGGGGTTCAGGAAAAAGTGTTTGTAACCCGGATTTGACTCGTCCGGCTGAATGCCGGCGGCACCGGAGTAAAACCAGGCGCCGACGGAACCCAGCGAGTAATGATTGAAGGAGTTCATTGCGGCATCCTGAAAACCATGCTCCGGAGTCCAGCCGTCCCAACGTTCCCAG
>Ga0187873_1003789_pt1 | contig 10719 bp, 9 predicted proteins | sample June2016WEW_16_1_2_FD_133012 | JGI IMG/M metagenome (GOLD analysis project Ga0187873, IMG submission 133012) | Peatland microbial communities from SPRUCE experiment site at the Marcell Experimental Forest, Minnesota, USA - June2016WEW_16_100 | ecosystem: Environmental > Terrestrial > Soil >... | reverse complement strand
GCTCAAAGGCAAAATCCTCAACGTCGAAAAAGCGCGCTACGACAAGATGCTGGGCCACGAGGAGATCCGCGCCATGATTACCGCGCTGGGCTGCGGCATCGGCAAGGACGACTTTGACGCCGCCAAAATCCGTTACGGCAAAATCATCCTCATGACCGACGCCGACGTGGACGGCTCGCACATTCGCACGCTGCTGCTCACCTTTTTCTTCCGCCACATGACCGAGCTGATCAAGCGTGACAACATCTACATTGCGCAGCCGCCGCTGTTCAAGATCAAGAAGGGCCGCTTTGAGCAGTACATCAAGGACGAGCGGGAGTTTGTGAAGGTGATGGTCAACCGCGCGGCGGAAGGTATGGTTGTGCGCCACGGCGAGGCAGCCAGCCGCATCGAGGGCGCCACCCTGACCCGCTTCATGGGAACCTTGAGCGAGTATCTGGACTTCGTCGAAAAGGTGGACAAGCGCATCCGCAATGAAAAACTAACAGAATTGCTGGCTCGCGCCGAGCTGACACACCGCGCCGATTTCGCCTCCAAATCCGAGAGCCAGATTCCGCCCAAGCTATCCCGGCTGCGCGCTGAACTGGCGGAGCGCTCCGGGGAGTTCGATTTCAAATCGCTGAGCAAGCCGGTGGAGGACGAGGAGCACCACACCTGGTCGTTCAGCTTCGTCGATGCGCAGGGCGCCGAGCGGCGTATCGACTGGACCCTAGCTTCCAGCCCTGAGTTCCGCCAGATGATGGCCAAATTCACGCTCATCAAGGAGTTTCTCGAGCCGCCGTTCCTGGTTGAGTATGCCGCCAAGTCCGCGGCCGCCGAGGCTAAATCCGAAGCCGAGGCCGAGGAGGAGGAAGGAGCCGAGGCGCAAGCGGAGACCAGGCAGGCTCGCCGCACTGCCCGCATGGTGCGCGAGCCGGTGGAACAGCAAACCGCCCGCGAGCTATTCGCCTACATCGTCGAGCAGGGCAAGAAGGACTACCAGGTGCAGCGCTACAAGGGCCTGGGCGAGATGACCAGCACGCAGCTCTGGGAAACCACCATGGACCCCGAGCGGCGCACGCTGCTCCAGGTCAAGCTGGAAGACATCCTCCCAACCGAGGAGATCTTCGCCACATTGATGGGCGAAGATGTCGAAAAGCGGCGCAAATTCATCGAGGATAATGCGCTGGACGTGAAGAACCTCGACATCTAGCCCGCGCTTCCATCAGATACCTCAGGACGCCGGGCCGACGGCCAAGTAGGTCTCCTCCAACCGGTCTGCCAGATCCTGGTCCATAAACAGATGCTGGATTAAGCCACTCCGCAACGCTGCGTGAACCACGGGCGCCTTGTTGGCTCCGATGGCCAGCACGAGAATGCCCGGAGCCCCGCCCCGCGCTCGAGCGGCGCAATCGCGAAGCTGTGAGATCGTCACACCCGTCCATCGCTTGAGAATACTCTTCACCTCGGCTTTCGCCACGTCGTCAAGATTCGGCCGGGAAATCACGGCGCCGCACAGATCACCGATCACCCATTCGTTCAGCTTCTCCCTGGACACGCCGGCAGTGCGAATCAAGTTGTCCTCGTCAAAGCCGAGCGGCCACTCGTGTGTCGACGTGCTAGTCAACACGGCATCGATCCTTCTGATCAACGGTACGCTCTCCTGCTCCCTGGTCGAGTTCTGCCTGTCTGTTCCGAAGATCTCCCGGTAAGCTGTGATTCGCCCAATCAGCTTTCGGATCGCCTGGATCTCGGTCTCCGTCATGTCCGCTGGAATCAGTGCCGGGACGGGCGCGAGGGATAGAGTATGGCCCTGGCCCGGTTCCACCTCCGGGTCGAGCGCCTCTTCCAGCCTTGCCGCCAGCACGCTCGAAGAGTGATGCGAGATATTAAGTCCTAGCGGCTCGCCGATAAGAGGGATTGTCGTACGTTTGTGCGGCTTTATCGCGCCTCGATCATGTGCCACTTTTTTCATCGCGGCAATGACCGTAGCCACCGTATCCCCCCAGGAAACGCCAATCACGGAGGCCTGCTCCAGAACCTCCAGCACATCCTTGGCGCATGCGCGGGCAAACTCGTCCCTGCGGTACCGCCAGGCGGCATCCGTTGTATTGTAGCTGTGGCTCGGATAGACATGAACCACCGGACCAGGCAGATTAGAGGCGTTCACGCTGATCTTCGAGAGAATTTCCTGAAGTCGCGCGGGACGAACTCTCGCCAGAATGCGCTCCATATCCTCCTCGCTCACCTTCTCGCGGACAAATCGAGTCTTCGTCTCGATATAGCCATCCTTCGCCGCGTCCGTTAGAAGCCGGGAGATGACAGATTGACTGAGTCCGAGGCTTCGGCCAATCGACTCCTGCGTCTGTTGCTTACCGTACAGGTAGGCGGCAGCAAGAAATTCGAGCTTCTCGGCCTTTCGGCGCACACGGACCTCCTCTCGTCTCTTCGGGTGAAGAGTAGCATAAATCATCTGAAAATAATCATAGCATAGTATTGATTATTCATACATTGAATATGCATTATTTATTAAGAAAAATTTATTGCATGATGCCCTGTTGTCACGTTACTGTTGGTGGCGGTGAAGTAGCCCCCTGAACCTTCCCACCTCCGCTGGGCCTCCAGCTGATTCCGAGGCCGATCGCGAAAGGAGTGTAGTCATCATGACGACGGCTGATCTAGAAATCCAGAACGATCTAAAAATCCAGATTGATTTAGCAATCCAGAAGCTTAAGTGCTTGACGCGGCGGTTCTCCTTGAAGCAGGGGCAAGCCTCCGACCTGTTTTCCGATATCGTCGAATTAGTCAACCAGATCATTAAGATGAACAAAGAGATACTCCCGCCCATTCCGCCCATTCCGCCCCCTCCGCCACCTCCGCCACCTCCCATAGCCGGAGCAGCGGGCGTATCGGACGTATCGCCCGCAAGGACACATGGAGCGCATGACCTTCAGGTTTGGGAGAGTACGAGCGGCAAGTTGACCTTCTCCTTCGACCTGCAGAAGCCCTTTTACCTGCCTACAAGATTCGGCAGACTGCTCATCTTTCTCGCAACCGAAGCGGGAGAGGATAACTCTCTGGGCGGCCTCCTTGGGTACAGAACGCGCTCCGAAATCCAGACTCATCTGCAGAAAACAGCCAAACCGGGAAAACAAATCCGGCGTCAATACGTCAACAACGTCACCAATCGGCTCAAGGCTGCGATTCTCGAGCATACCGGCCGTGACTTGATCAAAACCAATAACGAGTTGGGAGTCCGAGTGCTTTTGAAGATTGGAGGTTTGCACGGTCTTGAGGCAACCACGGCCCACAAGTGGCTCTAAGTTTCCTTTGCGGGACTATCATTTGCCTCAATGCTGGACACACATACGGATCAAATTACTTCGGGTCGTAGCATTTCTCTCTCTTCTGTCGTAGAGTTACGCCATGTTCCTCGACCATCAAGACGTTCGCCGGGCCTTTGAAGAAGATGAGTTCTATCCGCTCTTCCAGCCGCTGGTGGAGCTGAGCAGCGGGCAGGTGGCCGGTTTTGAAGCCCTGGCACGATGGAATCACGCGCGGCTGGGCGCCATCTCGCCGGACGCCTTCATTCCCATTGTTCAGAAGAGCGGATACATCAATACACTGACACGCAAGTTATTGGAAAAGACCTTTGCGGTTGCGCCCCTGCTGCCGGCCGGACTGCGCTTGTCCATCAACCTGTTTCCGCTACAACTGATGGATGAGACGATGCCCGGCCAAATTGCCTCGGTGGCAGAGCGGGGCGGTTTTCCGCTCGACCGGCTGACCGTGGAGATGACCGAAGGCGTGCTGCTGAATAATCTCTCCTGCGCTCAGGCAGTAGCCGGCGAATTGAAGAACCTGCATTGCAGGCTTTCGCTGGACAATTTCGGCACAGGCCACTCCAGCCTTTTTCATCTGCACGCTTTGCCCTTCGATGAAGTGAAGATTGACAGGAGCTTGATTCATGCCGTGACCCAATGCCGCGCGAGCCGGACGATTGTCGCCGCGGTCGTTGGCCTGGGACGGGACCTCGGGCTTGAGACCGTGGCGGAGGGAGTGGAAACCGGGGAGGAAGCCGGCCTACTGAGCGAGATGCACTGCAACCTGGCTCAAGGCTGGCACTTCGGCAGACCCGCAGCAGCCGCTGAAATTCCGCGGATGCTCTTTGCCGCAACCTGCAATCGAGCCGGCGCCTTATTGGAGCTCGAAGAGCAGGACGCGCTGGCCGCGGCGGTTTAGACTGGTTGCGGAGAAATCTCGATGAGATTCAACCTGGTTCGGGTCGCCGCAATCATCGCGATTCCGGCGATTTTGTTTGCCGCGCGCACACGAATTCACGCGCAGTTCGGCTGGGGCGCACCGCCGCCGGAAAGCGCTTCATCCATCCCGACAGCACAACTGCTTCAGCCTGAGGAGCTGAGCCGCCTGTTGCAAGCCAAGGGCGCAAGCAAGCCGCTGGTGCTGCAAGTGGGCTCGCGTATGCTCTTTGCCCAGGCGCATATCGCCGGCGCCGAGTATGCCGGGGCCGGCTCGCAGCCTGAGGGCCTGAAGCAATTGCAAGACAGGGTTGCACCGCTGCCCCGCAAGACCTTCATCGTGCTCTACTGCGGCTGCTGCCCGTGGAGCCGATGCCCCAACGTCGCGCCGGCGTTCAAGCTGCTGCACAATCTGGGATTTGCCAACGTGAAGGTTCTCTATCTGGCCAACAATCTGGGAACCGATTGGGTAGACAAGGGGTATCCGGTTGAACAAGGACGCTAAAGCGCTGTCCGCGCATCGCCAGGTGCTGGCCGCTTTGCTGCTGGCAACTTGCTTCGCCGCCGGCGCGCAAACAATATCTCTTGTCGGTAAAAAGGCTCCGGAGTTTACGCGCAGGGATTTCAGCGGAACCAGAATCAATCTCGCCGGCTTACGGGGAAAGGTGGTGCTGCTCGATTTCTGGGCTACCTGGTGCGCCTCCTGCCAGGTGGAGATGCCAACCTTCGTTCAATGGCAGCGGGACTACGGCCCGCGGGGATTGCAGGTCATCGGCATCTCCATGGACGACGATCCCGCATTGGCGCGCAGGATGAAAGCAAAGCTCCGGCTGAATTATCCCGTAGCCATGGGCGACGAAAAGCTCGGCGAGCTCTACGGCGGAGTTCTGGGATTGCCCTTGACCTATCTCATCGACAGAAATGGAATAATCCGTGCTAAGTTTCAAGGCGAAACCGATCTGAAAACCATGGAGCAGCAGTTGAAGGCGCTGCTGGCGGAGCCTTAAGCCGCGCCATCCGCATCAGGCACTCGCCTTCCCCTTCTTCTCTAGTCGCGCCACGCTGAACTGTGCTCCGGCAAACAAGATCAGCCCTGATACATAGGCCCAGAAGAGCAGCCCCACCGAGATAAAAAACGGCCCGTAGAGCGTCTGTAGGTCCATGTGCGGCAATACAAGCACAAAGATGGCTCGGGCCATAAGCCAGATAATCCCCGTGACGACAGAGGTGCTCAACACATGCCTCCAGGGAACCTTGCGATTGGGCAGCAGCCAATAGATGGAAAAGAAGAACAGGATCGACGCCACGCCAGTGGTGGTGGTCAGGGCGGCGAAACAGGCTCCTTTATAACTGATGTCCAGAACAAAATCGAGAATTGTGATATTCGTGCTGTGAACGAAGATCATGGTCAGCACATCGCGCACGCCTGTGTTGAGCAGGATGCTCGCCATGCCCAACACCAGCATCAGGATCGCCAGCCCAAAGGAGATGATCTGATTGTGCAGATAGTTACGGCTCTTGGTCACGCCCCAGGCCTGGTTCAGCGCCACCTCAAGGGGCAGAAAGATGCCCGTGCAGGCAATCAGAATCATAATCAGCGAAAAAGTCTGTATACCATGCCGCGAGGATGCAAGCGCCACGTTATCCAGGTGGATCGCCAGCCAGTCTTTGCTCGCTACCGAAGGCAGAAAATAGTTCACCATGTCGGTGATTACGTCCTTCATCAGCTTTGAGCGGTGGAAGACTGTATCCGCCAGCGTGTAGAGCAGCACCGTGAAGGGAATGAAGGAGAGAATCGCGTTGGCTGCCACGCTGAAGGCGTAAGTGTGCACCTCGCTGTCCAGCAGGTATCGGATCAGCGCAGTGCCGTCCTTGCGCCAGCGGTACCACTTGGATTGCTTTGCCGGTTGCTCCACATCGGCGGCTCTGGGTGCCTCGTCTGCCGCATCATTCCGCTCATCAAAAATAGAGAATTCAGCCACGGGTCGCTTCCTTTCTGGAGAAAAAACTCTTCGCGGTCAAATTGCGCGCGAAGCAGAACTGCCGGAGGCGCGAAGCAATATTGACGAGGGTCGCTGCATTAAGAATAGCCGCTGAGCTTGCCCAGCGCCCAACGCGCCGCCGTGCGTAGACCTTTGTCCGCGTCCTCGGCCCATTTTTCGAGACAGGGCGCAAACCGGGCCAACCCGCTGTTGCCCATGGCGATGGCCACATTGCGCCTGAGTCCTAGAAATCCCGCCCTGCGCACCGGCGAACCGCTGAATTGCCGCTCAAACTCCGCCTCGTCCATCGCCGCCAGCCAGTCGAGCGCCGGGTTCACCAGTTCCGGACGCGGCTCAAGCTCCAGATCCGCGATCACGGGAGCCTTCCGATTCCAGGGGCAAACATCCTGGCAGATGTCGCAGCCGAAGATTTGCCGTCCCATCCCCTCCATCAGCTCCGGCGCAAGGTCTCCGCGGTGCTCGATGGTCAGGTAGGAGATGCAGCGTGTCGCATCCATCTGATAAGGAGCAATCAGAGCGCCAGTCGGGCAGATTTCCAGGCAGCGGCGGCACCTTCCACAGCGGTCGGGCAACGGCGCCGAGGGCGCTTGTTGCTCACTTATCTCCAGAGAGGTCAACAGCACCGCCAAAAAACCAAACGACCCCAGCATGGGATGTATCAGGCAGGTGTTCTTGCCCGTCCAGCCCACCCCGGCTGCGGTAGCCAGCGCCCGCTCCACCACCGGCCCAGTATCCACGAAGCTGCGCGCCGTGAAGGCTCCTAACTGCTCGCACAGTCGCAACTCCAGCGTTTTCATGCGTTTATGCAGGACCTTGTGATAGTCGGTGGGCCGCCTGGTACCGTCCGCATTCACTGTGCTCGACCAGGCATAGCGCGCAATCCAGCCCGCGCCTTCTGCGGCCGGCTCGGTCGAACGCGGTTGCGGGCTGTTGTAATTTGAAAAGCAAACCACCGCCGAGCGCGCCCAGGGAAGCGGCGTTCCTATCCGCGCCCGCAGCAGCCTCCCTGCCTCATCCCTCCGCTCCAGGTAGCGCATCGTGCCCGCACGCCCCGCCCGCACCCACTCCTCAAATCGCGCCGCGTCCCGCTCCTGGTTTGCGTAAGGAAGCGCGACCAGCCCGGCTTCGGTGAATCCTGCCTCCAACGCGAGCGCGCGCACAAGTTCTCTGCTCAGAAAAGCGGAGGTTCGCGGGTTGGGAAAAGCGCTGGCCACGGAACCAGAGGCGCCCCTTTTTACGTATTCAACTTCAGCGTGTTCATTTGCGAGTTGCAACCAGTGCAAGGGAACACGCGGAACGGCAGCACGGAGCATGAATCTGCTTTTATCCCCTGCGATTTCAGCATATTCCTTCTTTTGCGGCTTTTCCTGGAGGTTTTTCGGATGACTACGACGATTTTGAACCCTGCTGCCTCAGCCGTCCAGCCGACCGAAGCGATTGAGTTGGTTCGCGGCCGCGAGAAGGAATTGCTGGCCTGGCTTTCCCCTGTGGTGCGCCGGAAAAGCGTGACGCTCGATCTGAGCGGGGTCCGGCGCATCGACGCGGCCGGCATTGCCGCTCTAGTGTCTCTCTATTCCTGCGCCCAAAAGGCCGGTCACCGCTTCAGCGTAGCCAATCTTACGCCACGCGTGGCCGAGGTCCTGACGCTGGTGGGGTTGGAGCGGATTCTCTCAGTGCATCCTGCAATTTGGGAACGTCCTTCCGGCTCACGCCTGGAGCGGACGGCCGCATAAAAGTTCCTGCTTCCCATATTTCGACTGAGAATCAGTGCCATAAACCCTATTTCGGGGTCAGTTATTTGTTTCAAAATGCAATTATTCCGGTGCCGGAATGGTACGTGACTCCTGAGCACGCGCATCGGATGTGACCTTGAACACAGGCAACTGTATACTGGAAGCGATATTCGTAGTAACGACGAATCAATCCCGCGAAGCGCCGCCCGATGCCTAGATGACCCGCACGCGCTCAGCCTATAACAGCCTTTTCCAGTTGAAGAGCTGAGCCGCGTCCTGCCATTCTCTCTTGCGGACCGCAATCGCGAAATCTAGATAGGAGGCTTCACCCCATGACGCAGGGCGCTATGGATCAGGCGTCTGCCGGACAGGCAGGCTCGACATCAACCAAGCATGTGTATTTCTTCGGCGGCGGCAAGGCTGAGGGCAACGGAAATATGAAGGATGTGCTGGGCGGCAAGGGCGCCGGCCTGGCCGAGATGACCAACGCCGGGTTGCCGGTTCCCCCCGGATTTACCATCCAGACCGAGGCCTGCCGCGAGTATATGCGCGGTGCGCTCTCGCTCGCGGTCAATACCGAGATGTATGCCGCCCTGGAGCGGCTGGAGAAGCTGCAAGGCCAGAAACTGGGCTCGGGCGACAACCCCTTGCTGGTCAGCGTGCGCTCCGGCGCCAAGTTCTCCATGCCCGGCATGATGGACACCATTCTTAACCTGGGCCTCAACGATCAGGCAGTTGAAGCGCTGGCCCGGCGCAGCAACAATCCCCGCTTTGCATACGATTCCTATCGCCGCCTGATCCAGATGTTCGGCGACGTGGTGCTGGATGTGGAGAAGAAGAAGTTCGAGCACATCTTCGACAGCGTCAAGAAGCGCGTCAAGGTGAAGTTTGACTACGAACTCCAGCCTAAGGCGCTGCAAGAGATCATCGCTGAGTACAAGAAGCTGGTGAAGAAGGAAACCGGCAAGGAGTTTCCGCAGGAGCCCAAGGAGCAGTTGGTACAGGCTCGCGATGCCGTCTTCCGCAGCTGGATGAACGAGCGCGCCAAGACCTATCGCCGCATCAACCGCATCGATGACTGGCTGGGTACGGCGGTCAACGTGCAGGCCATGGTCTTCGGCAACCTGGGCGAAACCTCTGGCACTGGCGTCGGCTTCACGCGCAACCCGGCCACCGGCGAAAAGAAGTTCTTCGGCGAGTACCTGATGAACGCGCAGGGCGAGGACGTGGTTAGCGGCGTTCGCACGCCGCTGCCGATTTCAGAATTAGAACGCGTCATGCCGAAGTGCTACGAGCAGTTGAAAAACATCACCGGCAAGATGGAAAAGCACTACCGCGACATGCAGGACTTTGAGTTCACCATCCAGGACAGCAAGCTCTACATGCTGCAAACCCGCAACGGCAAGCGCACCGGGTTGGCCGCCGTTCGCGTGGCCATCGACATGGTCAAGGAAGGACTCATCACGAAGGAAGAAGCCATCCACCGCGTCGAGCCCAACCAGTTGTACGACTTTCTGGTTCCCCGCCTGGTGGAAAAGGGCGAAAAGATCGAAGTTCTTGCCACCGGTCTCCCGGCCTCGCCGGGCGCGGCTGTCGGCCAAATCGTCTTCACCGCCGAGGACGCCGTCAAGCAACACCAAAGCGGCGCCTTCAAGACCATCATCCTGGTGCGCGGCGAAACCACGCCCGAGGACATCGCGGGCATGGAAGTTGCCGCCGGCATTCTCACCTCACGCGGCGGCATGACCTCGCACGCCGCCGTAGTCACCCGCGGCATGGGTAAATGCTGCGTGGCCGGCGCGGGCGATTGCACCGTAGACGAAACCAAGAAGGAACTACGCGTGAAGGGCAAAACCTTCAAGCACGGCGACTGGATCTCGCTGGACGGCACCACCGGCCGCGTGATTGCCGGCAAGCTGAAAACGCTGGACGCCAGCCTGACGATCCGGATCTGGTCACCTTCATGGCCTGGGTCGATCCCGTTCGCCGCCTGCGCATCCGCGCCAACGCAGACATCCCACGCGACGCCAAGAATGCTCGCATGTTTGGCGCGGAAGGCATCGGTCTCTGCCGCACCGAGCACATGTTCTTTGCCGAAGACCGCATCGAGCACATGCGCGCTATGATCCTCTGCGATAACGAGAAGGACCGCCGCGCCGCCCTCAAGAAGCTCCTGCCCATGCAACGCGCCGATTTTGTCGGCCTCTTCAAGGCCATGGAGTCGCTGCCCGTCACCATCCGCACCATCGATCCGCCGCTGCACGAGTTTCTGCCCAAGCGCGAGGACCTGATGGTCGAGATTCAGCACCTGGTAGACACCAAGCCCCGCTCGCCCAAGCTCAAGGAACTGCGCACACTGCTGGCGCGCGTCGAAGAGCTGCACGAGCAGAACCCCATGCTCGGACTGCGCGGCTGCCGCCTCGGCATCGCCTTCCCCGAGATCACCGAGATGCAGGTCCGCGCCATCCTCGAGGCCGCGTGCATCGTCAAGAGCAAGGGCGCCGATCCGCATCCCGAGATCATGATTCCGCTCGTCGCCACCATCGAGGAAACCCGCAACCAGGCCGCCATCGTGCGCCGCGTCGCCGCCGAAGTCTTCAAGGAGAAGGGCAATTCAGTGGAGTACATGGTGGGCACCATGATTGAGTTGCCGCGCGCGGCGCTCACGGCCGACCAGATTGCGGAGGAGGCGGAGTTCTTCAGCTTCGGCACCAACGACCTAACGCAGACCACCTTTGGAATTTC
>Ga0187873_1003787_pt1 | contig 10719 bp, 9 predicted proteins | sample June2016WEW_16_1_2_FD_133012 | JGI IMG/M metagenome (GOLD analysis project Ga0187873, IMG submission 133012) | Peatland microbial communities from SPRUCE experiment site at the Marcell Experimental Forest, Minnesota, USA - June2016WEW_16_100 | ecosystem: Environmental > Terrestrial > Soil >... | reverse complement strand
CACTCTGCCCGTCATCACCGCCTTCGACCGCCTTGCCAAAAAGTGACTCCCCGGTTGGCGACGAAGGTCGCGACAAAGGTCCGGAATCGGAGTTTTTGGGACAGGCTCCAACTACTCCCGCATTCCTCACTCTCCGGTTCGCGCAATTCTGCTCCACATCAGATAGCGGCCTCCTTTTAGTTTGTCATTGGACCCGTACCGGGTAAAACTTGCCCAGAATGCCACGCACCACCGGCCCGCCAGCGAAGCCTTGGAGAAAGCTCATGCTTTCGACAATGTTAAGCTTCGTCCGAAATGCCAGGACCGTAGCGGGTCACCGCCCTGGGCACGGGCCCTGTCCCGGAGGGACTTCCGACAGTAGCCCAACGTTTCAACGTTGGGATTGCGATGCGGACAAGTTAAGTCCCGAAGCGACGGCTGAAAATCACCCGCCCTTTCAGCCGTCCCTTCGGGACTTGGTCTCCCCGAAAACGAAACCCAACGTTGAAACGTTGGGCTTCTTTCGAATGTCCCTCCGGGACAAGACCCAACCGCATCGGCGCTATTTGCGGAGTAAGTTAACAATGTCGAATCGCAACCGTTCAGGTGTGGGGCAGACCTCCGGTCTGCCAGTTCACGGAGCCTCCGGCTCCGTGAACCGGGTGCGGTGGGAACACCGGGCCAGAGGCCCGGCTAACCGGCAGACCAGAGGTCTGCCCCACCATCCCACCTGAACAGGTACGTCGAATCCTTCATGCTTCATCCCTCATATTTTCAGATGAAACGGGCGCTCCTCCGCCTCACCCTGGTCCTGCTCGGAGGAAGTCTCGGAGCGGCAGAGCAAGGCGGCGGCCCGGCGGTTGTGAAGCCGTCGGCTGAAAAGCCCGACGCTCAGGCCGGATGGCTGGCGCCGGCGGCAATGGCCGTGGCGGAAGATGGAAGAACGCTTTTTATCGCCGGCGCCCTCGCCGGGCAAGTCGGCGCGTTTGATTTGGCGCAGGCCAAGGTCGTTCGGCATTACCGCCTGCCGGCAAGGCCCTCGGGCCTGGCGGTCAATGGAGGGCGTCTGTATGTGACCTGCGCCGCTGCGGAGAGCCGGCTTTGCGAAGTCGACCTGGCCACGGGAACGATTTCCGCCCAAACCCGCACCGGGCATACGGCCCTCGGCCCCGTGCTTTCGCCAGACCGAAAGATCCTCTACTTCTGCCTCAAGTTCGACAACCAGGTGGCGGCTTGGGATACCGCCAGCCGGCGCGAGACACGCCGCATCGAGGTCGGACGCGAGCCGGTTTCGGCCGCGCCGACCCTCGACGGGAAGTGGCTCCTGGTGGCGCATCACCTCCCCTCGGGCTCGGCCAACGCCCCGGTCGTGGCGGCGACGGTCGGTGTGGTGGATTTGGAGTTGGGGAAGATGGTGGCCGAGTTGCGCCTTCCCAACGGCAGCAGCCAGGCGCGCGAAATCCGCATTTCGCCTGACGGACATTACGCCGCCCTGGCCCATAACCTGGCCCATTTCCAGCTCCCCACCACGCAGGTCGAACGGGGCTGGATGAACACCAGCGCCCTCACGCTGCTGGACGTTGATGGCAGGAAAATCCTGGCGACGGTATTGCTGGACGATGTGGATCGGGGCGCCGCCAATCCATGGGCTGTGGCCTGGAACGCCGATGGCCGGCGGCTCTTCATCACTCACGCGGGGACACACGAGGTGAGCGCAATTGATTTTCCAGCCCTGCTTGCCAAGCTCGCCCAACGACCGGCTCAGGGCCCGGGCGAGCCGGCTCAATCGTGGCGCGGCCATCCTGGCCGCGAAACAGCGGACCCGCGCGCGGGCGAGCCGGCCATGACGACCGATGACCTGTCGTTCGTGGCGGAACTGCGAGGAACGCTGAAAGTAGAGAGCAGAAAGCAAGAATCCTCGACGGACGACCTGTCCTTCCTGGCAGGATTGCGAGAGCGGGTCAAGCTGGCCGGCCGCGGTCCCAGGGCCATGGCCGTGGCAGGCCAGCGAGTCTATGTGGCCGGTTATTTCTCCGACACTCTCGAGACGCTCGAAATGAGCCCGCCCCCGGCTGCCTCGTCGATGGTGCTTTTGAAGCCTCCCGCCCTGCTTTCTCCAAACCGGGCCGCAGACGCCCAGGATTCCCGCCCAGGAACGCCTTCCGCCGCCTTCCTGGCAAGCCAACTGCGCCAGGGAGAATCGCTTTTCAACGATGCGACCCTATGCTTTCAAGGCTGGCAGAGCTGCGCAAGCTGCCACTCGGAAGATGCGCGCGTGGATGGGCTGAACTGGGACCTGCTCAACGACGGCCTGGGAAACCCCAAGAACACCAAGAGCCTCCTGCTGGCCCACAAGACCCCGCCCGCCATGAGCATGGGCGTGCGCATCTCGGCCGAGGAGGCGGTGCGCGCCGGTCTCCGCCACATCCTCTTTGCGGTTCCTTCCGAAGAACTGGCCGTTCCGCTCGATCTCTGGCTCAAGAGTCTCAAGCCGATGCCCGGTCCGAGTATGGCAGGAGGCGCGCTCTCAGCCGCAGCCAAACGCGGCCGCGAACTCTTCAATCGCCCTGCCATCGGCTGCGCCTCCTGCCACAAACCCGGTTTGTTCACAGACCTCAACTCTTATGATGTCGGCACCGCGGGACCGACCGACCAGGACGCCGCCGGGTTCGACACCCCCTCCCTGGTGGAAGTATGGCGCACCGCCCCCTACCTCCATGACGGCTCGGCGGCGACCCTCCGCGAGGTCCTGACCGCCCGGAACCACAACGACCGGCACGGGCGAACCTCGCATCTCTCGGAACAGGAATTGAACGACTTGGTAGAATACCTTTTGTCCCTATGATAGCTTTCTTAGATCCCGGTTCAAACGTATCCAGACGCAAGTGTCGAGTGCCGAGTGTCGAGTGCCGAGTGTCGAGTGCCGAGGGATCGAAGCGCCGTCCCCGGGCGCAAATCAGCTTCTCTACACCCGTGGCCCCTGCATTCTGTCCCGGAGGGACATCTGAGAATAGCCCGGCGTTTCAACGCCGGGACCAGTCCGCAGACAAATCCCGTCCCGAAGGGACGGCTGAAAACCAAGGGCTGATTCGGCCGTCCCTTCGGGACTTGTCTCTCGGTACGTCCAAACCTCCACGCCTTGGCCGCGGCTCCTTCGGATTTCGGATTTCGGGTTTCCTTCGGATTCCCGCCTGCGCCGAGGCTTCGGCGGGCAGGTCGGCCTCCTGCCGTCGCGCTGCGCGCTTTGGCGGGCAGACCAGCCCGCCGCAGCCCGTCCTCGGGCGAAGGCGGGTCGGATTTCGGATTTCTGTCTCCGCCGGTCCGCGCTCTTGGCGTCTGTGCGCTTCACTGCTGGCCGCCGCCATCCTCCAGCCGGCCGGCGCTGCCGCCCAACAGCTCAGCGACCGGTTCCGGGCCGGGCCGATGGCCGGGACAGAGGAGTTTGTCTTTGCCGCGCGCAAGATGAACGAGACCGACGGGCATTGGTATGCGAACATCGGCTACTACGCCCACGACCCCAATCGCAAGGCCTGGCGCGAAGGCGCTAAGCTCTACCGCTGGAGCATCGCCACCGGCGAACTGACGACTCTCCTCGATGACCCGCGCGGCGGCATCCGCGACCCCCAGGTCAGCTACGATGGCAAGAAGATCCTCTTTTCCTACCGCAAAGGCGGGACGGAAAACTACCTCCTCCACGAAGTCAATATCGACGGCTCGGACCGGCGCCAGTTGACCAGCGGCAGCTACGATGATGTCGAGCCATCCTATCTGCCCTGCGGCGACATCGTCTTTGTGTCCACCCGCTGCAAACGCTGGGTCAATTGCTGGCTCACGCAAGTCGCCGTGATGCACCGTTGCGACGCCCAGGGCCGAAATGTCCGCCCCCTCTCCAGCAACAACGAGCAGGACAACACCCCTTGGCCCATGGCCGATGGTCGCATCCTTTACACCCGCTGGGAATACGTGGACCGCAGCCAGGTCGATTACCACCACCTCTGGACCGCCAATCCCGACGGCACCAGCCAGACGATCTGGTTCGGCAACCTCAACCCGAGCATCGTCATGATCGATGCCAAGCCCGTGCCGGGCACCGATAAGGTGATCGCCATCTTTTCACCCGGCCACGGCTGGCGCGAACACGCCGGTCCGGTGACTCTCGTCGATGCCAAAGCAGGACCGGATGCAACCTCCCACGCCCGCAAGCTCACCGACGACCGCCCTTACCGCGACCCGTGGGCCTTTTCCGAAGATTGTTTCATGGCGGCCCTCGAGGGAACGCTCGTGCTGCTGGACGGAGCGGGCCATCGCCAGGAAATCTTTCGACTCCCCGAGGCGGACTTGAAAGCCGGGATGCACCTCCACGAACCGCGCCCGATACTGGCCCGGCCCCGCGAACCGGTCGTGCCCGACCGCGTGGCCCTGGATCAACCCACCGGCCGGCTCCTCCTGACCGATGTCTGCGACGGCCGCAACATGGAGGGGGTAAAGCCGGGCGAGATCAAGAAGCTCCTGGTCCTGGAAACGCTCCCGATGCCGATCCATTACACCGGCGGCATGGACCCGATTAGTTATGGCGGCTCCTTCACCCTCGAGCGCATCGCCGGCACTGTGCCCGTCGAAGCCGACGGCTCGGCCTACTTCGAGCTGCCGGCCCTCCGCAGCTTCTTCTTCGTGGCGCTCGACCAGAATGACCTCTCGGTCAAACGGATGCAGAGCTTCCTGACGGTCCAACCGGGGGAAGTCAGCAGTTGCCTGGGCTGCCACGAACCTCGAACTCGCGCCCCCAGGAGCGCCTCCTCTGCGCCCACTCCCCTGGCGGCGCGCCGTCCCCCAAGCCCCCTCGAGCCCGTGGCCGGCGTTCCCGACGTCCTTGACTTCCCGCGCGACATTCAGCCGATCCTCGATGCCCTTTGCGTCAATTGCCACGGTTACGAGCGCACTGCCGCAGGCGGGCCCCGGGCCGGTCGCCTCATCCTGAGCGGCGACCGCGGCCCCATGTTCAGCCACAGCTATTATATGCTCACCATCGCCCACCTCTTCTCCGATGGCCGCAACCAGGCGCGCAGCAATTATGAGCCGCGCGCTCTGGGCACCTCGGCCAGCCGGCTCTTGCGTTTCGTGGATGGCTCGCACTATGGCGCCAAAACCAGCCCCGCCCAGCTCAAACTGCTCAAGCTTTGGATCGAGACCGGCGCCGCCTACCCCGGCACCTACGCGGCCCTCGGCACCGGCATGATCGGGGCCTACGCCGAAAACAGCCAGGTCGAAACCGACCTGGACTGGCCCGCCACCCGTGCCGGGGCCGAGGTCCTGGCCAGGCGTTGCGCGCCTTGTCACAACACCCCCTCTCGTCTCCTGCCCGCCAGCGTGTCCGACGAACGCGGCGTCTCGTTCTGGCAACCCAGCCTGAGCGATCCCCGCCTCAACACCAGCCGCCACATCGTCTTCAACCTGTCGCGTCCGGACAAGTCCCTGCTCCTGCTGGCGCCGCTGGCCGAAGCCGCCGGCGGCTGGGGCCTCTGCCGTGACCCCAACTCGAAGGAAAAGGCCACCGTCTTTGCCGGCATCCAGGACCCCGGATACCAGGCGCTCCGGGCCTTATGCGTTGCCGGCAAGGAGCGGCTCCAGCAAATCAAACGCTTCGATATGCCCGACTTCCGCCCGCGCAAGGACTGGGTGCGGGAGATGGTCCGCTTCGGCATCCTGGAACCCTCGAGCCTCGCCGCCGACCGGCCCATGGACGTCTATGCCGTCGAGCGTAAGTATTGGCAATCCCTATGGTACAGGCCGAATTAGAGCCTGCCCCAGAAGCTCCGATTGCGGACCTTTGTCGCAACCTTTGTCGCGGCCGGGCGCATCTGGACAGTACCACCAAAGCAGTTGGAATTATAGATCAGACGCAGGGCCTGCGGAGCAACCCGGAGGGTTGCCAGAAGGTAGCCGGGGGTCACTGCGTAGCGGCGACCCCCGGTCAAGAGCGGCGAGGGTCCTGCACCCCGGAATGGGGTGCCAGAAACATACGCGGCCCCTGTCTGAGCAGCCTTCTGGCATCCCTCCGGGATGCGCGAGCACGCCGCCGAGGACCGGGGGTCTCGCTACGTCTCGACCCCCGGCCACCTTCTTTCATCCCTCCGGGATGCGCCCCGCCAAACCCGACGTCCCCTTCCATCGTTCCTGCCCCCGCGATAGTACAGCCAGGTAGCTCAAGCGCGCTGCGCCCGTGCAAGATGCGCCCGTATTGCGGATTATTGAAAATTGAAAATTGAAAATTGGTCAATGGTAATTAAGATCCGGGATCGATGCTGCCCGAAGAACTTTCAGACCGGCTGCGGACGTTCGCGGCAGGAACCGGGAGGGTCGTTGTTGCCCACCCCCCGCGCGCCGAAACAACTGGCGGCCATGGCACTCATTCGCAATGGGGCGAGGTTGGAGCTTGCTTGGCGACTGAAGCGAGAGACGACGTTGACGATTCGCCATTTAGCCGAGCGGCCGAGGATGGGCAGTTGGAAGAGCGCGGCCACCAGGCTCCATCTGCTCGGAAAACCGCTACAAGCAAAAGCGAAGTGAGAAGTTATGGCCCCATTTTCAAAGATCACATGAATCCCTTCATGTGTCGGAGGACATCATCTGGCACGGGAAAAGGAACGCCGTCTTGGGCCGACTGCTTAACTATATCCTGCCACCTTCGGCCGAAAGTCTTCGCAACTCGCTCTGTCATTTTCACGCTATTCCCAATCTCAACTAAGCCAGAAATGCCGACCTGCTCGATCAACCGAACGATGGCGTCGTGCAACGTGGCCAGCGTCGCAGGGTCATTGGTGGTCCACTTGATGAACGTGCCCAGGCGCTTAAGGTCAGCCGCACTGCGCGGTGTGACGCTTGTGTGCGGCATAGGAACGAAGCCCATCCATCGAGTTTTGGTAAGGATATGGACTTGTCCTTCGCTCGCGTCAAGCGCCTTGAAATATGTGCTCATGCTCGAAGTCGCCTAACTTCGGGATTAGGTCCGAACGTGCTCGACATACTGAAAATCCGTTGCCATAACAGAATCTACCTTAAACTATTCCTGCTCGATTGCAAGCGCACGTTATGACGGAGAATATCGAAACGACAAGCGCGACACCCCCTTTCCAGACGAAGAGGGCTCCTCGACCGCCAGATAGTCCGGGCCACGTTCCGCTAACGGCAAGCATCTTCACGTGTTCAACCGCGAAAGCCGCACAGAAAGCGCCAACCGGCGTTGCCTCGGCTGACTTCTTAGGCTTCTCGTGTTGCGTGCAATAAGGCCTGCTCAACGTTGCTTCCTTCGTATTCGACTAATACCTTGCTTATGTCGTCCGTCTTATACCCGGACTGCCTGATGATAAACGCCGTGAAAAGCTCCCGAGCCTCCTTCTTCATACCCAACATCCTCAGGAAACAGGCGCGGTGATAAAGATAGATAGGCATGGGACTGAGACTGTAGGATTTCCATATTGCTGCAACCCCCTTTTCCAGCGCTGCCTCTATCTCGGGCCAACGTGACTGCCGTTCTGATTCTGTCTCTACAGCGCAATTCGCCTCTATCATGTCCTTAGCGTAGCGAGAGAGAGAGCTACCGCTATGGTTCCATTGCGGATAGGTTCTGCGGAGTCCGGATGCACCAGCAAACCCTTGAACATTTCCAGCGCACGGTCAGCCTCTCGGGCCTCCTCCCCGCTAAGCTCAAATTCTATCGTCCCATCAGTGTTCTGCTTCACGCCTGGGAATCGCCGTGATGTTTTGAATGGCCGCATAGCAGTGCGTGCACCTTAGGGTAGTTTGTGCGGAGCCTTGTGCCTGTTCTCTCGGTCCACTTTGTCCTGCGTTACCCGGACTGTAACCTAGCCCGCCTCCTCGACTGCCTTCTCCGCGTTGGTGTATTTCGCTTTAGGCGGCGGTGCCCAGTCAGGAAATGAGTCTAACCCACGCTTCATATGAGGATACTCTTTGAGCGATTTCCCTTATCGTCGTGTCGATAACGCACTCAGGAATCGGCTGCGTGACTCCATGCTCTGGATACTCGTCGATATGAGCCACGCAGTTATTGGCGGCTACGAGAACAAGAACGATGCCGCGGGAACACGCCAGGGCGTCAAACTGTGTCTGTGAAAATGGACGCACAGTAATGCCGGTGGGGAGCTTTTGAAATGGCGTGAAAACAGGGCGTACTTTAGGCGCTGCTGGCAGAACCTCCTTTCGGCTATTAAGAACCACACCCATCAACTCCCATAACACTCGACGTGTCACTATAGCTCCATCCTTCATGGCAGAATACTCCGGCCCGTTGCAGCCAGTCCGGCGAAACCGAAAACCGGGCAATACATTGAGACGATGCTCAAGGTGTCGGTTATGAAAATCATCGGCTGTCCATTTTTGCATAGATCTGAAAGGGGGTCAGGCTGGAACTTTTCACTTTAGTCCGGGCGAATTGCTTCGTTTGCCGGCCAGTCCACGTCGTCAAGGCAGATGCCCTTTTTGCGGTCCCGCCGGCTCATCACGCGGCAGACGGCTCCCGGATGCTCAACTCGCAGTTGGCGCGGCATATCGACCATCCTGCCAACCGCTCAAGCGGCTGTCAAGGAAAAGTGGCTCTGTGGCAGAATCTGTGGGTCAAAATGGCCCTCCGGCTTGGGTATTTCATGCTCCGGCGAAGCATTTCATTAACACCGTGGCTTCAGCCCGGTGTAAAGAGGTGCCCGGGGCGCTGCAACCGTTTCAACGGTTTGCCACGGAGGCGCAAAGCCGTTAAAACGGCTGGGACGGCTCCCCGCATGCATACACCGCGCTGAAGCGGCGGTGTTAATGAGATGGGCCCCTGCGATGGCCTCGCGCACAGCTCCGCGAGGCGTGGGTGATGATGAGTTTTTCGCTTTCGACCATGGATTGCCGGGGTATCCCCGAGAGCGGGATCGAGTGGTCACCGGATGCCGGAATGCATTTGCAGGCTCTTCTTGGCTGAAAACCGGGCGTTTTCCGTGCTCCGGGCATCCGCGTTTACCCACAAAATCTGCTGAGGAGGCGGAAAAGTTATGGCTGACCCGGTTTCGTTTCCGGTCAAAACGGCTTGGGAGACGGTTTCAGTCGAGGGGCAAGATCCGGATAGTCCTCCCCCAATTCCTGGCAAATGTCCTGCGCCTGTTCCTTGGTTCTGTTTCGGATAATGATTGGGGAATCCGCCGATTTTCGGAGAAGGTCAATCATCGCCTTTCGGTCGTTTGGGTCGAACGAATATCCGATCACTCGAATCTGGTTGGCTTCCTGGACGAACGTCTCCGCATACCCTTGCTGTCCCGGTTGTCCCCAAATCGCTCGGATGTAATCGTCAAACAGAAACGATGTACCGCCAGAACGAGCACGATCCTTCTCGAAGGGAAAGGCAATTAGAGGCTCGGCACTCTCTCCCTGGCGAGAAGATGCCGTGGGATTTGGGGGCCAAAAGAGGTTGTCGGCGATGGTGCGGCTGGAGTCATGAAGTGCTAGGCCGGCATATCTGGAACTTCCAATTTCTCTTGCAACGAAAATGCCTGCTGTTCCGTGCAGTTTGAGGAAAGAGAACCGGTTGCGGTCAAGATCCACAGCTTGCCGGCAAAGGAGGTCGAGGCTCGAATTCAGCCAGAATTGTCTGTAGCACTCCGCGGTGTAATCCAGTCTAAAGTAGCCAGCGAACGCAATCTCGAACAGTCGATCATAGTTGAAGCTCAAAACCCGGCTGGTCGTCGATGCCAGCACACTTGGATCGCGGGAGCCCCCAAAAATAATGTCGAGGAAATCCCGATACCCCTGCAATCCAGTCTTGCGTGCGTTGACCTCGCGCTCAAGAAGAAACGCTGTCGTAGCCCTCTTGGCATCGAGGATTTGCTCGTCCTCCATTTTTTCTGATTGGATGCGCGCCTGGGTGACGGTGCCCCCCAATGTTCGCCGCTCGCGTTCAAGATCGTCATCGATTTGACGGACAAGCCGATCAATAGTGGGTGACTGATATTTCTCCATCAAACGGATCGTCTTGGTCACGCATTGCGTCAGGCGCTCGCAATTGGGCCTTTGCTCCAGCGCACCTCCGTATTCCCTTAAAGCTTCACGGAAGTCTTTTGCGAGCGGGTAGCCGTAATTCGCCGAGCAGCCAGCTCCGAGTATATAAACGACTTTGTTTTTCATACCTATTATCCCGCCATGATGTAGGCCGCGTCGTCGCAGCTGCTCGACGCAGCCAGACCCGGGAGGGAGTTGCCAAGCGGCAAGTCCGGCCGGTTTTAGGCGGAAAAGGGAAAAGGGGTCAGACCCTGACTTTTCGCTTTAGTTCGGCTTGCGCTTCGTTTTGCCGGGCACGCAGAGCTTGTTGCTCAGGCTCAAGTTTGGCCATGGCCTGTCCCACTTGGATGGTCTGGGTCCCAAGAAACTGGGCCTCCAGAGAGGGTTCGCCGTCCTCGAGCAGCATTGGCACCACTTCTTCCAGGTTCCGTTTCAGCTCATCCAGGGAGCCTCCCTGTGAGTGCGCGCCGGCGAACCCGGGCACGTACCCGACATAAAGCCCCGTGTCCGGACACCGCTCCACCACGGCTGTGAACGACTTCGTGAACAAAACCGTATGCTTTCGGGCACAACAAGTCAAAGCCGTCGCAAATCCTCGGCTGAGATTTCTTGTGAAACCGCGGAATACGCGAAATACGCGGAAAAGAAAGGGCTTTCCGCGTATTCCGCGTATTCCGCGGTTCTCTATCT
>Ga0187873_1003781_pt1 | contig 10747 bp, 6 predicted proteins | sample June2016WEW_16_1_2_FD_133012 | JGI IMG/M metagenome (GOLD analysis project Ga0187873, IMG submission 133012) | Peatland microbial communities from SPRUCE experiment site at the Marcell Experimental Forest, Minnesota, USA - June2016WEW_16_100 | ecosystem: Environmental > Terrestrial > Soil >... | reverse complement strand
ACCGAGTGAAACGGCGCGGCGGCGGATGCGGTTGACGCCGAGCACAAGATAAAAAATCGGGCCAAATAACGGCAGCAACCAGATGAAACCGAGCCAGAGTGTTGTGGCGCGGGAATCGCGTTTATTCAAAAGGACATGAATCGAAGCTAGCAGGGCGGCCAGAAAATCAAAACCCGCAGCCAAATGCGGCCAGAATCGGGAGATTTGGTCGAGCCAGTTCATGCCTTTTCTTTATGACGGAAAGGCGGTTCGATGCAAGTGCCGTGTTGGAATGTTTCCAACGTGGATCGGCACACGTTTTGAAAGGTAGGGACGCGCGGCCCGCGCGTCCGCTGTTTGTTCTTCCCGTTTTCGAACGGACGGCTCGGCAAGCCGTCCCTACCTTTGTGATGGCTGAAAAAACAACCGTCGCAGCAGGCGCGTTTGCACTCGTGCGGCGGCTGGCTTCAATCTCGTTTGTCTGCGCTCAGGCGACAGTGATGCTCTTGTCGAGGTAAACGTCCTGGATGAGGTTCAACAATTTGACGCCTTCCTTCAACGGACGTTGGAACGCCTTGCGGCCGGAAATCAGGCCCATGCCGCCGGCGCGTTTGTTAATCACGGCGGTCTTCACCGCCGCCGCGAGGTCGCCCGCGCCTTTGGATTCGCCGCCGGAGTTGATGAGTCCCGACCGCCCGGCGTAACAGTTCAAAACCTGATAACGGCAAAGGTCAATCGGATGGTCGGTGGTCAATTCCGTGTAGATACGTTCGTCGTATTTGCCGTATTTGGACGTGTCGGTGTTGAGCGCCTTGTAGCCGCCGTTGTTCTCCGGGAGCTTCTGCTTGATGATGTCGGCTTCGATCGTGACGCCGAGGTGATTGGCCTGTCCGGTAAGATCGGCGCTCACGTGATAATCCTTTTCCTTGGTCTTGAACGCGCTGTTGCGGAGGTAACACCACAGCACGGTGACCATGCCGAGTTCATGCGCGCGCTTGAAGGCGAGACTGGTCTCCACAATCTGCCGCGTGGATTCCGCCGAACCGAAATAAATCGTCGCGCCCACGGCCACCGCGCCCATGTTCCACGCCTGTTCGACGTGCGCGAAGTAAACCTGATCGAACCGGTTCGGGTAGGTGAGCAGTTCGCTGTGGTTCAACTTCACGAGGAACGGAATTTTGTGCGCGTATTTGCGGGACACCGCGCCAAGCACGCCGAGCGTGGAGGCGACGGCGTTGCAGCCGCCTTCGATGGCGAGCTTCACGATGTTTTCGGGGTCAAAACAGTCTGGATTTTTCGCGAAGCTGGCCCCGCCGGAATGCTCGATGCCCTGATCCACCGGCAGGATGGACATGTAACCCGTGCCGGACAGCCGGGACATCCGGCCGCCGTTGAAGAGCGCCTGCATGCCGCGCAACGTCTGCGGATTGCGGTCGGACAGAGCGATAATGCGGTCCACGAAATCAGGTCCCGGCAGGTGGAGCCGCTCTTTCGGCACCGCTTTGCATTTATATTCCAGGAGACTTTTGGCGGAATCGCCGAGCAATTGTTCAATTTCAGCGTTCATAATTCAATAATCTCAATCGTTCACAACTAGGATGAAAAATTGGCGACCCTAACGAGTGCGAAATTGAACCAGATTCCCGGGTGCTTGCAAGAATTCAATTTGCTGCGGGAAGCCGCACCGCGCATTGCAGACACGCCATTCGCCAGAACCGCGCAACCAGCAGGTTTTGCGCTTTCCTGACACCCCTTCCGGTTACAAAACCGGTGGAATACATCACTCGCGCGAAGCATGTAGTAAATGATGCTCTTTTGCTTGGCTGTTCACGCTGTATTCAAGCATACTCGGCCATGTTGGTGAAAATTAACCCCGGAGCGAGCTTGTTATTGGCCGCGTTCGTCTTAATTGCCGGCCTAATAACACAAGCGGCAGAACTGCCTGTCGCCGAAAATCAGGACGGACCGCTGCGCATTGATGCGCCGGCACTGGCCAGGCTGAATTTCGACCTCTCCACCGGCGGCTTACCCATCGCACCGGGATTGGAGACTTATACCGTCTGCCGTTCGGATAAGGAACATCCCGAAACCGCCGAAGGCCTCGGCTGGACGTATCAACATCATCCCGATATTGCCGTTTGGCACGGGCGGCTTTACGTCGGCTGGAATTCCTGCGAGCGCGACGAGGACGTGTGGCCTGCGCGCGAACTGATCAGTTCGTCCGCCGACGGCAAGACGTGGTCGAAACCGGTCGAGATGTTTCCGCAAGGCGTCTCCACCGCGCTGCGGATGTATTTTTTCCATGCACCGAACGGGCGGATGCTCGTCATCGCCGGTCTGCGCGAGAATGATACAAATTTGAGCGTGCAGGTGAAGGGCGGCATCGTGGTGCGCGAACTCCGCGCCGACCACTCGCTCGGTGACGTGTTCACTTTGCGGCCGCACGGCAAAGCCGGCACAAATCAGCCGCCGTTGTTCACGACAAGTTCGGACAAGAATTTTGTCGAGGCGTGCCGGCAGTTGCTCGCTGACCATCTATTTTTGCAACAGCAAGACTACGGTGTGCTGCTCGACCCGGCGCAGCGAATGAAGTGGAATGACCCGGCGAACTGGGATGGCGACCAGGAATTAAAGAAGGACGCCAGGGATTTCGGCAAGGCGATGTGTTTCTTCACGCGCAAGGACGGAGCACTTGTGGGCGTAGCCAAAAAACGTTGGGTGACGATTTCCCGCGACGGCGGCAAGACGTGGACGCAGCCTGTGCGACCGGATTCGCTCATCACCGGCATGGGCAAAGTGTGGGGGCAGAAAACTTCCGACGGTCGCTACGCGCTGATCTACAATCCCGATTTGAAAAGACGCTGGCCACTCGTGATGTTGACCAGCGATGACGGCGTCACGTTCCGCGACCCGCACGCGTTGCACGGCGATTTGCCGCCCAGGCGTTACGAGGGCAAGGCGAAAAACCCCGGCGCAAGCTATCCTCGCGGCCTCTCAAAGTGGAACAATGACGGCTCGTGGAAGGACGACGCACTTTGGATGGTTTACAGTCTTAACAAGGAGGAAATCCGCGTCATTCGAGTGCCGCTGCAAGGGAGTAAAACCGAAAGCCAACCAAATTCCACAAAGTAGTCCACTACCGCCGGTCGGACGACTCAATTCCGCTTTTGTGATTGACATCACAGACCCGGCGTGGTTCAATTCAATTCGGCGAAGTTGTGCGTGTGTATTTGTATTTGTAAACATCACTATCAAAGGAATTAATAAATGAGGAAACGCACGCTGATTCTTGAAGCTCCCATCGGTTTACTCCATGACAGCAAATCAACTCCGAACCATAAAACTTGTTCAGATATGATAAAGAAGCATTTTCAACGCTGGTCGAGATATGTCCTGATTCTCGGGCTGGCCGCACTCCCTTTTTCCGCCCGTGCGCAGACCATTCTCGACGACATTTGGCTTAGCGGCACACGTAGCGTTCAGAACCCGCCCACGAGCTCCGCGTGGTTTACGTCAAGTTACGGTTCCCTGATTACCGTGCCTGGCGCGATGACCCTCACGGTCGGGAGCAGCGTCTTGATCGTTACTTACTTCACACCCAACAGCAGCAGCCCGCCCGTCACCTTGAACGTCGGGGACACGCTGTCGGCTACCATCAGTTTCACTTTCAACGGTCTCCCACCCCTGGCGAACAGTTCGCAGGGCTTCAGGATCGGGCTGTACGATTTTGCGGATGGAACTAATGCGCCCAAGCGTGCGGTCAGAGACGGTTTCAGCAGCAGTTCCCAAGGGCTTAATGTGGCCGGCTACGCGCTGTTCCAGAAAATGTATACGTACTGGAACGATTCCACCCCGATGGACATCCGCAAACGCACCAATTTACCGGACGCCGGCCTGCTTAGTTCAACCGGCGACTATACCTCGCTGGCCACCGGCGGTGACACCAATGGATTTTCCGGTTTTGCCAATCTGACCCCGTACACTTTGCAGTTTTTGCTGACGCGGACCAGCTTCACCTCGATGGACATTACCATGACCTGGTCGAACCGGGTCTCGGGTGCGATCCTTACGATTTCGACCACCGACAATGCGGCGACCAATTTCAGCTTCGATGGAATTGGCTTTCGCCCGCAGAACAGCAATCAGGCGGCCGTCTCAAACATATTCACCGAGGTAAAAATCGTGGTGACCTCTACGCCGCTCGCTCCCACGATTGTCACGCAGCCACAGAGCGTGAATGTTTCCTCCGGGCAAGACGTGACATTCACCGTGTTTCCCAACGGCACCCTGCCGCTGAGTTACCAGTGGTATTTCAATACGAACACGCCGGTGGCCAATGCCACCAATGCCACGCTGACCCTCACCAACGTCCAGGACGCAAATGTGGGCGGTTACACCGTTATCATAACCAATTCCTACGGCTCGGTGACCAGCGTGGTGGCCACTTTGACAGATAACACTCCTCCCTCCATCAGCACGCAACCGGCTGACCTGACCGTTATCCCGGGTCAAAGCGCCACGTTCACCGTGATTGCCGACGGTTCACAACCGTTGTATTACCAGTGGTACTATAACACCAATACGCTGCTGACCTGGGCGACTTCTCCCACGCTGACGCTGACCAACGTTCAGCCCGGCGACGCGGGCAACTACTCCGTTGTCGTGAGCAACGCCACCGCTACCGTCACCAGCTCCTATGCAATCCTGACCGTCAATACCGGCCCGGCGGCGCCGGTATTCCTTCTTCAGCCCGTTTCCCTTTCGGCCCGCGAAAGTGAAGACGCCGCTTTTACCGCCACCGCCATCGGCACCCAACCCATTACCTACCAATGGAATTTCAATGGCGCGCCTATTCCCGATGCCACCTCCAATACGCTGAACCTGTCCGGTATCAAATTGTCCGACGGGGGCAACTACACGGTCGTCGCCACCAACAGCATCGGCTCCACGACGAGCAGCGTCGCCGTGCTGACCGTGGTGCCCATCATACCTCCATTGCCGAACATCAACACCAACAATATTGTCAACGTCACAAACTATGGCGCGGTTGGTGATGGCGTGATAACGAACACCACCGCCATTCAAAATGCCATCAACGCCGCATCGGCGGGCGGCACGACCAATGGGTTGAGTGGCGGCACGGTGGAAATTCCCGCCGGCACGTATTTGTGCGGTCCGATCGCTCTGGCTAATAATGTCGACCTGCATATTGACAGCGGCGCGATGCTGCAAATGCTGCCGTACGGCACTTGGCCCGGCACCTCCACGTTCATCAACGGGGTCGGCCTGCACGACGTCGAAATCAGCGGCCCGGGAACCATCGATGGCCAGGGAGCGCCCTGGTGGGCGGCCTACAGAGCCAATAACAACATCGGGCGGCCGTATTTCATCAACTTCAGTAGTTCCTGCTCAAATATATTGATCCAGAACGTAACGATGCAGAATCCGCCGACGTTCCATATGATGTTAAAGGGCAACAACATGAATCTGACGATACGGGGCATTACGATTAATACTCCGGGGAATTCACCCAACACAGACGGGATGGACCTGGCTTCCACCCACGTGCTGATTCGGGATTGCCACATCAGCGACGGGGACGACAACATCGAGATCGGAGGCAGCGCCGCACCCGCAGCCGATGTCACCGTCACCAATTGCACCTTTGGCACCGGCCACGGCGTATCGCTTGGCAGTGACATCCAGGGCGGGGTGCACGACCTGACGGTAGTCAACTGCTCGTTCACCGGCACAGATAACGGCATCCGCATGAAATCGGACAACGACCGTGGTGGGGTGGTGCAGAATCTCATGTATTGTAACCTCACCATGACGAATGTGGGATACCCGATCATCATTTACAGCTACTACAACGAGTACGGGACGCCCAATAACATCTCTCCGCAAACCGCCATGAACCAGCCCAGCACCCCGGTCAACCCCTCGACCCCCATCTGGCGCAACATCGTCATCAGCAACCTGACGGCAACCGCCACCACCGGAAATAATATCGCGGGCATCATCTGGGGGCGACCCGAGATGCCGGTATCCAACCTCACGTTGTGCAACGTCACAATCGCGACACCTGCAAAAACATTTGACATTTACAATGCCCAGGGCATCCAGATCATCGATTCACCGCTTGCCGCGCCCAATACGACCGCCAATACCCTGACGCTCTACAATGCCCAGGTCACCGTCACCAACAGCACTGCCGGCACCAATCTGGTGACGTTGAGTGGATTGGCCGCGCCTCCGGTCAATAACGTGCTGGCCTTCTACAACACAACGGCCGCGATCAACAACACAGGCATGCTCGGCTCCAACTCCATCACGCTGGGCGGCAGCAGCCTCGCGTTCAACCAGAACTCGGTGGCTTTCTCCAATAACCTCAGCATCATCTCCGCGAGCACGCTGGCAATGACCAGCGGCAGCAATTCATTCGGCGGTGCATTCCTCGGCTCCGGCCCGCTGGCGCTCAGCCTGCCTGCGAGCAGCTCGCTGACGTTGCGGGGCGATTCCTCGGGTTTCAGCGGAGATTTGACGGTGACCAACGGGACGCTGCTGGTCAACAACACCACGGGCAGCGGGACCGGTTCCGGCGCGGTTACTGTGCTTGGCGCCGCGACGCTGGGCGGCAACGGGTTCATCGGCGGGCCGTTGACGGTGAACGGAACCTTGGCGCCGGGCAACAGTCCCGGAACGCTGACGGTCAATAACGACCTGGTCGTCAATGGCGGAGCGGTGCTTCAGTATCAGTTGGGCGCCAGCAGCGATCTCACCGTGGTGAACGGCAATTTGACCTTGGGCGGCACGCTCAACATCACCAACAACGGCGGTCTGGGGGCAGCCAATTACACCCTGTTCACTTACGCTGGCAGCCTGAGCGGCGCCACCACTCTCGGTACCACCCCGCCGGGTTACAGCTACTATCTCAACACCAACACCGCGGGGCAGGTGATCCTGGCCGCTTATTCTCCGGCGTCGACACCACCGGGTTTCACGGCGATCAGTTCCCATGCAGGTAATATCGTGTTGAGCGGCGGAGGCGGTTCAACGAACGGCCCTTATTATGTGCTGACCTCGACCAACGTCGCCCTGCCGCGGAGCCAGTGGACACCCTCTGCCTTCAGCCAGTTCGACAGCAATGGGAATTTCGTGTTCACCAACGCTCCCGGAACCGGTACTCGTCAGCGATTCTATATGCTGCAACTGCCATAAGCACTCCCGCCACGCACTGGAATCAGGGGGTGTCCCGGGAAGTCCTGTGTAAACGGGTCACCCATTAGCGTGAGCGATCAACTCCGCTCCGCGCGAGTCAATGGCGAAAAAGCGTCCCCGACAAACAGTTTTTCCCTTCTGGCTTTCGCGAGCGGTGTCCAAGGCGCGATTCTGTCGTTTCAATCGTTGATTCGGATGCCAGCGGTTCGTGTAATTTGGAGTTTGACGCACTCCTCGGAAAATGAATCCGGGCAGTCTCCGCCCATTCCAGCAAGCCAGAGCCAAACTCCAACTTTTGGATAAGAATGAGGCGACAAAATCAGTGGATGCCAATTGCCTAATGGGTGACCCCTTCATAAAACAAAATGAGCCACCTATCATAGATGGCTCAATTGTTTCGCCGGATTGTTGGCTGGGATGCCTTACGCCTTTGCCTTTCGCCGCCGCCAGTCGCAGGCCAGCAGACCGAGGCTACCGAAGCCGAGCAAAGTGAGGATGGAAGGTTCGGGAATGCAACCAGTGCCAACGTAAGAATCGAAAATAGTCGAGAAATATCCGGTGTCGTCCACACTATCTACGGACCCATACAGAAGTTGGTAGTTCACTTGACCTGGGTTGATCCATGACGGAGAGTCAATCACGAGAGACGATGGGGCCAGAGTGGTAATTGTGTTTTCTATAATTTCGAACTTATCGCCTGTGACAGTTGCCGGCGCGTTTTCGGGCTTGAGGAATATTTGTTGATCAAACCCGAGCGACACAGTTTTGTTGCTACTACCGGAACGAAATGTGACGGTAATGTTGTCGAACCCATAGTGATAGATGGTCGTATTGGTTGTGAGGTTTGGTAACTTATTTGTGCAAACTGGATCATAGTCCAAAAAACTCCCTGCGACATTGCCAAACTGGTCAACGATTACGGTGGCCCCCGGTGCCAATCCAAAGTCCTTGTTGAATGCATCCGTCCCAACCAGAGTGTGGAAATCAATCGTCGATGAACTGGTGGGCAAGTTATAGATTGTCGTTAATAGCGTCAGGGGATCATAGGTAAAGTAGTATTCCACTGGAGCAGCCAAGACAAAACTGGATTGAACCAAAATGAAGCCGAGACTAAACAAAAACGCCCCGATATGGCGTCCCTTCACTTTCTGGATTTTCATGTTATTCCTGTAGATTAAGGGTTTTACATGACAAATTGCGCCTATTTCGCGGCGGGTGGCCACACACGTAGTCACCCACGGCGCCGGACTGCCTGCGGCATCTGATTAATTGCGACCCTACGCCGACCTCCATTCCTGTCTAGGGAAAGTTATTCACATCCCAATGAAGGCACTCTTTATTGAGAGTTTGATTGATTGACTGAGAAGTTCCTTGCCAACCCATTACTGATTCTGCTGACTCACCAAAGCCGATTTCCCGCGTGTCAGCACAGCGGAGTACTTCACCAACGCCGCAAACCCGCCCGTCCCGCATTAAGCGGAGACGCATAGTGAGGGTTCGCTGGAGCGCACTTGTTAGAATGTATGGTTCCTGAAGTAACAGGCATACCCATCAATACCAGGGAACAGGACACGACTGTTACAGTTGAAATCGTTCAACCTGTTTCGGATTTTTGTAAATAATGACTTACATACGGTCAGTTTTTTGAACTCCTTCTCGTTCTGTATCACTAAGTCGTGAAATGACCGGCGTAAGTTCAACGAGTAAACGAACATACCTTTTTGAATGGCAAGCCTATCATTCGTGTAAAATGGCACATCTTGACGGAGAAAGTCATCGGTGTGCAGTCCCTTTTCGATATTCTCCCTGACCACCTTATTGTAATCTTTTCCTTTTGTATTCTTAGCAAGCGACGAAGGATTTAACGCTACAACAGCACAATCGCAGTCTGCTTCCTCAAAAGCGAAGAATAACGCAATCCAAAACGACTGAGTAAAATCCAGTAGTCGGGTTGGTGCACCGTATTGCTGCATCAAGGCCAGCCACTCAATAGTGTCTGAATCGTCTGGGACTCTAGCCAAGCCAAATGAGTGAGCGTGTCGCCTAAATTCATTCCAGACCGCCCGCTCGTATTTGACCTGATCGACACAACAGCGTCTGCTCACACGCTCCAAAGTAGTCTCCAGTTTCCACCCTGGACAACGATGTCCACGGAATAACCACCCTTTGTAATTTTCCGCGAACTCCTCCAACTCATTCATCGTTGACGCAGTCATACGCTTCTAACGTTGAGAACTGAGCCACGCCGGAACGGTGATGTCAACCGCGAAAGCGGAACTGAAGACGCAATCGGCGTTGGCTCCGGCGATTTGTTAGGTGTCAACATACGAAATGATTTTTTCAAAATCAGCAAGTATCTGCTTCTGCCCGTTCTGTGCTTGTGCACCGTTGTATCCCGATGCAACGGCAACCAACTCATCGAACTTGGTTCGCCTGTCGTGGGAAAAGTCTGCGCGTATCAAGGAGGCCGCGTGGCGCAAGTTGGGAACTTTGTTGGAGTAGAATGTGGCAAATGTGTTAGGCGCATGATACTGCTCGGTCTCGGCCTTCAACTGAACCATGAAAGCAAGAAAGGTGAGCTTGCGACCAGCCCTGCCGGAATCTCTCTCTCGGTTGCGAGTCAGCTTGTCGTTGGTGTAAGCAACGATGAGACCACCAACAATCCCACCAAAGACGCTAGATACGACAAGCTTGACAATTTCAAACATCATATTTGTGGTGGCTTGCGGGGTCGAGGCAAACGCATCAATTCAATACCGCGTATCTCATCTTGACCGCTCACAAGGTAGAACGCTCCGGCACCGTCGTCGGCCTCAAGTATTTCAATGCTCTGACCCGGCAACCAACACAAAACTTTCGTCATATCGCCGGGGCCAATGTGAAACCGTCGCCCGCTGACGGCAACAGTCAGATTGCGCTCTGAAAAATACTGGAATGAGCCAAATGGCATATGACGCTTGACGATCCAGAGCGTGAGCCACACCGGTTTGGTGACGCAAGAACAAACCGCACTTTACCGCCAAACCACGAACCGCCATGAACGCGATTACACGCGCTAGGACTCCCGAACGACTGAAATCCCCTCACCACGGCCCCGTAGCGAAGCGAGCACCACGCCTAAACGCCGGACGTGACGAAGCCCGATGCAACGCCACTAACACGGGTGAACACGTTGCCACTAACTCGCCTGCACTCACAAACAATTGATTCTATTGGTGTTTTAGGAGTGGCGACCCTACCGGGAATCGAACCCGGGCTACCACCGTGAAAGGGTGGTGTCCTAACCGCTAGACCATAGGGTCGTCAGAGCGCGACAGTGTAATTGCTGTTGCTTTGTTGTCACGCAAATTCACTTTCCTTCGCGCTATTTTTTCGGTAACCTGCGGCAAGTTCATGAAAATTTTCATCGATGGCAAATTCTACAACGAACGCGACGCAAAAATTTCCGTGTTTGATCACGGACTGCTTTACGGCGATGGCGTTTTCGAGGGCATTCGCGCTTATCATGGCCGTGTGTTCAAGCTCAAGGAGCACATTGACCGGCTTT
>Ga0187873_1003771_pt1 | contig 10760 bp, 6 predicted proteins | sample June2016WEW_16_1_2_FD_133012 | JGI IMG/M metagenome (GOLD analysis project Ga0187873, IMG submission 133012) | Peatland microbial communities from SPRUCE experiment site at the Marcell Experimental Forest, Minnesota, USA - June2016WEW_16_100 | ecosystem: Environmental > Terrestrial > Soil >... | reverse complement strand
TATTTGAAACCCTTGTTTCACTTAGGGAATTCGCTGTGCTGCCTGCTTCGCGCCTCGGTAATCGTGTTTCGCCAAGGTCTCAGGCCTGCGCGAGCTATTCTGTGTGGACTGTACGACGGGTACCGGGGCAACACGGGAAAATGGAGATATCACGACGCCGAAGCAAAAAGGCGCACGGGGGCCTAATCGAAGCTTCGTCGGGCGCCAACTAAGCTTCAGCAGATCAGAGGCGGCAGCGCGCGGGGCACTTGGGGCGCGGAAGGATGGTTTCGGCGTGCCGCTTACCATCGCCAGTAGGACGCGAGTATTCGGGTGATCGCTGCCAAATCGGAGGCGACAGATTGAAACGCAAGAGGATAGCCGTTACATATCCTCGGTTCGGTTCCGGAGGCTCGGAGGCCAGAGCGCTTTGGGCGCTACAGGCGCTGGGCCGGGACTATGACGTTTCGCTCATCACCTACGGGCCAGTTGATCTGTCGCGCCTCAACGAATACTACGGCACGACTCTTCAGATGGGGGACTTTAGCCTTCTGCGCGTCCATTTGCCCCCTGGCTTGGTCGCTTGCAAGCTCAACCTCCTGCAAATGCGCTTCTTTCAGCGATACTGCAAGCGGGTAGCCCCGCAGTTCGATTTGATGATCAGTGCTTGCAATCCTTGCGACTTCGGGATGCCCGGAATCCAGTGCATCGCGGATTTTTCTTTCCTCCCGGAGCAACGCTTCAACCTCGATCCTGTTTTGCGGGACGCCAAAGGCTGGAAGTATGGCGATTCTCCCTTTTTGCGAGCCTACCTAAAGCTTTGTGAATTCGTGTCGCCTTCCAACCCCGCTAGTTGGGGAAGGGGTTTGGTTATCGCGAACTCGAGGTGGAGCGCGAGGGTGGTCCGAGAAATGTTCGGCATCGAGTCGCGCTTGCTTTACCCGCCGGTCGTAGGTGAGTTCCCTGAAGTGCCTTTCGAGGAAAGAGAAACGGGGTTTGTCTGCCTGGGCCGGATGGTGCCGGAGAAGCGGGTTGAAGTCGCCATCGAGATCGTCGATAGGGTTCGCTGCTCCGGGCATCCTGAGGTTCACCTTCATCTTGTCGGCGAGATTGATGATTCCGCCTACGGAAGGGAGCTTCGGAGACTCTGCGCCAGGTACAATGACTGGGTCTTTTCAGAAGGAACTTTGATCGGAGAGAGTAAGAAGCGTCTGCTTGCTGGGCACCGCTACGGCATCCATGCGCGAGAGAAGGAGCCCTTTGGGATTGCGGTGGCCGAATTGGTGAAAGCTGGGTGCATAACATTTGTTTCGAACGACGGTGGACAGGTTGAGGTCGTCGATCACGCCGCCCTCACGTACTCCAGCGTCGAGGAAGCTGCCAAGAAGATCCTGGCGGTTCTTGACAGCGCGGAGCTGCAACACAGCTTGCGCATGCACCTGTCCACAGCAGGAAGGCAGTTCTCGGTGGAAGCCTTCCAGAGCGGCTTGATGGATGCGACTGCCGCCTTCCTGAGAGGATAAGGGGGGCTGCAGCTTGTTGCGGAAGATGGTGAACGGCGGGAACGCCACTTGCTGCTGGATTCGCTATGTGTTTGCCAGCAGGGTTGGGCAGGAATCGGAGTCTTGTACGTTGGCTGATAGGACCGGGTGGAACCGATTGCCACGAGCTTAATACCATGACTGAGTCCCCACTTGTCGTCATCAGCATCCTGAACTGGAACGGTTGGCAGGATACGCTGGAATGCCTCGAGTCCGTCCGGCGGCTCAGCTACCCGAACTATCTCACCGTGGTCATTGACAATGGCTCCTGGGACCGCTCTGCGGAAAGGATCAAGGCTTGGGCCCGCGAGAATCTCGGTCCCGGACATGTCCTTGCCGAATACCCGCCCGCAATCGCGCTCCAGGGGGGAGAGGAGGCAAAGGAAGCGGCCCTCGAGCGGACTCCGCCCGCCAACAGGCTGGTCCTGATCCGCAACGATGAGAACCTGGGCTTCACAGGAGGAAACAATGTTGGAATTGATTACGCCCTCCACCGACGAGCGCCGGCAGACTACCTGTTTCTTCTCAATAACGATGCGGTAGTGGACAAGGAGTGCTTGAGCGTGCTTGTTCGGGTGGACCGGGAGGCAGATGCAGGAGTCGTAGGGGCTGTCCTAACAAACCACACGGGCGCAATCCTGTTTGCCCGCAGTGCCACGTTCTTCAAGCATTTCTTTCGCCCGCTGGAGGGCCCTCTCGTGCCTGAGACTCGGGGCGAGTTCTGGGAATCGCCTTTGGTGAACGGCGCTGCGATGCTCATGGGGAGTCGCGTGCTGCGTTCCGTTCGCCAGCGGCGAGGTACGTACTTTAATGACGCCCTCTTCATGTATAACGATGAACTTGATTTCTGTACGGCTGCTCATCGAGAAGGGTACAAAGCGGTCGTTGCAAGAAACGCTATTGCTTCCCATCGCGTGAAGGTGAGACGGCAAGGGCCGGCTATCTCCGCATATTTCTTCTATTACGCTACTCGCAATCGAGTAATCCTTTCGAGAACTCTGCTTTCCCTCGGTCGCAGACTGATATTTCATCTGTTTTATCCACCCCTGTGCGTCATGCGCATGGTTAGGCGCCTGCTCGCTCGACAGCCCCGCATGGCATGGGTTATTGCCTGCGGCCTGCTCGACGGCTATCGCGGCGTTGGCGGAAAGTGGAAGTATCACGACCGGGAGGCGCGCAGCGCGCTATCTCAGGACACTCGCCATGGCTGGACGCCTCTGCTATACACCGTGCTTAATAGCCTGAGGAAACTCACCTACCGTCCCGAAGTTACCAGGGTTGCCCGGGCGCTTCACCTTTCAGGCATCCTGACAAGGTGGTATTTCCGGGCAACCACGCGGCAACGACATATCACGCACCTCAAGGTGAACGGTATCGAGGTGTCTTTCCACGTTGAGAACCCGCAGGCACAGCGGCACCTCGAAATTCGTTTTCTGCTGTGGGAGAAGGACTTCTTGGAGGTCCTCACCTCAACCCTGGACCGAGGAGACGTTTTCCTTGATATCGGCAGCCATCTAGGAGAATTCGTTGTGCCAGTCGCCAAAAAGGTCGGAGGCCAGGGTCTTGTGGTCGCCATCGAGCCAGAGCCGCACTTTGCCAGGAAGTTACAAGAGAACCTCAAGCTCAACGGCTTGTCAAACGTGCGGGTATTTCAGAAAGCCTTGGGGGAGCGGAACAGCCAAGCACACCTCTCTTGGTGCTCCGGTTCTTGCCCTTCCCTACTGTCATCGACACCTGCATCGCCGCCGCACCCAGACTCGTCGCCAGGAGACTTCCAAACAGAACGTGTCTCCCCTACTGGATTGCCCAGAAAGAGCGGCTCGTTGGCGGTCGAGGTCGTGGAGGGTGATTCATTCCTAACCTCGGAGAATTTGCCTATTCCTCGGGCTGTCAAGATCGATGTTGAAGGATACGAATATTCGGTGCTGAAAGGGTTAGAAGACTCGCTTTGTGATCCGGCGTGTCAGCTTCTGTGCTGCGAGGTCCATCCCTCGCAGCTTCCTCTTTCCATTGGTGCTGACCGAGTCGCCGGACTTATTAAATCAGTAGGGTTCTGCGACATTCACACCTTCCAACGGGGGTCGGAGCTGCACCTGATCTGCAGAAAGCAAAAGGCGAACCGTGTGGCGTGCTAGAGTTGCGGTTGTGCGCTTGTTCGCTCGACAGCCCCGCCTGGCATGGGCCATTGCCTGCGGCCTGCGCGATGGCTATCGCGGCGTTGGCGGAAAGTGGAAGTATCACGAAAAGATGGCGTCTTGGGCTGACGACCAGATTGCGCGCCTGAGTTCCTGAGGAAGAGGGAGAAGACCCCCCGAGGGGGGGCGGCGCGGCGGGTGGTGGTCCCGCAAAGCGGGATCGAGTTCCACTGCTGACGACCGCGTAGAGATTTGGGCTTGCGATGCTGGTGCGTCCGGCTTAAGATTCTCGGGGCAAGAAAGTCGAAAGCTGAAAGCGCGCGTGCAATTTCTTATACAGTACTGTGATGTTCTCATCGATTTACCAACTACTCGAGAATCGAGCTCGGTTCTCGCCTGATTCAGCCGCCATCCTGGCGCCGGAGCGTGCTCCGGTGACCTTCGCACGTTTGTTCGCACAGGCCCACGAGGTTGTGATTTGCCTGAACACGCTCGGCATCCATCGTAACGACAAAGTGGCGATAGTCCTGCCCAACGGCCCGGAGATGGCGGTGGGATTTCTTTCCATTGTCTGCGGCGCCGTGGCCGCTCCGTTGAATCCAGCCTACAGCGCCTCCGAATTTGAATTCTATCTGTCGGACCTGGATGCCAAGGCGTTAGTGGTCCAGGCCGGAGTGATATCACCAGCCAATGAGGTAGCCCGAGCGCGCGGAATTCCTGTCATCGAAATTGTCCCGAAATGGGAAGATGCGGCAGGGATTTTCGGTTTTCGGGGGGCCAGCGCCACACCCGGCTCTCCTCCCGGCATTGTCGAGGCGGAGGACATCGCCTTGGTGCTCCACACTTCCGGAACAACATCACGGCCGAAGATGGTTCCACTCACCCATCAGAACCTGTGCGCCTCCGCCGACCACATCCGCGACGCCCTGGCACTCACTCCGTCAGATCGGTGCCTGAACATCATGCCGCTTTTCCACATTCACGGCCTCGTGGCGTCGGTCTTGTCTTCAGTCTGTGCCGGGGCGAGTGTGGTCACGACGCCCGGCTTTGATGCCCCGCGCTTTTTTGACTGGGTGGCCACTTTCCAACCGACCTGGTATACCGCCGTGCCCACCATGCACCGGGCGATTCTGGCCCGCGGCGCGCAGAACCGCCAAACTATCGACCGGGCGCGCTTGCGATTCATCCGCTCTTGCTCTTCTCCACTTTCCCCTACGATGATGGCGGAGCTGGAAAGTATGTTCGGCGTCCCGGTCGTCGAGGCCTATGGAATGACCGAAGCCTCCCACCAGATTGCCTCCAGCCTTCTTCCTCCCAGAATCCGCAAGCCAGGTTCCGTGGGTGTGGCGACGGGAACAGAAATTGCCATTATGGAAGTAAATGGCGATTTACTGCTGGCGCAAGGCAAAACGGGCGAGATCGTCGTGCGTGGGCCGAACGTCATGCACGGTTACGCCCATCAGGTGACGAACCAAGCCTTCACTAACAACTGGTTTCGCACGGGAGACCTGGGCCGCCAGGACGCGGACGGCTATCTCTTCATCGAGGGCCGCCTCAAGGAGATTATTAATCGCGGGGGTGAAAAGGTCTCACCGCGCGAGGTGGAGGAGATTCTATTGCAGCATCCTGCCGTTGCCCAGGCCGTGGTCTTCGCCCTGCCCGACAAATCGCTCGGGCAGGAGGTAGCGGCAGCGGTCGTCCTGCGCGATACGAGTGTCACTGAAAAGCAGCTTCGGCAGTCCGTGGGCACACGGCTGGCCCACTTCAAGGTTCCCCGCCGCATCCTCGCGGTCAATGCCATCCCGCTGGGGCCGACAGGCAAACCCCAGCGAATCGGCCTGGCTGAAAAGCTGGGCTTGGCAGAGCCGGTTGCGCTCGGCGGGGATCAACCAGGCGAGAGCGTAGCTCCGTGCACGCCCGTAGAGGAATTCCTTGCCGAGATCTGGCGCGAGGTGCTCAGGGTCCCGTCCGTCGGCATCAATCAGCGCTTTCTCGACGTGGGCGGAGATTCGCTACTTGCCGCGCGGACCGTGGCCCGAGTGTGCCAGCAGTTGGACGTCGATCTTACTTTGCTCGACTTCCTGGATGCCCCGACGATTGCGGACCAAGCTCTGGTGCTGGCTGACAGGCTAGGACAGCGGGGCGAAAGAGTTGATCGAAACTCGACCGAGCGACCCTCTTCATATTGAGGTTATGGGAGCGAAGTTTCTGTGAAAGACACGGATGCCACCCCAAGCCAACCTGAAAACACTCGACTAGAGAAACCCGCGCCAATCGATGCAAGTTGGCAGAAGAATCTTCAATTCCGCCGCCCTGCCCGTAGCATTCCCAGGCTCGCCGACCGGCACTCACTGCCACTTTCTTTCGCGCAGGAAAGAGTCTGGTTCCTGGGCCAGTTGGAACCAGGGAGTCCTGTCTATAATCGTCCGCTCGCGCTTCGACTGGCAGGGTTGCTTGACGAATTCGCCCTGCGTCGGGCGCTTCAAGCGATCGTCGATCGCCACGAAATCCTGCGCGCTCGTTTCACGGCGCGCAACGGTCGGCCGGAGCAGGTTGTTTCCCCGCGGTGGATTTTGGAGCTGCGTGTGGTCGAGTTCAACGAACTAGCTTCCACGGAGCGCGCGTCTCGGGCCAAGCAGGTGGCGACGGAGGAGGCGGTTCGGCCCTTCGATTTGGCTCGTGATCCTGTGCTGCGAGCCACGCTCCTGCGCCTCGATGATCAGGCGCACGTCTTACTCCTAGTCTTCCATCACGTAGCTTTCGACGGATGGTCAGTGCGGGTTTTCGTCGATGAGCTCACGACTTTATACCGCGCGTTCAGCACGAGGACTTTGCCCGCGCTCGCGGAAATCCCCATTCAATACTCCGACTTCGCTCACTGGCAACGCCAGCGCGTGAGCGGTGAATTGCTCGATCGCCAGCTCCGTTACTGGAAACAACAACTGAGTGGGTGTGTCCCTGTTGACTTGCCCACTGACCGGCCGCGGCCGGCGGTGCAGTCACATCGGGGGGGATACACTGAGCTCTTTTTCTCCGAACCTCTTGTTGATTCTCTGAAGGCGCTGAGCCGGAGCGAGAACTCCACCCTGTTCATGGTGCTCCTCGCCGCGTTCCAGGCGCTCCTCTCCCGTTACACCGGATGCGAGGACATCGCTGTAGGATCGCCGGTGGCAGGCCGGAGCTGGGTCGAGACCGAAAAGCTGATCGGGATCTTCATCAACCTTTTGGTCCTGCGCGCCGACCTGTCGGGGAATCCCACGTTTCGTGAACTACTGGGACGAGTGCGGGAGATGAGCCGGGGCGCCTACAGCAACCAGGATTTGCCTTTTGAGAAGCTGGTGGAAGCGTTGCGGCCGGAGCGCGACCTGAGCACCACGCCGCTATTTCGGGTGATGTTCAACGTGGAGAATCTGCCTGAGGGGAGGTACGAGGTTCCCGGCTTGAAGGTCGAGGAGTTCGAGTTGGAGGTCCCGGTGGCGGCCTATGACCTCACCCTCGAGATCGTCCAGAGGGGCCGGCAGTTGAAGTGTTCCTTCGTTTACAATGCGGACCTGTTCGAGAGCGGAACGGTGGAAAGAATGGCCGCCCACTATCGAACCCTGCTGGAGGGCGCCGTCGCCGAACCCGATTGCCGGATCGCCTCGCTTCCCTTGCTGACGCCTGGCGAGCGGCAGCAGATCCTCGTCGAGTGGAATCGCACCGAAGCGGAGTACCCACGCCACGCGACGATCCAGGAATTGTTCGAAGCCCAGGTGGAACGGACGCCTGAGGCCACGGCGCTCGTCGACGAGAGCGGAAGTGCGAACTATCGGGACCTGAACCATCGCGCCAATCAGGTCGCGCGCCATCTCCGGAGCCGTGGAGCGGGACCTGAATCCTTCGTCGGACTTTGCCTTGACCGGTCGCTGGAGGGGGTCGTGGGGTTGCTTGGGACTCTGAAGGTGGGAGCGGCGTTCGTTCCACTCGATCCCACCTACCCACGCGACCGCCTTGCCTTCATGATCGCCGACGGGAAACTGCCCATCGTGTTGACCCGGCAGAAGTGGTCGGCAATTGTCCGTGGAGAGGGTGCCTCGGTTGTGTGTCTCGACTCGGATCGCAATCTGATCGAGGCACAGAGCGACGAGAATTTGCCGACCGAGGTGGGCGCCGCAAGTGTGGCCTACATGCTCTATACGTCGGGCTCCACAGGTGCGCCCAAGGGCGTGCTGGGCCTTCACCGTGGCGCGCTTAACCGCTTTGCGTGGATGTGGCGGAATTTCCCCTTCCGGCCCGGTGAGGTCTGTTGCCAGAAAACTTCGTGGAATTTTGTGGATAGCGTTTGGGAAGTTTTCGGGCCCTTGTTGGCGGGCGTTCCCAGCGTCATTATCCCCGACCGCAGTGTCCGCGATCCGCAAGAACTGGTCCAGGCGCTCGCATCACATGGGGTTACTCGTATTGTGACCGTGCCCTCACTCTTGCGCGTCGTCCTCGATCGCTGCCCCGATTTAGGAAACCGCCTGCCGCTGCTCAGATTGTGGATCTCGAGCGGCGAGGCGCTCCTGCCCCGTCTATGTAGGCAATTTCATTCCGCGCTGCCCAACGCGACCCTTCTCAACCTCTACGGATCGACGGAAGTTTCGGCAGACGTCACCGCATACATTACCGAACCCGATTCGACGGCCCAATGGATGGTTCCGCTCGGCCGCCCGATCGACAATACCCGGCTCTACGTACTTGACGAGCGGCTGCACCCTGTTCCGGTCGGTGTCCCTGGCGAACTCTACGTCGGTGGAGACGGGCTGGCGCGTGGGTACTGGAATCGTCAAGAAGACACAGCCAGGCTGTTTGTTCCGGACTCCTTTTGCGACCAACCCAGGGCTCGGCTTTACAGGACGGGCGATCGCGTGAGGTATTTGCCGAACGGAAACCTGCAGTTCCTCGGACGCGCTGATAATCAGGTCAAGGTCCGCGGTTTCCGAGTCGAAATGAAGGAAATCGAAACGGCGCTGGCGGAGCACCCGGCCGTATCGGCAGTCGCTGTGGTGGTTCGTGAGGAGGGCCCGGACGACGAGCGGCTGGCAGCATACATCGTGCCTCATCGCCCGGCGAGCCCGCCCACCTTGAAAGCGTTGCGCGATTTTCTAAAGGAAAAGCTACCCGACTATATGGTGCCCACGGACTTCTTCATCATGGAAGCGCTGCCCCTGACGCCGAGCGGCAAGCTCGACCGCCGGGCGCTGCCCATCGGGAGCCGGTCGCGCCAAGCTGAGAACCGCTACGTCCCGCCCCGGGACCTGCAGGATTGGCAGTTGGTGAAAATCTGGGAAGAGATTCTCAATGTGCGGCCGATTGGAATCGAGCACGATTTCTTTGATTTAGGCGGCCATTCTCTCCTCGCCGTGCGCATGATGGACCGGATTGAGGATGCCTATGGCAAGTGCCTTCCGCTCGCGACCTTGTTTGCTGAGGCAACCATCAAACATCTGGCGGAGTGCCTTCGCACGGAGAGTCTCAGGGAGGTACAGTCGGCGATTGTCCTTGTCCAGCCCGGTGGTTCCCATCCGCCTTTCTTTTTTCTGCATGGGGATTCGTGGGGGGGACTTTACTGTCGGAAGCTGGCTCGGCTGCTGGGCCAAGAGCAGCCGTTCTATGGAGTGATGCCCAATGGGTTCGATGACAAGCCCTTGCTGCCTACCGTCGAAGCGATGGCTGAAGAAAACGTCAGACTACTGGTTGCTTTGCAGCCCCAAGGACCGTATTTACTGGGCGGTTACTGCAATGGAGGCCAGGTTGCCTATGAAATGGCGCGGCAGATGGAGCAGCAGGGTTTAGAGGTGGGCTTGGTCATTCTGCTCGATGCCGCGGTTCCCCTGCACATTGGCTGGTTGAAGGCCCTCACCCGCTTTGCTGGCTGGCTAGCCAAGCTTGATGGTGGCGAGCAGATTAACCTCTATGGGCGGCTCCGGGAGTATGTGGTGCGCGCCCCGAGCGCATATCGCAAAGGCCTTCGGACATTTCTGACTTTAGGTTTGCGGACGGCGAGGACGGACCTCTTGCGCCTGCTGGGGACTCCTCCTGAAGCGCTGGGGATTCCAGGCCCAGCTTTCGATGATCCCGAGCGGCGTCTTCGAGACGTGCGATTCCGCGGCATCTTGATGAATTATCGGCCGAAGCCTTATCCAGGACGCGTCGTTTTGCTGCGGACCAGGTCGCTGCAAGGCAATTATCCCTCGGACCGGACAGCCGGCTGGGGCAAGCTGGTCGCGCAGATAGAGGTTCATGAGCTGCCTGGGAACCACGCTACTTGCCAGACCGAGCACGTCGGGGTTGTGGCCGAGCATATCGGAAGGTGCCTCCACGACTTTCACGCGGAGGCCCAAAGGGCCTTGGCTCAACGCAGATGCTCATGACGATTCCAACTGTCACATCCCTCAAACCCTCGTGGCAGACTGTGCCTGAGCCATTCGTTGTGCCTCCTGACGAAGTGCACGTATGGCGCGCCGATCTGGATGTGGCTCCGGCGGCGCTTCTGCGCTTGCGTAAGACCCTCTCGGCCGACGAGCAGGCAAGGGCGGAGAGATTCTATTCTACGGTAGAGCGTGCTCGTTACACTGCTGGGCGGGGTATCCTGCGGGCCCTATTGGCTCGGTACCTGGGGACTCCTGTTGGCGATTTGAGGTTCTGCTGTAACGCCCACGGCAAACCGGCCCTGGTACCCGGCAGTGGACCTGAGGGCCTGCGCTTCAACCTTGGCAAGGGAGAAACGAACTTCAGAGGTGGATCTCATATTCCAGCGGCGGGGTAACAGCCCTTGACTCAAAGGCCCATACTCGTGCGGATCGTGTCCGACTGGGACAGTTCCGGGCTTCTGCGACAGACCCCCGGCGGAGCGGGGATGTGGCACGGCATCTGCTTCACCACCCGCCCTGTGGAGGAGTGCGACCTGCTCGTCATGTTGAACAACCGCAAGCTCGATCCCGTTTCCGCACGCTGTGCGCCTGGAAATGTCTGGGCCATCATGCAGGAGCCCTATGTGCCCGACCTCTATGAGTGGCTGCTCGAGGGACACGAACCCTACGCTCGTGTTTTCACCCATCTGATTCCATCCGAAGATCCCAAATAT
>Ga0187873_1003766_pt1 | contig 10770 bp, 10 predicted proteins | sample June2016WEW_16_1_2_FD_133012 | JGI IMG/M metagenome (GOLD analysis project Ga0187873, IMG submission 133012) | Peatland microbial communities from SPRUCE experiment site at the Marcell Experimental Forest, Minnesota, USA - June2016WEW_16_100 | ecosystem: Environmental > Terrestrial > Soil >... | reverse complement strand
TTGTTTCCTGTACGGAAGCATCGATCGATGTTTTGAGGGAGATCGGGCGCCACGCGCCGTCAAACTTTGTCCTGACAAAGGTCGAGGCCTTCCGGAAATCATCTGCGGTGATCTGCATCTCTGCAAGAATATCCCGGATAGCGTCGTTTCCGGTGATCGCGTCCATCTCGTCTTTACCTGGCATAAAAAGCGCGATATTGCACCGGCCCCGGGCCAGGTGGAGCGAAACGGCAGGGATATTTGCCGCTGTAACCGCATCGGTGCGGCCGTTTGTGAAGATCAGCCGGTCTCCCGGGACCGGATCCGTGAGGGTGTGGCCCTCACTAAGCCGGTGCGAGAGGGCACAGTTGAAAAGGTAGGACTGGAACGCGGAGACAAACATCGAAAGGAGTTTTGGCGGCAGCTGCTGGAGCGCCCCGGCATAATCGCCCGGGTGGGTGTGGAGATACGAGAGCATTGAGCGCTCAAAGGACATATGCACCGGCAGCTCCCGGAGGGCGACTGCCGTGTCCCGGGTGTCCATAAACGCCGTCCTGACCCTGCGGACCTCTTCGCTCTCGTGGGGGAATGCCAGACCCACGTAGGTCATCACCGCATCCTCATAATCGCCGTGCAGGATCAGTTCCCCGATCCGGTGCGTCAGCGGGCGGATAACACCGAAACGCTGGAGGCCGAAATAGTTGGGCAGGGCCTGCGATGCGGTCTCTGTTACGGTGGCGACCCGGCCGGCCAGGTCCTCGGGGTCAGCGTCCCGTATACAGATATCGAACCGGTTTCCCTCAAGATCGCCAAGCGAGAGCTGTTCGTTCGACTGCCCGATCGGCTCAAGGATGATGTCTTTTAAGGAGACCGCGGCGATCTCATCCGGCGTTACCTTATAGAGCGAGATGAGCTGCGTGGTCCGAGCGTTCTTATCTTTTGTCCCCGCCCACCCGATCCGCCGGTGGCTGATATTGAGCCGGCGGGCGATCTCCTTTACCGCGTGCTGGAGCTCCCAGTTGGTCTTGGTGAGCCGGCAGATCAGGTACGGGCCGGAAGTCTCGCCTTTTCCTGCAGGGGGGATCTCATCAACCAGGAAATCTTCCGGCACCGTACGGAGCGTTCCGCCAATCCCCGGGGTACCGGTCGCGTAGTACTGCATCCCGAGCTCGCGTTCGAGTGCAAAAGGACTCTCTTTCATAAGAGCGAGAGCGTCCCGGTGATCCTGTCGAGTTCCTCGGATTTTGCCGGCCCAAGACCGAGGGCGGTGATGGTGCCGGGGGGGATCTCGGTCATGCCAGCATCCTGTATCAGGGATGTGGAAATTCCGGCCTGTTCCGCGAGCACCTTGATCTCGAAAAGGGTCCGCTCGCTGTCGGCCTTGAGCACCACTTTTTTCTGCCCTTCTGTCTGCCACGCCTTGCGCAGCGTCTTGTCCGCGCTCTCGAATGCCCCGATCGACGCATGGGCTGCCTGGGCGCATTTCTTGCCGCAGCTCATCTTCACGTCGTTCCTGAGGATGAGGCACTGTTTGTACCTGAAATGAGGTTCATGTCCGGGCAGATTTTCATTTTGAGGTGATCTTGGCATCGCGAAATCTCTTTGGTTTCGGCAGAAATTAACCTTATCATTCCGGAAAAACTGCATACGGTTCTGTGAATGATGAATCCCGGCACTGCCCGGCCAGTCACGGCATACCGCACCGCGGGCAGGCAGGATGACGCGGGAAAAATCCCCCCGCCACCAGAAACCTCTATGTGATCTCTCACTAAAAACCATCCATGAAAAAATCCCAATCAAAATCCAGGAATGCGCCCGGGACAAAATTAAAGGGGTACTCTGCCGGGATAATGTTATCAAACCTCGGTAAGAAACACCCGGCTTTTGCTGAATTTTATTCCGCAAACAAAGACGATATCGATAAAATAACCATTACCTGGATGATCAATTCAAATGTTAAAAACGACGGGAATGCCTCACCCGTAATGGATACAATCACCCTGAAAAAATATCCCAAATCCCTGGAAGATGCACGGATCGTCGCCCATGAGATCGAACACCTGCTGATCTGGAAAGAGGGGTACCCTTACGTCATGGCTGACTCCCATGCCGACACTGAAGCGTACCGCCGGCTTCACCCTTTGGCCCAGGTTATTCAGGGAACTGTTTTTGAGCCCATGGTCGAATTGAGAATAAAAAAGTATTTTAAAACACTGACCGCTGACAATTACACCTCTGCCATGAAAGGGCTGGCAAAACTCATAGAGAACAAGGAGAAGATCCTCCCTGAACTGGACGATCCCCGGAATCTCCTGTATTATAGTTGCCTGTATGTACAGAAACGCCTGTTACTTGAATCGACCTGCGGTACCATCAAAGCCGATGAATATACCGTTAAGTTCACCTCCCATTTTGGCGAAACGATCCTCCCGTGCGCAGAGAAAGTTTTAGCGCTCATTAAAAAGAACGCGACCTGTTCCCCTGAATCTGTCAGACAGATCTTTGAGAGCATACTCTGGAACAGGAACTGTGCATTCGGCTACCGGTACTATGAAGAATTTGACCGGTTCCTCATTGACCGGTGACTCCTTTAGCACTTTAATGGGGTCAGCCCTGACACTATGCCTGCGAGGGCAGATAGCCATCATGTCCCTGTGCGCTCTATTACTTTTGGTGATTATGTAACATCCACCAAAAACACGATCTACTTCAGGACAAAACGCACAATACTTTTTAGTCAGAAATGTGCCTTGCCATGGACTCTCTTTCGCCCGCAAAAATTATCCGCTCCCGCCGCCGGACCATCTCGCTTGAGATTACAAAAGATGCGGTTCTGATCGTCCGTGCGCCGCTCCGGGCTCCCGACACCTATATCGCACACCTGATCCGTGAAAAGCAGGCATGGATCGAAAAGAAGATGGCTGAAGTAAGAAGCCGGCCGGTCCTGCAAAAAAAAGAATTCGTCAATGGGGAGTTATTCCAATTTTTAGGGAAAACCTATCTGCTCGAAATATTATCCGGCAGCGATGCCGGGATCTCCCTTGGTGAAAAACTGTACGTGGGAGAGCACCGGCTGCCGGAGATCCGTAGTCTTCTGCAAACTTGGTACGCACAGAAGGCAAAGGAGATTCTCCCGGCCCGGGTTGCCGGATATTCCGCAATTCTTGATTTTCGGCCAAAAAAGATCCGTATATCGGATACACGGCGGCGCTGGGCCTCATGCAGCACGTCAGGGACGCTCTCCTTCTGCTGGCGTCTCGTCCTTGCCCCGCCCGAAGTGATCGATTACGTGATCGTTCACGAACTTGTCCACATGCGCCAGCCGGATCATTCGCCGCGGTTCTGGGAAAAAGTCCGGTCTGCAATGCCGGATTATGAGATACGCAAAGCCTGGCTGCGTGAAAACGAGCGGATGCTTGATCTCTGACCGGCCATACGGGCATAGGTGGGCTTGTGGGGTCCTTCCCGCAATTGTTCCGGCAGGGCGACACGTCACCTCAATATACTATCCTTGTGTAATGATAATTCAGGGAAGTATCTGATGGCGCACGTGCTGGTATCACCGCTGAACTGGGGCCTTGGCCACGCCACGCGCGACATCCCGGTGATCCGGACACTGCTTGCACACGGCCACGAAGTGACGATCGCTGCGTGCGGCAATGCTCTTTGTGTGCTCAGGCAGGAATTTCCGGATGCCCGGTATATCGAGTACCCGGATTATCCTGTCCCTTTTAGTTCCGGGCACCTGTTCGTCCCGAAGTTCTGTGCGTCGATTCCTTTCATGCTGCAGGCAACGGTACGTGAGCACGAGACCCTTGAGGCAATCCTTGCCAAGAGCCGGTACGACCTTGTCATCAGCGACAACCGGCTGGGTGTCTTCTCTTCAGAAGTGCCTTCGATCTTTATCTCCCACCAGCTCCACTACCACCTGCCGCTCCTTTACTGGCCGGCAGAGCTCCTTGCCATCCCGGTCAACCGGTACCTCCACGAGCAGTACGACCGCATCATCGTGCCCGACAATCCCCCGGGCCCGCTCTCCCTCGCCGGGAAACTCTCCCGGCCCGATACGGATGTGGCACGTGACCGGGCGTTCTTCTCGGGCATCCTCACGGGCACCCGGCAGATCGCATGCACGCAGGACCTCGACTATCTCGTTATCATTTCCGGGCCCGAACCCCAGCGGACAATCCTTGAGAAGATTATCCTTGAAAAACTGGAAAACATCGGCGGCTCCGGTGTAGTGCTGCTGGGCAGCCCGCAGAGCCCGAAGGCAACCACCCGGATCGGGGACTGGACCTGCGTGTCCTATGTCTCCACGGAAGAAAAGGCCGAACTGATGAACCGGGCGCGGTGCGTGATCTGCCGTTCGGGATACACGACTTTGATGGAACTTGCCGAGCTCGGGAAAGACCGGGCGCTCTTAATCCCGACCCCGGGGCAGACCGAGCAGGAGTACCTCTCGTGGTACTACGAGCAGAAGGGCTGGTATCATTCGCAGGACCAGAACCGCCTGGATCTCGCAGACGACCTCGAACTGTCCCGGCATTACAAGGGGTTCCCGAAGATGTCACACACAGCGGAGAACGTAAAGAGACTCTACGACGAATTGCTGGCGGGGTACCTTGAATGAGGCGCATCCATGGATAACCTGGTCGGAATCGTTGCGTTTGCAATCTTTTATGCCGTCATTATCCTGGTTGCCTACGGGATCTTCCAGCTGGTCGTTATGGTGGTGCAGGCATACCTTTCCGGCAATTACCTGTTCTTCGGCGAGATTACCAGCTGCATCGGTGTGGCGGTCCTGCTATACGTGGCCGTGGGGTTGTGGCTGCAAAAGACCGGGACGATCTGAAACGATACCGGGATGTGCCAGCGATAGGAGCGGGGTACCTTGCCGGACCGGGAGAGTAGCAACCCCCCCTAATCTCCTAATTTCAGGCCCCGATTCTCCATTTTTCCTGTTCCGACAGGCAGGTTTTACGAGAATGCAGCCATAGGATTTCAGGATCTGATTGCTAAGGTCGTAATTTGGTTGTTTTATGGCTTTTCCGGGGAGATTGGACAGGCAGGTTTAGCCACGTTCTGTCTGGGGAAAAGAGGGTAAGACGGGATAATGGAGGTGGGAACGACAGAATGCAAATATGGAGCTCCAGATGAAATTCCCCTCACCCCTTCCGAATCTCCCGGAAAATCCTTCTTACCGCCCCGAACCCCTGCGAGACTGACTTCCCGATCCCGAGATAATCCGGGATCTGGAAATTGACCTGGAATTTCCCGGTAAAGGTCATGACGCTGACACCTTTGAGCCGGTCTTTCTGGAAATGAAGATTCGTGTCACAGGAGACCGGTACGGGAACATTATAGCCCAGTGATTTTGAAAGCGAGAGAATGGTATCGACTAATATCTTCCGTACGAATTCGTCGCGTGCAGGCTTTCCCGTGAGCAGGTAGAATCTCTTGTAATTCTCCTGGGTGAACGCGACCCACGGTGTGGCAAATTCATACGAATGGATTGTATCCGATAGCCCGAACTCTTCATCCCTCATAGAAATGTCATGTTCGGCAATCCGGTACGTGCCCGGGCCCAGCTGTATTTCCCGGGATTCATCTGCGAGCTGTTTGAGGAACACGGCCCCTTCGTTGATGCCGATGACGGTGGGAACATCCCTGATCATTTTACACTGCACGACCGGGTACCGGTGGATGAAGGTGTCAGCATCCTGCCGGTGGAGTTCGGCATATTCGGCAAACTTCGTCACAAAAAACGTGCGCAGTTCCGGCGCAGGGCCATGGATCGGACGGCTTCTGTCAAAAGTCAGGGTGAGGGTGTGGAGGATCATATCATCAGGACTCCCCTGTCATGGGGTGTGAATCCGTTTTAAGGATTGTACCAGATATGATGTTTCATTACATGAAATGGTGCGGATGCCAGAATCCGTATTGAACCGTCATTCGGGCGTTATTGTTGGTGCAGGGATGCCATAACCCGATTTTTTTTACCTGACCAGTCCTGAAAATAATCACTCATTGATCTTTGTTCAGAAGAATCTGGACGTTTCATCAACGCACAAACTTAAAAACCGGGACTGTCCGTTCCCCGGACCACGCATCAGTCCCTGAACCGGGGCTTCATCAGAGATACCTGGAACACAGCAATGCGCCTTGGCAGGAACAAGAATATATCCGTTCATCCCGCAGGAGTCGTCAGCACAACGGCTGCAATAAAAATGGCGGCAAGGATTACAGCGCCGGCAAGGACAACCAGGAGGCGTCCGTCCGATTCTTTCTTCTGCGGCTGTTTTTTCTTTTTCATGGATGTTCCCCCGTTATGATTCTCCCCGGCGGCGGGCCGGGATCGGATAATGGCCTCTCGTTCCTGTTACCGGTGGGAAGTGGTCTGCCTTAAGCCTGCCGGCTTTTAATGTTCCGCGGGCACAGGAAAGAAAAGGGCCGGACATGACGATGCTTGATCATTGTCGAACAGGGGCTATCCATCAGGAATCAGCCGGTAAAAAAGCCGGGCTGCAACCGGGACATTCCCCGTTCACGCGCAGCGGCAGACTGAACAGATTTCCGGCATCGCGCCCGGGATTCCTTCCCACTCTTTTTTGCCCTCACAGAGCACGCAGGCCCGGTCGCCGATCTCCGTGCAGTCGGCTACCCGGTGCGTCACCACAATGCAGGGGATCTGCATCTTTTTGACAAAACGGCGCGTGAGATCCTTTACCGTCAGCGTGCTGTCAGCGTCAAGTGCGGTGAACGGCTCGTCCAGCATCAGGAGACCGGGCTCGATCGCAAGGGCCCGGGCAAGTGCGACCCGCTGCTTCTGCCCGCCGGAAAGGTTCCCCGCCTTGACATCGGCAAGGTCTCCAATGTGCATATGGTCCATCCAGAGCGCGGCGCGTTCTGCCACGACAGGGCGTCCGAGACACCGGGCGCGAAGGCCGAATGCGACATTGTCGCGCACGGTCATGTGAGGAAAGACCGCGGAGTTCTGGAGGACATACCCGATCCGGCGGTCTTCGACCGGGACATCGAGATCATCTTCGGTCCTGCAGAGACACTCCCCGTGTAAGGTAATTGTCGTGGTGTCAGCCTCAAGCAGGCCCGCGATAATATTGAGGGCCGTCGACTTACCCGACCCGTTTGTTCCCATCAGGACCAAGACCTCCCCGGGCTGCACTGTAAGCGCGAGATCAAGGGTATAGTCCCGGAGCCGTTTTACCATCACTGCTTCAAGCACGGTTTTCCTCCCTCATCTGGATCAGGCGCACGGCGATCATAATTGTAAACGAGATGATCACAAGCAAAATCGAGATCGTGAGCCCGACAGTGACGTTGCTCTCCATACCCACGTACACCGCGAGCGGCATGGTCTGGGTTACGCCGGGCAGGTTGCCGGCAAACATGATCGTCGCGCCAAACTCTCCGAGCGCCCGCCCGAATGTCATGACCGCGCCCGAGACAAGGCCACCTGCTGTCATGGGGAGGGTGACGAGTGTCATGGTCCGCAGCGATGATGCACCGAGCGTCCGTGCGGTCTGCTCGTAGGCCGGGTCCAGCTGCTCAAAGAGCGACTTTGCCTGGCGGAGATAGAACGGAGATGCGACAAAGATCTGCGCCATGATCACCGCAAGCGTGGTAAAGGCAAGTGAGATCCCGAGCATGTTGAAGTACCTGCCGAGAAGCCCGACCCGGCCATAGAGCACGAGGAGTGCGACCCCAGCAACGGCCGGGGGAAGGACAAGCGGGAGATCGATGAGGGTATCGACAATTACCTTTCCCGGGTACGAGTACCGGGAGTGGTAATAGGCAAACGGTGTCCCGACAAGGATCACCACGGCAAGGGAGATGACCGTCGTAAACAGGCTCAGCCAGAGTGCGCTTATCACTTCGGGGTTGTGGAGGGTGTCAAAAAACATGTCCGGCGACATCCGGATAATGAGTGCGAGGATCGGCAGGGCAAGGTACAGCGTGACTGCTGCGATCAGGATGCCCGCGGCAAGATAGGTAAGGGTTCGCCGGTAATTTTTTGGCCGGAACCGTTTTGGTGTCATGTGTACGTGATTCTGTTACCGGCGGGGCTGCCGGCCGGCCCGGCTCGAATTAAAAAAAGTTGGAACCATTAAAGATTTATGGGGCGGTAAATCCGTACTGCGTAAGGATCTGTTGGCCGGCAGAGGAGAGCATGAACTGCTCGAAATCGGCTGCAATGGCCTTGTTAGTGCTCTGCCTAAGGATCCCTATCGTGTAGGTCTGGAGATAGTTGTCCTTCTTGGGGATGGTGATAGACTGGTAGGTGCCCTTTGCCGCTGCGGTTGCCGTAGACTGGTACACAAATCCTGCATCAACTTCACCAAGGGAGACCTTGGTGGCGACGGCAGGCTCGGAGGTCTCGTAGGTCACGACATTGCTGATGACTGAGTTCTTCCATGCCTGTCCGTACGTGGAGTTGGCACTATTGTTTAAGACAGCCATGGTTGCGGTCCCGGCAGGAACTGTTGCAGCCTCCATGGCAATCTTCACGCCGGGTTTTGCAAGGTCAGCGAGGGACTTGATGTTGGCCGTGTTGGATGCCGGGAGGATGACAATAATGTAGTTTGTCGTCAGCGTCTTTACCGTGGTGTTGTCAAAGTAGCCCTCGCTCTTGAGGGTGTTTGTGTAGGAGTTGCTTGCTGAGATGAAGACATCGGCATATGCACCGTTCTCTACCTGTGTCTTCAAGGCCTGGGTCCCGTCAAGGTTAAAGATAACCTTGTGGTTGGGGTAGGCCATCGTGAAGGACGGGCCAATCGACGTAGATGCGCCGGATAAGGACGCTGCGGTATAGGCGACAAGGTTACCCTCCGTCGCTGTGTAAGTCGGGGCCGGTGTCGCGGTCGGCATAACGGTGGTCGGGACAGCGGTTGTTGCTGTTACCACCGGTGTGGGTACCTCAGTTACCGGTGCAGTCGTTGCAGCGGTGGAGACCGGGGTGTTTGTCGTGCTCTGCGTGCAGCCGGCAAGGAGGGCTGATACAAGCAGGAGTCCGAAGATCATACTGATGAGTGCAAGTTTAGATGGTGTCAGTGGTTCTTTCATTACTTCCCAATCCTTAAATTGATGTTTCCTAATATTCATTCACTGGAAACTAGTTAAAAATTTTGTTTTATTATTTCGATAAAGAAATTATATATTATTAACTTCACCGGCCGAATAACGTAAAATAATACGGCGATATTATGGAGATGAAAGTTTCCCAGGCCCATGACCATGTCTAACGATCATACTTGGCAACCAGTTGTTAATTATTTTTAATTTATCCTAGCCAAAAATAAGCACAATCATAATACTTATATGCATATACTGTCCAGAATTATCCGGGAAAAATGCAGGGATCGCGTGTGCCTGATCCGGTTTTTTCCGGCAGCCGGTCCCTTTTTAGTAAACCCACACCACCGGACAGCTCCACGAACCGGAAATCCTTTCGGTCACTTCTGGAGCGCTCAAAAACGTGAGGAACCTCCAGTCATGATCACCCGGCACCATATGGCACTTGCCCTGATGTGCGCACTTATTCTCTGTAGTTCATTCTTTCGTACAGACCCGCTCATGATGGCCCTGGTCATCGCCGGTACCTGCGTCGGTGTCCTTTTACCGGATATCCACATGACCCGGCCAAAGCATCATCCTTTCCGCACTGTTGCCTGGCTGATCGTGCAGTTTTCCCGGAGGATCTGCGCGCCGGTCCTGTGCCGGATCTATGCGCACACCCGGCACCTGGTTCCGGATCCTGTGGATAAAAGGCTGATCCACTCAATTCCCGGTGTCCTGTTTGTATCTGCATGCACGTGTGCAATCCTGTACATCCCGGCATATGCGACCGGCAATGCATTCATTACCAGATCGGCCGCTGCATTTCTTGGCGGTATACTCCTTGGCATGGGACTCCACCTTGTCGAGGACCTCTGCACGAGAAAAGGCATCTTCCCGTTCTTCCCGTTCAGTCCATGGACGGTCGCCGGTTCCATCCGCCCCTGTGACAAGACCGACCCCCGGATCGCCCAGTACCATATCCAGCACTGCACGGTGCTCCTCGTCTTTTTCGGGCTCGACAACCTAGGCATTCTTGCACCCGGACTCTTTTTGCCGTTAAATATTGCCGGTCTTGGCATCTGCCTGGGCACGATGGTGTATTTCTCGGAAGTCTCGATCCGGCGGGACCCCGGGTCGGCTGGCGACGTGAACATTCCGTCACCGGCAAAAAGCACCTGAGCATTAAAAAAAGTTTAAAAAGTAACTGCCTCGTACGGCCGGTAACAAACGTTTACGCGAAACCAAAAAAATCTGATAGTCCGGGTCGCTCACTCTTTTGGCCGGTATCCCTTTGCATAGGCGAGTGTCACGAGCTCTTCCAGCTGCGTTTCCTGCCGCCCGGTCAGCCGCCGGCCTTTCTGGAGCAGCCGCCCGAGCTTGACGATCCTGAGCCGGTCCTCGTGGGTAAGCGCATCGGCATTGTGCGCCCATTTCAAAAGATCGAACCACTGCTGGCGGCTGAATGCCGGGATGCCGGCTTCCGGTACCTGTTCCTCACCGGACATGCTTTCGTCACCGCCCTCATCCGCCGCCTCACCGTCATCGGTTTCACCCTCGTCTGCAATAGTAGTTGCCTCTTTTAGGTCCCCCTCATCAGGAGCCGCGTCATCGTCCCCTGCTGTACCTGCCGTGTCGTCCCCGGTTATTTCCGGGGCATCACTCCCAACCGCACCGCCCGGAGCAGCAGGTGTCGGGATCGCATCTGACAGGTCGTTG
>Ga0187873_1003756_pt1 | contig 10786 bp, 9 predicted proteins | sample June2016WEW_16_1_2_FD_133012 | JGI IMG/M metagenome (GOLD analysis project Ga0187873, IMG submission 133012) | Peatland microbial communities from SPRUCE experiment site at the Marcell Experimental Forest, Minnesota, USA - June2016WEW_16_100 | ecosystem: Environmental > Terrestrial > Soil >... | reverse complement strand
TTATGTACTCATTTTCCTTCAGCGGTATTCTCGGATAGTCTTGATAGCGGACATCATCGTACAATGAGATGCCGCTTTCTTTAAGAACTTTTCCGATCCACAGATCAGCAACCCAGTGTGATATGCCGGCATTGGAAATAATGCTGAGCGCTCTGCTGTTCAGCCAAAAACCTCTGCCGCCGCCGGCATATGCACAGCCGGCATCTGCATTGATGTAGCTGTTCCCCCAGTAGCCGCTATACTCATGCGCCGCAAAGTCACTAGCTAGCAAGCGCGGCATGTCGATGTATGTGTCTCCGGCAGCAATGAATGCGTAGTCGAATTTACGTGCCACAGCCCACCGACATTGCTCCCGTAATTTGTAGCTCAGATGGATATAGTCGTCTGGAACATGCAAAACTACTTCATCTGGAAGCGGATTGTAATCAATGTGCTGATTCGGCAGAGCTGTCGCGTTAGCTTTTACTTCCCAAACATTGCCGATCCAGTTCTTGCGCAGCAGTGACTCATCTTCGCCTGTTGCCGTTCCATCACCAACAAAAAACTTGTGCTCTATTTTCCAGCCGGTATATTGAGACATGCAAGCATCGCGCACTGCTTGATGCTCACCGTGAAGTGCACCGCTGACCCAGCTTGTAACTGAAACAAGGACTTTCATAAAGTGACCTTCAACTTTTCAAACTCTGCAAGTGCTGCACCAACAGCTTGGTCCATGTTGATGTACGCGTACCTCGCAAGCCGACCGACAAAAGTTGTATTCGGCACAGCTTTCGCCATTGCACTGTACTTAGCGTAGAGCGCGTCAGCAGCCGGACACAAAATCGGATAAAGAGGTTCGCGTCCCGGACCGAAAGATTCCGGATACTCTCGCACGATAGTAGAGTTCTGACACACCTGACCTGTCGCGTGCTTGATTTCTATGATCCTCGTAAAGTCGTAATCATTCGGGTAGTTAACCTGTAGCGTCTTCTGCCAGAACCCATCTGTTAGCTTTTCCGGACCGAAAGATTCATGCTCAAAGCGCAGAGAACGGTATGGCAGCTCACCGAGTGAGCAATTAAAAAAGTGGTCTATCGGACCTGTGTAAACAAGATACTTGTGCTGGATGCAGCGCACCGCTTCTCTGTGCTCAAGCCCGAGGATCAGCTCTGCGCGCTGCGGAAACATATTGTAAAACATTTTCGTGTAGCCTTCAGCAGGCATACAGGCATACTTTGCGTCAAAGCGAAGTCCGTTGCGCGTAGTTCTGATCGGTAGACGGAGGCAGACGGCAGGATCAATTTCGGTAGCCGGAACGCCCCATTGCTTCATCACGTATCCTTTATAGAATAGCTCATACAACTCCGGTCCGACTTTAGAAAGTATAGCTTCTTCAGAATTCTTCGGATGAGCAATCGGCACACGAACTTTTGCTAAGTATGCCTCCATTTCCTCAGTTGTGCTCTCATGTCCGATGAGCTGCTCAAACGTAGTCAGGTTAACTGGAAAACTCCACAGGCGCCCTTTTGTATAGCTAGCAGCAGTGTACTCAGCGGGGATCCATGAAGTGAAGCGAGACAGATATTGAAAAACTTTTTCCGAGTTTGTGCTGAAGATGTGCCCGCCGTAAGGATGAATCAGCACTCCGGCAGCGTCTTTCACATCGTAAGCATTTCCGCCGATGTGCTTCCGCTTATCTACTATGATGCAGTGCTTTCCGAGTTCGTTGCTCAGTCTTTCAGCCATGACAAGCCCGGAAAAGCCAGCACCGACAATGAGGACATCACACTTCATTTCATCTTCCGCAATTCTGTGCAGCGTAGATCAGGACAGGAGTGATGCCGGTCAAGTCTTGGTACGGAGCAACACTCTTTAGCCGCTCAACAAGCAAGCCATCAGAGTGAATCGGCTCTTCAAGCGGGAATCTTCCATGTTCACGCTTTACAAGAAAGTTTCCGGTGTCTGTGCGATCAACTCCTGGCGGGATGTTGCAGAAGCGCTTTCCGTAGTGCATGATCGGAAACAGCGCCCACACACCCGTGACTTGCATGAAGTCTTCTAGCACACCGTTGTGACTGAAATAGTTGTCATCATCGAGATAATAAATGTAGTCGCCTTTCGCATGCGGCCAAATCTCATGCTTGCATGTGCTTCCGTAATCTCTGTGCTCGCGAGAGCAATCAAAGATCATGCGCTGTGGATGTGCAATCTTCGCAAGCAGCTCTTTTGCTTCTGGTGTATTGCTCGGGCGATCGCAAGTTATGATGTGCTCCCAGTCTTTGTTCGTCTGAGCATCGAGTGATGCACAAGCGGTGAGCAGTGCCGGGCGGAGTATTGTAGCTGTGATGATAGTGTACCTCATCGTCCCCTCTCTTCGTGAAAGCGATACATGATGCGTACGTCATAAGGAACCGGCATCAGAGCAATGTGCGATGTAATAAAATCATTGCTGCGGAGCGGATGCTGTGGAAAACTCACATAACGGCGGTCTATATTCACACCAATTCCTTTTCTGTTCAAGATGCCACCGACCCACCGATCTTCTGCCCAGTCTGTCACTGGTGAGTCTATCACACACTGAGCAGCTCGCTTGCTAAGCCAGTAGCCTGGTCCTCCGATGCCATAATTGTTTGGCTGCAAAACTCCGCCTGCCGTGTAGTCGGCGCGCTCAAAGCCGCTAGCCATAAGCCGCGAAAAATCAATGTAGGTATCAACACAGCAGTGGAAAGTAAAATCAAAATCTTGAGCAACAGACCAGCGCAAGCTTTCACGCGTCTTGTAGCTCATATGTTTATAATCATCTGGTATCGGAAGAAGAACCGTGTCTTCTTTCGCAACAAATCCTCGTGGCAGCGGCGCTAGAGGAATGTCTTTCTTTTCCCACACAGATGGAGAAGACGGAAAGCGTGTTGTCCATTGCCGCCAGTTCTCATTGAAAGCTTGCTGTAGTGCTGTGCTGTCCTCCATTATCGGTGTTCCGTCACCAATAAAAAACTTACAGGTAAGTTCAGAGAACTTTGCGGCATCTTTCAAGCACGTGTTTCTGAACGCCTGATTCTTCCCGTCAAGCTCATACTTCGCGCAAGTGCTGATGGCTACTAGGACGTTCATTGATACTTCTTTGCGATTGGAAGTTTCCAACTGTCATCACGATCATACTGATGAAAGATGACAAACGGTGCTTGCGAATCAGGAGTGAACACGGTAGTTGTAGCAACATCAAAAATTGGCGCATCATCAGTCAGTGGCGGTCCGGCAGAATAGCTCTTGAACCCCTGAACGTTGAAAGCGCCGACTGTAGCAGCAAAGCCCTCGCGCATTGCCGGAATCCGAGTGATCTCTTTCAATGGGGGAACACGCAGCACATAGTTCAATGCTGCCTGATCATTCGCGCGTGGTGATGCTGACACGATATTGTAGACAGCAGAGAGCGCATCATAAACGGCATCAGCATCCCCTGCTAGTGTTCCTCCGCAGCAAGCAACTTCTTCCCTCAGCCACGTGTACTCTGCCGGTGTAGTCTCTTTTATCCACCTGTCATTCATCGGCTGGTTCTTGATCTGCCAGCACTCACTTGCTCCGAGAAGTCTATTCGGTGCTAAGTTTTGCTCTAGCCAAAACGATGGGTTCTCTTGAAAAACCAAATCGCGAGTATCCGCCCAGATGATATACCTAAACTCGCTGCGATGCTCTTGAAGAAACAGGAGCACTGCTGCAAACCGGCTGTGCGTAATAAAATGTGAGCGGTCTGTTGGCTGGATGTCTACGATCTTGAATCCCAAGCGGAGAAGATTGGTACGGGCAAGCTGTGTTATGTTTGCAGCAAGGAAAAGCTTAGTGCCACTGAATCCGGTACGCGTGAGTGAATTCGCATATGATTGCAATGCCGGCCAGTCAAGCCCTTGAACGACTGTCACTACCAAGTCATCCATTGCAGTCTTGTCCGGAGCTTCTGACTCGCCGAAGAAAGCACGCGGAATTTCACTAATGTCAACAAGCGGTATATGAGTCTGGCCCATTGACTTTGCTGTTTGACTCACGTTACCGACAGCACCATCGGCAGCTTCATGTGCGCGCACGACCATCTGCTGATGTGAGTTTTCATAAAGCATCTGACCTGCGCGCATAGCCGCCATTCCAAACCGTGTGTCTTCCCCGATGTCATCTGTGAACTTGTTTTGTTCCCAGAAGGATTTGTAATAGCAAAAAGTTGCGCCATGCGGCCCTCGAATGCTCGTTGGCCAGCAACGATACACCTTCTTCGTATCCTCGTTGTAGTACAAAATATTGTAGTAGCTCAGCAGTTTTTTTCCTGATGCTTTTAGAAGCCTAACCTGATCTTCAATCCGTGTCGGTGCGGACCAGTCATCGTCATCAAAGTGAATAATGATCTCGCCCGTGGCAAGTTCACAGCAAACGTTTCGTTTTTCACCTTGTGGCAATCTACCACTATGCAGGCGAATGTAGCGGACGCGTGGGTTGACGGGCACAAGATCAGATGCGCCTTCTTCTCCGTCATCAACAATCACCAATTCAGAGTTTTTGTAGGTCTGCGATAGAAAACAAGAAATCAGTCCGGGTAAATATTTGCGCCGATTGTACGTCGGACAGATGGCAGAAACCTTGAACTCATACTTCGGCAACAACGGCTGCACGACATGAACAGGCTCGTCGAACAGCTTCGCATATCCCGCGATGATAAGGCGTTCCGCGGTCGTGTACGAAATCGTTTTGACTTCGCCAGGGTTCCCGTAGCGACACAGCCGCGTGAAAACGATTTTCAGACCATCTGGTCGATTGGGCAGCACAGCCTTCCCCCTATTTTTCCCAAAAAGTGTGACACTCCCGCATTGCTTGCGGATTCATCTTGTGGGCTGCGATCGCGTTGTTGCCCTTCTGTGGCCACCATACACGCTCTGGATATGGCACGCCGATAGAGAAGCGGTGTTCGTGAGTGAATGGCACTTCGCCGTAGAGACAGCGGCCTACAGCGCCGTCGTCGGGCACGCCGTTAACCATGTACTTTTTGTGATTGACGACCATCTCCATCGCCCGCTGATTGAGCCAGTAACACGAACCCTGCATGTACGGCACTGCGCCATAGTTGCGGACGAAGCCTAGGTAATCGAATTTCTCGAATCCCGAAGCCTTCATGCGCGGCCAGTGGATGTACGTGTCATCATCGCACACGAGCAGGTTCGTCACGTGCTCTTCGAGCGCGTATTCGACAGCGCCGAGCACTTTCGGCGCAATGTTCGCAAAGTCATCTTTCGCGCCGCACACAAAGAGCAGGTCAGTTTCGTTGATGCGCGGCGTCGTCAGGTTATAGTCGCCAACCACGAAGAAGTAGTCGGTGTCAACGCTCTTCAACCACGTAGCTCGCTGTGACTCGCGGCGGTCGTTAAACTTTTGGGCGCTCTTGATTGCGATTGCTGTTTTGATAAACGCTCCTTGAGAAAACAGGCCGCGCGGTTTCAGCACACGGCCCAGCCATCAACAGTACTTATTCGGTCGGCGGCATCGGCGTCGAAGTGGCACCGCCTTCGGCGCGCATCGGCATGATGAGGAGCCGATAGGTAGGCTTATCAGGCGTGCCGCCGTTGCTGTGAAGGTCGGCGATGTTCGACGGTTTGTTGAGATGCAGCGCCATCGGGAACGTGCCACGCTCCAAGAACGGTTGAAGCAATTTGATGTCCAACTTGACGCGCGTCTCGTCACCGACGCCTTCGACCGTAATCGTATCAGAAGTCATGTCGGTATACGTGTTGCCTGTCGCGAGAACTTCTTCCTTCACGGCGACGAGTTCAACTGTGTCGCGACCATTGAAGACGAAGGTCACTGCTGGATTGTCTTTGCTGAAGCAGAACGGTTTCTGTCGCCCGATTGCGGCGACGAGTTCGGCTTTGTCTTTGAACGTGACCACGGTCGGGTACGTCCCAGCCTTCGGCACGATACCGCCGTAGTTCGGGAACTCAGCGTGTGTCTTGTTGTATGTTATGAGTTCGGTTTCCGTCTCGAAGTAAAATGCGCCTTCAGTGTCGGAAATCGTCACCTTACCGCCGCCTTCCATCTTCTTCAGCAGTTCGAGCGCAGGCTTTGGCACCGTGAAACGGAACTCGCCGATGTCGCTGGGCGTAGTCGAGATTACGAGCCGCACGCCGTCAGTAGAGACAACGCTCAGTTCAGTTGCGGTCGCAAATATCAGCGCACTGGCAACGACGTGCTTGCCTTCGGCTTGTGGCACCGCGAAGTCAACCATCTCGATTTGCTCTTTCAGTCCTGGCAGGCCGAACACGTAACCGCCGATTTCGGGCTTGTCAGCAATACCCGCGACCAGCGACAGGTCTGTAAACGGCGCGGTCGGGAACGCCTTCAAGCGCGCTCGGAACTTGCCAGCGATGAGAATCGCTTCAGTCTCGCTCTTGCTGTCGATGGTGACTTCCTTCGTGGTCACGTTCGGCAAGACTTCGTTCAGCTTATTGAACTCCGTCAGCAGGTTCAGCGCCAGCCCGTCGAACTTCGCGGACGGCACCTTCAGTGTCATGGTCGTGTCAATGTCGATACCCTGTAGGTTGACGACGCCTTCGGCGTCAGTGAAAAGTCGGATATTACGGTACAGGGCTTCCTGTGATTTGCGAGCAACCACCGACCCAAGCTGCCCCAGCCGCTGCTTCAATTGCTGCGCGTCAAAAGTTACCTTCATACGTCTCCTTCAAGCGGCAAGCCGCTATTCGATTCAGGTTCTATGTTACCAGAGTTCTGCTGCATTGTCAACGGATAAAAACGACTGCATTCTTTTTTGTAGGTCAGTTTCGTGTATTTGCCCGTCGTGCCCTGAATACGACCCTTGACAAGCACGACTGTAGTTTCGTTTTCGAGCAGGTCTACGCCTTCCACCTGCTCTTGTTCGGCCTTAGCATTGCGCTTTCTGTGCAGAAGGTAAACCGAATCAGAAATATCGGTTATTTCGCGGTTGCCGCGCAGAGTGCCGTGCGCGTCTTTGCGAACTTCCTTCAGGTCTTCGGCTTCTTTGTTGCTCTGACCGATGATGATGACAACCAGATTATGCTCTATGGCAAGCAATTCAAGAGCGCGCATCGTACTGCCTTCGGCTTCGACCACGCTTTCGCGTCCTGACGGCGACACGATGCGGTGCAGCGTGTCGATTACGAGACGCGTCGCGCCCGTCGCGCGACAGACCATGTGAAGGAAGTCCATTACCTTTTCGCCCTCACTGACAGGCAAACTGTGCCCGACATAAAACTGAATCGGCTCTCCTTTTTCAGAAGGCGCTGCCAGTGCTGTATATGTGTCTAGGTAGTCCTGTGGCGTAACAGCGCCAGCACGATTAAGACCTTCAGGAAGTCTATTCGGTCCTAGCGTCTGCGCTGCAATGAGCGCTAGATATTGCTGATCGCGCACTTCAGGAGAGTAAACAACTACAGTCTCCCCGCGCTCTGCTTCTTTGAGCATTACCTGCGTCGCAAACACCGTCTTACCTGTGCCGCTGTACGTCGAATAAAAAGTAACGACGCTGCCAGGCATAGCGTAACTCATGTTGTCAAGACCTGGGAACGGAAAGTGAAGTCGCGTCGGGTCTTTTGCGATGTCAGTTCCGCCTGCCAGCGCTGCTGTCTTCAACCGCGACAACAACGACGTAAAACCCTCTACGGGAGTTTCGAGCGCCACTCTGACGAGTTCGTTTACGCGCTCTTTGAAAAGCAAAATATCACGTTTGCACACTTCATCAAAGTATTGATTTGCGTCTTTTGCGCCAGGCCACTCGATGATATACGCATTCTCGCCAAGTTCTCGCAAAAGAGTTCGCATCGCTGCATTACCAGCGCCGCCGTCGTTATCTCCCGCCAGAAACACGCGGCGTGCGCGCTTCATTATCGCCTTCCCTTCGGGCGTAAGTTTAGAACTTGCGTTCGGAATGCTTACGGCGCGGAAATCGGCCTGCTCCATGATGCAGGTGTCAAACTCTCCTTCGGTCACGAACAGGTCTTCGAGTGCGTTAGGCGCGTCGGCATTGAAGAGCGCTTTCGCGTCCATCCCAGGTATCTGTGAAAAAGCCTTCATCGCGGTGCAGCGCATCTTTACCGCCACTACCTTGTCGTCTTTGAAACGCGGAAACAGAATCCAGCCCGCGTTGCGTGCAGATTCGTCATCGACGTGGCCTTTTGTTGATTGAGAAAATCCCAGGCGCATACTAACCACCGTGCTCTCATTGATGCCACGTTTTTCACTCAGCCACGACATCGCTGCTTTGTTTCTGAGCAGCGCTTCTTCGCGCTGCGGCCACTTGTCAATCGGGAATGTTACTTTCTCTTTCAGGTCGGACAAGTTTGTGAACGTCTCTGCTACGAGCGTGGCTTCTGCTGCGTATGCCGCATTACCTGCGAACGTTGATGCTGATGTCACCCTCTTGTCAGCGGACAATGACTTCAGCGTCTTCAACGCGTCAGACTTAGAGCACTGGTCGCGGTATTCGATGTAACTGAGAACGTCACCGCCTTTACCGCATCCCTGGCAGAAAAACACTTCTTCTCCGTTCTTGATTTTTATTGCAAAACTGGCTGTGTTCTCTCCGTGAAGCGGACAGCACGCCCAGTACTCGTTGCCTCGTCTTTCAAACTTTGCATCTTTCGACGCGACCGTTAACAGTGAAACTTCTTGTTTCAGTTGTTTGATTTCCGAAGCCATCAGTTCTCCTTAATCCAAAAACTTTTCAATGTCTGCTGCGATTTCAGGCTGCACAGCGAACTTGGCTTTGCGTGCGGCGCGTTGACGATTTTCTTCAGCGGCCATCTGAAGTATGGCGGCATCAGTAGAAGCCACAGCCGCAGGTGTTGCAAGTGCGACAGGAATCGTATCGACGAGAGCATCTGCTTCAATCATGGGAATGTCTACAGTCTTATCGTCGGCCATACGTTCGATTGTCTTTGCGAGTTGCGATATGAATAAGCCGAACGGCGAGCGCACGTTGCTTGCGGCCATCCAGTCGATTGTTTTTGTTGTTGCCCAGGCGTCAACTGCGGCGTGAACCTTGGCGGCACCATAAGTAGAACAAGCCGTCATGTAGCGGTTAACGGTTTCTTTGTCTCGTCCAAGGTCTAGCTTCTTACTGCGCCATACGTTTCTGAATAGCTTGAAGTCAGGCACTTGCTCTTCAGTGGAGTGTGAGGCGACAGCCTCACGTTCTTCAGTCAGGCCCGTAGTTCTTGGCTGCGACACGAGCACGACTTGACCTGACTTGCTTGATTCGAGTCGTCCCGACTCGACTTGGTTTGAACCGACTTGGTTTGAACCGACTTGACTTGGACTGAGTATTACGGGCGTAGATACGGTCGTATTACGTTCGTTTTGCGGTTGTTCTTCGTTTCCCCAGCGATTGTTCACACTCTTTCGTGCATTTTCACTGCGAGCAACTGCCTCCGTCCACTCTTTGAACAGCGTTTCGTTACGGCGTCGCGGGCCGTGTTCCGTCTTAACAACAGGAAACATAGCAAGCACAGCGTCAGAAACTGTATCGACGCGCGCCATTCGAGCGAGCATCTTTGGGTTATCTGGCAGGCTCGCATCTTTGCCGCCCATCCACGCTTCGACCATCAACAGGATGTACTGTCCAACCTCTTCAGCGGACATGACGCGAACATTGTCCGAAAAATAGAACCGCTTGGCATGAAAATCAAAACGTGTGAAATCAGCAGCCATTCTGATGCTCTCTTTCTGCGGGTTCACAGACATGGTACTGAACGCTGCACATTTCGTGCTGCGAGCATGGCAACCATTCTGTGTTGTCCGTTCTGTGGTAATAGGTATCTTGTGCTGGCGGTTTTATTCTTTTCTCCCGAAAAGAACCATCTGGGCGTTCTCGACACACAACTGTCGGCGCGAGCACACTTAACACGCGCAGTGCTAAGGCTTGGTTCTCACGCACAGGCGCTGTCTCGCTCTTAACTTCTGAGAATTTCACTTCGATTCTACCGCCACTTCTGCGGTACATGAGAAAATCAGGCCAGCCTGAATCAAGAATCTTCCAGCCCTCTTCCGCGTAGCGCACGGCAGCAGCAATTTCACCGCTGTTATTCGATTTCATTCTACCTCACTGTCGTTACCGTCTAACCACTCTTCGCCACGACGGGTTAAGTTCTTGTCGCGCTCTTCCGAGCGATGCAGGCAGATGTGTCGCATCGAGCAGAAGCCGCACTTCTCGTTCGGAAATCTCACCCCAGGACTTTTTTCATAAAAATCCTGTTCATGGGCGCGCACCATCTCGACGGTCGTTTGAGCGACACTTCGCCCGACCTCATCCATGTCGTCTTCGGTGAGACGCGCGGCTGCGAATTGAATCTTCTGTTTTGTGACATCAAGGTCGGAAACTGCTATTATAGTCCCAGCCTCACGCCCCTTGTCAAGCCCTTCTTTTTCGGCGGCAGTTCGAGCCTTACCGCGCAAATCTTTTATGGACGCGTAATACTCGTCATGTGCCGCGCGGTCGCCGATGTAAACCCAACAACGACCGTCAGCATCCGCGTCGCCGACATCGACGACAACTCCTTCCCAGCCTGCCCAGAACTTATCACCGCCAACACTATAATCTTTCAGCAGCGACACGCGGCTCTCGCGCTTCAAGCCGTGGCTGCCCTTCACAAACCACAAGAACGCAACGTCGGGAATCCGCGTCTGCCAGGCGTACTCAGCAAGTTGTGGGTCAAGCGCGACAAGATCGGTCGGGAAATCCTTGCCGCTCGTCTTCACGTCGATGATGAGTTCGCGCGTGATGTGCTCGTTGCACGGAGAG
>Ga0187873_1003753_pt1 | contig 10792 bp, 8 predicted proteins | sample June2016WEW_16_1_2_FD_133012 | JGI IMG/M metagenome (GOLD analysis project Ga0187873, IMG submission 133012) | Peatland microbial communities from SPRUCE experiment site at the Marcell Experimental Forest, Minnesota, USA - June2016WEW_16_100 | ecosystem: Environmental > Terrestrial > Soil >... | reverse complement strand
CGTTTGTCTTGGTGTGTCTGTCCTTCATTAACGCATATGAAAAGAGATGCCGAGAAATTGCGCGAAATTACAATATTGCAATGTTTCCCGCGCACTTTTCATCCTCGCTTATTTAGGGACTAGTGTCTTAATCCCCAGTTTCTTGATGGCATTCACGTTATGCTCGGCCAGTTCGATGGCGACTTTCCTCTGTCCAGTCCGCCATAAAGGTGCGCCGCAGCAATACTCTTCTCCATGCATGACCTTAAAATCCACGCCGCCGGCGCTCAGGATTTTTACCGTGTTAAGAGCTGCTTCAGGATGCAGATAGGCGGTAGTACAGCCAACAAAGTAGGCAACACGCGCCCCCTCGGACAGCGGCAGATTTTCAGGCAGCCAGTCGAACCTCCGGTCATGTGCACGTCCGTAGATATTGTGACTGCTGATAACAAGCCTGGCATATTCCTTGTGTTCGGGCATGGGTCCCCGGCCATCCTCGACGCACTTCGCTCTGAGGGCCAGGATGGTGTCAAGGACCTCCATGTCTCTAACTGATTTACAATTGATGTCACACGCGCCGCAAGTCGTGCATGTATAGATATGCGCCAGCAAATCATCATCGTATTGGAGAGTCCCTTCAAGCAGTTCCTGGGCGATATTGATCAATCCCTGGCCGGAGTAAGCATCATATTTATATCTCTGATAAATCGGGCAAACCTCGGCGTATTCCCAGCCCTTCATTTTGGGTCCCAGGATGAATCGGCACTGGCCGCATTGGTTGCAGGATTCCATTGTGTATCTGTAATCCCTCAACGTATCCATAGATCATTTCCTAAAAGCATAATTTGCCGGGATTCAGGATATTGTTCGGATCAAAGACGCCTTTCAATTTTCTCAAAGCCGCCACGCTCTCGGTGAGTCGGCCGTATACCACATCAGCCCATGGACTATAGGGACGGCTGAAAAAGGCACCGTTCTTCATCAGTACTTCCGATGTATCCATGAACAGCCTTTTCACCTCGGCCAATTCCGTCAGATTGGATTCATCACAGTACAGATTAAATTCACAGTGGGATCCCCGGCCTTGAACCATGGGCTGAACATAACAGCCCACATCCTCTCTCGCGTAGCGATATCCCTCAACAACCCCTCTCACAAGCTCGATAAATCTTGGAACCCGGCTTAGAGTCGTCAGAAAGAAAATATCGTGACAGGAGCCTTTATAGCGAAGCTTCCAGTACGGCTCCTTTTCCCACGGGCCGGAGAGGAGGCCAAGAAGGGTGCTTTCCTTACCCCTCGCTCCTGGCAGTGTGTTTTGTGATTTCAATCCGAGCTGTTCACAGATGTTTTTCAGGTACTTCTCCTGTATAGCTACCCTTTCTTCCGGCCTTCTCTTGTAACCAGCTATGCAAACAATAATCGTCCAGGGAGGCAGGCTGGCTCTTAGCTCTTTGAAATCTTCAGGCCATTTTTCAGCCAGCATGGCAGCCAGGTTAATGTTATTCAATGCCAGACACTCATCGACAACCCTCTGTCGCAGCAGCCTGGTCATAGGCGCCGTCAGGTTGTTGACATCCTTGATGGGGATGAAATGGATCTTCTGGAGAGATGGCAAAACTTCGGTTTTGGTAGTTGCCCAGGTGACCAGACCCATGGTTCCTTGGGCTCCCGACAGGAACCTGAAATAGTCTATTGACCCCGGGCCCCAGGGATTTACCTTGTCTGCCTTGAGTGTCTCCAGAGATCCAGGGCCCGATGCCGAGCCAGTTCTCAAAACGTCCCCGGTTCCATAAACTGCCTCCAGAGTCAGTAGCGGATCTATGTAATCATATTGATATTTCGGGATGAGATTTGGCTCTCTTTCAAGGCGGCTGGCAAGCACGGATTTAGCGGCTCGCGGTAACAGGGGGATGTTAAGCTTCAGACCGTCTCTCTTCAGCTCGGGAATCAGTTGGCCATAGGTCACCCCCGGTTCAATCGCGGCACATCGATTGATCGGATCTATCCTGATAATATGATTCATCCTGCTGAAGTCCACGATAATCCCACCTTGGCCGGGTACTGTATCCCCGTGAAATCTCGGTGGGCCCGAGCTGACCGGTATTAGAGGCATCTTGCTCTCATTAGCCAACCGAACGATCCCTTGTGCCTCTTCCGCGCTCTCAGGATATACAAGAAGCAGCGGGCTTCCCCGGGCAACAAAGCTGCAGTCTCTTGAATATCCCTCAAGAACGGCCGGATCGCTGACAATATTGCCGGGTTTAACAACCCTGGCCAGCGAGTCTTTGAAACCGGCCGTTGCTTCAATCCACTTGCCGTGCTCGTTCTGTTCTTTTGGCTCTTGAGTGGGATCGTGAGCCGCAGCAATTGCATCCAACGAGCTCGAAGCCGCCAAACCAGTGGCACCAACGGCCACCTCCTTGACAAACTCCCTTCGCGTCGTGCCGTCGTTCTTGACGAAACTCATGCTGTTTCTCCGGAGTTTATTCTTACAATTCTCAAGCCTGTTGGATACATTGCGCCGAGAAGAAAATAGGAAATCTCATCGCCTCTGTTTTGAGATATCTGCCCTCCCGCCTGCTTAACAACTGGGAAGGTAGAATAGCACCTATATTACACCGGCATACAATCAAAGTGCTGTTTTTTGCGGGAGCATCATCCCTCCCTCGGTCTGCGGAGAAAAACATGGGAATAGGCCGCGCAATGCGAATCGCATCGTTGCTTTTGAGCGATCCGAATTTCAAGGATGGAAGCACCTGTAGTAAAAAAGACACACGTGTAGTTAGATTTGACCAAAGACGGCACGGATTGTACGGATTTCTCTGATTTTGATTCATGAAATCCGTACAATCCGTGGCCTGCTTTTTTTTATTTTCCCGGATAAGGCACAATTGGGAGCTTGGGATAGTTGGCGATAGACTTTTTCAGATCGATTCCGCCGATGAGCAGTGACGGCGTGATAATCGTGGCGTAGTTGGGCCGCGGAGAAATTCCTGCTACCGCAACGCTTAATGGGTTCGCACCTGAAACTGAGTTTGCTGCGCTTATCAGATAGTCAGACACGAACTCGTCATCCGATGTCGCAATAACATTTCTCAAAGCGCTGATATTGATACTGCCGAATTCGGGTGCTTCCGTCAACAAGTGTTGTTATGCTGCCAGTCTTTGCTCTCTGACTCTGCCGGCGTCTAACGTTACATCAATGAACACGACGACAAAAAGAATCCTCCTTGGCTCAGCTACGAATACCTCCCTGAAGCTGAGTTGTTTGCAGACCAATCCAGCCTGCATCGCCGGGGTCCTGATTTCGGGTCCAAACTTCAGCGCCCTGTGAGGCCTGATGAAGTTGTAATAGCAGCGAAGCAACTCGAGATGATTTTCAAGGCGTTCCTCCCATCGTGCATAGCCTATCGTCCGCCGAAACAGATATGCCGAGCCCTGTCGGATCGTCAGATTCAGCCGTTCGATAAAGGATGTATTCAGTTTCGAGGAATCCTCGGAGTCGCGCAGTGCCTGTTCGAATCGCCAGGCCGCGCCGATCACGGCTCTTCGCTCAATCTTGATAACGCAATCGTTCCTGCGGGTTTTAATGACTTGGCCATACAGACACGCTGGCCCAAAGACACGGCGGATAGCTTTCGCATAAAAAGCAAATCCGTCCGTGGCGATCAGAGGGACACACTGCAGATTCGATCGACTGGAGATATCTCGAAAGAGGGCGAGTGTGTTTCGATAGGTTCGTCTCCCAACCACTGTCGAAGGCCAAAGACGAGACCAGACATCAATCGCGGCAAAGATCCAAATCGGCTGTTCCTTGTCGTGGATGATCGTGCGAATCTCATCTGCCTGAAGCTCTGAGACGGCGATCCCCTCTATCTTATGATCATTAAAGCGACGACAAGAGTCTGCAGCTTTTTGTAGCCAGCGATCAACCGTATTCCAGGCGATTCGCTTTACACGAGCAATCGCAGATTTGTTCAAGCCCTCAACGCTCAGGACAGCAACTTCGTCAAAGGTTGCTCGACGGCGTTGGAGCCTATGGTATGGGCTGCCGGCATTTGAACAGAATGTCTTTCCACAAGTCTGGCATCGGTAACGACGACGCCTCCCCCACTTGGTCTTGTAGAAGCCGTAGCGGATGATGCTTCCGGTTTCGTCCGCTCTCGATCCTGCGCATTGCACGTTTGGACACTTGAGACCCATCATTGCTCCTCGACGGTAAAACTGGTCGCCTGGAATTGAGTCTCAAATCATACTACTTGCATGAGTTATGATTGGGTCACCAACAGTAAATTGCGGAAGCACCCGGATAGTAACTGAGATCATGCATTGCAAGGTCATCAATGAAGATCGAAATCATCCGGGGCCGAGTGGGCTGCGTTGGCGCAGGAAAGTTTGAAGGTACTTTGTCATGAGTCTCGACGATTTTTGAACCTTCCGCAGATTCCTGGTCAGGCAGGTAGGATTCCCGTGCGAATGTATTGATGGGCTGCAGCTTCCCATCCTCGTAGATTTTGAAATCGCTTTGCTGCAGGTCGGTGACAGGACTCCCTTTCTTGTCAGTGACGGTGGCGTTCACCACTACCACATTCACAGGGAGCCTGAAAGTAGGTTGGCCCTTGTCGTCCTTTCCCAATTTTTTGCTTTGAAATGCACTCGAAGACCAGGGAACCAACAGCAAAAACAAAAGAAAGACTTCTGTTCGCTTGCGCATGATATTGCCCCATGGGTTTGTTTGCGAGTCTGCTTATTTGGTTGAAAATTGCTCATCAAAGGTTCAATCAATAGGAATTTTGCAACTTTTGCCTCTATTTTTCATTTTAAATATCCTGGTTTCCACATTTCTGTACACTGAGGCGCTAGTATTTTTACGCGTGAGTTCATTCTGCTGGCTGGTATCGGCCCGGAGAACATAACAGGTCTTTATGATTGTAAGTTCTTTCCATGCAATAGGGATAAATTGGGTCCCCGCCCTCGAAGTCGCGTTGTGGGAAATTGCGTTTAAAACTCGGAGGCCATGCCAGGGATTCGCGGAGCAAGGCAGGACGCTATCACTAGGGCATATTGTCGCTCGTTGGGCTATTGATCGTTTGTGTCATTGGTGAGAGGAAAATCTTGCTGGAAAACCGCCTGCATCAAGAACTATATTGATGCTATGCCACAGGCAGAGCAATAGCAGCACCATGTAGCCATTTAAACCAAAATGCCATCCCGAATTTATGAAACTTGGCTGGGATAGGAGGTCTTATGAAGTCGAAGTCATCACGGAGGGAATTCCTGCAGGCAGGACTAGCAATGCCCGCCGCCGGGCTCATCTCTTCACGCACCCTTGAGGCGTTTTCTCAAGCGCCTGCCGAAGTTACCTATAGAACCCTGGGCAATACAGGGCTGAAGGTCTCCGCGGTCGGGTATGGCCTGGGATACGATCCCGAACCCGAGATCGTCGCGCGCTGCATTGATTTGGGCATCAACTATTTCGATACAGCGCCTAACTACGGGAACGGCGAAAGCGAACGGATCCTTGGCGCTTCCATTAAGGGCAAGAGGGACAAGGTCGTGATATCCACCAAGGCCAACACGAGAACCAAGGCAGATATCTTGAAGGAAATGGACGTTAGCCTACGGAATATCGGAACAGATCATGTGGACGTATATCACCTGCATGCCAGAGATACAGTGGAAAGAGTACCCGATGAAGCGCTTGAAGCTCTGGAGATCGTAAAAAAACAGGGAAAAACCCGGGCCATCGGGATCAGTTGTCATGACCCAAATAATATGGCGGACCATATCATAAAATGGAAGTTGGACCTCATGCAGACCACCTACAGTTATGCGATTGGCGCTCCTTTCAGGGATGCGGCGATAAAAAAAGTGCACGATGCAGGCATCGGCGTGATAGCAATGAAGGTAATTATAGGTTTAACCATAGCGCCAAAGGATATGTCGCAAAAACCCAAGCTGAAAGCCGAGGAGACTCCTATTGCAGCACTCAGGTGGGTCCTCAGGAATCCCGCGATCGACACAACGGTTCCGCATCACGGAAGCGTCAAAGAGCTAGAGATGAATGTCCGGGCGATGACGGGATCGTACTCTCCAGCCGACGAGAAGCTTTTGTATGTGCGTAATGAACAGAACCGCCTCTATTACTGCCGCATGTGTTACCAGTGCAAGGGCCAGTGTCCGCGGGGTGTGCCTGTTACAGACGAGTTGCGTTTTCTGGCTTACAACGACTTCGGTCACAGCCTCTATCAGGCGTGCCTGAGTTTCGTGGAACTGCCTAGGAAAGTCCGTGAGGTGCGTTGCAGCGATTGCTCTTCTTGCGCCATTCAGTGCCCCAACGGGGTAATGGTCCGGGATCGGCTGATCCGGGCGCAAGAGCTTCTGGCATAGGTTTTTGCTCTTGATACATCCGACTATAAAATCAGACTTTAAGCAATATTCCTGACAGATGGGGGAGACAGTCAAAAAATAGAGACGCATCCTATCATTCAGGTGGATTACTCCTCCGAAGTCCCGTTCGAGGAAATTGCGCCAAAATGTTAATTTAGCCTTTCAACTTTCCGATCAGCGCGTTATTCGTCCATGTGAAATAGCAGCTATCCAGATTTCGCCCGTAAATGCTTTGGCTCGAATGTCTCCCTGACGACTAGATCTGGTGCAGCGCCAAGGTCGCAGGATGTCTCTTGCCCGCCATATTCTATTTACTGTCACCCAAACACCCTTTTCAGGAACGTGTATGGTGATATGATGACAATCAAGACCATGCCCGCTGTTAAACAAAACGATGCCGAACTGGTAGCCGACAGCCTAAACGGAAGCCGGGACGCCTTCTGCCGCATCGTTGAGCGGTATCAAACTCTCATCTGCTCGCTGGCCTACAGCGCCACCGGCAGCGTTAGCCAGGGCGAAGACATGGCCCAGGAAACTTTTCTTGCTGCGTGGCAACAGCTCCCCGCTCTGCGTGAACCGGCCAAACTCCGCGCTTGGCTGTGCGGCATCGCCCGTCACCGGATCCAAAAATGTTTTGAACGCGATGGGCGCGAACCGGCCTGCAATGCCGCGACGCTGGCCGACGCGCACGATTCGCCCGCCGTCGAAGCCCTGCCGTCCGAGCAGGCCATCAGCCGTGAGGAGGAAGCGATTTTGTGGCGGTCGCTGGGGAAAATCCCGGAACTGTATCGCGAACCCCTCATCCTTTATTACCGCGAGCACCAATCCATCGAACACGTGGCGGTGGAGTTGGATTTGACCGAAGACGCCGTGAAACAACGACTGGCGCGCGGACGCAAACTGTTGCAGGACGAGGTACAGACGTTTGTGGAAGGCGCCTTGCGCCGGACAGCGCCGAGCCAGGCGTTTTCGGGCGCGGTGCTCGCAATGCTGCCACTGGTGGCCGGCCCCGCGGCAATCGGCTTGGGCGCGGGCGCAAAAGGTACGGCGGCGGCCAAATCGGGTTTTCTGACCGCTTGGCTGCTGCCGCTGGTTCCATTTCTCGGCATTGCCGCCGGTGTCGGTGCGCAATGGCTCATTATCCGCTCCACGACGACCGACCGTAAAGCCCGGCTCAAACAGATCGCAGTCGTCATCGCTGTCTGGGTCATTTATCTGGGGCTGGCCGTGTGCGGGGAATCGGCCATGCACGCGTTGGGCCGGCACTTCGGCTGGAGCGACCGTATCCGGTTTGTGTCGGTGATAGGCTTTTGGTTGGTCTTTGTCGTTATCACCCTCGCGTTGCTGCTCGTGGTGTTTCGACGGATCGCGGCCAACCGCAGGGCGCGCGAGTCTGCCGGAGAAATTCCGGCGCCGGCCACGACCCCGATGAAACCTGGCACGCTCGCATTGGTGGTGACTGGCGGCTATTTGATGTTTTCGTGGGTCATTCGCCTAGCATGGATCAACAATGACCACCTGGCGGCCGGAATTGCCGGCGGAACGATGCTGGTGTTGGCAATTTGGTCGTTCTTTCAGTTGCGTGGCAGCGCAGCAGCCGCAGTGGGGCCAGCACTCGCTCGGCATTTGTCCTTTGTCGGGTTGATGATTCTGGCCATATTGAATCTGCGCGCCGACGTGTGGGTGGCATCGGCGTATGGTGTCACCGTGGCCGAAGCGCACACCCTCCAGCCCACCTGGATAATTCCCGTCCTCACCTTGGCCTTGGTCGCCTGGGCGGCCGTGGTCATCGCCCTCACCAAACCCAAACGCGGAGCTTGATCGCTGCTAGTCGCGCAGCAGTTCGCGAAGGTGCTCTTTGAGTCCTCGGGAGCAGTTGAAGGACCGCTTTTCCGGCAGACTGGGAAATTCACTAAACAAGAAACTAAACTCTTTTGCGAAGGACTGGGGGAAAAGACATGTTGAAAACATTTGCGCTGATTCTTCTGATTTGCAGCAGCTTCAGCCTGCTTTTTGCACAGACTCTCCCAAACGAAGGCAAGTTGTTACTGCGCCATTATCGTGAGGGGGAGAAGCTACGCTACCATATGAAAGGCATCAACGAAGACTGGCACTATGAAATTGAGGCTGACGGAGTTGTAAAAAAAGACTCCGCCGGTAGTTTCTTTGAGGAATACCATTGGTCCAATATGATTTCCGATGGGCAGAAAGTGGCCCTTTCTTCCGCAAGTCTGGATTTTCGCCAGCAGCTTTCGCTTGATCCTAATGTCACGCCAGCACAACCTAACCTCAGCCAGATTGAGCGCAAACTTCACGGACCCATATTGGATTTCGTGACCTTTTATGCAGATTTGTGGCTGGTTGTGAAACTTGCAAATCTCAACCACGTCGGAGACCATTTTTATTTCCCCCTCAATATGGCTCCGTCCTGGGCTGATGGCAGCTATACCTTGATCGGTGAAGACTCGATCGATTTCGATTTTACTCTTAAAGAGATCAACCAATCCGACAAGACAGCTACCCTCTTTGTCCGTCATGTGCCGCCTGAGAAGTCGAGAGTCCAACTGCCGGCAGACTGGATGCAAAAACCTGTCGCTGATACGGCCAATAACTGGGTCCAGGTGCAGAAAACAAAAGACGGCAAGTATTCAGCAGGAGTAGGTAAGGAAACCTTTGATGTCGAAATAAAACTGAGCCTGACCGACGGGAAGATATTGTCCGCCAGCATGGACAACCCGGTGGAAACAATCGAGCGTGAATGTGAAGACGCTGCCGCTACCAAGTGCGGCGATCCCAAGCCTCATTTAATTAGAAGACAAATCGAAATTTCTCTGGAACGCTAGAAAATGTTGAAACGCAAATGTCGGGCAGTGTATCGGCGATTGCGCCACCTGGACCTATTGTCACATAACCGGAAAGTGAATTACGCGCTTATCGGAGACGTTGACAGGCCCAATTAACATTTTGGCGCAATTTCCTCGAACGGGACTTGATCGGCATAGGGGCGGCGGTCGCCCGCCGACCCCTGCCACACCACCGTGCATACGGGTCCGTACACGGCGATTCGATCGGTTACGCTAGCCCTCCTCGATCAATGACGGAAGCCCGCGCGATTTGAAGTATGCATTGGAAAGCCCCACAGAGAGAGCCTTGGCCCGCGCGAGATACCAGGGACCGCGCCCACTGACGGCGGTGTTGCTCGCCAGCCGCGGTCGTACACCCAGTTCCAGCAGCGCTGCCCTGCGACGGCGCGTTGTCTTCCACTGCCGCCACAGCGCCGCTCTGAGCCGCAACCGAACCCAGCGAGTGAGGTATTCCAGCACCACCGGCGTCTCACAGAAACCGAAATAGCTGCGCCAACCCCGCATGTATGGAGCCCGTTCCGCTATCGTCGATTCAATGCTGACGCTCTTGGCCCGTCGCGTGATCTCCCGGATCCGCCGCTTGAACCGATCCAGAGCTTTCGGCGCAATCGCGCGCTTCACCTCCGGACCGGGCGTGAAGCTAAATCCGAGAAACTTCCGCGCCTGCGGCTGCGCCACCGCGCTCTTCGCCTCATTCACCTTGAGCTTGAGCTTCTGCGTGATGAATCGCGTGACGCTTTCCATCACCCGTTGCCCAGCCCGCTCGCTGCGAACGTAGATGTTGCTGTCGTCCGCATATCGAACAAAGCAATGGCCCCGGCGCTCCAACTCCCAGTCGAGTTCGTCGAGCACGAGATTGCTGAGCAGTGGCGAAAGAGGACCCCCTTGCGGAGTCCCTTCAACGCTTGGGCTGACCAGCCCGTTCTCCATCACCCCGGCATTCAAGAACGCCCGGATGAGCTTCAGCAGCCGCTTGTCTTCAACACGCTTGGCAATCTGACCCATCAGTTTGTCGTGATTGACTCGGTCGAAAAATTTCTCCAAATCCAAATCAACGACCCACGTGTAGCCTGCAGCGATATACTGCTGCGCCTTTGCCACCGCTTGATGAGCCGACCGTCCCGGCCGAAAACCGTAGCTGTGATCGGAGAACGTTCGGTCCCACCGCCTCTGCAGTACCTGCATCACCGCCTGCTGGATAAACCGATCCAGCACCGAAGGAATACCCAACTTTCGAACTCCTCCTCCGTCCAGCTTCGGGATTTCCACCCGCCTTACCGGCTTCGGCTCGTAGGTACCGCTCAGCAATTGTTCCCGGATGGTTGGCCAATGCTGTTTCAAGTAGTCCGTAAGTTCGCCGACAGTCATCCCATCGACGCCCGCACTACCTTTATTTGCCTTCACCCGTCGCAATGCTTCCATCAGATTTTCTCGCTCACATACTTCCTCCATCAGTCGATTCGTGCTGGCTGGGCTTTCGGGCTCATTCATCGCCAGGTGCGATTCGGTCACTTCCCTTCCTGCTTCGCGGGCTTCACCCGCCGGCTGAGAAGAGAAGT
>Ga0187873_1003742_pt1 | contig 10817 bp, 14 predicted proteins | sample June2016WEW_16_1_2_FD_133012 | JGI IMG/M metagenome (GOLD analysis project Ga0187873, IMG submission 133012) | Peatland microbial communities from SPRUCE experiment site at the Marcell Experimental Forest, Minnesota, USA - June2016WEW_16_100 | ecosystem: Environmental > Terrestrial > Soil >... | reverse complement strand
GGAACTGGGCAAAAGTCCCTTTAAAAACCCCATGAAAAAATCCTGAAAAAACCGTTGACAGATTACCTCAGAGGTGAGCTCAGGCACAGCCGCCGAGCGGGACGTTGAAAAACAAAATATGATGAACGATTTCATAAATCAATCGGAACTGGCAGGGGCAGCGGCTGTTGCTGCGATTTAGGCCACCTCGCCGAGGCATCCACTTCAATTTCCAAACCATGTATATTCATATCCGCCCGGCGGGTCATAAAAAACAGGCAAGCCATCTGTTCCGCTTGTGCCGTTCCAATAAATCGGAATAAACCCCGTGTGGCCATCAACAAAACCCAAGACATTTTTGGCGTTGTTGAATTGATTGGGTTGCTTTCTTTCATGCGCACTCAAACCGATAGCTGCCGAGAGCTCGCCTACCAACACGAGGCGTGACGGGTCGCGCACCGATAAGAATGGTTTCGCAGCCATGCGCGTCTCAACACCGTCAGCTTCACCATTAAAAAAATAACTCGAATGATATGTTTTATCGAGATGCCAGAACCCAATCCCCGTCACGTTCTCAAACAGAAAAAAGTCCTGTATGGCGGGCATCTTGCAATCAAAGTCGTCCGCTGGGCAGACGAATAACGTATCGTTCGTGCTTGAGCCGTTTCGGGCTAGATATGGCAAAATGCTCATCTTGTAAGAAAAGTGGATAGGTTCCTTATTGGTAATGGCACGAATGGAATCCGCGTGATCATCAACATACATGACCATCGCAAGGTCAATCTGGTGCAGGTTGTTGATGCAAACGGTTCTCTTGGCGGTAGCCTTAGCATGGCTGAGGACTGGCAGCAGCAGTGCTGATAAAATTGCAATGATTGCGATGACAACCAGCAACTCTATCAAAGTAAATCCACTTTTCATTTCGGCCATGCTGCAATGTCGGGTGGTCTAACGTCCAGCTCAGCCACGGCCACCGGCGGCTGGCTCACATCTGCAATCTGGACTTTCAAATTTCATAGCTCAACCAAAATCTCAAGGGGCAGTGGGCGTTGGCTCCAGTGCGGTGTTAGGCCACAACTTTCTTATCTCAAACTCGACTCCATCTTTTGCTCGCGAAGATACGTAAGCAACTCGACGCTACCACGCCAGAAGCTGAACGTCCCCATCGTAAAGCAGAGCACGACCAAGCCCCAATAGAGGTAAGGGTCCTGGGAGGTGTGAAGAATGACGATGAAATCCGAAAAACGCTCGACGCTAGAAAGATGACAAAGGTGATTGCCATGACAAACAGCAATGCGGCCTTGACGAAAAATTCTGGTATAGCCTGTCGAAGGCGCAAGCCGGGGAGAAGCAGCCATACAAGAACCACCAGCCACCCTCCCCGTTGAGCCAGGCCCCTCAAATAGAAGGGGGCAATGACCAGCGCCACAAAAGACGCGAGATTCAGGAATCCAAGCAATAGTGTCACGTGTGAAAATGGCCGCCAGTTCTCGTCGCGTTTATAGGCGCTCGGCAGTGTCAAAAGGAGTGCGATGAGTGATACGTATAACAGAGCCGAGGAAACAACATGGATGATGGCTGCCCTTGAAATGAAAGTCGGGCGGCTGCCATCCGGCGGCAATGGGTCAAAGGGGAAGACAGCGCACACACACACCGAGACAACCACCACACCCAATAGAACGCACGATGCCGTGAGAAAACCGGAGGGACGGACGGTGAGCCGAAGTCCGACCAGGAGTGTGAGAAATGTCCCAGCTAGGATAAAGACTGTAGCCGCTGCAAGGAAACCGAATGGCCCGAGTAAATACTCACTCGTGAAATTGCGCAAAGGGTTGTAATCGGTTCGCAAGAGATGCAGCGCCGCCACCATGATAAGGGCAAGTAGTGTCCCCGCGACTACCCATGAACCACAGAAACGTGATGGCAGTGCCTTCATAAATCTCAACGCTCGATGCCGTCTAACGACCCAAACTCAGCCACGCCGGGAATAAAATGTCAACACGCGACTACATCAAGCCAGACTGGACATTTTTCGACCATCCCATCCCATCCACTCGATTCATCAATATTCGCATATCGAAAATGTGAGCGAAGTTTTTCTGGTCTGGGAGTTTTTTACACAGCCTCGCGATTGGTTAGGCAGCAAAATCGTCATAACTCACTCAAACATCTCCCGAACCGCTGCCTGAACCCAATCCGGCCCAGGAAGCTGATAACCGAAAAAATACTTGGAGGTAATCGCCGCTACCTTGCCGTTCAATTTTGAAACCGACCCAACCCAAGCTCCCTCCGGCAACTCTCCGGTGGTGCGCCGGACAAACTCAACGTGCGGCAAGCTCATGTTGGGTGAAAAATGAATGACGCGACCATCCTTGCACATAATCAGCATGGTGTCCGTGTCTCTCAACTGGATTTTATCACTCATGGCGTGTCTTGCTGCCCAACGAGCTCAACCACCACCGCTGAGCATGACTCTGAAATGCAATCCTGACAATCGAATTTTATAAAATCGTCCAACTGACCGGCGTAGCGGCGGTTGGCTGCAGCACACTTGTTAGGCGCACGGCTCATCGCTCCAATCTCCAGCTCAAATATATGGTGGCCACGCACGCCGCAACGCCACCCCAAATGCCAGAGACATCTTTTCCGCGCCCGGAAACATACAGACCAACGAAAAATAAAGCCGTCACTAACAAAACAGAGATCAATACACAGGCCACAAACCAGCCCCGCGAACCAGAACGAATAATCTGACGTGCCAATAGAACTGGACCGTAAAGAACAAATGCCGCGAAAAGTGGTAACAAAATGAGAATATTACAGAAGGAATACCAAGGCCCAAAATCTGACCGATGCATCAACAGAAACACAGGCACAGCAAGTAATGCCCACACGACGATAAAATCCCGAGTGAAGCGAAATGGTCGGTCAATGGGCTGCATAAGCCAGGACCTCGTTGCACTCCATTCGGCCGTCGCCAGTCATACATTGAGGCACGGCATACGTTCTTCCAGTATATGCGGTGCTCCTGCGTCCCCGCGCGCGAAGAGATTCAAGGTGTGAGATTTCATGCCGTCTAAACTTTACTTTTGTATATCGCCATGATGTGATTCGTTCTCGATATGAGCTTTGCGAAAACTTATATGTGCTCCCACCTTCTATTTTGCGTCGGCCTTTTCCTGACCCTTATTTTTGATGCCGGGGCTGCCCTGGCGCAAGAGGCCAATCCATTTGCCGCTCCCAGCACCCTGCCGCTCCAGGCACCCCGGTTTGACCAGATCAAAGACACTGACTACATGCCTGCTTTCGATGAGGGCATGAAACAACAGAGGGCCGAGATAGATCAAATCGCCAACAACCCGGCTACGCCAACCTTCGAGAATACGATCGTCGCCATCGAAAAATCCGGGCGCATGCTCGATCGCGTCTCCGAAACTTTCTCCGCCGTTTACCAGGCCAACACCAGTGACACGTTGGACCATACACAGACTGTGGAAGCGCCCAAACTCGCCGCCCAGAAGGATGCCATCTTCCTTAACGCCAAACTTTTCGCCCGCGTCAAGGCCGTTTATCAAAGCCACGAAAAGAAAAAGCTCGATCCTGAATCGCAGAAACTGCTGAACGTTTATTACCTGCAATTCCTTCACGCCGGCGCCAGGCTTTCCGAGGCAGACCAGGCCAAACTCCGCGAAATCAATCAACAAGCCGCGACGCTGGAAACCGCCTTTGAACAAAAGTTGCTGGCCGCTGCCAAAGCGGGCGCATTGATCGTTGACACCAAATCCCCGCTCGCCGGTCTCACCGACGAGGAAATCGCCGCCGCCGCGCACGCCGCCGAAAACCGTGGCCTGACCAACAAGTTTCTGATTCCGCTCGACAACGCCACCCAGCAGCCTTCCTTCACCGAACTTTCCGACCGCGCCACCCGCGAGCAACTCTTCCACCTTTCATTGACCCGCGCCGAAAGGGGCGATACCAACGATACCCGAGAGACCATTGTCCAGCTCGCACGCTTGCGCGACCAGAAGGCCCATCTGCTCGGTTATCGCAATTTCGCTGAATATGTCCTCTACGACCAAATGGTAAAATCGCCCAAATCCGTGGACAAATTCATCGGACAACTGGTCCGCCCCACGGCCGCCAAGGCCGCCGACGAAGCCCGCCAAATTCAGGCCATGATTGACAAGTCCGGCGCCCGCTTTGACCTCAAGCCTTGGGATTGGAAGCGCTATTCGGAAATGGTTCGCAAAGAGAAGTATGATCTCAACGAGGACGAACTGAAGCCTTACTTCGTCCTGGACAAAGTGCTCCAGGATGGCGTGTTCTACGCCGCCAATCAGCTTTACGGCATCACTTTCAAGGAACGCCACGACCTGCCCGTTTATCACCCGGATGTCCGCGTTTTCGATGTCTTCGACCAGGACGGCTCGCAGTTGGGTCTCATCTATTTCGACTACTTCAAGCGGGACAACAAATCCGGCGGCGCGTGGATGGACAGTTTCGTCCATCAATCCCGTTTGCTGGGAACGAAACCGGCCGTTTACAACGTCGCCAACTTCTCCCAGCCTGCCCCCGGCCAGCCGGCCTTGCTGACTTTTGATGACGTCACCACCATTTTTCATGAGTTCGGCCATGCGCTCCACGGCCTCTTTGCCAACGGGCAATATCCCAGCCTTTCCGGCGACAACACCGCGCGGGACTGGGGCGAATTTCCATCCCAATTCAACGAGCACTGGGCGCTCTATCCCGCCGTCCTCAAACACTATGCAGTCAACTATAAGACCGGCGAGGCGATTTCCCAGGCCCTCGTGGATAAGATCAAGAAATCTCGAACCTGGGGACAAGGCTACGACCTGGGCGAACTCCTCGCGGCCTCCGAACTGGACATGCAATGGCATGAGATCGGCGCTGCCACGGTCGTGCGCGACGTTGATGCTTTTGAACAACAAGCCCTGGCACGCACCCATACCGACTTTCCCGACATCCCCACGCGCTACCGCTCCAGTTATTTCAGGCACATTTGGTCCGAAGGATATGCTGCGGGATATTACGCCTACCAATGGACCGCCATGCTCGATGACGATGCGTTTGCCTGGTTCACGGCGCATGGCGGCCCAACCCGCGCCAACGGCCAGCGCTTCCGCGACATGATCCTCTCTCGCGGGCAGACCCAGGACTACAGCGCGATGTTCCGCCTTTTCTACGGCAAAGACCCCGACATCGGTCCGATGCTGGAAGACCGTGGCCTAAAATGATCAACAGCATCGAAGCCAACCCCGTCGAGGTGGAAGTCAACTCCGGTTGGGAAGATACCGTTATCGTCATCGCTGGCCTGCCGGACTCGGCGGTGAAGGAGTCGCGCAACCGGGTCATGACGGAACACCGTGCAAAGAAACGTGAAGACCGCCAAGGAGGTGGGGTTTGGTTTTGTTTTCCGGTGGGGACGAGCGCAGCGAGCCGGAAAACCTAACTTCCACTTTTCCACCGGGACCTTTAAGCAGCCGTTGGCTGGCATTTCAGCGAGTGCTACAATAAATCAGAATTCTTCGGGTTTCGGACTCAGCCGCCATTACCCCGTTGGCTCGCACCCAACAGCGTTTGCCAATGGTTTCATCACAGCCATTGAAACGCCTTTGCGCCGGTGCGGCGTTTCACCTGTCAATGGTTCCTACCACAACCTGGGAACTGTTAAATGGCCGGGAGCGGCGGCTGAATTCGCAATCATGAATGACGAATCCATTTTGATCGGTACCCACGAAATTTTGGGGGAAACAGTCCCCTCCGGGATTTCCCTGCCGGATTTGCGGCAGCACGTTTATGTCATCGTCAAATTGTGGTCTAACTTTTATTCAACAACTGCCGGTTCGTTTATTGAAATCCCACTCTGAACCCGTCCAAAATAAAAGGCAAGCCATGAAGTCCAAACTCCAGGCCGGCCATTTTTCGACCATCCCATCCCATTCCGCATCAATACTCGCCATATCGTAAATGTGAGCGAAGTATTTATGGGTCTGGAGTTTTCACACAGCCTCGCGATTTGTTAGGCCTCCGTTCACTTGTTCGCAAACTGGTCATAAGATATATCCAATACCGCCTCGATTATCTCTAGCGTGATTAAGGGCCCAAAATTCATCCGCGCGCCTCGTTTGAATGCTGCGGAGTATTCTTCAAGCTCACTAAAGTTGCCAACGAATGCCAAGGCTGCTAGGTGGTTAATCTGTGTCACTGACGGGCCGTCCAGGCACACTCTCCCTCCGTCCGGGCAATTCCGCACGAATGCCGAAATACACTCATTCACATCGAGCGACGAAGCCCATGCTTCAATTGAAGCCAATAGCGCCACGAGTTCCGGCTTCCAAAGCGGAGTAAATGCCCCAACAAATGTCTTGCTTGCGTGAACGTTGAAAGGCTTCTCTGCCGCCTTTGGATATTTTTTGGCAATTATCTGGTCAATGCGACTGTGGATGGCGTCAAGGCATGTGAAACTTACATACGCATGAACTTGCGTCGTGAACGCATCCGAACGGTCGAGCCTTTTCAGACCCTCAAGGTCAACTTCAAGGCGACGACCGGTTAACTCGCGCGCTCCATTGAGATTGCCCTCTTCAACGAAAAACCTCCACCCGCTCAACTCGGTAAAATTCTTTAGACTTTTAATTAGCATGACGGACTAGGTTGTGGAAGGCCTAACGTAGAATCAGGCACGCGGGACCAATTAGCGTGAACCGTGAAGCGGAATTGGACCAGCCATCCTGCGTTAGATGCGATTTGTTAGGCCATATCATCGTCTTACAAATAAAAATCTTATGTTCGAGTCCCATGCAAAGTAAATCCAGAACACTGAAAGCGCTGCGCCAACAAAACTAACCCAATGCTCGCCTCTCGTTCGATATGAAAAATATGTGTAAAATCCCCACGCTATCGGAACCAAACACACGGGGACTGCCAGTGCAGTGAATCCATCAGTAATAAACGCCGGATAAAGAAGAAAGAAAACAACCTGGATGACGACTGTCCGGCGTGCCCAACATCTCCATCTGTCTTTCGCCAAGGCTCCGGTCTGCTCGCGTTCTCGGAATAACATCAACCCTGAGACCAATATCACAGCGAGAGCGAGTAAAATGCCGTAAGGAATCAAATCTGGAAATGCTGAAACGATGGAATCCATGATGTGCGATATGGTCAACGTCCCAGATCAGTGACCCGGCGCCACTGATCCTCAATTGTCAACCAGAGCGTCATCACCGGGTTCGCTGCATCTGGTTTGTTAGCCGTCATGGTTATTGATGCCCGGTGATTTTGTCGTAGAACACCGCCTCTCGAAGCATCATCCGATGATGAATCCGCTCGTGGGCATCCGTTGGAAATGCGCTATATGGAACAAGATTCATAACCATCTTGGTGTCGCCACCGATGCCACCAGTGTAATTGTGGGCCGTCATCTTGCGAATCTGTTCCTTTAATTTCTCCCAATCGCCTTTATTCGCACAGACCACTCCGACTAGAAATGGAAACTCTGAATCGTCAACCTCAACTTTCGTCAGCGTGATGTTGGCAGCTTGCGCGGCTTCCTGCATCGCGCTCGTCAATCCTCCCTTGGTGTAGGCGGCGTCCATATTCGCAGGCGGTGCGACCGGATTGCCCAGATAATCAAACAAAACCTGATTTGGCCCTGTGGCATGTTTTGAACGGCCAACACATAACAAGCCAAGTAATACCGCAATGAGTAGTGATGCGCGCATTTTCATAAAACGTGAATGACGGCAACGTCCAAGTTCAGCCACCGCCGCTGAGCGTGACTCCCAAATGCAATCTTGACAATCAAATTTCATAAATCAATTGCACCGGTTAGAGGTAGTGGCTTGCCTTCGATTTTGTTAGGCCACTGGTTTCTCATCTCGCTTACTCCGCCTCTGGTAATACATCACCACGCCCAAAATGGTAAACCGTCCAAAAATGGTATACCGTCAACAACACTATTAACACTATTACAACTAAAGCTGGCCAAATCAATCCAAGCGGCCAATTCTGGACATGAACTCGCGCTTGGGAAATGGGAACACCGTCAATCTGGAGCTTATATGGAAATGAACGCAAGATGCCATATCCCCAAGACAACCCTGCCGTATGTGTGGAACCAGAATGAGTGAACGACGCAGAACATGAGCCCGTGCATTTCTTCTGCCCACCTGTGCGAAGGATGCACTTCCCGTCCACGAACACGTCAATGGAGGCCGTGGTCCAAAAAAAGCGCGAAATAAGCCGAGCCTGCACATTAACTGTGCTGCCTTGCCATTGAATAACCTCGCCCATATCTGTCAGTCAGGATGCACGAGCCTAACGAAAAAAGAGCCACGCCTACAGACGGCTGGCTCACATCTGCAATCTGGACTCTCAAATCTCATAGCTCAATCCAAATCTCAAGGGGCAGTGGCCGTTGACTCCAGCGAGAGGCTGTGTGAAAACTCAATTTTAAACCATCCCAACCATCTACTCATTTCGTTAAAATGCGCCATATCTAAAATGTGAGCGAATTTTTTCGAGTCTGGGAGTTTTCACACAGCCTCGCGATTTTGTTAGGCAGCAACAATTGACTCTAGTATCTCTGGTACGGTCAAAGTTCATTGGTTTCCATATTAGTATTACTGCGATGGCGATCAAGATGTGCGGCAAATACTCCAGTGCATTGTATGTGATTGATCGCGTTACTCCAGAGGCATTCACCTGCGATACGTAAGTATAGATCCAGTGAAAAAAGATGGCGGCCCAGATGTTATTGTTTGTATTGTTGTTGACCCAGGTCATTACAATTGATATGGCAGTGATCCCTACCACGAAGCCTAGAAATGGCAAATGCAGTTCATGCTGGGATGTGCCAACCATATAGAAAAGCGGCAAATGCCACAATCCCCATACAATACCAACTACTATTGAGGATGCTAAAGCATTCCATCTATGTTGAAGCTTGATCAGTAGGTAACCTCTCCATCCAAATTCTTCAGAAATCGGCCCTGCGATGATCAGGGGAATGAAACTAGGAAGCTGGGATAGAAACAATCTGTAGTTGAATGCAGATCCCAACATGGAGTTGATCAGGATTTGCGCTACACCAACTAAAAGGACTATTAGCGTCATCGCTGCGTACCATCGCATCCCTAAATTGAATTGGATGGAGCGATTGAGTAAGGATCTCAATCCTTGAGACCCCTCATGAATTCTGGTCAGAATGATTCCAACAAGTGACGGGGCGCAGCCGCCGAGTAGAAAAAGCATCGTGGCCCAAATTGGCCCACGAATATTACTAACGAAGCTGATTGCTGGAATGCCGAAGAGTGCAATTGGGCCCCAAAAGACTAGATATGAAAGAGCCAGTGTGATTCCAGCGAACAGAATCGGTTCATGAAAGGCATTTTTGTCTTTCATTGGTCTTCTCTAAGGGCGTGCTATTTTTGCAGCCTAACCTAGAGCTCAGGCACGCGGGATTGATGACGTCCTCCGCGATAGCGGAACTGGACCGGCCATCCAGCGTTGCCTGTGATTTGTTAGGCGGCATACTCATCCACTGTAAGAGGTGTGAGTTTATCTATAGCTCTGACCACCGGCTTGAAATTATTGACCATATGGTCATCACTGCCGATAAAATCCAAAAATTGTTTCAGCGCGATGCGCATTTCTTTATCACGCGGGAATTCGCGGATGTTGGCAGCCAGGATTTCGGCGATAGCGCCTCGGGCACTGATGACAACTAAATCCATATCCTGCGACGAAGCCCCGATACGTGCGAGTGCCGCAAGCTGGGGGCCTGAGTAGCCACTCCTAACCCGACCGGCGACGAGGAGAGCGGCCGTCATGACTCGCAATGCGATACTTTCTTTTGGGGTGTTGCGCTGCACCCACTTCTGGCATTGATCCATCCACACCAAGCCTTGTGCTGCGGCAACAGCAATCATGGCGCGCTGCGACGCCTCCAATTTAGCAAGGGCCAGAACTCGCGGATGCTTCAGCGGATTGCCACCCCAGAGATCTTCAGCGGCACAGGCATCCATGATGTCTGCTAAAGCCATGAACTGGGCACGATACATGTCAAAACGAATTTCGTCTCTGGCGGCGGCAGCGGCCTGCTCTATCGTTTCTGGTGTTGGCGGAACATAGGTCCAATCATCACGAAGTTGATGAAGGAACCGTGCGAGAAAATCAGTGCGCTTAGTAAGCATGGTTGTCTTATGCCGCCGTCCAGAGCTCAGGCACGCGGGACCATAAGCGGTGAACCGCGAAGCGGAACTGAGACCGCCATCCTGCGTTGCCTGCGATTTGTTAGCCAATTTGCTCATTTGCTCTTTAGTCCCGCGATAATCACCTTCGCGTCAGCTTCGCTGATGCTGAAAAACTTGTCCGTCCTGGTCTTGAGCCAGCCATCATCATCTACCCACCCTGGGGGATAGGACTTACGCGGCTTGATCGTGCCCCGGGACTCGAAGCCGCCAACTCTGGTGATGACCTCTTGTCCATCATGTGCGATCCGAAAAGCCAGCATCTTCTTTGCGCCCGCCTCAGTGTATTGCCATCTGACTCCAATCCCTCCTGTATTAAAGTAAATCTGCTTGATGCTCTCTTGAACGACGTCCTCGGGCAGGATACGAATCACGGGAACCGCGTCTTGCGCATGGCCAAGAAGGACTGACGAACACAGCGCCAAAACAATGATGAGATATTTGTGCATACGCTCGAAAGTTGGCTAACTTTTATTCAACAACGATTCGTTTATTCAAATCCAAAATGAACCTGCCCGGACCAAAAGGCAAGTCCATGAAGTCCCAAACCCCAGACCAGGCAGTTCG
>Ga0187873_1003732_pt1 | contig 10832 bp, 9 predicted proteins | sample June2016WEW_16_1_2_FD_133012 | JGI IMG/M metagenome (GOLD analysis project Ga0187873, IMG submission 133012) | Peatland microbial communities from SPRUCE experiment site at the Marcell Experimental Forest, Minnesota, USA - June2016WEW_16_100 | ecosystem: Environmental > Terrestrial > Soil >... | reverse complement strand
TTGCCCATTACTCCGGGTCCAGAGCATGACCAGGATTGCTCCTGGCGGTAACTTCACTTGTTATGATGCCCGTGGTACAGAGCGGATGCAAGGGAAAAATGCACCTAACTGTGAACATCTGTGGAAAACTTTGGTAAATACAACAAAAACAACAACTTAAAATTGAAAAATAAATCTTGACAAAACTATTGAGATTTCAGCGAGTTTCCCCATCTAGCCTTTGCTGCGGTCTTCGCAATCGCTTTCCGCCTAGCCGCTGATAATTTATCGGCTCTCGCCCGTCCGCCTTTAGCGCCGCCGAGTTTTCCCAGTGCGACCGCCGCTGGATTCTTGCCGCTGTCCCGATCCGTTAGGGGTGTACCATCCAGATGCTCCCCGATGGCTTGCTCGACCACGTTGCGGGCGATTGTGGCGAAGTCGTGATCTTTGCTTGAGCGTCTATGCATGGTTCTATGATGGCATGAATTGCAAGCGGATTCCAGCCCCGCGAAATTCAAACTGACCCACTACCCCGCTCGCAGTGAGTTCGTACTCTCGCTTACCCTGGGCTACAATGAACCGTTTCTGCTCCAAGGCCGCCGTGAGACGCACTGCCAGGTTCCCGGCGAGGTGGTCGTAGCAGGTGCGCGCGTAGCAGAGTGCCTGACTCGCGCCCGACGGGCGATATGCATGTGGGGTGGAAATAGACCCCAGGGACTCGATTGCATGCGCGATTTGCGCCCCTGCCAAGCAGTAATAGCGGTATCGGCCTTCCCGCGACACCTTGACGAATCCGCCCTGAAGCAATTGCGCGAGATGCATGCTCGCTGACTGCGCCGATATGCCAGCCACAATGGCGAGTTCGCCGGCCGATCTTACCGCACCATCCAGCAAAGATGCCAACACGCCTGATTCGTAATTGCGTTGCGGAAACACACTCGCTCTGGAGCAATTCCGGAAAGCTGTTTTCGGCCAGCTGGAAAACCGCTACAGCCCAACTTCCTCGAACCGGGTTCCGGCCGCGTCGTCCAATGCGGCTGGTTCGACGCGGCATTCCCAGCTCCAGCATCCCTCTGCTATTCGTTAGCCGATACAGCTTTGGCTGCAACACCGTTCACACGCGGTACAATTCGAGCGATTCAGAGTTGAAAGTCCTGTTACGCGCCAAAGTGCGGGAGATCAACTACGATGAAAAACCTGGCTTTTATTGTTTCCGTGCTGCTGGGCCTTTCGGCTGCCGCCTACGCGCAGCAGAATTATTCAGCATCAATTACGCCTCAATCTCTGGATGCCTTGCAGCAGCAGATTAGGGATTTGCAGGAACGAGTCATAGCCCTGGAAGGGCAACTGCGGATGATGAAGGGGCAGACGGCCCCAGCACCGCAGACCGCGCAGGGAACAGCCGAGGCGCAATCCAGGCCCGCTGCTCCGCCGCCCAGCACGGAAGTCGCCGCCCAGACCGAGGGCGGTCCAGTGTCCGGCGGCCCAGCCGCGCAAGCGCCAAGTTTGGGCGGTGCCTCCGCACTCGCCAAAGCACTTAATCCCGATATCAGCATGATCGGTGACTTCCTGGGCTCACTCGGCGGCAATTCGCCGCCCTCCGGAGCTCAACAAACCCCGGTCCGCTCGTTCGAGATGCATGAATCTGAACTCGGCATCCAGGCAATTATTGATCCCTATGCACGCGGTGATTTCTTTGTCACCTTCGGCGAGCAAGGTGTAAGCCTGGAAGAAGGCTACATTACTTTCACTTCGCTGCCGGCGGGATTCGTCGCCCGGGCAGGCAAGCTACGAGCCGCCTTCGGCAAGGTCAATACCATGCACAATCACGTGCTGCCTTGGGTGGACCGGCCGCTGGTCACCGACAATCTTGTCGGCGGGGAAGACGGCATAGACGATGCCGGAGTTTCGGTAACGCGCACCTTCGCCGCTCCCGGGAATTTGTTCCTGGAAGCTACCGGGCAAGTATTTCGTGGAGACTCAGGCGACAGTGTGCATCAGCTTTTTGCTGCGCCCAATAAGAGTGACATCAGCACCATTGCCCACCTGCGCGGCTACAGAGACATCACCGAGTCCACCAACCTCGATATTGGCGTCTCGTTCGCGCGGGGTCACAGTGCCCTTGGCGACCTCACCGCGGTGAGCGCCGAACTCTTCCCGTCTAGAAACTTCCTTACCTATCTGTACGGAATCGATGCCACGATGCGCTGGAGGCCACTGCGCCGTTCCATTTATCATTCCTTCATTACGCGTAGCGAGTTCATATGGAACCAGCGTCAGCAGCTTAATGCTGTCCCCGGAGCCAGCACAACCTTGCCGGTCCCAGGAGCGTTCCTCCCGGTGACCAAGCGCTCGTTCGGTTACTACGCTTCGGCCGATTACCAGTTGGGCCGGAGATGGTTTATCGGCGGCCGCTTCGACTCGTCTGATCGCGCCACGAGCCCCGGCACGGATCACGGCACTTCCGCCGTGCTTACGTATTGGCCCAGCGAATTCAGCCAGATTCGCGCTCAGTACCGGTCGACTCGCTACGCCGAAGGAATCGACGCCAACGAGTTACTCATGCAGGTGCAGTTTGTGCTGGGTGCTCATGGCGCCCATCCGTTCTAGCCGGGTTCTGTTGCGCCGGTTTTTTGCGCGCGATGAGTGGAAGGAGATGCAATGAAGAACATTATTTCGCGACTCTTGCTGGTGACGGCCCTGCTTGCCGCCTTTTCGGTGCTCGCGCCGCCGGCGGAAGCCAGGAAACTAAACATCGTGACCTCGACCACCGACCTGGCATCGCTGGCGCAGGAGATCGGTGGCGACCGCATCAGCGTAGATTCGATTGCCAAGGGCTATCAGGACCCCCACTTTGTGGAGGCCAAGCCCAGCTTCCTGTTGAAGCTGCGCCACGCCGATCTTCTGATCGCCGTCGGATTGGAACTGGAGATCGGATGGCTGCCGCCGCTGATTACTCAGAGCGGCAATCCACGCATCCAGCCGAGCGCTGCCGGCTACCTGGACGCCTCGCAGTTTGCCGAAATCCTCGAGATACCGCGAGGCCAGATCACCCGCGCTATGGGAGACGTGCACCCTCAGGGCAACCCACACTATTGGCTCGATCCCGACAACGGCCGCCGCATCGCCAAGGGCATTGCCGGCAAACTTGCGCAACTGGATCCCGAGAATGCGAGCTATTTCCAGCAGCGGTTTCAGGACTTCGACAAGCGCTTGACGGCTGCCGAGCAAAACTGGGATGCCCAGATGCGGCCGTATACGGGCCGCAAGGTTGTCACCTATCACAACTCGTGGCCCAACTTCGCCAAGCATTTCAAGCTGAACGTGGTCGGCTACGTCGAGCCGCGCCCGGGCATTCCACCCAGCCCCGGCCACACGCTGGAGTTGATCCAGGCGATGCGGCGCGACAACGTCAAGATCATCATGGTCGAACCGTATTTCGACCTGAAGACACCCGACAGCATCGCGCGCGAAACCGGGGGCAAGGTGCTGGTGATGACTCCCTCCGTCGGCGGAGAAAAACCGGTCACAGACTACTTCAAGCTGTTCGACTACGATATCAATCTGCTGGTCAACGCATTTAAGACTGTGCAGTAGGACGTAACAGCAGACATCTTTGCATTAAGGAGAGAAATCGGCCAGATGGAGATGCTCCAATTCCTGCTGCTGCCGTTTCTGGCGAGTCTGATCCTCACCGGGATCCATGCCTATCTGGGCGTACACGTGGTCGAACGCGGCGTGATCTTCGTCGACTTGGCGCTTGCGCAGATCGCCGCCTTGGGCGCTACCATCGCCATTCTAGCGGGCATGGACCCGCACGGCAGCGAGGCATACTGGATCAGCCTGGCATTTACCTTTTTAGGCGCAGGTCTCTTTGCCCTTGCCCGCTCGCGCCGCGCCACCCGCATTCCGCTGGAGGCGTTCATCGGCATTACGTACGCCGTCGCCTCCGCTGCCGCTATTCTGGCCATGAGCAAGGCTACCGGCGAAACCGAACACCTGAAAGACATGCTGGTTGGCAACATCCTGGCCGTATCGCGCCACGATGTAATCAAGACCGCCGCCCTGTATGGCGCCATCGGCCTGTTCCATTACATCTTTCGCCGCAGATTTCTTCTTATCTCCATGGACCCGACACGAGCGAAGGCGGAGAACATCTCGATACGGCTCTGGGACTTCCTCTTTTACGCTTCGTTCGGCTTCGTTGTAACCTCATCGGTCGCCATCGCCGGCGTGCTGCTCGTCTTCTGTTACTTGATCGTGCCCTCCGTGGGTGCCATGTTGTTCTCCGACCACATCGGTAAAAGGCTGGCAATCGGGTGGACCATGGGCACACTAGTCTCGGCCTTCGGCGTCTATCTTTCAGTGTTGCTCGACCTGCCGACCGGCGCCACCATCGTCTGCACTTTTGGCGCGATCCTTCTGCTGATGTTTTTGCTGCGCCAGATCCTGCCCTGGGGTCGAGGCACAGCAAGCCAGTAACGATCAACGAGCTATCTTTAAAGTTTCGTCGATCCTCTGTTTGAGCCGCGCCGCTCAGAACCCCGAGCCATCGCCCACCACTTTTGGGTGAAATAGTCCCCCTACCGCACACTGACAGAAATACGGTCATTCTCCGCGAAAGGGGAAAGCCTGCGATTGGTGGCTATACCACCTCTAGTGCCTGCGTCGCAGCCTGCGGCGAAGCTAACCGCACGTACTCTTCGATATCTCGTAGGTGGGCGTCTATCGCTTCCTCTTTCACTCCTTCTGGAGCATAGACGGTGAAGAGGGCGGAGTTCGTCCCCGCGGTGATGCGAGTGCGGGCATCGGGGCCGTACAGCACGCTGGAGACGATGCCTTCGCCGTCTGTGATCATCATGTCGCCACGCTTGCAGGTCTCAATCCTGCCCCGGATGCCCAAGTAGGTCTCGCCGCCCGCCGACACAGTCAGCGTAAGCGGCTGGATTATCCTGTTAAGGTCGTGGCCGGCAGTGAGCAACATGTTCTTGAGCTCGGCCATGAACATCGCCTCCACCAGCGCTGCCACGCTTGGGATGGGCTTGCCCTTCAGAGCCACCGACTCTACCTGGAGAAGCACGTGGTACGCCTTATCGAACTTGCGGTAATGAGCATCGTAGGCTTGGATAACGGGTAGTTGCTTGAACTGCGAGCGATCGAAGCTGCCAAATTGCTTGCGTAGCGTTTCCTCGATGTCTGCTTTGCGTTCTTCTAGCGCGCGATGGGTGGCTGGATTGGTGACGCTGGTCATGGCCAGCAGTCCCACACGGGCGAGAGGAAACGCCGGGCGAAAGTCTTTGGAAACTCGGATCATGACCTCGTCTCCTTCACAGTGGGAACGCGTCGCGTAAGCGAACCGAAAGCATTGTAGCCCGTGCGTCGATCTCTTCTCACGCCGTTTGAAAGGTCTATAAAAGCGCCGTGGCTGCGGACGGATTCACCCGCGGAATCGTGAGTCGCGCCAGCCGTGGGCTGACGAAAATCAAGGCGCCAACCGGAGTTCCCCGGGCGACGACTTCGGGAAGGAAACGCCCGCATGCTTCGCCTCTGCGTGCAGCTCACCGGCCACCTTGTCCGAGATGGGAATACCGGTACGACTGCGCACCTGCTCGGTTCTCTCCTCCGGTTCACCCGGCAACAGGATCTCGTCAAACCCCGCGGCCCGCGGCAGGGTCTTTACACGCTCGACGAAAGTGTCGGCGCGGTGCTCGAATTCCTCGCGTGAGACGAACAGGTCAGGACGCATTGCGATAAACAGATGGCCGACGTTCTGTGGCGCGGAGTGGTCGAAATAAAGGCTCTTCACGTCCCCGCCGTAATTAGCTCCAGTGTATAGACCCGCTAGCAGATCCATGAGCATTGCCAGCGCGGCGCCCTTCACGCCGCCGAACGCCAGACAGACGCCCTCGAACGCCTTTTTGGCATCCGTGGTCGGCCGCCCTTCGGCATCCAGCGCCAGTCCCTCTGGAATTGGTTTGCCGTGGGTTGCCGCCAAGCGGATCTTGCCCCGTGCAATCACCGTCATGGCCATGTCCAGAACATACGGCTCGCTTTGTCCACCGGGAACACCGGCGGCGAGCGGGGCCGCGCCGAGGAACGTGGTGCGCCCTCCCCAGACAGGGATAGCTGGAGAAGAGTTTGTCAGCGCGAGCGAAATGTAACCGGCTTCGATCGCCTGGAGCACGTACAACGCCGCCATTCCGTAGTGCGTGCTGCGGCGTACTCCGGCCATGCCGATGCCGAATTCGGCGGCGAGTTTAAGCGCCTCATTCATTCCCATGCGGCCGGAGATGAATCCCATGCCGTCATCGCCGTCAACCAGCGCAACCGCGCCGGCTACGCGCGTGACCTTCATGTCCGGTTTCGGGTTGACGACGCCGCGCCGCAGGCGTTCCAAATACATCGGAATGCGAGAAACTCCGTGGGAGTCGATACCACGCAGATTGGCCTTGACCAGCCCCTCGGCGACGATCGCGGCATCGTTTTCGGGCAGGCCCGCCTGCTTGAATATGGCGATCGTGAACTGAGTCAGATGCAACGGATTAAAGTATTTGGCCGCGTCGTTCATCGAGTCACCTTTCCTGTGAACAAACTCTGAAGATAGGAAGATAAGCAAAGCCGCTTTATACATCGCGGTCGCCGCGCCTAACTCCAGGCGCACTTTGTTTCCATGCCAGCTGATGCTATTGCTATTCCTGTTTTACCAGGAAGTACATGGAGAGCGTCAGCAAACTTCCCGCAACCATGAGGCCACCCATCACTGCCAGTCCCGCAGTGAACGAGCCCGTCACAGTCTTCAGCCATCCCATGATCACGGGTCCGAAGAAACCGCCCATCGTGCCTACCGAATTGATGAACGCCAAACCTCCCGCCGCTCCCAAGCCCGTCAGGAAACGCGGAGGAATCGACCAGAAGATTCCGCGAGAAGCGGTGATACCGATCAACGCGACCGAGAGTCCAACCATCGAGATCGTCAAGCTTGGGAAGCGGACCGCGACCAGCAGTCCCACTGCGCCGACGCAGCAGGCGAGTGCCAGATTGGCGATTCTGCGGCCGGTGCGGTCGACGTATGCGCCCCAAATGATGGTGCCGATGCAACCGAACAGGTACGGGATCGCCGCGACCATACCGATTGAGAAATTCGACAGGCGATGTCCCTTAAGAATCTGCGGCAGCCAGATGGCGACGGCGTAGGATCCGATGGTGAAGCAGAGTTGGATTCCGGCCAAGACCAGGACCCGTGTATCAGCCAAAGCAGCCCACAGGTTCTTTACCGGCCGCTCGCGTTTTTCAGTAGCCAGAGCGCGGACGATCACGTTCCTTTCTTCCGATGTCAACCATTTGGCGTCTTGCGGCTTATCCGTCAGCACGAATAAGAGCGCGAATCCGATCAGCACTGCGGGAATACCCTCCGCTATGAATAGCCACTTCCATCCCGCCAGCCCACGCCAACCGTTCAGTTGCATGATGATGCTGGAAAGCGGGCCGCTGATGAGTGAAGCCACCGGAACAGCGATGTGGTACCAGGACATCAGGCGGCTGCGATATTGTATGGGGAACCAGTAGGTGAAGAAATACATTGCCCCAGGCGTGAACCCGGCCTCGGCGACGCCCAGCAGAAAGCGCGCGATATAGAAGCCCTTCGCTCCCGTTACGAATGCAGTCGCGGCAGTCACCAGTCCCCAGGTGATCATGATCCGCGCAAGCCAGCGTCGCGCACCAACACGGTGGAGTATGGCATTGCTCGGCACTTCGAAAAAGCAATAGCCGAAGAAAAGAATGCCGGCACCCCAACCGAACGCCAGTTCGGAGAGCCCGATGTCCTTGTTCATCGTCAGCGAGGCGAAACCAACGTTCGTGCGGTCGATAAAAGCGATGACGTACGAGATCGTCAGAATCGGCACCAGCCTGAGAATGGCCTTTCTGAAAACCCGCCTTTGCAAAGCAGTGTCTATGCCGGCGGAATCGGATCTTTCGGCCAAGTCGCCCGTCATGTCGATTCCCCTCTATTGCCGCAAACGTCCGAAACAACCGATGGGAACAGCCGGCCAACGCAATGCGCTTCAGCGTGAGGCCCTCTCGCCGGACTCGTCTGTTCTTTCAGCTTTGAGCCGATGAATTATATGGTCACGTAATACAATGTGCAATCGGGTTTTGCTTCTCGATCGCGCATCGTGATCGTCGGCGAAGAACGGAAAAAAACATGTCCAACGAGCAGACAGCAGCGCAATTCCGCCGGGGGTGGATTGGTTTGTTTCTGTTCACCTTGACGATGATCAACTATATCGACCGCATCGCCCTTTCTTTCGCGGCGAGACCGATCGCAGCGGAGTTTCATCTCTCGTCAGTAGCTCTCGGATACCTTTTTTCTTCGTTTCTTTGGACATACACGGCGTTCTTGATTCCCTCCGGCATCGCGGTTGACCGCATGGGCACCAAGCGCGTCGCCGCCTTTGGCATCTCGCTCTGGTCGCTCTCAACCGCGTTGACGGGGATGGCCTGGAGTTTTCCTTCTCTGCTGGCGACCAGATTGGGAATGGGCGCAGGCGAGGCGACGAACAATCCGGTGGGCGCGCGTGTTATCCGCGAATGGATTCCCGCCGGTGAGCGTGGCATCCTGAGCGCCATTTTCAACAGCGGGGCCTACGCCGGGCCTGCGTTGTGCGCAGTCGTGGCTGGAACCCTCATCAACGCCTTCGGCTGGCGCGGATTGTTCGTCTGCGCCGGCTCCATTGGCTTCTTCTGGCTCGCCGCCTGGCTGCGCTGGTTTCGACGTCCGGAAGATGCCGCGTGGCTGGGCGAAGCCGAGCGCCGGAAGATTCTAGCGGAGCGCAAGGCCGAGGCGTCTCAACTGGACGGCCGCTCTGAAGGACACGGTCTTTTCGCGCTGCTTCGCACCAGAACGATGTGGGGGCTTGCACTCACCCAAGGATGCACCACTTATACGCAGTACCTGTTCCTCACCTGGTTGCCGAGCTATCTGCAAACCACCAAGAAGCTGACCATCCTGAAGACCGGACTGTTTACGGCCGTTCCCTACGCGCTGACCGCGGTTCTGATGATCCTGGTTGGCCGCTTCAGCGATCGCCTGTTGAGGCAGCAGGGCGTTGGCAGTGGCCGCCGCCGCAACATGATTGCCGGCGCTCTGATGGGCGCCTCCATCATTCTTCTCGCGCCGTTCGTGGACAATATCTGGCTTCTGCTTGGGCTGATGACAATCTCCCTAACCGGCATTGCCTCGACCACCTCGCTGAATTTCGCTCTGCTCAATGACATGCTGCCCAATCCACGCGACATCGGGAAGGGAATGAGCTTCCTGATAGTGGGCGGCAATACATTCGGCCTGATGGCGCCGATCGTAACCGGCTACGTGATCGCGGGCACGGGCAGCTACACCTGGGCATTCGTCATCGCCGGCATACTGCTGGTCGGCGGTGCTACGGCCACTTTGACCATGACGCGCCGACCGATGATTATCCAGTCCGGCGTAAGATCGGTGGCGAGCAGCCAGTGATTCAGTCGCACTGTCGTCACCATCGAATCCGGAGGAAGCCATGTTCGTCTACGTCGGCTCACGTACCACGAAGGAACGAAATGCGCGCGGGCGGGGAATTAATGTTTATCGCATGAACACCGAATCCGGCTGCTGGAGTCACGTCCAGCTCGTCGGCGATCTCGCCAATCCATCGTTCCTGGCGACGGACCGCAGCCGGCGGTTTCTCTACTCGGTGCATGGTGACTTCTCCGAGATTTCAGCGTTTGCCATCGACGCCGGCACGGGACGCCTGACCTTCATCAACCGGCAGTCAACTTGCGGCAAGAATCCGGTTCACCTGGCGATCGACAATACCAACCGTTTCGTTATGGTGGCCAACTACGCGACCGGCACGCTTGCGGTTTTGCCGAGAAATCCGGACGGTTCGCTTGGCCCGGTGGCGCAGCTTGTCGAATTGCCCGGAACGCCCGGCCCGCACAAGGTGCAGCAGGCGAGATCGCATCCGCATCATCTTCCGTTCGATCCTGCCGGAAGATTCATCCTGGTGCCGGACAAAGGCCTCGACCGCATCTTCATTTTTGCCTTCGATGCCTCTACAGGCAAACTCGCGCCGGCCGAAATGCCTTTCGTCACGAGCCGCGAGGGATCGGCGCCGCGTCACGTCGCCTTTCATCCATCAGCGCCGTACGCCTACGTAATCAATGAGCTGAACTCGACGATCACGGCTTATCGTTACACCGCCGAGAGAGGCCGCCTTGAGCCTGTGCAGATTATTCCATCGCTGCCCGATACATTTTTTGGAGAAAATACCGGCGCGGAGATCGCAGTCGCGCCGTCGGGCAGCTTTCTCTACGCCTCCAACCGCGGTCATGACAGCATAGGCGTTTTTGCGATCGATCAGGGCTCAGGGAGAATTACGCCAGTGGGATGGGAGTCGACACAGGGTGATGGCCCTCGCTTTTTTGCCCTCGACCCCGCAGGGCATTTCCTCTACGCTGCGAATGAAAACAGCGACACGATCTTCCCATTCCGAGTCGACAGCGCCACGGGAAAACTTTCTCCAGCAGGCGGAGTCATCGCCACGGGAAGTCCAGTTTGCATTACCTTCTCGGCATAATGAAGATCGTGGCATCGACTTCCAGGCATGACGGATTCGAACCAGGAGAACTATGTCATTGAAACTGACTTACCCGGTCGGCACACCCGATACGCACGGCAAGTTATTCGCCTATCGCGGAAATTCCGAAGAAGTATTGGCGGCCCTCCGCGATATCGGGTATTCGGGTGTTGAACTGGCCGTCCGCGATCCGGAAGCGATGGATGCCGGGGAATTCCGCCGCATCGTGGAACGCTGTGG
>Ga0187873_1003731_pt1 | contig 10832 bp, 6 predicted proteins | sample June2016WEW_16_1_2_FD_133012 | JGI IMG/M metagenome (GOLD analysis project Ga0187873, IMG submission 133012) | Peatland microbial communities from SPRUCE experiment site at the Marcell Experimental Forest, Minnesota, USA - June2016WEW_16_100 | ecosystem: Environmental > Terrestrial > Soil >... | reverse complement strand
GCCCAGGTACATCTGGCCCGGACCGCTGCGGCCAGGGAAGTTGCGATTCTGCGCACTGATTACCACCTGGTCGGGACGTGTGGAAACTCCCGGGCCGGCGTTGATACAAGCGCCGCAACTGGGCTCGATCACCTGCGCGCCGGCTCGCTGGAATATATCCAGATAGCCCTTGCGCACACAGTATTCGCGCGTCTCCTGCGATCCGAACTGGAGATAGAACTTGCAGCTCTCCGCAACCCGCCGACCCTGTTTCAGGGCGTTGCCCAGCACCAGCGCGTACATGTCCATGTCTTCGTTCTTGCCTGCGGTGCAAGTGCCGCCGTAGGCGATTTCCACCGGCACCGGAGTGTTCAACTCGCGGATGAACTTTCCATTGCCCGGATCGCCGGGCGTCGCTACCATGGGATAAATCTCGGACGCGTCCAGTTCGATCACGTGGGCGTAGTGCGCATCGGGATCGCTATACAGTCCCTCGATGAGCGTCTGCGCTTCGTTCTCGCTCATGCGCCGCCGTTCCATCAGGAACTCCACAACCTTCTGGTCGGGCGCAACGATGCCGGTGAAGCCTCCGATCTCGGCTGCCATGTTGGTCATGGTGGCGCGCTCGTCGACGCCCAGCGCCTCGATGGCCTCTCCGGAATACTCGATCACCTTCGCCAGCGCCTTGCCCGAGCGAATGTATTCCATCGACAGCAGCTTCAGGATGAAATCCTTGGCGGTGACATTTTCGCGCCTCTTGCCGCGGACGATGACTTTGACTGATTCTGGAATCTTTACCCGTATGTCTTTAGTAAACCAGGAGTTAAATACATCAGTAGTGCCGATACCGAAGGCCACGCAGCCCATTGCGCCTACGTGCGGTGTGTGCGAATCGCTGCCCACATTGAGCTGGCCGGGTAGGGCATAGCTCTCGGTGACGATCGAATGGCAGATGCCCTCCGAGCCTTTGCGGTCCTTCAGTTCGCCATGCAGCTTGATGCCGCGCGACTTCGCGAACTCCTCCTGCTTCAGCTTTAACTGGCCCGCCAGATCGAGCAGCCCCATCTTGCGCTTCTCTTCCGACAGCACTTCGTCGAGGAAGGTCAGGTGATCGCGGAAGAACATGATGCTCCCAGCGTCGGTCACGGGAGCGTCTTTGCCGAGGAAGTGTTCGAAGAAAATGGCTGCCATCGGTGTCACGTACTCGTGGCTGAAACGCAGATCGGTGCGGGCGAATCCGGTGTCGCCTGGCTTCACCGCTTCGACGCCGACCTGGTTGGTGCCATGCAGCATGTGGCGCGCGAAAATTTTCTCCGCGATTGTCATCGGGCGCGGCTTGGTCGTGATCGGCGGCAGAAAGACCTTGCCTTGCAAACGCGCCACGTTGAACGGAAACAGGCCGCCGTACTCGATGACCTGCCGCGTGATCTCATCTTCACCGGTCGTGAAGTCGACCAGGGTAATCTCTTCGCCGCGACGGATCTGGTCGATCAGTCCGAAGTCCGTGGAAGTCAGCACTCCCAGGTTCTGGCAATTCTGTTTGTAGATGCGCTCGATGTTTTCCGCGATCACCAGCTTGATACCCGCGGACATCTCGGCATACGGTGACTGCTCGCGGCTGGAGCCTTTGCCGCGGCGTTTGCCGCTGACCGCGCAGACGAAGCCGCCGCGCTTTACGTCGCCGCGCTTGATCGGCGTCTCATTGCCGCACTTCAGGCCGGTATAGGGAAATTCGCCCAGCGTTTCGTCGAAGAAGAAGCAGATGTGCGCCGGCGTGATCTCGTCGGTGGAGATGTCGTCGCGCAGCTTGGGATTGCGCTCGGGATGCTGTGTGTCCCAGGGCAGGTCTTCGCCTGCAAGCTGCCGCTTGATCAGTTCGGGATCTTCGGTGAGGAAAAGGATTCGCCCCTGCAAACGGACCATGTCGGGGCGCTTCTCAACGGTGCGGTTCAACAACGAATTGTTCACTCAACAATTTTACCGCAGTCACAAGGGCCTGTGACGAAGCCGAACGGGCGTTCGAAATCGAGAGCTACTCCCGCGCCTTCACATATTCTGCAACCGACGGCAGTTCTTCCAGGCCGCGCCCGGCGAAGATCTCTTCGAAGTTCGTGATCAGCTCCTGATGAATGAGGCCGTTGCTGGCGAGGACCTCGCGGCTGTCGAGGCGGAATGCCGAGCCATCGAAACGCGTTACCGTTCCGCCCGCCTCCTGCACCAGCAGGACGCCCGCAGCCGTGTCCCAGGGATTCAGGTTGAACTCCCAGAAACCGTCGTAGCGACCACAGGCGACATTAGCGAGGTCGAGTGCAGCCGAGCCGGCACGCCGCACTCCGTGCGAACGCAGCGTGATCTGGTGATAGAAGTGAATGTTGGGGTTCGTGTGGCGCTTGTGGCTGGGGAAGCCCGTTCCCAGGATCGACTCCGCCAGCGCTTTGGTTTGGGAAACATGAATCCGTCGGCCATTCAGCCGGGCGCCCAGCCCGCGCTCTGCGGCAAACATCTCATCGCGAGTGGGATCATAGAGCACGCCCACTGCAAGCTGTCCATCCTGCCTGGCCAGCGCAATCGAGATGCAAAACACCGGGTAGCCGTGGGCAAAGTTCGTGGTCCCATCCAACGGATCGACATACCAGCGATACTCTGCATCCATTTCGCTGCGCGTGCCTTCTTCGGCGACGATGCCGTGTTCGGGCCAGCGCGCGCGCAGACGTTCGACGATCAGCTTTTCCGACGCGCGATCGGCTTCGGTCACCAGATCGACTTCGCCTTTGTACTCGATGGTTACGTGGCGGGCGAGGTAGCCCATCAGAAGCGTGCCGGCCTCGCGTGCAATCGCTTCCAGGTCTGGCAGGTAGGAGCTCATTTATCCGGGTTCACAGAATTGCCGTTGTGCGGTGCAGCCTCGGAGCGCGGCTTGCGCACGGCTTCTTCTGCGATGTAGGCGATCTCGTGTTTGAAGATGAAAAGATTGGGCGCTCCTTCGCGCGTCAGCCGCACCATGCGCCGGTCGTAGTACTCAATCCAGCCGCGCACCACTTCACCGCCCATCAGCTTGATACGCACGGGACGTTGCTTCTCGCCCAGCATCTTGAGATAGGCCGCTTCCTGGTGAGTGTCATCGGGAGGAGGAGTTCTGCCTTGATGATGATTGCCGTCATTGCCGCCGCGAAAGACCATGCGTCGATTCTACATGCGATACTGTTCCACGGGTATGAAGAATCGTTCACAGAGCAAGAATCAGTAAAGAGAAGCTTGAGCGAGGAAGTTCACCCGACGGCCGCTACAATTCTTAACAATATTTTATGATTTCAGACTGGTGTGGATGACGATTGAACTGCATCATTCAAAGGGTGGCGGGCATCTACCTACCATAACAGGATGATTGAGATTTGATCGACGCGACGCGACCCTCTGTCCTCGAACGCAGTCCCTCTTTTGGGTATGCGTCACTTTTCAGTGACGTGCGTGTTATGACGGTTAGCGTTGAGCGCATCGACTGACCCGACTCATGCTGCAACACGTTATTTTCTTATTCTCAGAATCTGTCACGCTGCCGGCTGTCCTGTGTCTCAGCCTGGGCATTCTCGTCTATTTCGCTCTGCATAATTGGCAGAAGGTGGCAGCGCTCTCGCGCAACCGTTCGCAACTGCTCTCGGTTGGGGTTTTGCTTGCGGTGGTCCTCCTCATCCTGCAACTTTCTCCGTCAGGTCGAGGCCGCGCGGGCGACATAACGAGCGACGACTTCCTGGCAGCGGCCAATCCTTCGGCACGGCCGCAGGGCATGACCGCCGAGGCACTGACTGCGGCAGGCCTGACAGTGGTCGCGACCTATCACAACGACAATGCCCGCACTGGCCAGAACACCATCGAAACGGTTCTGACGCCCGACAACGTGAACCCAGCGCGTTTCGGAAAGCTGTATTCATTTCCCGTGGACGGATACGTCTACGCACAGCCGCTGTACATGCCGCAGGTCGCGGTCCCGGGCAATGGAATTCACAACGTCGTGATCGTGGCGACACAACACGACAGTGTTTACGCTTTCGACGCCGATTCTCCCACTCCCGCGGCGCTGTGGCGCGTTAATTTTCTGGACCCCGATGCCGGAATAACCACCTTGTCGCCCAATGACGTCAACGCCAGCGACATTCTGCCGGAGATCGGAATCACCAGCACGCCGGTGATCGACGTCGCCAGCAACACAGTGTACGTGGTCGCCGCCACGAAAGAGAGTGGAGTGTTCTATCACCGACTGCACGCTCTCGATATGACGTCGGGCGCGGAGAAGCTCGGCGGCCCGCGCATCATTCAGGCTTCCTATCCGGGCAATGCGCAAGACGCCAACGACGGCGTGCTCACGTTCTCTTCCCGCTTTCAATTGCAGCGAGCGGGCCTGCTGCTCTCCAAAGGCAAAGTGTATGTGGCGTTCGCGTCGAATGCGGACTCGGGGCTCTATCACGGCTGGGTGATTGCTTTTGACGCTACCACCATGCGGCAAGTTGGGGCGTGGGTCTCCACCCCCAACGGCTACCAGGGTGGCATCTGGATGAGCGGCTGCGGGATCGCCGCCGACAAAGAAGGCAATCTCTACATGTCGGTTGCCAATGGTCCGTTCGATGCCTATGGCGAAGAACCGGGATCGAATTTCAGCGACAGCGTCGTGAAGTTAAAGCCCGGCTCGCCCGGAATCGCGCTGGCGGATTTCTTCACTCCCTTCAACCAGGCAAATATGGCGAAAGATGATCTGGATCTCGGCTCGTCCGGCGTGGTTCTCCTGCCTGATCAACCTGGCTCCTATCCTCACCTGGCGATTACCAGCGGCAAGAACGGCCACATCTACCTGCTGAACCGCGATACTCTCGGCGGATACAGCGTCGGGTTGAAGAACAATCCCCAGGCAGTGCAGGAAGTGTCGGGACAATTGAGGCAGCAAATGGGAACGCCAACCTACTGGAATGGACGACTGTACTTTGGCGCGGGAATCAGCCCGCACAAGGATTCCATCAAGGCCTTCGCTCTTCGCAACGGGACGCTGTCGACTGTGCCCGTTTCCCAGACCGCTGCCATCTACCACTTGACGCGGAGCACCGTGAGTGTGTCGGCAAACGGTAGTGGCAACGGCATTGTGTGGGCGGTAGACAATGACGCGTACTACGACGCGCATCAGGGTCCCGCCGTCCTGCACGCCTATGACGCGAAGAACCTGGGCCGAGAGTTGTACAACTCAAACCAGCACTTCACGCGCGATAACCCTGGCCAGGCATCGAAGTTTACCGTTCCCACTGTCGCAAATGGCAAGGTGTTTGTCGGCACCGCAAACCAGGTGAGCGTGTATGGCCTACTTCCTGTTGCAGGAAATTAGTGCCTCGCCTTACGACAGACATAAGTCGTGCCATCTACAGATGAACCGCAGAAAAGCGTGCCCGACAGCCATCCATAGTCACCCCGGCAATGCGATGATGGAGAGTAGGAAGCCCTGATGCGAATCAGCCGGGTAACATCCATCCACGTCTTGCTCTGGGTCACGCTGATTTTCGCCACTGCGCCCGGCTTATCCGCGCAGAGCGCAGCCCAGCCGCCGGCGCAACATCGCGCCACCAGCACGCCTTACAGCGGCGACCTCTCCATCTTCGAGACGCCTGAGCGCGAACAAAGACTGCATATTAATGGCGTGATGGACGCTCTCTCCATAACTCGAGGCAAGACCGTAGCCGATATCGGCGCCGGCTCGGGTTGGTTTACGGTGCGGGCCGCCCAACGCGTGACCGCCGCGGGTATGGTCTATGCCGTCGACATCAATCCTCAGGCGATCGAGTACATCGACAAGCGCGTCCAAAAGGCGAAGCTGAACAACGTCAAGACCATCTTGAACAAGCCAGACGATCCCGGATTGCCACCGGACAGCATTGACTCTGTGCTTCTGCTCAAGACCTACCACGAGGTCGCCGATCCCGTTGTGTTGCTCCGCAATCTAAGAAGCTCACTGAAACCAGGCGCACGCGTCGGTATCATCGATCGCGATGGCAATGGAACAGACCACGGAATTCACAAGGAGATCGTTCTCCGCGAGGCCGACCAGGCAGGCTACCGGCTGCTGAAAGAGCACGACAATCTGGTGGTGGACGACGAGATGGATTACTTTCTGGTGCTCGTGGTCAAGTAGCCAGCCGCGATTTGCTGCGCCTGTTCGTAGTCCGCAGTCAGGTCTTTGGCCTTCTGCTGGGCCCATTTCGCTTCAATTTTGTGCCCGCCTTGTTGCAAAGCCTGCGCCAGCAGGAGATATCCGACATCGTTGGGACGGATCTTCACCGCCTGAAAGTAGTCATGAATTGCCGACGGGAGGTCCCCCATTTGCTGCGACACCAATCCCAAATCGAGCCATGCTCCGGAGTTGTCGGAGCTCAAGGCCAACGTTGCTTGCAGGCTGTCGCGGGCTTGGGCGAACTCGCCAAGGTCCAGATAAGCGTGACCCATGTTGGTGAAGGCGGCCTCCATCATGGCGTGATTCGGGTAGGCAGAGCGCTGTGTCCCGGTGATGGCCTGCTTGTATTGTGCGATTGCCTCGCGAAGCTTGCCTTCCCGCTGGTTGTGGACAGCCAGGGCCATCAGGGTGTGCGGGTAGGTGGGATTAATCTCCGCCGCCCGCAGAAAGTGGGTCTGCGCGTCATCGGGCCGTTTCGCCTTCATCAGAGCGCCTGCCAAATTATCCTCCGCGATGTAATTTCCGCGGGTGACCTGCGCCGTATGCGTCCACAGAGCAACATCGTCATGCCAATAGCCGATTTGTCGGTGAGTCACGATGGCAAGTGCCAGCAGCAGCGTGCACGCAGGAACCGCCAGCCACGCGAGAGAGATCTTTCGTTGCTCGGCCCAATCGGCGGTTCCCCACGAAACCATGATGAACAATCCCACGAATGGCAGATAGGCAAAACGGTCCGCCATGGCTTGCCAGGCCACTGCCACCAAACCGATCATGGGCACCAGCGTGCCGAGAAACCAAAGCCATCCCACCAGGAGGTAGCGGCGCTGCCGCGCCCACACTGCCCATGCAGAAATGGCTATGAGGAGCAGCAGCGCTAAGCTAGTTTGCCACGCTGGGAACGAGGTTCGGGGAAATGGATACAGTAACGCCAGATGCGAAGGCCAGAATGCCCTTCCGATATAGCGCACATAGCTAACGACGGCGTTTTCCAAGCGCAGCGAGAGCGTTGGTTCGGGATTATAGCCGCCACCCGTCCTTTGCGCCCACATGGTGAGGACGGCGCAACCGGCGCTGAGCGCCAGCAGCGGAATCTTCTCCAGCAGCAGCCACGGCAAACTTCTAGCACGCTCCGCCTTGCTGGAAGACGGCAGCTCACTAGCAAACATTCTCTCCAGCGGCCAGTAGTCCCAAAGCAGCAGGACAAACGGCAGGGTGACCACCTGTGGCTTGGACATCAGTCCCAGTGCAAACAGAACCGCAACCGCAAGGTAGCGGTACCATCGCGGCTTATGCGCATACCAGCCCCAAGCGCCGAGTGTCAGCAAAAAGAACATCATGCTGAGCAGGTTCTTACGCTCAGAAATCCAGACCACGCTTTCGGCGTTGATGGGATGCAATGCGAAAAGCGCGGCCACCATCAAGCTCGGCCAGGTGCGACCGGTGGCTCGCAGCAGCACCCCGAATAGAAGAGCGACGTTCGCCAGGTGCAGCAGCAGGTTAACGTCGTGATGCAGACCGGCATTGTCCTGGAACAGCTGGCAGTCGAGCATGAGCGAGTACCAGGTGAGCGGAAGCCAGATGCCTGTCTCGTTGCTGGTCATCGCCCACTTGATGGCTTCGATATGGAAGCCATTCTTAACGTGGTCGTTGCTCGTCACATAAATGGGATCATCGTAGCTAGTAAAAGGGAGATGACGCACCGGCGCGTAGAGTGCGGCCGTGACCAGAACCAGCAGCAGGGCGATAAGAACTGGCTTCCATAGACTGCAACTTCGCATACTCAGCTTTGGCTCGTTTGTAGACGGATATCCCAGGATCGGCATCTTTCCAGGGGAGAAATTGCCAATATACTATGCCACCTCGCGGGATCTTTCGCTGAGGAGATCAGAAGTTTTCCAACAGCCAAGCATCGTTCTCCCACATCGGCTGGGTGAACCGTCGATCCTGTATTGCCTTCAGATTTGCGACCACATGGGAGTTGTCGCGTGGTGGCTAGAAAGGCCGACACCTAATCCAGGATGAGGACGCCGGCCTCTGCGTACTCGGAAGGTCCCGCTACGGCGAAATCTCCCAGACCACACCATTGCCATAAGCTCCGCCCTGCCTCGTTACGCCATACACATTGCCTTGAGCATCGACCACAGGAGCGGAATTGGGGTTCGAGCCATCGGGCCCGCTGAAAGTATGCAGCGTGGTATAGGTCCAGCAGCAGGTCAGCTTGAAGACCTCGCCGACCCCTGCGATTGCCGTGCCGTAGACATTACCCGAAGCATCAGGGGTCACCCATGCACTCAAAGGGCCCTCGAGGTTCCAGTCAATCAAAGGCACGTCCGTCCAATCGGGATAGGTCAGCTCGAAGGTGTAGCCGTACCACAGCCAATAGCAACCGTTTATCAGATCACCCCACGTGTCACTGAGATACAGATTCCCAGCCTGATCTGCGGCCATGTACAACGGCCAGCCCGATTCGTTTCCACCGTTCTGCGACCCGAAGTTGGCCAGGATGTTGTAGCCTCCGGCAAGCGTGTACACCGTGCCCCCGCCATAAGCGCCGCCGGTCGCGGTTATGCCGTAGAGACCGCCTGCGCCACTGACCGCGCCCTGTGGCCCGCTGCCGTCGCCAGGGAAGGCGGGAAAGGCGTGCAGCACCTGAATGGCCCCGTTGGTGAACTCATAGACCGTACCGCCGCCAGTCGCGCCTCCGCCAGAGGCCGTGCCATAGACGTTGCCCGAATGGTCAAGCACAAGACTGCCACCTGGGCCTGCACCATCGCTGCCTCCCGTGAAGCTGTAAAGCAGCCTCTCCGTCCAGTTGCTAAAAACAGCGGGCAAGACCTCTCTGGAGGGGCGCAGCCCGAAGAGTACCCCGTTGCCGTAGGCGCCACCCGCACCGGTCGTGCCGTACACCGTGCCATCGGAAGCCACCACGGGCGGGCTGTCGGGGCCGCTGCCATCCCTGCCCGAGAACGAGTACAGCCGGGTGAACCGCCAGCTTGAACCTTCGGGAGTCAGTTTGAACACCGTACCCTGCCCCGCGTCGCCGCCACCGGCTACGCCGTAGAGATTGCCGTCAGCGCCGACGGTCAAACCGGCAGGTCCACCTCCGTCCACTCCACCCGTGAAGTTGTAAATCACGTTGAAGGTCTGGGCCGGCGACGGATGCGCGGGCTCGCCCTTGGGCTTCGCCACCGGTGCTTCCTCCTTTACCGGAAGACTGGCGCACGTGATTGTGGTAGCGCTACCGAGAATGGTGAACGATTCCGAAGGAATCGTGCCGATGTCATTCTGCGAAGCCTGAGAAGGCCCGCTGTTCTCGTCCCAATAGACCGGATCGCCGCTGGGGACGCTGGCATTTTGCAGGTTCACCCAGTAAGTACCGGTATTCAGCGTCGGGCCATTGAAGCTCGTCGTCTCAGTGCAGACGTAGTAACCATAGTCGTTGCCAACGCAGTTGCTCTGGGTGAAGTTCACCGTCTGATCGAAGTAGCTGGTGCCGCCGTTTTCGCTCGACGTGATGGACACCTCCACCGACCCAAGTATGTCGCCCGGATCCAGCCACGCCGCGAAACTCATACCAGTGACACTACTGTTGTCGTTCCCCACGTTGAAGCTATCGCTGGTAACAAAACCGAAGTTAATGGTCCAGGCATCGGTGTTGCCGTTGGTGGGACCATTGTCATAGATCTCATTGTCATCCCGCGGCCCACGATGATTTCGTGCGGGCGCCGGCGCCTTGCGCGATGCTTGTAGCTTGACGGGATGGGCCAGCCGACGGGCGAACTCCGGCATCTTCGCCGCCTGCACCGCCGTCGGTGGAACGGAATTCTGTGCCCAGGCGGGAACCATCGCCACCGCCATCAGCAGTGCAGCGATTATCGCCAGAGAGATTGTGCGGAACAGCGAACTGCGAGATTGTCCTTTGCTTTGCATCGGCTTGTCCTCCATTCAGTTCAACAGAAGGTAGACTCAGGGGAGCGAACAGGCGCGCCTGAGCCTTGGGGAGAAGGGTTGCGGGTCTATCTCCCGCCGCGCGGCGTTGGTCGGAGGGGGTGGGAAAAAGGCCGGGGAATCCTTCTACCCGAGCACCGGGGACAATTGCACTCTCACCAGAAGTGGTTTGTCAGTGACCGCTGAAGCATAGCGACGTGACGACGTAATTAGTCGAGAGGATTTCCCACTTGGGGAGCGGCGGTCAATTTCGCATCGGTTCCTCAACCTGACCCGTCCCGTGCCTCATGCCTGCATTGCCTCCTGCGCTATCATGTAGAGGTAGTCTCAGGAATCCCGTCATGATCAATGGCAAACGGGTCGCGGTCGTCATGCCGGCCTACAATGCGGAACTGACGCTGGAGAAGACGGTCCGGGAGATCCCCGATCTCGTCGACATCCGCATCCTGGTGGACGACTACAGCAAAGACAAGACCGTGGAGGTGGCCAAGAAGCTGGGGCTGACGGTCTTCGTCCACGACAAGAACTACGGCTACGGCCGCAACCAGCAGACCTGCTATCGCGAGGCGCTGGCCGCCGGCGCCGATGTGGTCATCATGGTCCATCCCGACTATCAGTACACGCCGCTGCTGATCACGGCCATGGCCAGCATGGTTGCCTATGACGTTTACGATGTAGTGCTGGGTTCACGCATCATCGG
>Ga0187873_1003723_pt1 | contig 10847 bp, 16 predicted proteins | sample June2016WEW_16_1_2_FD_133012 | JGI IMG/M metagenome (GOLD analysis project Ga0187873, IMG submission 133012) | Peatland microbial communities from SPRUCE experiment site at the Marcell Experimental Forest, Minnesota, USA - June2016WEW_16_100 | ecosystem: Environmental > Terrestrial > Soil >... | reverse complement strand
TTGGAAACAAAACGAGGTGCGCAAGGCCATTGAGAGGCTGAGAATCTACCCAAAACTGCCAGTAGACGCCGCCTGCAATCTCGTTTTACCGCAACTGGAGGCTAAATACGCTGTGGATGATCGCACTGAGCGAGACAACGATGCGTTGGAGAATCTCCAAACGCTGCGGGTCATCGGAAAAGATTTCAAGTACGCGAAAGATTTCACAAGCTACGCCAACAAGATGATGCATCGCCGCAACGACCCTCGGGGCGTCACAATTTCGACGGTTCACCAAGCCAAGGGGTCTGAGTACAAGAACGTCTATGTGATTGGGGCGAAAGCGAACGGCATGCCGCACAAGAACGGCGACCCTTGTGAGGAGAAGCGCATTTATTTTGTGGCTATATCGAGGGCGATTGACTTCCTTCGCATCTCGTTCTCGGGAACTCCATCACCCTACCTGCGCAAATATTTAACCGATGACATCCTTGATTCTCTGAGGAAGCGCGCGGAAGAGGTCGAACATCTTCAAGAACAGCATAAGCTGTTCGCAGAGGAGAATACCCATGAAGTGGACAAGAAAAGGCGCGCAGATGCGCACTCGAAACTACTCGCTAGACCAGATGGAGAAATGGGGAGGTTGTTATGTCATTGAATGGCGGTGGTACGACAAAACTAAAGCCCACTTTGTGCTCGATAAACTCGGGGACGTGTATCTATACAAACCAAAGTGCCAACCAAAAGTAGAAGACCCAAAACCTCGCATCGGCGGGAACCGAGGCGCAAACGACGCGCTATCGAGAGTCATTGCCCGTGGCGGTGAGATGGAAAAGCTATTTCACTCGGTTTAAGAAGGCCACGTCATGACATCTCTTGTGGAAGCGTATGCGGCGCGGCGGGAGACAATGCTGTTGCCGCTTGCGGCACGTCTGGAAGCGCACCTCAAAGGGCTTTTTGATACCTATCCGAGAATCGACCGCATCTCTGTGAGAGTGAAGAACGTTGACCGATTTATTGCGAAGGCGGAGACGCAAACCGAAGGAAAACTCAAGTACAGCGATCCGTTGAATCAGATTCAGGACCAGCTCGGGGCGAGGATTGTCACCTTTTATAAGAGTGACGTGGACAAGCTCACCGAAGAAATCAAAAAGTATTTCCGGTATATCGAATCACGCCAAATAGTACCAGACTCGGAGCGCGAGTTTGGCTATGAAGGCAGGCATTTCATCCTGTTTATTCCCAGGGATGTGTTTGACGATACGGTGCGCGAGGACGAATCCATCCCATTTTTCGAGCTTCAAATAAAGACTCTATTTCAGCTTCAGACCATGCATGCTGGAGACACGCCAAGACAAGTCGCTTGAAACTCGCCTCGGGCACGCAATCGCGGCGCAGTACGGGCTCAAGTATCAGCCGAAGAGCGACAACGATGGCGTCTTTGTGCGAGGCTAGTACTTTCGTACTATTGACGCCCAGCCACGCGGGTGGTCTAATGGGGTTGGAGGACAAACCGATGAAAATGGAAGACGCGAAAGTCAGGATGGCGGTGCAGACCAAAGATGGTCAGCGCGCCGTCATCGTTGCAATCAAACCGAATTCTAAGCACTACGCGGAGATTCAATTTGACGGGATTACGGCGACGACCCCATACCCCATCGATTCACTCAAAAAGGTGACGCTGCGCCCTGTCGACCGAGACCTCGCCGACGGGTACACGCGGTATATCATGGACCCCGAGCGCGCTCTGCGCCCGTGGAATTTCACCCGCTGGTACCCCGAGTTGGCGTGGGTTATTGGATACGCCGCCCAGACCAACGCAGAACTGTTTCACAGCGGACAGCCGAATGGCGGGAGACCTGTCGAGGATGAATTCGAGTTCGGTGCGTCCTCGAACGGCGAAAAGTTTGATGTCATCATGCCCAATCCCAATTTCGCCAAGTTGGATGATGTGCTGGACATCAACTTCATTCACCGCAGCGGTCTTCGCGTAGTCAGTTTGAACAAGGAAGGTTTCTGGCGGTTTCTGGAGTCCCTGAATTTTCAGACGGGTCGGGATGCTGAGCAGAATGTGCATGTGATTCGCCAATCAATTCCCGAAGAGTACGTCGCCGAGTTTGATGCTGGGGCGCGGGAAGGCATACAGCGCGGTGGGTAGCTACACCGACCGTCTGTACAATAAGTTAAATGAGCCGGGGCACTCCATAGCCATCACGCAAAAAGTCTTGGCGTACCATCGGGAAACCATTCGCCGCCTCACGGAGAAGTTTGAAGAAGGGGCGCGCGAAGTCGAAAAAGCCATTCTGGCACACAACGCCAGTTTGAGCCGCCGCGTCCCCCGTCCGTGAAGTTTTTCTTGACATACCGAAGCAGAGCGCGTATAGTAGTGGAGCGGAGGTAGTTCAATGGCAGAACAGTTGGCTATCCAGCCAGCAGGCGGCGGTTCGATTCCGACCCCTTCGCTCCATTTCGTCGAACTACTCGACCACCAGAAGGCGACGGCGTTGGTGATTGAGCATCACTACAAGCATAAGCGGTGCCCTATAATTCGTGCGTGGGGGATAGAACAAAGTGGAGAGATTGTTGGCGTCCTGACAATCGGCCTTCCCGTCACTTTCTCTGCCCGTTGCGATGTGGTGGGGGAAAACAAAAATCAACGACTCCTTCGCACGTCCAGACAACACGATGTATACGAACTGAACCGCCTATGGGTCAGCGATACGCTGCCGCGAAATACTGAAAGCCAATTTATAGGGTGGTGCTTGCGCCAGATTCAAAAAATACACCCTCACATGATTCTCATTAGCTACGCGGATGGGTCACGCACAAACGCTACGGGGCTCGCTCACGTCGGTTTTGTCTATCAAGCGACGAACTGGCTCTACCTCGGCAGTTCCATTGGCTTTGATGATATCGCGGTGGTCGGGGGAAACGACTACAGGTCTGTTGCGGAGAAAATCAGAGGGGGCGTGGTATTTCAATGTCCCGCCCACGGCTTGTTTGAGGGACCTCTTCCGCAAAAATCCAAAGCGGGCAGTAAAACCCTTCCCGCCGTCCCCGCATCCTTGGCGTGCCCCCAGTGCGGGGCCGAGGCAGCAAAAACACGCGGCAGGGCGTGGGCGTATGTGCGAGAATCGGACGGAGTTCTCGCGGGGCGGGGTACAAAAAAATCTTGGACTCATTTCACGCGCGACCGAGTCCGATATGAAATGGAGTTACGACCCCGGTCTCTCAAACACAGGTATATATGGTTTGCAAGCGCGGAGGACCGAAAAATTCTCGCCAAACCCACATTTCCTTACCCTAAAAAGGCGGCTTAATGACTCAGCAACAAAACGCCGAAGTAGAACTAGCCAAAAAAGAAATCGGAGTAGTCTGGATAGAGTATCAACAAGTCGCGCCAGTCCGTCTGCGGTTTGGTCAGGTGTGTTATGAGTGGCAACAAAAACTCAAAACTACCGAGATGGCGTCGGTGTGGAAAGAACTGAGGATTCCCGAAAAAGAGGCGTTGCGAGAGATGGATTCTTATTTAGGTTCCGTCGGCCAAGAGCGTCTTCATATCGAGAAACGAACCAACCGCGAAGAACCTGATGCATTTGAAGACATCCGTAAAGTTGCTCTTAGTATGCTGGCGCTTGGGTATAAAGAACTGCAAAAAACAGACGCGAAACTGAGTTTATTAGACTCCGCAAAAACTTGGGCGCGCTGCAAACTGAAGGAGAAAGAGCATGAGCACAATGAAACCGCACCTGTATATCAATAGCAAGGGCTACTACGTCACTCGCCACTCGTACAGCGGGTCTGATTCATTCAACTACTGTGCCCGCAAGTATTACCTTGAACGGGTGCAGGGCTGGACCGAGCGGGATGAGAACGCTGCCAAGTTTTTCGGCATCGCGGTCGAGCAGGCTGTCCAGTTCTATCACCAGCACGGCATGGATGTGGCTACGGCGGTCGCCGAGTTTCACCGTCGGTGGGACGAAGCTAAGGATAAGCCTTATAAGTACAACAAGTCTGACCTCGACTGGAATCGTTTGAATCTCACCGGCGAGGAGATGGTGAAACTTTATGCGATCAAGTACCCGACCTTTCCTTACGTCGTCACTAATCCACAAGATAGTTTCCAAGTTGAAACAAATTTCGAAGTGTTCCCCGGTACTAAATTGGCAGGACTTGAATTCACGTCCTACATCGACATCGTCGCACAAATCAAGGATACGTTCGAGCCGCTCATCATAGACGAGAAGACCTCGGGCAAGGATGTGCCAGAGTATTCAGTGCTCGACCCGCAGCTTCGCAGCTATGCATGGGTGAAGGGCTGGCCGAACGCGGCGTTCGTGTGGTACCGCAAGTGCGGGCGAACCATTTCGAAGGGCGACACGGTTACGTTCTTGGAGCCGTACGGCGGTTTTCAGCCCGGAGCCGAAGCAATTGTGATGGGGCGAGACATTCTCGGCAACCTCATGGTGACGCAGTCCCAACGTATGGTCGATGAAATGGACGCCCGGTTCGTCGGCGAAAGCAAAGCGGTGAAGGCTGACCGGCTGGGGTTCATTGAAACAAACGCCAAGGCGGTGCCCGAGCGAGTCGTCACAAAGCAGCAGGTGTTGTTCAAGATGGTGGTCATCACCCCGGAGAGTGCCGAGGATATCGGGCGAGCGATCAAGCGGGACATCATCGCAATTGTGCAGGCGACAGAAAAAGATTTCTTTCCGATGCAAAGTGGTGTAAGATATCCAAATGAGAAGTGTCCGAACTGCCCGATGCGAGGCATCTGTGCCAACAAACCCGAACTTCGGGACATGCTGTTGGCCCGGAAGCAGGTCGATGAGTTAGAGTTTGGCAAAGAGAGCGAGTAGTCTATGCCTTACCGTGATATAGAAACGAGAAGAAAACACGACCGAGACCGATGGAAACTCCCACGCCGAAAAGCGCAGGACAAAAAGTACAGAGACGCGCACAAGGAAGAAAAAGTAGAAACGACCCGGTTGTGGAGAATCAATAACCCCGAGAGAGCACAGACGTGGTACTCGCTGTGGAGAGGAACCAGTCGCTACTTACTCGGAAAGGCAAAATCCCGAGCCAAGGCCCTCGGCATTGAGTTTAGCATAACAATCCAAGACATTCCTGTTCCTGAGTTTTGCCCCGTTCTGGGAATTCCTCTGTTTCCCGGGATAAAAGTCATCACAGACAACTCACCAACTGTGGACAGAATCAGACTTGACCGAGGGTACGTTTCTGGCAATGCTCGCGTGATATCATATCGAGCAAACCGCCTCAAAAGTAACGCAACTATTCAGGAGATAGAACAGGTTTTGTGCTACCTCCGGCGGGAGCAAGCATGTTAAACGGCGAAAACATTCCGCGAGTCTTGATTGATTTACCCAACTGGATTGTCTGGAAGCATGAAATTCGCAACAAGAAACCCACTAAGGTTCCGTACGACGCCAAGTCGAAAGGCGTGTACGCTAAGTCCAACGACGTAGCTACATGGGCGACGTTCGACGTGGCATTCGCGGCAGCGAACGACATCCTGAACGACTACGACGGCGTTGGCTTTATGCTGCAAGGTACAGATTTGGTTGGCATCGACTTCGACGGTGTACTCCACGATGGGGTCGCCGAGCCGTACGTGTTGGATATACTTGAAAAGTTAGGGAATCCGTACTGCGAAATCACTCCGTCAGGAAACGGACTACGAGCGTTCGTGCAGTGCGCCGCGCTCCCGGCAGGGCAACGTAAGTTCAGCGGCAACCACTACGGTGCGGAGATTTACAGCGGAGCAGAAGGCGGACGTTACCTAACCTGCACTTCTAATCAGTTCTCAGGCAACGGCGTGCCGAAGATTCTGGACATCAGTCTTGCCTATTTCATGGTCTCGCAGATTCGCAACGACAAGCTGAAGAAACTGTGGATGGGTGACACCTCCGAGTATATGGATGACCAGTCCCGGGCGGACTTGGCGCTGCTTGATATTCTCGCTCTGCTCTTCAACAAAGACGCCGCTACGGTAGAGTGGGCGTTCGGCGCATCCAAACTCGGACAACGGGACAAGTGGACTGACCGAGAAGATTATCGCCGCCGGTCAATCACAAAGGCATGCGCGGGCGGCGCTCCGCTGCCAGTGGGAACCAAACCCGTTGACGTTGTATTGCCGCCAGCCGAAGCGGTTCTACGTCGGGGCGATGAGGTTGTCCTGAAAAAGATTAAGTGGTTGTGGACCGACCGCGTCCCGCTCGGGAAACTCACGCTGTACGCTGGGAATCCCGACAACGGGAAATCACTCGCTGCTTTGGACCTTGCGAAACGTATAACAACAGGCGAGAAGTTCCCAGATTGTGAGAACTTCACGCCTCCGAGTGAAGTGCTAGTGCTCGTCGGTGAAGACGACGTAGACGACACGGCTGCAACTCGGCTCGTGGCGGCGCACGCAGACATGACCAAAATCCACTTTCTTGAGTCCATGCGGCGTCCCGGGAGCAGCGAAGAATCTGAAGTCCGATTTGACATGGACCTTCCCGCGCTTGAAAAGGCGCTGGCGCAGCACCCGAACATTCGGCTTATCATCGTTGACCCAATCTCGAACTATCTCGGCGATACGAGCATGGTTGCCGAACAAGACGCTCGGGGAATTCTGATTCCACTCAAGCGAATCGCGCAGCGTCAGAACGTCGCAGTCGTCATTGTGATGCACTTGAACAAGAAATCAGAACTGGAAGCGATTAGCCGCGTCGGCGGCGCGATGGCGTTCATTGGCGTCGCTCGGTGCTCGTGGCTGTTCGTACGCGACGCTACGTCAGATGACGGTCAACTGAAAGATAGTTTCTCCATGGCACGCATCAAGAACAATCTCGTGAAAGCATCAGGTAGCGGTCTTGCGTACCACATCGAAGCCCGCCCGATTGATATCCCCGGCGAGGCTGAAGGTGCATGGACCCCGTACATTGTTTGGGATGCTGCCATTGACAAGACGGCGGACGATGTGCTCTCACGAGTCAAGCGGAATGGACCCGGGCGTCCTGAAGGCACGGCTCCCAAGCTACAGGAAGCCAAGGATTGGCTGGAAGCCAAACTACAGGATGGCGCTCTAACGGCGAAGGATATCATCATGCACGCCAAGGAAGAGAAAAACATCAAGGAAGGTGTCCTACGGACGGCGATGCACGAATTGGGTATCAAACCTAAACAAATCGCCCGCGAATGGATGTGGGAGCTACCCGAGATGGACGAACGGACAAAAAATGTCACTGCGGACCCAGCGGTCGAGGAAGAGGGTTACGACCACCAGCCCCCGGTTGAGAGGGAGTTTGACCTCCGATGAAACGCATACCCCTACGGGAGAGAATTAAACACTATCTGACCGAAAATGAAGATAAGTGTAAGAGAGAGAAAGAGTTAAGAACTCTTTCACATTCACCGCTATCAGACATTAACCACCATCTGACTCCCCTGCCCAATAAAACACCGTCTGACGGTACATCATCTGACTTTTGTTTGTATGTCCTTGACTTTGCTTGTATTTACGGGTATAATTCACCCAGATGGTGTTTTATTCTCCCGTGGGGGTCATCGCGTGGCTAACGTCAAAGAGACACTGATTGCTGAACTTAAATCGCAACCATGCTTAGACTGTGGGGGACGGTTCCATAGGGCGGCTATGGAGTTTGACCACTTACCGCAGTTCAAAAAACTCTTCAATTTGTCGCAGTTCGCTACCCATACTCTTCTTGAGATTCATCAAGAAGCAAAGAAGTGTGAGGTTGTTTGTGCGAACTGTCATCGGGTTCGGACATGGAATCGGATGAATCACACTCGCATTCCGAAGCATGTACGGGTAACTCATCGTACGGTAAAACTCAACGCGGCTATGCCGTGGCTTCAAAATATCCTCGCTGCGGGTCCTGTATCGTCTCAACAGATTTATTTATCGGCGCGGTTGGATGGAATTGCAATTGGCACCCTTCGTCGTGCATCTTCCAGTCTTCAGGTTAGAATATACCAGCACCAGAGGCAGTGGTTTTGGTCTCTGAAAGGAAAACCCCATGGCATTGATTAAGACCCTACCGCGCATCGCGGCTCGTATCCTGCACAACACGCACGTCGGGCGGCAGAACATGAAGGAAAAGTTTGAACTGTTGGCGGCGGCGTACGGCGCGAACGCCGTGGAGGAGGATTTTGAGAAGTGGTGTGAGGAGCAGGTGGCGCTTGAACTCATACCGCGCTATCCCATCACGGACTACATCAAAGTGGTGGACACTCGGCTGGGTCCCAAGTTCTCGGACAAGAAAGCCGATCTGAAAGACCCGAACATCTCGGCAATCTCAGCCGTCGCGTATGAAAAGACTGGCATCCTGCCATCGGTTCGTTCTGTGGCGAATCTGCTGGCGTCATTCTCTCTTGAAGAAATTCTCGGGGCGTTGACAGAATACGCTTCAACGTTGGATGACAAGGAAGTGAAGACAGGGATGCACAATTTCTTCACCGAGGGTGGTGCGACCGCAGTGATCTACGCTCGGCAGCGGAGGAAAAGCGCATGAGTGATTTGAAAAACATGAACGACGGGGATGTGCTGCTGCGAGAAATTGACGCGCATGCGTATCAAATGGCGCTGGCGGAAGACGGAATTGAGCGAGGCTTCGCGCATATCGGTCTGATGTTGCTGGAAGCTGCCGAGATGGAGTACTGGCGCGTGCGACACGACACGTTTCGGGAATACCTGAAGGTTGTCGCTGCGAAGGCGAAGCGGTCGCCGGGTCAGTTGCAGCAATATTTCCTCACCGTTCGGGACCTGATGGATACCTTCACTCCGGCAGAGATGGAAACCATAGGAATCACGAAGGCGACCAAACTTCGGCAGGCGAAGGATTATGCTTTGGTGCTGCCCCAGACCCTGAAGACCGCCGCACTAGACCCGAAAATTTCGTCCAAAGAACTTAAGAAGCTGATATCCGAGACGCTAAAGATGCCGGAGGACGACGGCGATTGGATGGACCTTGGTTTTGAGTTTTACGTGACACCGGAAGAACGAGCCACGATTGAGGATGCGATTCGCGCCGCCGAACATTGTGACCCCGTAACGAAAAAAACGGTTGCTGAGTCTGTACAAAAGAAGGATGTTGTGTTAAAATGGGCAATGGAGTTTTTGGGTGCTCATGCGGGGGAGATTCCTCAATGAGATTTAGAGTAAAACCTCTACAACCGGGGATGGTTTTTGCGATGTTTGAGGTTGTGCGACGAATTCGAAGTTTGTCACCGAGCGGTCATCGCAGAGTACCAAAGGACCGTTATCTCTGTCGGTGTCGCTGCGGAGAGCACCATAAAGTTAGCGGTGAATCACTTCGGTACGGGCTGATAAAATCCTGCGGTTGTTCGCGGCGACAAGCACGACCTGAACGGCGTACCCACGGGATGACCGGAACGCCCGAATACGCGCTGTGGTCGCAGGCCAGACGCCGTGCAAAAGCCCGAAAATTGGAGTTCTCCATTTCTCCTCGCGATATTTTGATTCCTGTTAAGTGTCCTTTGTTGGATATTCCCCTCGTTCGAACATCTAGTACGCGTTTTGATAATCCATCTCTTGACCGCAAAAACTCGAAGCGCGGTTATACTCCTGATAATGTTTGGGTAATCAGTTATCGCGCCAATGCCATTAAAAATAATGCGACTCTCGCGGAGATGGAACTGTTGGTCGCAAATTGGAGACAACACCAATGAGCCGTGACGTGGTTTGGGTTGTTGTGGATGCGGATGGTCGCCCGATTAGGATTTTGAAGAGTTTTCGAGCCGCAGTTTATCTATCAGGTCACGGAGTCTATAGCCATACCTGCGAGATGCCACGCAAAGACGCGGTTGCGGCGATTCGTCACCAACTTTTTCTTCGGTCGGCTGGTAACTGCGAACTGTGTGGGGATATCGTGACCGAACAGTCCGCGCACATGCACGAGCGGAAACATAGAGGTCGCGGCGGCGAAATTAGTTTGGAGAACAGTGTTTTCATTTGTGTAGCATGTCATAAACACGCGCACCGGGAACGGAATCCCCAATGGAGGAAGAAATGAGTCAGTGCATCGGTACCACGCCAGAAGGAATACAGTGTAAGGTTGTTTCGCCGACCGACCCGCCATACCCCGAGCATCCGAATTGGCCGTACCTGTGCTCGGAGTGTGCGAACGCCGAGCCTCGCCGGGGCAGTCGTAATTCACACGGAATTGTGATGGAGGGACCTAAATAGGGGAATTATATAGTTAACTCCCACAAGTAAACACAGGAGATAAAAGCCATGAGTGAGACAAGAATCCAAGGATTGGCAGCCAAGCACGCGATTGTGACGCCGACTTGTCGGCAAAATCGTACGGCAATCGGTGCGTTGGATGAGGCCATTGAGCGGTTGCGACAAGAATATATCGCGTGTACCGAAGTGCTTGAGAATCAAGATGCAATTTATCACTTTGTGCTGACGGTAGAGCGTCCCGACATCGAAGCAGATAAAGAGTGGGCAAGGAAACAGCCGCACACGGCAGGCTAGGGATTTAAGTATATAATTCCCCTAAATAGTTCTTGACATTTACCGAGAGTTTGGTACACTGGTAGTGCATAGTGGAACATCGGATGACGGGAGGGAGTGGGCAGACTTTCTCCCGTCAAAATCTTCGGAGGAGACGATATGAGCGATTCAAAGACAGCCAAAGCCGCAGCGAAAGCCGTGGCACGGTCGCAGCAAACCACAAAGGAAGAGCGGACTCCCCAACGGCGTATCGAGGATGTCATAAAGGGTGTCCGGTCGCATCGGTTTGTGCCGCCGCTTGAATTATTGTTCTTCGTGGAGCAGTTTGAGGCATATGCGACGGCATTGGTGACTCTATTGAATC
>Ga0187873_1003716_pt1 | contig 10861 bp, 15 predicted proteins | sample June2016WEW_16_1_2_FD_133012 | JGI IMG/M metagenome (GOLD analysis project Ga0187873, IMG submission 133012) | Peatland microbial communities from SPRUCE experiment site at the Marcell Experimental Forest, Minnesota, USA - June2016WEW_16_100 | ecosystem: Environmental > Terrestrial > Soil >... | reverse complement strand
CCTGCACCTCCCTGGGAAATATTCAACTGAGGAGAGTTTCGATCGTCTAATTGAAATCGCACGGCAGGCCCGGAATGCCAACCCCGGTGTCTTCGTTGTCTGGTACTGGGGCGCGTATTCCCCCTTTCTCGCACTCCACGGCGATGTGATCTTTGACATCCGTCTCTCTATGGAAGCCGCCAGTACAGGGGACTACCCGGCGCTCTTCTTCCGAGACGCAGTCACCCAAGCATTAGACCAAGGAGCCCAGTATGCCCGCTGGGTGCCTCCAAAGAATCACGATAGCCTTGGGGTTTGGCTTGCCAACAACTGGTGGGGCAACCAGATGGAGACCGAGCGATGGCAGGAGGGCCTGATCATGGATCTGGCTCGTGGCAACCTGCTTTTCCCCCAGATTTGGTCCGACCTTTACAATTTGGAAGCTGGTGATGTGGATTTCCTGGCGCGGATTCAAGGATTGGTAAAAAGGAATGAGCCTGTCTTCTTGACACGACGTTATACGATTGGGGATGCTTGGCGAGACGAGATCTACGGATATAGCTACTTTGATGGTGCCCATGGTTTTGTCTTTTTGAATAACGTTTCATTTGACAGCCGCATTGTGAAGCTTATGCTGGGCAAACCGATTGGGCTGCGAGTCAGCAAAGGTCAGCGTCTACAGATGCGGCTGCATCATCCTTTGCAGGCGGTACTAACTCGCAAGGGGTCGCCCTATTTCACCGTCGGCGAAGAAGTGGAAATCCAGTTGCGCCCCTTTGAAGTCGCCATGGTGCAATTGACCCCAGAGGGAAGTGCCGATAGCAGGCTACCCACGAGAGAGCTGTTAGAGTCTTCCCCGCGCTACTCCTACGGTGTGCCGATTCATGAAATACCGGCTGGCCCGGACCTGGAGGTTCATTTCGCCGATTACGAAGTTTTGGAGCGCAGGGGCTATAGCAAGAGGTACAAGGCCTTCGAGGGGAGGTTGCCCGGGTATGCCGATGGGCGCCATCATGTGGCGGTAGTCAACACTTTCAGTCGCCAGGGGCGGAGATGGCGTCAGGCGCAAATGAGCGAACTTGTGCAAGCGACCGCAGAAGTTGAGGGTTCCGTCGTCGAATTCACGGCCACGCCCGACTTCCGCCAAATCAGCAATAACCAATGGAATCCCTGGATCGTCTTCAGTGCACCATTGCCCTCGACCTTTACAGGACGTCCAATTCGATTCGGAATCAGTTCGTACTTGCCCAAGGACGTGGAGACGAGCACGGAGTTGTGGGTGATAAGGGAATGGTGGAAGGCGAGGATGAGGTCGCTGCCAAACTATTGGATTTAAGATTTACCTGAGAACCACGAAACGTGCATTTCAAAGCCCGCATTGGAGGGTGAGACCCTACCTTTTGAAGGCGAGGAGGAGGAAATTTGAAGGGGCCAAGAAATCCGTTTTGGCCCCCAAAGCCTTCCTCAGTGGGAGCCCGATGCCTCTGTTCATCTAGCACTCTCGGTCTTCCACCACTCCTCCACGGCATCACACAACCTCCGCCCTGCCGCTCGCGGCCGAACGCAGGATCGCTTCAAGAATCCCTACCACCCGGGCACCCAACCAAGCCAGCGACCGATTCTCAACCGGCTTGCCTTTCAGCAAGCCAACGAAGACCCGCAGGGGCTCGAGACACGCGTAAAACCCCGGCTTAATGCTCATAGGGAGAGAATAGTTGTGCCCGTCATTGCGCCGCACTTCCAACCTTGGCCGCTCAATATCCAAATGCAGCATCCCTTCGCTTCCAAAGATCCTTATATCTAACTCGTGCGGCGAGGGCGGAGGCAGACCACCGGCCCCGCCCACCGTTCCAGTAGCGCCGCTTTTAAAACGGCAGGCAATGGAATTATAGAGGTCTGCCCCTGTTTCGGACCTTCCCAGAAAAGCAAACACCTCAGCCGGCTCAAGCTCCGTAATCCAAAGCAACAAACCTAAGACGTGCGTGAGCTGCCCATGAGCAAATCCTCCTCCCACGCCCGGATCACTCCAGGTTGTTGTCTCTGGCCTGAGGATTGCTCCTCCTGTGAACCATGCGCCGGTGCCACTGAAGAGATCACGTGTCGCGGTGGCCATGTAGCAGTGGATGTGCTCGAGTTTTCCAATTGTTCCGCCCTGGACCTGCTCTCTTGCAAAAGCTGCGAAGTCGGTATAGCTCCATCCGTCTTCAGTGCACCATTGCCCGCGACCTTTACAGGACGTCCAATTCGATTCGGAATTAGCGCCTGCCTGCCCGCCAATGTCTATATGACGACAACCTTAGGGTGGTAGAATGACGGCGGTCACCCAGGATGAGATCACGGCCGAACGCCTGGGTTTAGATTGGTGGTGCGACGTTCCTTATTCTCGCTTTGCGCGGCGAGGCCGCGGCAAAAATAGCGGTTGGCGGCCGCGGTTTGGCGAGGGCGAGAGTTTGATTAGGGAAAGGGTGGTATGATGAGCCGAAGCACAGGCAACCGAGCGATGGAAAGACGTGAATTTATCGTCCTCCTGGGCGGTCTCGACACTTTCGCCAGGACTCTATCGAAATATCCTGTCCCATACCCTGGAGCTCCACCTCAATGAAGTTTTGGTACCGTCAGTCCCCCAAACTCACTTGGCCGGTATTAGCTTCTCTGTCGGTGGCACTATTTCTTACACTTGGGGCACTGCCACCACGCCCGGCAGCCCCCCCTCCAGATGCGGCTCTTACGGTCAGATTTAAGGACATTGCCTCGATCGCCGGCGTTCACTTTATACTCGACAACTGTGCGACGCCCTATAAGTATCAGATCGAGCCGATGGTCGCGGGTGTGGCCGTTTTCGACTACAACAACGACGGTCTGCCAGACCTATACTCTGCCAATGGCGCCCACATTCCCGAACTGCAAAAAACCGGACCACAATACTGGAATCGACTTTACCGCAACAATGGAGACGGCACCTTCACCGATGTGACCGAGCAGGCCGGGCAGGCTCCTGATAGGGGGCTATTGCCCACTCGGGACGCGCTGGGCGGCGTCCGTGCATGGCGAACCGGGCAAGCACACGTGCGTTGAATTCTGCGGGAGCGGCACTCCCCGCGCCGCAGTGGCCTGCGTTTGGCACCTCCCACAGGGTGATGTCGGCGGGGTTGCGGGCGCGTATCATCTCGGGCTTCTGCGGCGGGATGTTGCGGTCAGCCAGCCCGTGGATGAGCAGGATGGGCACCCGGCTTCCAACTATTGACTCTTCTGGCGAGGTTGCCGCCAAGTTAACTCCGTGTGTCAGCCTCCCGTAAATAAGCGCCAATTCTACTGCCGGGCGCAGGACAGTCCGGCCCAGCCGGCTTCCCGCATGGAATACCTGCCCGACCCGCCGTCCGAGCATGACGTGTCCACAGCGTTGCGGCAATATGAATTCAAAACCAAGAGTATGCGCGTAGACGGGGGGCAGCCCAAGTACCGATATCAGCTTCACGCAGACAAGCTGGCAGAAATTGTCGAACGCTATGGTCATCAAGAAGGCTAGAGAGTGTCCTCTCGTGGGGCTTATCGGAGCTTCGAACATGTAGTAACTGTAGTAAGTGTTTTGGGGGTACAAAGGGGGCGACTGTTATGAATAGAAGTCCTGACACCCAGCCTGTGGGTTTGCTTCCCAGGGTCCAATGCCACTAAAGTTACTAAAGAAGGGCGGACACGCGCTGGAGACGAATCTTCAAGGAGGGTGCTGCAATGTCTGAATTTACGGTTGAGCTGGCGCTGATGGCAAATGGCATCAGCCTGGGCCGGGAGCAGTTTACTCTTTTCTTGCCCGTCGAGGCGGAGAAGGAAGGAGCTGTTTACTTTCTCCAAGAGGCCATTGTGCACCTGAAACAGGAACTTCTGTATGCACAGTACACTGGGGCCATCCCTGTCCCAGAGGACCTTTGGCCTCGCGCAGAGTCTGGCAAGCGCACGTTCACCGGACACGACATGTTCACGGGTCGTTATGAGGATGTGATGAACACTGTCGAACTTTGGCGGCTGGGATTCAACCTGATACTTGCAGTTAGAGCCTGGCTAGCAAGAGCGAAGGCGTTCTCTGAGGTCTGGCAGTCCATGGGTTCTTCGGACGAACGCCTTCGGGCAGTAGTTCACGACGAGAAGATGGACCGATTCAACTTGGCTGTATACGGTATTTCTAAGCTCCGCGATTTATGCGTTCGCATAATTTCGGAGTCCTTGGGGAACGCGATTTTCAAGGTCGATTACTACAAAGAGGATTGGGAAGAGAATATTAATGTTGGAAAACTCCACGAAGCGTTGGGAAAACGAGAAGAGCACGAGAAACTAAGGACTATGAGGGACGAGGATTTTAATGAGCTAAAGAATGTCACGGCAAGGCTGACGCGCAAACACGACGAGACGACAAAAGTCTTCCTCGGATACAGGAACAAACTGACGCATGGGAACCCCGCCTCAGTAGATGACAGCAAATATTATCATCAACTGGAGGACCGCAAGTGGGAACCCATTCCCGCTGTCGAAGCGGGAAAGCCAACTGGCCGGACTAAAGGGGTTGGAGTAGGATTAGGACGGCCAGAGTGGACATCCGAGAGTTTGCATAGTTGCCTGGTTCAGGCACTAGACCACTATATTGTGACTCTGCGGATGCTCAAGGCAATACCTGGTTTTGGAGGATAACTTAAAGCCGTCCAGCAAACCTATTGGCTCCGACGTTCCGTCTCCGTCAACGCGTCGCTAATCGTCTTCCTTGTAAGAAGCGTGTCAATCATGCACCACACCCTAGCTGCATAATTGACAGGCGGGCCGCTACGAATCTCTCCTTCTGGCCGAATAGGTGGTCCAAGGCGTAGACAGCAAGCCGGGTTCCAGGTCTCCTCGGCGGCCTCCGGAAATACAGCCCTAGGGTCAGTGACATTATCGTGCCCCTTCACATGCCCGACACCGCCTTCTTCCGCCCAGAACTATTCGATTTCTTGCGCCAGCTCAAGCGCCACAACAACCGGGAGTGGTTCGCCAGGAACAAGGCGCGGTACGAGAAGGTGGTTCGCGACCCGGCACTGATGTTCATCAGCAGCTTCGGGCCGCATCTGCACAAGCTCAGCCCGCATTTCGTCGCCGACCCGCGCCCCACGGGGGTTCGCTCTTCCGGATATATCGCGACACCAGGTTCTCGCCGGACAAGCGCCCCTTCAAGACGCATGTCGGCATGCATTTCTCCCACGCCAGCGGCAAGGACGCCCATGCGCCCGTGTTCTACCTCCACCTTGAGCCGGACAACTGCTTCGCGGCGGCGGGCGTCTGGCATCCTGACAACAGCGCCCTGACGAAAATCCGGATGGCAATTGTCGCCGAGCCCGAGCAATGGGCGAAGGTCAGCCGGAAGCTGGAGTTGGAGGGCGACAGCCTCATGCGACCGCCGCGAGGATTCGACCCAAATCACCGGCTCATCGAGGACATCAAGCGGAAGGATTTCGTGGCATCGGTAGGGCTCACCGAGGCGCAGGTGTGTGGCCCCAAGCTCATGCGGGATTTTGCTGCCGCGTGCCGGACGATGCTGCCGCTCGTCGAGTTCACGACGAGGGCGCTGGGGTTACAGCCTTAGGTGCTGCCGCTTGTCCGCTCACGCATTGTCGCATCGCTGCTTCCAGCTTCTCCGTCGCAGCATTGAACTCCGCCAGATATGAGGACTCCGGGCCAAGGTGGCCACGATTCCGAAATCATCCCGGCCAGCGTTCCGAAACGAAGCCGGGCAGTGATTCCGATTTCGAGCCGGCCACATTCGCCGGTGGCAGGAACCTTGGCTCGACGCCCGCGTGACTGCGATTGCCGCCACGCGGAAGTGTGCAGGGACGCGATTCGCCGGGTGCACGACTTAATGCTCCGGCTGTATAATCTTCTCCCATGCGGCAGTTGCCAAGCCCACGAAACCTGAACGACGCTGTGCGTTGCGTGACTGAAAGCAATTGTTCAGACGGGTATACGCCCAATCGCTTCATTCAGGCCACGAAGGATGGCACCGCGCCCGACTTGCTCGCGGTCTGCATCAGGCTCATCAACAAGGGTGACACTCTCGAATACCTTGATAGTGCATTGAGGCGTTTTCCCACGCTCCTGACGCTTGAGGATTTTGTATATCGTTGTGGTTCTGAGTGGGGCTTCGATGAGGAAACAGTGGCGGTAGCACGCGTCCGGTCCGCATGGTTTGACAAAATCGCTGGACGCACCAGATACAGGTAACCGAGGAGGGGGCAGCACCCGACGTCTATGAACGGTCATGAGAGGCCGGGCGGCATGTCCCTAGCCACGCTGACCATGGCTTCAGGTAATCGTTCCACAGCTTGCCGATTGGGCCTTTGCTCACGACCGCTCCTACATAGAGGTCAACCCAGCACCAGTCTGATTGCGGAAAGGTTTGCAAGTCGGCCAGCAGGCAACTCAGGGTGGCTGCAGCGCGGATTTTCGTCTCGAAGTGCTGGGCAATTTCTGCGCAGTTTTGATTTGCGTCCACGCTGAGCAGTTCAAGGCGCTGATGAGCGCCAAGCGTGAAGTCGGCTTGGCTTGCCTCGAAGCTCTCCTTCTGGGCGAAGAAGGACTCTGGCGAATCGTCATACAGCGCTGTTTCTATGGGAATGTAGCTCACGGCAACCGAAACGTACTGGGGCAGAGGAAGAGCGGGAAAACCGGCGCTTATGCTGGCGGCGAATCGCTCCCAAGCCCAATCATCGCCTCCGATAAGCTCCTTCGGATATAGCCCTGCCACTCTGCGGCTAAGCCCCTTCTCTATGTTGAATCCGCAGAAAATTCCGTTCTGATGGCCAGGCAGTTCCTCTCGGCGGGAAACGAAGAATAGCTTCCCGTGCTTGTATGCAGGCCAGTCTGAGCATCCAACCAGCCACCACAGGGATTCGTCTGGGGAGAACCGATTGAATGGCCGCGGAACGAAGGGGGCACCGAGGCTGTCGTTCACCGCGTGAGCGAGGGTGTTGGCGTTCCGGAATTCGTCCATTCTGTTGCCACCTTTCCACGAAAAGGACGGAGTACTTATCAACGTGCCTTGAAAACGGGGACCGGCTCTAATCGAGTTTGTCGGCGACGATTCTTGGCTCGACCGACTGGGAGTGCTTTCCGGATGCGCTTTAGCACTTCCCAGAAAAAGCCCCAGTCCGGGCTTGACGGCTTTTCCCCAAAATGACGGAACCGGCGCTGTTCAAAAAACAGGCATGCCCGAAGCTCGTCCAACGTCAATTTCGGCATCCGGAGGAGCCAAAAGCGGGCTGCTTCCGGGGCCGGGTACACCAAAGGCACAGGCTTCGGCGCCACTAGGACATCAGCGGAGTTCATTCTCTTTGCTAGCCAGAAACTCTTTGAGTTCGCCAATTGAAATCGCCTCCCCTATCATTACCTGCGTTGTCTTATAGAACTCTTCAAGCATCAAACCGATAACTTGGTCATCCATCAGGGTCTTCTGAGTCCCATCAGGCTGGGGAATTGAGAATCTACCGCTGTTAAACCCCCCACGCGGTTTATAAGCAAGGGTCTCAATCGTCTCTTTGACATACGGTGGGTATAGATGGTATTTTGCCACGACAATCCCTATTAACTTGTTTTCTGGCTCTTCTAGGAGTGGCCCACCGGAATTCCCCGGATTAAATGCTCCGTTTATGACCAAATGCTTAACGGTCCTGTTTCCGGCTCGTTCCTCGCTGTAGCCTGCAACGTATCCGATGCTCAGTAATGGGGCAGGGCCGTTATACATAAGAGGGAATCCCCAAGTGCTGACACGCTTCTCAAGAGGTGGGTCGCCATCATTACCTAGTACCAGTCCACCTTGTAGAGTTGTGACAGGACGGAGGAGCGCTAGGTCACGGTCAGCATCGGTAATCATCTTCGCGAATTTCACTTCCCTCCCTGAGGACGAAGAGGCGATAAGCTCCTCTGCACTACAACCGGATACGACGTGCCAATTACTTACCATAATTCCGTTGCTGAGAAGAAAGGCTGTCCCCTTGACGTTTGCCCTGGGGCATATGAGCAGATAGACGGACATGATTGCATGCCTCTGCGCGACAGTTGATGCGTCCAGCAACCAGTGCGTTGAAGCTGGCATGGTCTCCGCCTTGGTTTCTTGCTGGCAGCATGTCGGCGGTGCTCCGATGAACATGAGGACTCCAAGAACGAAAATGCTCCTCGCACATTTGCAGTACCACATAAGTTCCCCCTTTCAATATGGAACGTCCGCTCGACAAAAACTTGCGGGGAATCTGTCGTTACCGGCCCAACGCAGGTTGGGCTTTTCTGGAGAAAGGCCCTCCCAGCAGAGGCCATGCGGGAAGCCACTGGCTCAGTTCGGGGTCGGTGTGGGCGGAGTCCATCACTGACAATATACCTCACCAGTCAAGCTGGGGTGTTGAGGGCAGCCTCTGGGAAACCTGCGGCGGCATGAATGGCAGTGGCATCGCTAGGATTCCCGGCCAAGAATCCACCCTTCAATCTCCCGGATTATCGGCTCATCCGGCCCGCCGGGCGCACGCTGGCCGAGGCACACCCGCAGCATCCCGAAAAGCCCGACGACCGCATCAAAGGCGTCGTCCCCGTGCGGGAAGCCGCCCTGAATTTCCTTCCTCAGGCGGTCCTCAAGCGTGACGCTGTGGGCGTCAGCCCAGCGAAGGAGCGATGCGCCGAGGTTTCTCCTGTTGCGCCGGTCGCGCTTGCCGCCGAGCGGCTCCTCGGAGAACCAGCCGTAGCATTCGGCTGGATAGGTCTCGGCAGCAACGATGCTCCCTGGCACCAGCAGCGAGGGCAGGGGGCCGTCAAACGGCCATAGGGAAGTTGGGCCTCCGTTCCGCAAGGCAGGAGCGAGCACGTCCCGCCAGCCGATGATTGCGGCCTTGCCGACCTGGTTGCCCCCCAGCGTCCAGAAGAGGCAGCACGCCTCCTTATGTCCATTGCCGCCCCGCTCGCAGCGCCGGAGCAGAGGCTCCAGCGAAGAGACGCCGTGGCCGCGAAACAAATCTTCTTTTCGCCGACCCTCGTACTTGCCATTGGGGTAGAAAGGTCGGTGCACGCTTATCTCGTCGGCCTCGTCGCAGACGATATAGAAATCTTTCCACTCGCCGCATCCAAGACTGAGAAGAAAGTTGCGAAAACTGGACGTGCCAGCTCGCTCGGCATAAAGCGTAGGGATGCCAATCGGGAAATCGAAGCCAGCGAAGGCGCACCCGGTCTTCCCGGCCTCCGTGCGAAGTTGCTCAATGAGTGAGCCGGGATTGCCCACTGGCTTGGGAGCGAAGGCCATGTAGCAGCCATCCGAACCAAGCGTCGCCCTGGCGCACCACCGCTTCTTTTCCTTGCCGCCCCAATCAGCGTGATAGACCAAGCTTGGCTTGGCTGCTTGTGCCATGTCCGTTCGATTCCAGTCGCCGGAGTTTTCCCAGGCTGATGAATTTTAGCCTGCGCTTCAGAGGTATTTCTCGCACCTCGCCCGTGAAAGGGATTTTCCTGCGTATGGCGTGCCGATGACACACCGAGAACTTTCCAAAGCCGTTCAGCTTCATCGTAAACCCGTCATCGCCCAGATGGCGGGGGAGCGTGTCCTTAAGGCATGAGATGAATACGGTCACCGTTCCCTCAGCTTGCTTCCTTGTAGGCGCACCGAAGGCTCTCTGCACTGCTAGAACCAGCTCGTTTCGTCCCGCCCACGATGAGGTTCCCATTGGATTGTCTCCGCTGTTTTGTTGCAGTCGTGACCACTTGAGGTGACGAGCCCCTTGCACGAGAAGAGGTGGTGGTGGCCACAGACGGGAGGAGTGTGGCTGAACGGGAGCCTACGAATGATGAGGACTCATCGGAAGGGAAGCAGCCAGGACGTTGACGGTTCAGTAAGTCCTCGTTGGTTGCGTCCGCACCGTTTAGCGAATCAGAAAAATCCGATTGCAATTCCGATGTGCCGTAGTACACTTCAAGATTTGGATTGGTGCTCAGAATTTTTGGCATACTTTTGGCATACCTTGAGGCCATCGACCAGTCTTTCCGGCTTGAAAGGAACGAAGAATCAGTACGTTGCAGATTCCATGTCGCCATCTTTTGTTCTGAATTGCGATTGGTGCTCGAAAGTTTGGCATACTTTTGGCATACTTTGAGCCTAATCGACGGGTTTGTTGGGCTTGACAGGAACGAAGAATCAGTAAGTTGCAGATGCCGTGTAGCCAACTCTTGTACGCTCTGTACTACGACATTTGAAGAACGTCCGTCGTCCCTGGTCCGTCGCCAGTGGCCCTGCGGCCTCCTGGCGGCAGACCGCTGGGACCGTAGCTCCAACTTCAGCCTGAGGCGGCGGGCGAGGCGGTAGTACTGGTCGATAGCTGGCCGCCGAAGCCGACTGGCAATCGCCTCGTCTGGCTTCGAGCAAGCAATGTGAACGTTGTCATTCCGATCCGTCAGCTGACGGACTAGACGGGGGCGTAAGCTTCCTGCCAGGGCGGGAGCATTCCACTGTTCGGATTTGGTATAGACGATTTGGAGTGTCCCGGTGCTACTGACCACTGACCACTGACAACTGTCTAACCCTTCCCTCGAAACAAAAGCGCCTATCCAATGTATAATCCCTCCCATGCGTCCCGAGTTCCAGGCTGTACCCTTTGAGGACTTTGAGAAGGCAGAACTGAACTTGGCGCGGCTCGAGCAGCAACTTGCGCCCACGCTGATGGTGCCGCTGGCCTCCCTGCTGGCCCATTCGCCCGATCCGGACGGCGCCCTAAACCTTCTGGAACGGTACGCGCAGGAAGCCCTGGCAGACGTGCTGGGCGAAATCGCGCGCTACCCCGTGGCTTTGTCCTACCTGGTGGCGATCTTCGGCTACAGCGGGTTTCTGGCGGAAACT
>Ga0187873_1003707_pt1 | contig 10878 bp, 10 predicted proteins | sample June2016WEW_16_1_2_FD_133012 | JGI IMG/M metagenome (GOLD analysis project Ga0187873, IMG submission 133012) | Peatland microbial communities from SPRUCE experiment site at the Marcell Experimental Forest, Minnesota, USA - June2016WEW_16_100 | ecosystem: Environmental > Terrestrial > Soil >... | reverse complement strand
CGGTATTTTTCAGAACGATAATTATGCCAGGCATTTTTCATAAACATCTTTATATGGATATTTTGCCGGGAGCTTCATGGCAGCATATCTTGCCGATCTGATAATCTTCCCGGCAAGAAAAACATACACAACTAATAATCCTGTCAATGGTACGAACCTTACTGGATATACAGAAATAGGTATGTTTCAGTGATCGATGGTTTTTCTTGATATAAATAAAAGACGAGCCGACCGATTAGAAACCGATCCGGCCCGTCTTCGTGGGGGGTGGGCTGATTTTAACACAAGGAATCTGGTGCAAGGCTGAACGTTAATAACTTAAAACCTTCCCGACTCGAACAGCGTTCGATGGGTACTTGAATTTCAGTAATGGACTGGCTATAATTAATTCGAGCGGCAAGCCCGAAAAATCCCTTCGGGGATCTCCTTCAGGAGTTCACAGAATATTTCTGTTTGGGATGCCGCTCACTCTTTATGTCTTCAGCTGGCTGGGTGGCAGGTCAGGCAACCAAACACTTCACCGGGCTGGATGAAATGTCCCATATGTTATGCCGGTTGCGCCCCAACGCCGTACGCTCATGGCAGCGTTCCCGTTCGACTGACCGAAAGGGAGTCTACTCCAGAACGCGCTCAAAGGGTTCTTTAATGCTAACACTTCAAGCGGAATGTCTTGATTTGCTGTCTGAATTCTGAAATGCCTAGAAAATCAAATTTGAACAGTAAAAACAGATTGTATGAAAGCATCATTATTTGAAACACTGCCTCATTTGCCCAAAACGATTTCAGTAAAAGATGCCCAACCGCCATATCATACTTGGCTTCTTTGATGTAATTCTCAGCATTGCCACACTTTTCATAAGAAATGACCACTTTTTCTGAAGGTAGTTCAGTATTGGTTACAAAGAAAAAGTACTCGTATTCGTTGCCGTCCAGGAGAGATAATTGAGCCCTTTCTTTTTCTGGTTTCCCTGGCCTAGTCCGCCAGGACAGGCAATACCCGAGAGATGACAAATCTTCGGTTTCTGTCCCATGTATTTTGTTTCGTATTAAGTTCAGTTGTTTCCCTGCCCTCCTCACCTGTCACGAATAAAATAGATGAATCCGTTACTTGAGAAACCAGGGTTGGATATTCTTTGGCTTTTATCAAATATTTACACCCCAGTGATTCGATCGTTTCAATAATTCCGTTATCAAAATAGCCGCTGTCCATTCGGAACATGATTTCTAAATCATCAGTTTTGATATTGGCAACGATTTCTTTGATCATTTCAGCTGCGCCATTGGCTGTATAAGTATTGCCGCTTATCACAAAACCAGTGATGTATGCCTTTAGTTCATCACCGAAGGCAAACTGGATTTTGTAACACAGTTAGTGAAATCTTGGGTGCTTTTACCTTGCCTTTCTACGGATTTTTGGCCGTAGTTTTTCCCCGGATTCTCCATAATAACGGCTCCTGGGGCTTCCTGGGGGCTAATTTAATTACCGGGTAAGCTGGGACATGTTCCGTGGGTTGATTCTCTCGTTGGTTGCAGATTATGGATTCATAACAAGGGTTGTTGGACCACTCGTGCTGGCAATACTCGCATCTCCAATAGAACCAATTGCAATGTTGGCATTGGCCACAGCTTTGACCGCAGTGCAGACATTAATTGAGTCACCTGCTATTTTCGTTTGCGTTTCTTGGCTTGTAGGTAATCACACGCATCCGGGCGGCTTCCTTTGCCTTGTCTTGCCAGGTGCGATCGTATTTGGCCGTGATGCTAGTGGAGCTGTGTCCAATGATCTTTTGAGCGGTCACCAGATCATACTGGTTGATGAGGTCGCTGATGTAGGTCCGGCGGAAATCGTGCCAGCTGAGGTGCTCCAGGCCGGCATGCAGCCGACGCTTTTCCAGGATCTTGACCAACGCATCAGGTGTCAGGTGAGTATCTTTCCTTGAGATAATCCCTTTCGCACTAGAGCGTTTACTGGACCGGGTGATGTAGCAGAACAATGCTCCTTTAGCTGTGCCTCTAAGGAGCAACCATTCGTGCAGATACTGCGCCGCGCCACCCACCAGCACGGGTTTTACAGGACGTTCCTTGTTGCCTTTTCCGATGATGCGTACCTCGTACATCAATTCGTCCCCCTTCACAAAAGTAACATCCGTGACTTTCAGGCCGGCCACCTCGTGCACACGTGGTCCTATCGAATAGGCCAAGGCGAACATTGCCAGATCGCGGAGGCCTGCGTATGTGTCCTCAGCTAGGCAGACATCGATCAGTGTGTTGAACTCGGGCTCAGGAATGTAGCGCCCAGTTTCAATACCGGCAGCCCGTTCCCCGCGCGGCTTCTTGGCCAGGAGCGCCCGTTCCGCGCGTGACGAGATCTCTTCCCGCTGATCTCCGGATAGGAGGTGTTTTATATCATCATTGTCTTGCAAGAGGTCCAGGACGTTGCGGATGTACCAGCGGATCCCGGCCAGGCTGCGGGATATATAGGCTGGGGATGTCTTTGCATTGGCCAGAGCTTGAAGATATTCTTCCACCAGCGACTTGGTGATTGGGCGGCCAGCACGCCATCCAGTGAAGCGCCGGACATCTTCCAAGTAGGCGCGCTTGGAGTGATTTGATCCGAGCCCAACAGCGCTTGCCAGCCGGTCTACGATGACCGCGCCGGCATTGGGAACAAGGTCATCGATGAAGCCATCGGTGGCCGGAATAATGGTAATGGCGGTGGTTGATTTCATCTTCTATCGTGTGATCTTTATAATTTCGGGTTGATCGTATTTCTATGATCGTACAATTCCCAGAGCTTTAGTTTTATTTTTCATTCCAGCTTTATAGTGGCAGAACGTACTCGATTTTGCAGCAATTTGGTCATTTTTTTGTAATAACTATTGTAAATCTCTATTATCAATAGTTATTATAAGCAGTTTTTGGGGTTTGTCAAGCTGCATTTTCCTAGCAAATGGACACGCGAAAGTCGAACTTGTTCAGCACGGCGATGGTTTTCTGAATGGTATCGTCCCGGATTTAGCTCGCATGCTCTACAATCAGCTGACCGCTTCTAGTGTCCTCAGCTCCGTGCTTTCCGAGAACTCCAACAGAGGCAATGTGCTGCGCTTCAATCAGTAGCGCGGCAAATTTCCGACCGACAGGGTTTTGATCGAAAATACTTGCGGTAATTATCTAGACAATTAGACCCCTGCTCCTACATTATTCGCATCCTTGTTTCCATTCGCTGTACGTCAACCGCATCCGCGGCCCGATCCTGGACGATGCTACTCTGCACAGGTTGCTGCCTCCCAAAGAAAGCAAGTCATCAGAGTAATCGCCGAGCGCCGCCTAGTGGCCAGAGCCCAGCGTCGCTGCCATGCCGTCGGCATCGAAGCCGGCGCCCGGAATCGGGCCATGCTTGCCCTAGTCTGGCAACTTGGCCCCGCGTCCACGAGATCGCAAGTCTATCCTTGATAGGATATCACCCCTCCGGAAGGATCCACTCCCGGATACTTCATGCACATTATATTGAAAGGTAACAAGCAGCGCCTGGTTACCCCTAAGCTGGTGGGCAATGCGGCCATCTACCTAAGGGATTGGCTGGCGGTCCGGGGCGAGGCGCCTGGGGCGCTTTTCTGCTTTATTTCCTACCGAGGAAACCTGAGAAGGCTGGACAAGAATCTCACCCCAAAAACACTATATAGCACCTTGAAGGACAGGCTCGTTCAGGCCGGCCTCCCGCCCACCACGTGGCACGATTTTGCCGGAACATCTTGAGTGATGTAATTGCCCGTTCTGGCCTCACCACTGCCCAGCACCTGGCCGGCCACAGTTCATCCGCTACCACGGCGCGCTAGGACCGTTTGTGGAGGGAGAATGTCCAGGAAGCCATAAACTACCGGCCGGATGCCCCCTCCCCCCCCACTGGAGCGGACCATTTGAACGACCATCACAGATAAATTCGGTTATTACCTCGAAGCCGTATTCATACTAATTTAGGGGGAATAGGACTTGTGGAAGATGTTGTGAAAAACACAAACGATGAACTCGAAAACTATTTCTTCATTGTTTGGGCATCAACAGAAAGACTTGCATTAGCGCTGGGTGAAATCGCAAGCAATGTTGTGATGGCATTTTCATCATCGCTACTTTTGCCGGTATTTCGCAGATGCTACCCAGTCAGTAGATTCGGCTCCACCATACTTGCTGTGCGTTCTACATATAGAATCGATAATATGGTTCGTAATCCGGGCCAAGGTATTTTAGAATATTGCCAACTTGCCTGGATGCCCGCAGAGTTATTGGTTCGCTCCCATCAAACTGAGAATTGTTCCAATTCATCTTGGTCAAGCCGAGAATTTCTTTCGAGATAAATTCCGGAGTATTGTAGGTTTGATCGCATCGAAAACCTAATGGTAGCGGAATATATTGGCCAGGATACGCGTTATAGAAATCGACACTTCCTTTGGTATAAAGGATGAACATTTTACCGCCCACATCAAGAAATGTTCCTCGATGTGCTGACGTTGAGGTTTGTAGAGCCCGAGGTCTAATTTATCGAGAAATGCACATAACTTCGGAGAATTGTGTAAAATATGAGTGAGCATGGGACGACCTCCTGTCTGAACAGGTGGTTGGCTTTTTAGCCATTCTACTCAGGAGGCGTCCCATGTTCAACTTTTCCATTTTTCGCTAGAGTCCAGATCCTTATCTACTTGCCAAAGTTGGCTTGGTCAAACTCTTTGGCAGCATCATTTAGAGCTTGTTCCGGGGTCTTTGTTCCAAGATAGGCGAGGTCTATTTCGCCCAAGAGTGCATTTGTAGCAGCGTCAAAATTTGGCATAAGCGGGATAAAGTTGCAATCTGGTAATACCTCAACCCATGGGCTACCTTTGAAAGGGGCAACTTGCGTATTCGCAATCTTAACCGGAAGAGCGCCCTCCTGAACAGTAAATTTCAACATGTTATCGTCGCCCATCTCGAATTCGAGCCACTTATACGCCTCCTGTTTATGCTTCGATGTATTGAACATTACTATAGAGTCGATCATCCCCATGTTCCCAGACGTAACTACAGAAGGAACAGATGCAACTCCATAATTAAAGTTGGGATTCTTTGCCAGAGCAGCATCAATCGCCCAGGATCCACTGATAGTCATTGCATCGTTCCCACTAGCAAACAAATCTGAGGTATCGGCGAAATTAGTAGCGGTTACCCCTGGCTGAGTAAGGTGGTTATGGACCAGGTCTACCAAATATGTTAAAGCCTTGATCCCCTCGGGACTATTAAAAGCTGCATGGCCCGTCTCATCAAGTACCTTGCCTCCATAAGACCAGAGCACATAATAGAAATAGAAGGTCGTATCCTGATCTACCCCCTGTAGAATATAACCATACTTCCCTGGTAAGGCACTAACCTTCTCTGCATCAGTGAGAATATCTTCCCACGTTTTTGGTGGATCATTGACTCCAGCCTGTTTAAGTAGATCTGTATTGTATATAAGCGCTCGAGTGCTCGCAACATACGGCAATCCAAGCAATTTTCCTTTATACATTGGACCTTGTTCCAAAGTCACAGGAATGAAGCTGTTTTTAAATTCTGTAGAAATATATGGTGCGAGAGGTTCGAGAAGATTGAGGTCAGCAAACTCGGGGATCCACATATTGTCAACATTTCCAATATCAGGAAGTTGATGCGCACTTGCCAAAGTCATGTAATTGTCATGAGCGGATGTCCAAGAAACCATCTCCAGCTTAACCTTTATGTTGGGATTCTCCTTTTCGAATGCCGCGATCTCTTGCTGCATCAACCCTTCGGTTTTATCGCTGTACTCTAGAGCCAAATACGTTATCGTAACCGGCTCTTTGGATGTCGCCGTTGGTACACAACTTGTCATTAGAAGAACACATAACAGACATATACTCACCAATAACTTTAAACCTGAGGATGGAACTGATTTAGAATACATGTTCTTTCTCCTTTTTGGCTATTAGATATTTGTCCGACGAATCATGATTCTCAACTTATCTCTTATCTCTTATTTTTTCATAATATCTCCTTATATCGCAAGATCGAAATAAGCATTCACCGTCCTGTAAAAGGATGTGCTTGTTTATAAGCTATCATTGTTACAGCCATTACTTTATGGCACCGGCAGAAAGTCCACCTACAAGTTGTTTCTGGAAAAAGAAGAAAAGAATGACCACCGGGAGCGTAGCCAACAAAGCTGAAGTCATTAATAATCCCCACTCAACATGATACCTTCCTGAGAAAATAAAAATACCAATTGTTACAGGGCTTTTTTCTGGTGACGTGATGAAACTCAATGCGAAAAGGAAATCGTTCCAGCTCTCAATGAAAACGTAAGCTACTGATGTGATGATACCTGGTTTTGCAAGTGGAAGCACAATTTCCTTCAAGAGTCTTACCCTCGAACAACCATCGATCATGGCTGCTTCCTCAATTTCATAAGGAATGGTTTGAATATAACTTGTGAGCAACCAGATTGAAAATGTTAAAGTGAAAACTCCATCAAACAACACTAGTGATAGGAGATTATCAACTAGGCCGTAGGCAACTACTAATCTAAATGCACTAAAGATAAAAACCATTGGAGAAAACATCTGTGTAACGAGAATTAGAAACATGATTGGAGTTCTGGCGCGAAAGCGGAATCTCGCCAATCCATAAGAGGCAGGGAATGCAAATGTCAGATTCAGCAGGGTAGCCCCACAACTTACTAACAAGCTATTAAGGATAAATCGTGCTAAAGGTATTTGCTGCCAAACCTCAATAAAGTTTTTAAATATCAATGTTTGAGGTATTAACTCCTCCGAGGAGATGCTTTCATTTGGGCTCAAAGCGGTCATTATCATAACGAAGATAGGTACAAGCGCGAAAAATGAGAACAAAACTACACTTACGAAAATAAATATTCTTCCAAGGGGGCTTAGTTTAGATGCCATCATATTCTGCCTCGGAAGACAAACAAGACATATATTATTGAAAAGATGAGAAGCGCTAAGAACGCCAATACAGAAGTGGCAGCAGTTTGCCCAATATCGCCTTGTACAAACGCAAGTTTATAAATGAAAGATACTATAGTATCTGAGGCATATGCAGGCCCTCCTCTTGTCAAAGGCCAAATTATGGCAAATGAATTAAATACCCATATGATATTGAGCAAACTCGCGATCATAATTGACGGAAGAATCAAAGGTAAAGTTATATTCTGGAATTGCATCAATGAGGAAGCACCATCAATGGCTGCACATTCATATAGCTCTTTTTCAATCCCTTGCATGCCAGCTAGCAATATCATCGTGGTAAATGGTAAAGAAGCCCAAATGGAAACCACAATCATTGCTGGAAAGGATGTGTTGGCTGAGGCAAGCCACTGAATATGTGATTCGGGTGTCGTAATTCGTAGGGCGTCAAAAATATGATTTACAAACCCAAACTCCCCCTGAAACATCCATTTCCAAATGATAGCAGTTATACTAACGGAAATCGCCCACGGGATAATAACAATTCCACGAACCACCTGTGATCCAAAGAATCTAGTATTAAGTACTGATGCCAACCAAACCCCTAAGATGGTCGTAGAACCAGCCGAAAACGCAATCCAAATTAAAGTTCGTCTAATTACAGGGAGAAAATTAGGATTGGCGAAGAGATCAGCATAGTTTGAAAAGCCAGCAAAGCCAGTTATATTCCCAATTCTACTCATCTGATAAAATGACCAAATGATCGTAGAACTCAGGGGGTAGAACACAATTAACCCCATAAGGATGAGGGCAGGTAGGATCAAAAGATATGGCACGATCGCGTTTCGTTTCCTTCCCACCTCATTATAAAATATTCGAAGTCTCTCCAACAAAGAAAACATAACCTTTGCTGCCTTTCGCGCCTCTTAGCCTAAGTTTTGTGCAATCAGTGGTCGAACCATAAAAAGTAGCTAAAAAAAGTAATATTTTTGAACCTTACCAACCGAATCCGGATAAAGTAAGCTCGAGGTCATTTTTGAGAACGACGAGGAATGGCCATGAGCAACGAAGAGACATCGATACAACGGACACAGCACGCCTTTCTGGTCGCCTGGGGCTGGTTTGCAGAGGAAACCGGATTGATCCAGAAGATCCAGACAGTGGCCCTGAAACAGAAAACCTATATCCACAGTCCGCAGAGAAAAGTGCTGGAGTTTCTGGTTGGTACTCTGGCCGGGATGCAACACTTGCAAGAATTGAGTCTATCTGCGCATCCACTGGACCGGGATGATGCCGTGGCAGAGGCCTGGGGTCAGACAGGCTGGGCAGATTACAGCGGTGTTAGCCGGACGTTGAGCGCATTGAGTTGGGCGGAAGTGCGGGCGATCGTGGCCGTACTGGAAGAAGTCAGCCAACCCTACTTGCAAGCCGAACTGCAACGACTGCGCTCGTCAGGCTAACGGTTGCGGATCGACGGTGACCTGACCGGGCTGCCGGTGTCCAATACCAGCCGGACATATCCCAATGCCGCATTTGGACATATGGACGATGAGATCCGGCTGGGATACCAGGCCGGAGTGGTGAGCCTGATCAGCCCAACGTATGGGCGGATATGGCTCTCCGCAACTCATCATCCGGGAGATACGGTTTCCAGTACCCAGGCGGAAGGGCTGGTGCTGGAGGCAGAACGCCGCATCGGACAGCGACCAAAACGACGGACAGATTTGCTGCAGAAACGGATCGAAGGTCTTGAACCGCACCTACAGCAGATCCAGGAACGGCTGGATGCGCAACAAAAAGCTATTCAGCGTGCCCAAGAGCGTTTGGAAGAGACCCAACAACAAATCCAGGAGCAACAGACCCGGATGGAGGCTCTGGAGAAGCATTACCAGGAACGCAAGCGAGAAGAACGTCCCACCAGCCAACTGGCCAAGGCTCGCCAGCGCATCCAGATGTTCGCTCGCCGATTGAAACGTCAGGAAACCGCCCGGCTTTCGGCGGACAGGCGACTGTGGAAAGCCCAGGCGCAGTGGCAAGGCGCACAAACCGAAAGGGCCTGCTTGCAGGAACGCCTGAAACGCTTCGAACAGGATAATGCCAGCAACACTGAACCAGTCGAGGCAGAATGCCGCCTGGATGCTGGTTTTGGCTCTTACCAGAATGTGGCTTTGCTGATCGAGATGGGCTATGAAGTCTATACCAAATCACCCAGCCAACCTCTGACCAAATCGCTCAAGCGCCAAATCGATGCTTCCACTGCCTACACACGCGTGGGCGCCAATGCTGAAATGCTTGCCTGGCCCAAGAAGTTGCTCAGCCACTCTCCTTGTCTTTTGGATATCGCCCTGGAACGCTTTTACACCGGCTCTACACTCAAGCATTCCACCCTGCTCCATTATGGCTCCGACTTGGTCACGCAAGATCTGCCAGTCTGGTTCAACCACTACAATGGCAGGCAGATCATCGAAGCTGGCATCAAAGAAGGCAAACAGGTTTTCTATCTGCATAAGATCAAGGTGCGCTCCGAGCCAGCCATCTATCTTCAGGAATGTTGCGTACTCTTCGCCGCAAACTTCATCCGCTGGGCTTCACATTGGCTGGCAGAACAGACGCAACCAGTCAAGCATGCTCTGGATGTACGCAAGTTAGGCATCAAACGCCAGGTACGGGTCGCTGCGCACGTTTCTGCACAAGTGATCCGGAATTCGGAAGGTCGATTATTAAGGTTCAGTTCGCACAGTGTCTTTGCAGGCAAGGTGCTTCAATTACCCGCCGGTCATCTTTGACCGTCGGATGGGCCAAAATCTTCCTTTTTTGTGCCACTTTTTATCAAATCGCATCTGATTGCACAACCGTTACGTTAGGTTATTAAGTTACCAGAAATATAATCACATATCCTCTACAAACTTTTCATCTGACTTGGCCTTGTATAAAGCGAATGCTTTTAAGTTATTTTGTAGGACAATAGATGTAAACCATGAACTAGAGTGAAACCCGTTTCAGTCAATATCATATGCTCCAATGAATTACCCTCGGACAATTCACAATAAATAGCTTTCGCACCTTTACTGGCTTGGACTTGGATAATCGAACGCAATGCATTAGTCCCAGTAATAACATCAGGTACTATAATCTGTGACAATTTCACCACTCTTCCCCCGACTTCCGGACGGGCCAAGATGAAACCTTTCGGCAAATCATCTTCAGTTATCAGGAATGTCTCGCTCGGTGGTTTTTGCTGATCTTCCAAAACCCGTTTAATAATGACTTCTAGGTTAAAAGCTAATCTATGCTCTTTCTTAAGCATCCTCTCTACAAAAAAGGAAAGATGATTATTCCTGACTAATTGACCTATCCCTTGCTTATCATCCGTTTTCTCGATTGTGACTCTTGAAATGGACGACGTTCTTGTCAGCGCATCAGAATCTGAAAGCTTTTTAGCGTAGAAATTCGCCTTTCCAAACGGGGTGAAACCGCTTTTCTCCTGATAAAGGTGGCCCGCCGCATCATTTCCAATATCATAGGAAATCCAGACAACAGAAATGCCTTTCATCAGGAATAACTCCAGGCTGGCTTTTAACAATTGAGTTCCTATTCCCTTTCCCCAAAAGCCAGGAAGGGTCGCCAAGAGGTCTATAAGCGCTATGCTTGTCATCGAATTAATTTGTGAGGCAATAAAACCGATTGGTTTGTTATCCATTCTCGCCACAAGAAATTCTTCTGGAGAAAGTTGATAAAGTTCCCTGATGTGTTCTACAATCGCGTCTTTAGCATACCCTAGACCGACATAACTCTCCAATATAGAGTGAATAGTCGTAATACTATTGAAGGCTTTCCAAGCCATATCTTCAATAACTTCCACATCACTTTCCATAATAGGGGAAATTGTGATCATTTCGTGGGTGTGCGGTCG
>Ga0187873_1003702_pt1 | contig 10887 bp, 10 predicted proteins | sample June2016WEW_16_1_2_FD_133012 | JGI IMG/M metagenome (GOLD analysis project Ga0187873, IMG submission 133012) | Peatland microbial communities from SPRUCE experiment site at the Marcell Experimental Forest, Minnesota, USA - June2016WEW_16_100 | ecosystem: Environmental > Terrestrial > Soil >... | reverse complement strand
CTTCATTTCGTTGGTCTTAATGCCTATGCCATCCCCTGCGACCCTGTCGTTGAACTCCCTCGGAGTCATCATCTCGGGGCCTTTCAGTCGTCGTCCGTATCTCAGCGCCTTGCGTCGTCGAACATCCTTGGCGATGGAAAATGGGAGCTGGATGGCCAGTGATACAAGACCGAAAAGCAGCGGGAGCTTGTAGAGGTCGAAAAGGCTATCGCCACCGTAAACCGCACTTTTGAGGTAGGCATTCAAGGGCCCATTGATGTAGCTTCGCGCCGGTTCCTGGTAAAGAAGAACATAGCCGTGTTGCAGGGCAGATTGCGACAGCGCGACGGGGATCGGCTTGCCGCCCGGTTGCGGCGTGTTGCCGTCTGTCACGTCGGCGTTCGTCGCCAGACGTGGTGGAATTCCACGGGCGGCCACCATGAGCAGCCGGTAGTTGTCTCTGCGGGTGGCTCCGATTGCACCCGCTATGCCCGATCGGATGTAGATCGGCGTATAGAAACGCTGCAGCGGACTGTTGCCGAAGCTGAATCGGCAGTAAAGAAAAAGTCCGGTCAAAAGGACCGCCATGAATATCGCGCCATAGGTATAAATCGGGCTGTGCGGGGGCCAGATGATGGATTCCTTGCGTCCCCACTTGGTCATTGTCATCGCCTATTTCCTTTCGGGCGGAGTAGCCAATTTGGCGGCTAGCTGGTGCTTCGCGTCGCTGATTTCATCGAGCAGTCTGTCGAACGCCTCTGGCGTGAGTCTCTGGCCTGCGGCCAGAGGCCGCAACACGTTTACTAGCAGTAAACGAACCCCAAGAATCTCGGCTAGCGATGGGTCGCTGGCCGACGCTCCGCGCATTTCCCGGAGGATCACATCGCGTATCCATTCCCCGCGTGCAAGTCCCTGCGACTTGGCAAATTCAGTGACCTTGCCGTGTTCCTCCTTCGTTAGCTTGGTGGTCACGGGGAAGACGCGACTTAGAGTGTGATCGCTGTCAGAAATCGCGTCTGGGTTGGCTTTCAAAACTGCCATGTTCCCTCACATTTCGTAGGTGCACCCAAGTGCACCCCAAATCTTTATGTGCTTGAAACGGCTGTAAGTGCACCGTGGTGCACCTGCACGACCCTTTCAGGGATGGAGTGTCAAAATTCTCCCGGTGCGAAGCACCGTTCTTGCACCACCACGAAATTGAATGGACGATCATGCCTTCACTGCGCGCACAGAAGCCGTGGACTCCACCCCGGCCACAAGCTTCTTTGTCGGCTGCTCCGTCGCACCATTGTTCGGCCCCTTACGGACACGTAAAGTCGACGCAACCTGCTTGGCTTGCGGCGTCTTGAGGAAGTCCTGGAAGTCACGATCCTTTGAGAAGACATAGTTAAGCGCCTTGTCCACAACATCGTCGGCGGACGCCTGGATGAAGGCGGCGTACTGATCGACCTGCGCGGCTGTGACCTCATCGAGCCGAACAGAAGCACAGATGTGGCGGACTTGGTTGATCTCAAGCAGTGGCATGTTTGTTCTCCTTATATAGGTAGTGAAATCAAGCAATCTTTCTGTGGGCAACGACGCTAGGCTCCCCACGTTGCACCTCGAATACCGGCTCGATCAGGAAGCGTTTCGCGTCGCGGTCATAGCCACGAAGCGCTAACACTTCGCGGAGGATGCGACGCCCCGGCTGCCGCTGGACATGGACGACTAAATCAACTGCCTCTCCGATCTCGGCTTCGGTGTCGGAGAAAGTCGTTTGCGCGTGGTTTCGCATAACCAGATTGGCGAAGCGCCGGAGGGCCTTCTCGGCTGAGTTCGCATGAATGGTGGCCAGCGAACCGGCATGGCCTGTGTTGAAGGAATCGAGCAGAGTCCGGGCTTCGATTCCACGGACTTCGCCCAGGATGATCCGGTCCGGTCTCCAGCGCAGAGCGGACTTCAAAAGGTCGTCGAATGAGATGTTGGCTTTGAACGTGTCGGTCTGGCATTCGACTGCCAGAATGTTCGGCTTCTGGATGTGAAGCTCCGAGGTATCTTCGATGACGACGATGCGATCCTGTTCGGGAATAAAATCAGCAAGAATCCGGAGCAGCGTGGTTTTTCCGGTCCCGGTTCCGCCACTGATAAGCAGTGTCTTTCCACTGCGAATTTGCTCTGCTAGGAAGTCCGCAAGAGGCCGGGTCAGTGTGCCGCGGCTAATGAGGTCATCGACTGTGTAATGGCGACTGGTGAATTTCCGGATTGTCAGGGCAGGTGAAGGGCGCACAACGGGAGGGATTACTGCAGCAAGGCGGCTCCCATCTGGCAGTTGGGCGTTCAGGAGTGGGTTATCTTCGTCGAGTTTCTTGCCGAGCTGATTGGCAATGACTTCAAGGCCAGTGCGGAGTTTGCCGGCGTCGAAGGAAATGGTCTTTTCTTGGCGGATAATTCCGTCGCGTTCGTACCACCATGAGGCATCGGGATTGCCCATGATTTCGCTGATGCTTTCGTCCAGCAACAGCGGCTCAATCGGCCTAAGGAATGGCAGGATCAATTCGAAGCTCATAGTGGGAACCTCATAGTGATAGAAGCCCAGCGGATAGCCGGGCTTCCGAGAGTGAAGAGCAAGGGCTTATGCAGCCGTCACCTCCTGGGGTACTTCCTCGTGCTCCTGATCTTCCGGGGCGGCTTTCTCAGCGCGGTCCAGCTTCAGGATCGAAGCGACCCGAATTTCCCAGACGCGCTGCTTTGAGTCCGTCTTCTTGCTCTCGTACTCCCTGCTGCGCAGTTCGCCTTCCACCTGGATATGTGCGCCTTTGGTGAGCGTCTTGGCGAACTCCGAGAGCTTGCCGAAGACTACGCAACGGTGCCATTCGGTGTGCGAGATGTACTTGTCGTCCTTCTTGTAGGAGGACTTGGTTGCCAGCGAGAGTGTCGTGAAGCTGCCGTTGTTGGCGGTGCGAACTTCTGGGTTGCTGCCGAGGAAGCCGATGAGCGTTACTTTGTTCTGGTACATGAGAGTGTCTCCGTTTGTAGAATTCGCCCGTTGTTGCTCGGGTCACACTGGGCGGAGCTTAGCGAGTTGGGCCCGGCTCCCAAGTGCCGAAGGTCTGCTTTCTGGGAGGGGCCCGAAACAAGTTTGAGAGGCGTTTTTTGCCGTGATTCTCACACTTGTTTTGGGAGGAACCGAGACCCCAAAGGGGCGCGCAACGCGAAGCAGAAGACCGAGTGCCGCCGGGCGCCGGAAAAGCCCCGAAGCTGTGACGAGCAAAAGACGGGATACATAACGGCGGACACATGCCAGAGCAAAGTTTTCGTCTGCACACTGGCTGCGGAAGTTCACCGCAATTGCAATGCGATTGGAGCTGGCATGTCCGCCGTAAGAAGGACGCAATTCGCCACCATAGTTGCACGTCGAAAGGCTCTTGTTCGCCTGCTCCACCGGACACGAGGACAGGTAGGAAAAGCGAGCCGGATTAGCAGCGTTAAAGGACATGAATAAGCCTCTGGGCAGGTCGATGAATCCCTAGCTGAATGCCTGGTCGGCCCGGAAGCGCACGATGGTCAGACCGAGGGGGTTCACGGCAAGCTCATTATTTTTCACATTCTCGCGAAAGACATAGGTGACGCTGGCTGTCCATCGCTCCCGCTTGAGTTCGGAATGATCCGCGGGGTTGGTGTACACCTTTTCGAACTCGATGCGCGCCGAATACGGTGACTGTCGCAGGTCGTCAAGAATGACGTTCTTGATCTCCACATCGACATACGGCAAGGCGCTGTCTTTGATGTAGTTTTGAATGCTGTTGTCCTTGCGTTCCTGGTCGATCACGGCGCGTTGCACGTCGCTGTTGAGAAAGTAGAGCGACTGCGTTTGATCACGTTCGATCGTGAAACGATTGCGGCTGAAATACAGTTCTGCCCAGCGGGTGAGGTAATATTTGTTCTCCGCTTCCTGCGGGCGATACTGAAAGTTCCGATAGTCGATTGCTTCCGCGTGCCCTACGTCGTTGATCCGCACAATCATCGGGTGCATGTTGGCAAGCGCCGTCTGGCTCTTATACGCGAGTGCAGCCAAGCTGACACAGACACCCGCGAGCACGAGAATCGTCACTTTCAAGTAGGTATTCATCACCAACGGGTCGCCGTATTGCTCCAGGTAACGCTCTGCGGCACGGGTGATTTCCGGGGTCGCTTCAGTTTCCATATTCGTTGTTTCCGTGCTCATCTGTGACCTCGTTTCTTTTGCCGTTTACATCGCGGCCCGTATCGCCATCATCGCCATAGCCAGGCCCCCGCCGTGCCCGCCAGTACCGCCAGTGAATAAGCTGTGCGTCATGGTCGGAATCTTGAAGAGAATGTAGATGTTGACCAGTACAAGAAGGATCAGAAGGGGCAGGGTCTGAACCATCGTTGAAGGATCTGACATGCTCTGGCCAAGTTGGATGTAGTAGTTGGTCAGAACATGAGATAGAACATTCAGAGTGGCTGCGGCGACGACTTTGTAAAAGCTGAATCCGAGATACGCCTTAAGCCAACTCCAGAACAACCAATCGAGCTTGTCGAAGACAAGAAACGGGATAAAGATCGGCCCGAGCAATCCGATGATCGTTGCCGCAATTGCGCCGTAGGCCAGAATTGCGGAAATGATTCCAGTCAGTAGGGCTAACAGGAACTGCACGACAAAGTACACAATCGCGTAGTACGGAGACATCAGACTATTCAGCAAGGATGGTCCCGTCTTTGAGGATGCCGTGTGGATCTCGTTCAGCATGGTGGCGGAACCATCTGCCCCAATCAGGTTCACAAGATTGATTGTGCCTCCGTCAATGAAGCCCTTGATGGAGAACCCAAGTCCGGGGATGGAACTGTCGTAGTAGTTCACCATCACGTAAGCAAAGGTGAGCAGCATGAAGAGGTTGAGGAACCTCCCCATGCTGAACCCTGGCCCACCGTGCGCCGACGCCAGCGCCTCCTGCACGCCGAACCAAACCAACATGATGGTCGCGAGCGCTATGACGATGTGAATCCCCATCGCGGTAATGGAGGGGGCTGCCGTGGCTGCAAGCGATCGGCACGCCTGAGCGATAAAATCAAAAAGACCTGTCCCCATGTTCCGCCCTCCTGTCTTCTCTTACTTGCGTCTGGTCAGTACGCTTGCGTGAGGAGATTCGCCGCACCGCCGCTGGTCGTCGTTACGTTGGCGTTGTAGTAGCTCTCGTACCCTGCCGAATCACGGAATGCCGATTTCATCGAGTCCTGCTGCTGCTTTTGGGCAACGATCTGCTGCAGGGCAAGATTGGCATTGATCTGGTTCGCGTCTTGCAGGGTACGCAGTTGCAAGAGCAGGGCTTGGTTAATGCGCTGCAGTTCGGCCATGATAGTTTGCTGCGACGGGTCCTGGGTTTGAGTCGCGGCTTCCAGATTCGCTATGTCGGCTTGCCTTGCGGCCTGGTTGGCGCGGATGGTGCCGAGGGCTTGCAGGTTGTTGGTCATCACTGAGTCGCTGATGTCAACAGTGGCGCCCTGCGCGGCAATTTGCAACTGACCGGCCATACTCGCGGTGCCGTAGCCGGGAATTATGTTGTTGGTGTTTGGAACGCTTACTTGCTGGTACGCAGATGTGGCCCCCTTCCCGGTGTTTGCCGAATTGAGCCACCCCATCGAATTGCCATAGGTATTCGAGATTTGTTGCAGCATCAGCAAGTCAGAAGTCGGGGACAGAAATCGCGCATAGAGCATCCGCGGAGCGAGAATCATCTGATGCGCGAGGTCGTATTGTTGCTTTGCGACGTTGTAGGCTTGTAGCGCCGTAGTGGCGATCTTCACGGTATTCGTGAAAATCTGTTGGCCTTGCTCAATCTGCTGGAATTGGTTGGAGATGGATTGTTCTTCGTGTTCGATTTGCATAATGGCATGGCCCGACTGCGTCGGGTCGAACACGATGCCAGAACCGAATTGTGCATTCGCGAACGGTTGCAACGCCGCTGCAAATCCAACTGCGAGCACGGTAAGGGTTAGTTTCTTCATATATCTCGTCCCTTCGTCGCCGTTGGCTTCGCGATGCTTTACAGCGGTACGGCTCTACTGCTGCGCGGCAAGAATGTCTCTCTGTAGCTGTGCAAGATGGTCAGCCTTTGGCTTGCACCTTGCGTCGCGTTCTTTCTTCTTGGCTTCCAGGTCCGCCATCTGTTCCTTGGTCAGAGTCTGTCCCGTCAGAAGTCTTGTGGCCCCGGAGTTGTCTTCCTCCAGGCAGTCCTTGGCATAGGCCGGGTATTCGGCGTTGTATTGATCCTGCAACTGCTTCACTTTTGCCGCTTTGCTCTGACAGCCGGCAAGGGTGAGAGTCCACAGAGCTAAGAGGGAGAGGGCAACGATTCGCATGAAAGGCCTCCTCAAAACGTCTGTGGAATAGTGTGGTTGGAGTACGCAGGAAGAAGCAAGTCCTGCGTGAAATACACTTTGACGCGGTACCCCTCCCGGATCGTGATGGTGGGCGGTATCTGGATGAATCGGTCAAGGATAGTGGTCGCAGACTGCGAAACACTGCCCGCAGCCCCGTTCGTGAAACCCTGGGAACCGCTCGTGGTAATGGTGCCGCCACCCTGAGTGATCTGGCTTGCCCCAGCAATCACACCCAAAGCGATAGAGGTGCCGAAGATTTGGAGGTAGTGGTTGTTGACCTTATCTTTGAGTCCTTCCTCTCCGATCTGATCGAGACCTTGAAATTGATCTAGATCGACGGAGTAACCGTCAGGCATGATCAGCCGGTGAAAAACAACGGCCATGCGCCGCTGTTGGCCGAAGCCGGCCGCTCCAATTTTCTTTGCTTCGCCCAAAACAACCGTTCCCTCGGGAATGATCACGTGTTGATGATCGTGGGAATATAACGGATTTGAGACAAGGACTTTGACCGGTCCCACGGCATCGCCATCCAGACGATTCATGAGAACCGTGTCGAGAACAGAACCCTCGTAGACGAGATAGGGTTGGCCGATGGCCGAATCGATATTGGCCTCCAGTGGGCGTTTATAGCCTCCGGGCGTGTCCTCCTGCTTTACTTCGGCTGGCGCGGGGACGAGATTACTGTTTGCCTGCCGTTCGGCAGGGCCATATTGGGCGGGCATCATCTGGCCTTGCTGCTGCTGTTGTTGTTGCGGCGGATCGGCAGACCGCGAGTACACAAGATTAGAAGCGAAACGCGAATCGTCCGCCCGCTCGCGTTCTTTCGCTGCGATCAACTGTGCCTGCTGTTGTACGGGAGTGAGTTGCATCTGCATGTTGCCCTGCTGCGCTTGCGGGCAGGGCTGGCCCGGAATACAGGGCGCGGCAACGCCGGTCGGTCCATAGGCCGCCGCTGCGGCCTGCTGTTGGGGCGTCGCAGATGCGAGCGCCGAATCTCCCGTCGCAGCGGCCGCCATTGTTGCCTGCTGCTCTTTCTGACGTTCGGCCTGAAGTTGGTTCTTCAACTCCTGCACGTTGCTGTCGGTGTTGTCCTGCAAGGCTGGTTGCGGCGGTTGCCCTTTCACGCTCGCCTGTTGTGCAGGGGTTTTCTTGCCGGATGAACTGAAGAGTGCCGCCACAATCACGAGCAATGCTGCACCTAGATAAACGAGGGTCTTGAGGTTCTTCTGCAAGACGCCTTTTGGCAGCTCTAGGCTGCGACGCAACGTTGGTTCTGTCTGCGGCTCTGTGTGCGGAGTAAAGACGTTCTCGCTCATGACGGTGACCCCTTGCGCGTGAATTCCATCTTCTTTTTGCCAAGCTCGACATATCCGCTGTCCATGATCTTCGGGATGACGTACGTCCCTTCCCGAAGGTCGTAGGTAACCAGGTTGGGCTTGTCATCCTTCATCTCATACACGCTGAACTTTTCAGGCGCATTGGTCTTGATGTAGGTGAACTTGTCATCGTGATAGATCGACTGGATATAGAAGGGGGCTTCGTTCGCTTTGTAGGCATAATCGAACTTGAGCTGTGTTGGATAGGCGCTTTTGTACTCATCCACTGCCTGTTCAACGTGCGATTGCAGCGCGGCAAGCTGCTGCCGCGACTGTTCGAGCTGGGCGGCTGGCACGAACTGCGGAGGGCCGCTGGCGGCCACAATCGCAGAACGATCGGCGGGCTCGACAATCACTTTCAGATCAGGGGTCGTCGATAAGGCAGAGATGTCCTGGAGGGTGAAACTGTAGATGTTCCCCTTGTCCGTAATGAGATTCAAGTTGGAGCTGATGCCTTGCTTCGCCGGATGCACAAAACAAAAGTTCCCAACCACGTCCACGATCCAGAACTCCTTGTCGCCCGTGGCGGCTTCCATGATTTTTTCGGTCGTGGGTAGTTCGATGAGGGTCGTGTATTTGACCTTGGCGCGGATGGGAACGATGTCCTGCGAGTGATACTGCACAGTGCGCGCAGAGTCTTGGGCGAAAGCACCGATGGAAGAAAAAACCAAAGCGCAATTGACGACGAATTTCAGATGCCGCATAGAGTTCTCCTTAGCGGTTAGTGTTCGAAGTTGATACAGCCATCGTGCGCGGCCTGAATGGATGATCTTCCGCGAGATGGCGAAGGCCATCCGCAAAATCGAAGCGGTCGAAATATTCCTGTTTCATGAGGTTATCGCGAGCATTGTTGGTTGCTATCCAGTGCGAGACCGAATCGACGTTCAAATGCACCTTCTTTGAGGTCTGCGCTTTCCGAATCAGCATCTGGCCCGGTGGAACAAGGCCGTCGATAAGGTCCAGTTCCGTGTCGTTCAGATGAAATGCCTCGCGGTAAACTTCCCGGTTCATGTCCGGGTTGGCGAGGAAGATCTTTGTCGGGCAACTCTCAGCCACTATCGCCAGCATCCCCGAGTCCTCAAGTTCTTTGATGGATTGCGTCGCCAGGATCATCGCGGCTAGGTGCTTGCGCCAGGTCTTCTGCGCCTGCACTACATAATTGCGGATGGTCTCGTTCTTGATGAAGAGCCACGCTTCGTCGAGCAGGAAGAACTTCGGGGTGCCGAGATTCTTCGGGTCGGTAATTTCATTCGATGCCCGGTGCAAAACATAAAACAGCAGTGGTTCCAAGACTTCCGGCGCATCGTTCCAACCGTGGAAATTGAACGTCTGAAAGCTTCTGAACGAAAGCGTGTCCTCGGCGTTGTCGAACAGGAAGCCGTACTGTCCACCGCGGGTCCAGCGGTGGAGGCGTTCTTTCAACTCGCCAATGATGTTCCCAAAATTCGAAATCGTGCGCTGGCTCGGCTCCAGTACGTAGATGCGTTCGATCGCGTCCCACAGGCGGCGTTCTTCTTTGAAGTCGATACGGTAACGTTGCTCGTTACCCTCAATGAGCACGCGGAAGAAGCTGTAGAGAAACTGCAGGTTCTCTTTGGTCTGTGGCAGGGAGAACGGGTTGATGGTGAAGTCCCGAGCTTCCTGACCCACATTGAGATACGAGCCCTTAAATATCGTCGTGAGCGACTGGAAGCTGCCCCCGATATCAAAGATGAAAGTGAGCGGGTCGTACTTCTGGGCGTTCTGCAGCAGAAAAACGCAAAGATAGGACTTGCCACTGCCTGTCATCCCGAGAATCAGGGTATGGGCAACGTCGCGGGTGTGCAGGTTGAGGAAGTAGGGCGTGCTGTTGTCGGTTTCGACGACTGCCAGGTACTCCGTGCCGAGATGTGCGTTCGTCTTTTCACCGGGTAGGATCGTAAACAGAAACGACAGGTCGGCGTAGTTCGTGTTCAGGAGATACAACTGGCGGAGATTCATCGCATAGTTGCCTGGCACGGTGGCGAAATAGGCATTCAACTGGTTGTAGGTTTCCGCGAACAGATTGCCGTCCGCGTTGGTGAAGACGCCAGTAAACTCGGCCACAAGCTGATCGAGTTCTGTTCGTGACCGGCCGTACAGCACAATCGTGAGCGAGAAATCGCCAAGCGATTGACCGTCACCAAGGGCTCGCAGACAATCCCCAAGGTTCTCAATGTCGGCCTGCTTGGACTCGTCCACGAGCACGTCACGTGGGTTCGTTTTCGTGGCATCGTTGCCCATCTGCGAGACAAATCCTGTTTTGGACATATTGAAGTGGCGGCGTCGCTTGTTAACTTCCTTGCGCGCCTTGTCCGCCGGGAGTGGCGTCCACTCCGTAACCACATAGAAGTTGGCTGGAATCTTCAACAGCGCGTCCAGCACCAGGGGCTTTGTTTCGGTGATGGCCTCTTTCATCGTCAGCACCCGGACGATGTGATCGCCCACTCGGAGATGATCGCGCTCTGCTTCGATGTCGGAGTTGACCACCTGATAGTCGAGAAACTGCGCGGTCTGCGGTCTGCCCGCAATACGCCAATCGTCATAATTCAGCAAGCGGCGGAAAAACCTGAACTGCCCCTGTTGATTCAAGACCTCGATTTGCATGAAATCCGCGAACTGCCGAGCGAACGCCTGCACGTGCTGGTCGAGTCGTTGAAGATCGCGCTCGATATGCGTCCGCAATAACTTTTTCATGCTGTCGTTGGTGAACTGCGATTTGAGTTCGGCAATCGCGCCCTCTGGATCGCGCAACAGGCGAGCTAGCGCAGTGCCGACGCCGGTTTTCGACCGGGCGCCTTCGAGCAGGATGCAGTAGAAGATTTCAACTTGATAGAGATGGTCCAGCTTCGCTTCAAAGAACTTCCGCCGCTGGTCAATAGCCGCTTCGACAATGGGGTCATCATATGTTGCGAACGGTATGTCGGGGCGGTTCGACTTAAAGAGGTACTGGTAAACATGGAAGCCTGGGCCAAAGGCTTTCAGTGCCGCTTCCAACCGCTTCACCGCATATTCCTGTTCCGAGCGGTCAAGACTCTCGTAGTCCACGCCGGGGACGCTGAGAATCGTGCCGACATCACCGCTCTTGGTAAGGAAGGCCGTCTCGTTCCAGAAGCCATAGAGGTTGATGTGG
>Ga0187873_1003694_pt1 | contig 10901 bp, 10 predicted proteins | sample June2016WEW_16_1_2_FD_133012 | JGI IMG/M metagenome (GOLD analysis project Ga0187873, IMG submission 133012) | Peatland microbial communities from SPRUCE experiment site at the Marcell Experimental Forest, Minnesota, USA - June2016WEW_16_100 | ecosystem: Environmental > Terrestrial > Soil >... | reverse complement strand
TTCCGGCGTATAGGGAATGGTGATCGGAGCCAAGGTCTTGTCGGCTTTGTTGCCTGCCCCGCCCAACTGACCCGCCGCCGACCGAATAGCAGTGACTTTGGACTTGGTGCGCTGAACAACCGCCGCCGCCATCTCAGAGAGTTTCATCTTGGCCTCGTCGGACGGCGATTCAGTCGGCTTAGAACCCAAGTTTGCAACCTTCTGCTTAGCTTCCTCGGTCAAGACTGGCATCTCAGCCATGACTTGCTTGACCATTTCGAGTGTTGCCTTAGTCGGCTTGGCACCCAAGGCAATCAACTGATCACGCAGTTCCGGCTGGACGGGGCTGTAATCCTCGAACAGCTTCAACTGCTTTATGATTTCCTCGGTGGTGATGTTGGGAGCGATTGCTTGAGCCTTGGCGGTCAACCATACTGACCACTGTGCCGTAGGCATTAGTTTCCGGAGGTTGAACCAACGCTGACCTAACTGCATGTCGATGCGGTTACGTTCCGCCTTGCTGCGTTCGACTTCAGCTTTGGCCGCGTCTCTGTCCGCCTTGGTGCTGTTGTAGCGATGAGTCGCTTTCTCAAACGCCCCCTCAGCACTCTCAAGGTCAGACTCAGACTTGGTTAGAGTGCCGTTCACCTTCAGCCATTCCGGTGCCAGCCGCTTGACTTCATCGACTTCTTCGATGTATTCCGGTTTGGCTTCGAGTGCGGTGAAAACCTTTTCAGCGGCTTGCAGTGTAAGAGTTTTCTCGGCGTCCTCGACGGTCAGATCGGGGTTGGCTTTGCGGTCATCCAGCGGCTTTACCAGCCAAGGAAACTGCGCCTTGAATTCCTCTTCGGTAAGCAGCTTGGATGTACGGGTGATGTCCAGCAGAATCTCCTGCGTGAAAAGTGGTCGCTGGTTTTGGGTGCCGGGGACTTGGTATTTGATTGAGCAGTAGCCTGATTCGCCAGCCCCGCCGCCGTGCACTTTAGAGACATAGACAACAGCACCATCGGACATGATGTAGTAGTCGCCAACTTGAGGTTCGCGCTTTTCTTTTGGCGCAGAAGGTATCGGTGCTACTACTCGCCATGTAGTTATGCCACCTTTACCGGGGGCCAGATGTAAGCCTGAGCCATCAGCGAAAATAATCTGGGCTGCCTTGTTGCTTACCTTAAAGTTAGGCGGATGCACTTGGATCGCCTCGGTCGTGGCTTCCGAGATTACTTCCTTAAACTCAGGGCTATCCGTTGTCGTGATTCTCAAACGAGCGGCATAGTTTTCGGCGCGGGTGGTTGGGTCAGGGGGTGTAGGGGTGCTACTCATAGTATCTTCTTTCTTGGTTGTCGGTTTGGGGTCAGGGGAAGTTGGCGCGTCGCCCCACTCGTAGGTGTCTTTGGTCGCCCACGTGGGCTTGCCTTCGCCGTATACTTGTTCGCCCCATGTGGCGCTGGCGTAGCCGTGCTGCCACAGCCAACCAAGTACCGCCAGTGTTGCCTCTTGCTCGGCTTTGGCGTTTGCTGTGTCATCGCTATCCATGTTGCAGGGGTCGCCAGCCATCGCATTAAACAAATCGGAATCCCCTACGTCGTGTGCCTCATATTGCTCAGCCGGAAAGGCGTGGCAGATGCAGGCGGTTCCCTCATCGACGAAAAGCTCGATGTAGGCACGTTTCGTGCGGGGCGCTGGTGATGGAGTGGAAGGTTGAGTCTTGGGTGGGTAACCCCTACGTTTCGGGGTCGGTGTAGGTGATTCTTCTGCCACGGCGTTCTCCTTAGTGATGTAGTCTGGGTCGTCTTTCAACTGAGCCATCAACTCAGGGAAGCGTTTCTTGGCTTCAGCTTCGCTGATGGGGCAAGGGTCATTGCTGCCTTAAGACAGTTTGCGAGGCTCGCTCCACACTGCTCTGCCTCTTCCGTACATTCCGGAGCGAGTCTCGTGAATTACGGTAAGACCACCACGCTTTCCGACTTCAATGACGCAAGCCAATCTCGCAGGAGTGTAGGTTTCATCGAGGATGAAGTCGCCTACTTTTGGCCCGGTCGCCAATTGCGTCTCCTTTCGAAAAGGAAAATTTTGCTTTTCCGGCATTTCGCCCGTGGCGGCTCTCGTGGAGTTTGTTAGGTTCAGCGGCTTAGGCTTGCTGCTCATTGTTTTCTCCATGTTCCTCCGGTTACTTTCCAACCTTGGAAAGTCGCATGTAGACCCGCTCGGCAACTGACGCCGGAATGGTCAGGGTGGTATATCTGCGAACGAGAGTGCGGCCTTCGCGGCGTGATGGATGGGCTAGACGCAGTACGCCGTCCACGCCTTGGAACAGGCGACGCACAGACTTCGCACTGATAGCCCAAAGCTCAGCTAGCTCGTTAACCGTAAAATGTTTCTCGAAGGGTGCCACGTTTCGCTCGCATGAGCCGTGGCGTTAATTAAGGATGGGTACCAAATAAAAAAGACACCAGCATCCAAGTCGCAGTACGCCACGACAGTATGCTCGGTGTCCTTTAGGGATTTCTCGTAGAAGTCTAACTATCTAAGGAAGGCACGTTCAGGGATGAATTTAACACCACGACCAAACCAGTCGTGATTCGCAATGCTCGTCTGCGTTCTAAGTCTTATCTCACGAACCCATCGCAGCAGTTACAGACGATCACATCGGCCAGCCCTTTGGCATCTTGTTATTTGCAAGGACGAAGTGCCTATAAGTCCCCGTGCGCCCCTGAGCGGGGACGCATTAGCTCAGTTCCAAAAGATCGTGGGTACAATTGACCCGTGAAATTATTCTTTACCACACTCACCTACTTATTGCAATAGTGTCAAGCACTATTTTTACCGCACCGCCATCCGCTGACGACCACCTGCAATCCACTCTTCGCCGCTGCCGACTGAGTCTCCCGGCCTCTCCATTTCTAACCTTCTTATCTCGCGGCCTTGATAATTACCACATTGTTGGCATTGCGCTGGGCAGCAGCCGCCTGAGCTTCCCTCACTTCCCGGATGTGAGCATCATTGCGGCCCTTAGTCCACGGCGCATAGTGCTGCTGCGTGGTCTCGATGCGTGCATGACCGAGCATTCGGGCCACTGTCTCAATCCTGTACCCCATACCAAGGCAGTGACACGCAAAGGTGTGCCTCAGTGCTTTAGTATTCGGCTTATGGATGGTAACCACACCATCCGTCTGTCGATACTTAAGCTCAGTGAGTCCAGCCTTCACTATGGCGGCTCTAACCCTGCGGTACCAATAGTTATGGTCAGCGTCGATAGTTGTGTCCGTATATCTGAATGGAATATCGAGGCTGTTGTGCTCGTCCAGCGGAATCGACTTGAGCAGCGGAATCATATGCGGCTCAAGCGGGATCACAGCTTCTCATCCGGTCTTCTTTCTGTGGTACGTGAGCACGCCATCTCCATCCACCATCGCAGAACGGAACTGAATCGCATCCTCGATGTCCATGCCCGTCCATCTCATCAACTCGATGAAGATATACAGGCGACGGTCACCCTCAGCCGCTTTGAGGATCGTTGCGTATTGGGCTTCGTCGTAGGGGATGTTGTTGTAGTATCCATTTGACTTGGTTGCCTTGACCGAAAGCGACGGGTTGGTCTCGATATATCCCTGTTCATTCAGCCAACGGAAAAAAGTGCGTACCATGTGCCAGCGTTGACGCTTGGTCGTGTTCTTATAGTCGTCCCATTCCGCCGACTGATGCCAGCGTTGCAGCCACGGCGTCGTCACTTGCTGGACGTGCTCGATTCCATCCGCCTCCAGTGCATGGAGCAACTTGCCACGCTTGGTGCCGTCAGGATTGATTGCGCCGAGAAATGAACGGTACAGACTGCGGGTATCGTTGCTGTCGAGGTCACGGCGATTGCAAAACAGGTTGATGGCATCGATGACTGAGACCCATTTCTCTTCTTGCTTTTTGTTGAGTCGCTGAGCGGCGTAGATAGCGGGATTCAACGATTCATACTCTCGCACCGCTGTTGCTGTCGCCTCGGCCATGCTGGCCGTGGTTAGGCTCCGCTGCCCCGGCTTTTCACGGGACTTGTCTTCTTGGTTTCTTGGGTAAGAGTAAATCCAATACGAACACTCGCATTTGCTAATGGTGGCGTCGGTGAGGTAGCACTGCTTAGTGTGCCGCTTGTAAATTCTGATTGTGCCGTACTGGCCCCGCCATTCCGTTTGCGCTTGCGCCATTGTGGTGTTTTCCAGAGAGACACTTAATTCAAGGGCTCTGGCGACCAGATTATCGCATTATGCACCTGTTAGACAAGGCGAGAGCTAAAGATGAATGTGGCTGTATATTATTGATAATGTTAGAACAAATTATTAGCAAGACGCTTTGTATTGATACACGGAAAACATCAGTACCGCGCATCACCGGAGCGCCGGAGTCGGTGAGCGCGGCGTACCCGCAGGAGATGACGATCGTCAGCGGAGTCGCGACTTCCGGCCCAGCGCCCATACGCCGTAACACCCAGAACAGCGCGAAGGCCAGAATCGCAATGTTCATTCCGGAAACCACCAGCAGATGGTAGGTTCCGCTGCGCTGGAATTCGAGCTGTACTTCACGGCTGATGAATTGCCGGTCGCCGATCAGCACGCCGTCGAACAGGCCGGCTTCAGGCGCCGCCCATACGCGATGAATCATGCCAAGAACGCTGCGCCGCGCCGACCATCGCCACTCCGAGAGCAGCATCCCCCCGCGTCCTGGGAGCAATCCCACGCTTTCCGCTTTCGCCGAACCAAGGGCAGAGACGCCAATCGAGGCCAAATAGCCTCGGTAGTCCCACGCTCCGGGGTTCTTGTAGTTCAAGGCGGGCCGCAGCTTCGCCGTCAAACGCAGCCGCTGGCCATAGAGCAGCGGCGCCGGCGAGCGGCCATCCTCATCCTCGGCCGGGTCCTCGTCCGCCTCGGCGTGCTCGCGCGCGCGTTGCGTGTCGTAAAGCGTCAGTCGAACGGTTCCGTTGGTTGGCGTCGCGGGCGCGTTTTCCGTTTCAACCTGCTCGACCGCTAGATCAATCGATTGCTGCTGTTTCCCGAAGCTCCCCTGCCTGATGACGCCATCACGCAGCAGGTAACCGGTGAGCACGACCTCCTGCCCGGAGGTAAATCGCATGATCCCCGCCTGGGGCTCGCGCGCGGCATCGCGGCTTTGCCCGGTGAAGGCCCCGAGAAATGTAAACGCGACCGCAACCGTTGCCAGCGAAATCCGCGGAAGCCGCCGGACCAGAAATGCCGCCGCGCTCAGCAGGAAAAAAATTCCGCAGACCCACGCCAACGGCGGATGCCAGATTCTGGTGGAAACAATAATGCCGCCCCCGAATGCGAGGACGGCTAAAAATATCGGCTCACGACATATGTTGAGACTGCATTCGCCAGCTTTCAGGCGCCCGGGCTGACCGGCTATTTCCACCCGCGCCATAGCTGCCAGCGAGTTGGGCTCGTCCGGTGTCAGAGGCGATCCAGGTCGTCTTTTCCTATCATAGGCTTCCAGGGTATGAGTTCGTATTGCGCCAGCCCCTTCTGCGTAAAGGGATCGCCATCACGAACGCGGTCCAGCGCGCCGGCTACATCGCTATCGGGAACGCGCAACAGCAAAGCGCCGCCTGTCCACGGGTCCATCGGCCCGGCCGCGATCAGTATCCCCTGCTTCTTGAGCTCCCGCAGGTAGGCCCTGTGTTCTTCGGTGGTTTTAGTTACCTCTTCCAGCGGACGCCGATAACGGACAATCGCCAATGCGAACATGTCTTCCTCCCTCGTCTGGATTCAAGCTGTGGCCCGAACATTCCCGAATCCTATCGCGCGAGCCGGAAAACCGTCTCGATGTGGAAAGTCTGCGGGAACAGGTCCACCAAGTGCGCTTCTTCAATGTGAAAACCTGATTCTACCAGCACCCGCAAGTCCCTCGACAGGGTGGCCGGGTCGCAAGAGACGTAAATCAATTTCGAGGTCTTTAACCGGGCCAGCGCACGCGCGGTTCTTTCTCCCAGCCCGGCGCGCGGAGGATCGACCACTACCAGGTCCAACTTCCCGGACGCATGGAAGCCACGCAAAAACTGCTCGGTGGCAGCGGCAACCACCTCGACTTTTCCACCGCTGTTGGCGCGCAAGGCATGGACGGAAAGAGGAGCGATTTCCACGGCCGTGACGCGCTGGAACCTTCGCGACAACGGCACCGAAAACAGGCCCACGCCGGCGTAAAGGTCCAGCGCGTGTCGGCCCTCGTGGCTGGCGAGAACGATACTCAGCAGTTCGTCCACCAGGAACCGGTTCGTCTGGAAAAAAGCTCCCGCCTCGGCGCGAAACGGGCCTTCCGAGGTCGCATACTTCAGCCCACGCTCGCCCAAAAACTCCGGCGCCGCGCGCTGCGAGCCGCGCGGGCCGCTGGCCTCATCTTCTTCGTCTTCGCCCTGGAATTGGAACAACGCCAGACCCTGGAGTTCGGGCAGTCCGGCTTGAAGCGCCTGGAAAGCGGGCCGAAACGACTCCACGCCGGCGGTTTTCCTCGCATAAACCTCCAGCAGCAGCGCGTGGTCATCGTGATTGGCGAAAAACTGAACCTCGGCAATGTCTCCAGCCAGGGACCGGAACTCGCTCGACTGCCGCAACGCCTGCAGCGCACGGTTGATCAGTGGAGAGCTAATGGGGCAGTGCTCGATCGACAGCAGGCGGTGCGATCCGTGCTCGAAATATCCGATCGCGAATTCCGGATGGTTCGTCACCTTCATCCGCGTGCGATTGCGGTAATTCCACGGCGGTGACGCATGGACCTTTAACTCGACTGCCAATTCCACCTTGGCGGTACGCCGTAACGCGTCGCGCAGAATGCGTTGCTTCATCGCCAATTGGTGCTCGTAGCTGGCGTGCTGATACTGGCAGCCGCCGCAGCGGCCGAAATACGGACAGCCCGGCTCGACACGCTGCGGCGAGGGCGAAAGCAACGAGACTGCCTTGCCGCGAGCGAACCCGGGACGTTGCTCGACGATCTCAACGTCGATCGCTTCGTCCTCGAGCACGAAAGGCACGAACACGGCCTTGCCGCGCTCGTTGGCCGGTGAGTTCCGGCTGGCGGATTCGCCTGGGCTGGCCGGAGCAGGGCGCAGCCGCCCGAGGCCGTCGCCGCCGTAAATCATTTTTTCGATGGTGGCTTTCGGCATAAGCAGTGAAATCGGTGCGTTCGCTCTCTCCGCGCCGGTATCCCGGACGCCGGCGAATGCCCGTCCTGGCCGCTATTCATCAGTTAGCTACTCACATGTAGAAAAGGCTGAGGCGCGGCAGCTTGTAGTGGTCGAGCAAGCGCTTGTTCGTGTATTGCTTCAGCAACTGATCGATCTGCGGCCCTGTCATCTTACTCCGGTAAGGCGCCAGTTCACGCTCGGCCTGGGCGCGGATCTCCACCAACAAATCATCTGGCGATGAAGCCAATAGCGCCGCGAACAGCTTCTCCTCCATCACGGTCAGGCGTCGTTCCAGATCTTCCAGGCTGAAGCTGGACTGCGCGCCGACCTGCTTTGCCAGTTCAGCCAGCTTCCGCGCGTCTTCGCCCACGAGCTGCCGCGCCGCATCGGGAACCGTGGCCAACTCAAAGGCTTTCGCATTCCTTCCCAGGAACGCGGCTACCCGCTCCCGTTCGAGGCCATTGTCGCGAGGTTCTCTCGCGCTTCCGACGGCTGCCTCCTTCATCTGTTCGGCCGCCGCCAGCACTTCCTGCGAACAATAGGCGAGCGAATTGATCTTGCGCGTCTTGCTCGGACGACGATCGTATTTGTCGAAGCTCACATCGATGCCGCGCAGCACCGCCTCCAGCGGCACGCCCGCATCTTTCCACGACTCCATCAACACCCAATCGAGGGTCGAGGCGACGAGCACCGTTCCGCGGCGGCGGCAAAAGTGTTCCTCTATGTCGCTGAAGTAATCGAAGCGGTAATTCTCCACCTCACCAGCTTACTACCAGTCTCCAACTGGAGCGGTTCCGGGAATGCGTGTTCCCGATCTATCAACGCCGGGCTGCCGCCGATACAATCACAGGATGCGCTTCCAATGCCAGCCGGGGTGTACGAAATGCTGCGAGCAGAAGGGATTCGTCCATCTCACCGAACGCGACATCGAGCGCGCGGCGGAGTTTCTCTCCATGCCCAAGGGGAAGTTTGAGAACCGGTTCATCTATCGGACGAAAAACACTCGCCGTCTGCGCACCCCTCAAAATGGTCAATGTATTTTTCTTCGTGATGACGGTTGCTCCATCCATCCGGTCAAGCCCGCGCAGTGCCGCGTTTTCCCCTTTTGGCCGGAATTGGTGGAAAGCAGGAAGGAATGGCACAAGACTGCCACATGGTGCCCGGGTATGGGGAAAGGGGAATTGGTGCAGATTGAGATGGCGCGCGAGCAGGCCGCGAAAATGCGTGCCGCCTATCCGCACATGTACAAGTAGATTCTTCAGATCACATCACTTCTCACGCTGCGCCGGATCGTCTTCCACAGTTTTCTGCGCTTCCTGCCGCTTCCGCTGATAGGCGGAATTGCGCTCCCAGATGATGCGCATGCCCTCCAGCGTCAGCAGATCGTCAACCACCGAGATATACTTCGACCCGCCTCCGAACAGCTGCGCCAAGCCGCCGGTCGCTACCACCGTCGCTTTTCCCAGCTCGCCGAATAAGCGCTCCAGGACGCCATCGATCAACCCGATGTAGCCGTAATACAGCCCCGATTGCAGGCTGGCAACGGTATTGGTGCCGATCACCCGAGGGGTCTTTCGGATATCGACGCGCGGCAGCCTGGCCGTGCGCATGAACAGCGCCTCCGCCGAGATGCCGATCCCTGGGCAGATTACGCCGCCCAGGTACTCGCCCTTGGCGGAAATGGCGTCGAAGGTGGTTGCCGTGCCGAAGTCCACGATCACGCAAGGCCCGCCGTACTTCTCGAAGGCGGCGACGCCGTTGACAATGCGATCCGCGCCGACCTCGGCGGGATTGTCGTAGTGCACCGGCATTCCGGTCTTCACACCGGGCTCGATGAACAGCGGCTTCAGGTGAAAGTACCTCTCACAGACGGCGCGCAAGGTGGAATCGATAGGCGGTACAACCGAGGAAATCACGATCCCCTTGATCTGCTTGGGATCGATCCGGCTCATCGAGAACAGGTTGCGGAAGAGCACTCCGTATTCATCGACCGTCTGGTTGCGGTTGCTGGAAACGCGCCAGTGAGCCAGCAACTGCGCTGGACCTTCGCTTGGGTCCTCGCTGCCGTAGACGCCCAATACCGCATTCGTATTTCCCACATCGAGCACGAAAAGCATGAATTCAGTTCCTGTGCCGTTTCCCCGGCGATTCCGTCATAACATTCGCGGCCCGAAGCCTTCCGCGCGGAGCCGCTGCCTCCAGCATACGACACCGCAAACCGCTCACCACTTGCTGAGAGCCGGAGTCTTTTGCCCTATTTTGGCCGCACTCCGCCCGAGAGCACGGTCTTTATCCCCGCTTCGGTCTGCACTTGCAAAAAACCGCGCGCGTCCAACCCGACGGTTGTCCCATGGTAACCGCCGTCTTCGTCCACTTGAACGGCGCGTCCCCGCACGTACGAAGAATGCAGTTCGAACCGCCGCAGGACGTCCCGCCGGGCTACGCCGAGATCCGCGACGAATGCCCGATATTCGCGGTCGAGAGATTTTAGCAGGGCGGCAGCCAGTTCCACGCGAGACCAATCGCGCCCGCTTTCGAGCCGAAGCGAGGTTGCGATAGGCAGCAGCTCGGGCGGAAACTCACGCTGATTCACGTTGAGCCCCATGCCGGCCACGATATGCTGAACGCGCGTCGCTTCGGCATGCATCTCGATCAAAATTCCGCAGACCTTTCGATCGCCGCACAGCACATCATTCGGCCAGCGCAGGTCGGTCGCGATGCCGGTTACTTCGTGCACCGCTTCCCACACGGCCAGCCCCGTCGCCAGCGAGATCAGCAGCACGTCCGAGGGGGTCAGATACGGCCGCAGCACCGCCGAGCAGTAGATCCCTTTGGAGGAATCCGACTCCCAGCGATGCCCCCCTCTGCCGCGTCCGGCAGTCTGCTCCTCGGCCACGAACACCGCTCCCTCGGGCTCCCCCTGGCTGGCGGCACTCATCGCCAATGTGTTCGTTGACCCAACGCGGAAGAAGTGGTGGACGTTATCGGCGAAAATCGTCGCCTCGAGCAGCGGATTCAGGATCTCCGGCAGCAGCAGGTCCGGAACTTTTTCCAGCCGGTATCCGGTCGACGGATGGCCGGAGATTTCAACCCCAAACTCGCGGAGTTGCTCCACCAGGCGCCACACTTCCGAGCGGCTCGTGCCCAGCTCCTCCGCCAGCTTGGTGCCACTCATCACCAACATCGGATGATCTTCCAGCCGGCGCACCAACCGGCCCAGACGCGCATCGGTGCGCGCCGAGGACTCGCCGGCTCCCGCACGATCTCCGGGTTGTGTCTTCAAAGCCATGCTGCCACGCACCGGTCGTCGCCGACAGAGTGCGTGACGATTATCGGGGATTGCCGTCCGCGGGGCAAAGCAAAATGAAGCGTAGGGACATCCTATGGCCTAAACCGGGACAATTCTCATGCTCAAGTCCACCGCGCGCGGGGAGTGGGTCAGCGCCCCCACCGAGATATAGTCCACGCCCGCCTCGGCGTAGGCGCGCACATTCTCCAGCGTGATGCCGCCGGAGGCCTCCAACGGCACGCGGCGCGTGTGCTGCGCCACCCGCTGCACCGCCAGACACACCTGCCCGGGAGTCATGTTGTCCAGCAGGATCGCCTCCGCGCCATACTGGAGCGCGTCTTCCAGCTCGGCCATGGAGCGTACTTCCACCTGGATCGGCTGCTCGCCCTGGCGGTTGCGATGCGCCCTTTCCAAAACCTCGCGAATGCCGCCAGCCAAGTCGACATGGTTGTTCTTGAC
>Ga0187873_1003693_pt1 | contig 10903 bp, 7 predicted proteins | sample June2016WEW_16_1_2_FD_133012 | JGI IMG/M metagenome (GOLD analysis project Ga0187873, IMG submission 133012) | Peatland microbial communities from SPRUCE experiment site at the Marcell Experimental Forest, Minnesota, USA - June2016WEW_16_100 | ecosystem: Environmental > Terrestrial > Soil >... | reverse complement strand
GCTCGAACACCGGGCGCAGCACTTCGAGGTCACGGGGGAGCCAGGCACGGGTCGAGCGCAGCAGCCAAATCCCGTCCTCCTGCGCCCATCTGCACTGCCGGTCAGCATGCCTTAACTGCGATTCCTCCCGAGTCAAGAGCACGGCGACCGGAAGCTTGCGCTCCCTGGCGTCCCGCACCAGCTTCTTGACGTCGGCTTCGGCGACGGTTGCCTTGTCTTTGTTGTCGATGACCATGATTGGCTCAAGGGCGTTCCCGGCGGCGTCGCTGAACGCCATCAGGTAATCGCCGTTGCGTGGAAGCTTCTCGCCGACCCATATGCCCGGCCACGAATGGGCCTCCTCGGCGAAGTCCAGTTCTTCCTTTTTCCCGACACGGGCGACCTTCGCCATTTCGGCCTCAAGCTGTTCATTGCGGTCACGGAGACAGCTTATTTCCTGGAAGTAATCCTTCGCTTGGCGGCCGAGGTCGTTCGCCTTTGCCTTCTCGCCGCTCAGCGCAGCCTCAAGCTCGGCCCTCGCCTTGGCGACCTCGGCCTTCTTCTGCTCTTCCGCCAGCCTCTGGGCGGCCTCAAGCTCCGTAATTTGCTTCGTCAGTGCGGCAAGCTGCTTCTGCAACTCTTTCTCGGCAGCCAGCCGCTCTTCCTGGCGAGCGTTGTCGAGCGTGGCGGAGGCTGTCTTTTCGAGGCCCTTCAGGCGGGCGGCAAGCTCGCTCTTCTCGGCCTGGAGCCTCTGCAATTCGGCACTGTGCTTGCCCGTGACCTCGGCGACCCGCCTTGCCAGCTCTGCGTCGAATTTTGCCCAGCGGGCCTGCTCGGCATCCTTCTCCTTCTTCAGGATGAGGCGTATGGCTTCCTCTGCGCTGAGCTGGGCAACTCGGGCGAAGTCCTTCATGCCCAGCCGCTCAAGCACTTCGGTGCGGCTGAGCATGCCCTTGCCCAAGCAAAGCGGGCACTCGATAGCCTCGGGCAGGGCGGCGGTGGAATCTGTCATATACGTCTGCCTCCAATAAAAGGGTGTGCGTTGGGACCACTGCATGCCACCGGGGCAGCTATTCCTTCCCCGACTTCCGCCAAAGTTGAAGGGCGAAAATGCCCCATGCGGCAACAGCTATGGAGAGCAAAAGGCCAGTCTCGACATTCTTCGAGTCAGCGAAATTCCCGGAACTCGCAATGCCATAGCCGATGTTGAATGATGCGCAGCCAAGCCCGGCGGCGCTGCAAGTTGCCCCGATTGCCATGATGAGTCTGTTCAGCATCCTGTTCGCTTCTCCGGTGAGAAACCGGCTTCTGGCATTAAGCCATGCATTCGGCTGGCGCTTGCGCCATCGCTGGCCAGAACTCGCAGACTTGTGCGGATTCGCCCTTCATTGCCGCTCGGGTGAAGCGCACCACACTGGCCCGGCTCACGCCGTATTTCTTCCCCACAGCGGTCAGCGACATTCCTGACAGGCGGTCATGCACCAACGCCGAGCGGTCGATGGCGAGAGGGGCACGGCCCATAGGCAGTCCTTCCAGCCGACGCCGACGCATCCCGGCCTTAATCCGCTCGATGATGATTGAACGTTCGAGTTCGGCGATGCTGCTGATAAGGGTGACGAACATCCGCCCCATGGCACCTGAGGTGTCGATGTTCTCTCGGGCCGAGACAAATTCAACACCGAGGTCGTTCAACTCGTCAACGATGCTTAGGAAGTGTTTGACTGAGCGGGCAACCCGGTCGAACGCCGCAACCAATACAATCGAAAACTTGCGGCGGTGGGCGTCGGCCAGCAGCGCATCAAGGCCCGCACGCCTCGCTTTGGAGCCGGAGCCGACATCCATGTACTCGTGGACAACCTCGTAACCACGACGTGCGGCCAGGTCACGCAACTGGTAAAGCTGATTGTCAATACACTGGTCCGGGGTGCTGACCCTCGCATAGATTGCAGCCTTCTTTACCAAAGTTCCTCCTTCACGCTTCTCAGCAGGATGGGATTGGGTTCAACCGTTCGCAGCTTTCCGATTTCCGCCAGGGCGGCTTCGATGATTTCATCGAACCTTCCGACCGGGATGGGCCGGGCATCACGGAGCGGAAAATAAAGGTAGTTGACACGGGGCGCTCCCTTCTTCACTGTCTCCCGGCACAGGGTGACCACCGTGGTAATTTCGAGGGGATTGGACTCGGCGTCGCCAATCCCGCCAACGAAAAGCCTCTGCCAAATCTGCGTGACGCTCATTCAGGCTGCCCTCCCTCCAGTTCCCCGTCCTTGGCCCCCGGCGGGCGGCGTACTTGTAAAGCAGCAGGTTGGGAGGCCGCTTTCTCGCCTGAATCACGAAGTTTCGGCCCGTGTCCCAGTCGATTTCTGCATACTCGATTTCAAAGGCGTCCCCTCGGCGGCTCGCTCGCCGGTATTCCGGGAACATGTTGAAGGCTTTTTCCAGGGCGGCCTCAGGGGCGTCCGCCAGGACGATGGCGGTGGTTCCCAAGTCGGCTGGGAGGCGCTTGAAGTCAACCGCAAACATGCGGGGCTTGATGTCAGGGAGTGGTTCCACATTTATGATATACCTTGGACCGAGCGGTTTTTCGGGGGAAAATTGAAAGGAATTTGAGGATTCGGCGGCTGGGCTATGGACTCGGCTGCGGGGCGGGAGATGAGCGCCTTGCATTGGGCGGCTGCCGGTCCTCTGGTGCAAAGGCGGCATGCCCTCCGAGGAGGTTGAGCACGGTCGCCGCCGAGGATGGCGACCCACCTTCCTATTGCGCTCTCAAAGTTTTTGTGAAACAGTCCCCTAAATGAGCTGGGCACGGGCACTCGATGGCTGGTCGAGGTCCGTATGGGGTCCGCTGGCGACATCGTTGAATCAGAGGTTTCGATGATAAAGCGGGTTCCACAGAGAACATCGGATGATTGCACGATTTGCGTTGTTGCCATGGTTACGGGTTTTCCGTATGAGAGAGTGCTTGAGGATTGCCAGCGGTACACCAAGATTACGAACGATGGGATGTTCTCGGCGTGGTGGGAGACGTACCTCCATGACGAGGGTTTTCAAGCTATTTACTGTCCCACCTCGTCCTTGTATCGCCTGCCAGAGACGCCAGGAGTTGTCGGGACTGTCGGAATGGACATCCCGCATTTGAGAAAAGCCCATGTCGTCGCAGCCGATGAAATGGGTATTGTAGACCCAGCAGATAATGCACCTGACCACGTCGGCTTCCGTGAGTATTTCCGTAACCGCATGGCTGAGGGTATTCGATTTCATGATGAGTTTTTGGCTGTTAGAGCAGGGAAGGCGAGCGACAAGGTTTAGCGGCATGATGCTTCGACACAGGAGGATGCGTGCGGTCGAAGGTTGCCAGGCGGCGAGCGAAGGCAGCCCATGACGGTCGGCTCCCGAAGAAGAAGAGGTGCGACCGGCAGAGGCAGTTCGATGAACCAAATCTGGCCGTGAGTATGGACGCACTCCGCAGCAGGCTAATAGAGAAGGCCCTCCGGCGCTCGCATGGGTCGCAGTCGCAACAAAACTACACCTCTCGGGGTTCGTGTGCGCTTTCAAGGGCCTTCCAGTGTATACTCTGGAGCATCTCGCACAAGACGGGATGATTCAGTGGTTTGCCCAAACTCCAACACCGAATCCGGCCCTTCGCTTTTCTGCTTTGTCTGCGACTCGTACCTGCCCTCCATGTCGGCCCGAGCAAAAAACAGTATTCCTTCACGCCTTGGTGCGGTCGAGTGCGCTGGACAATCAACATCGTACCTGTTTTTGTAATAGGATGAGGCACTGTATGACTCAAGTGATTATGTCAAGCCGACTAACCGGCAACACCAAGCTGTGGCGATACATGTCGTTGGATAAACTCATTGACCTTATCTCGACAGCAGAGCTGTTTTTTGCGCCGCTTTCATTCTTCGTGAAAGCTGACCCTTACGAAGGCTACTTACCAATGGTGGCCATGGATGCTTTTAGGGACATATTTCGACCTAAAGTGAGTGACATTGAGTCATTTATTCCTGTACTGGAGGACCACTGCAAACGTGAAGGGCGAGAGTTCTCTAGCGACATGCGGGAGATGCTAGACCGCAATTTGGAGGACCTTAAGACTGCTCCGGGGCGCTTCTTCCAACCCATAATACGTTGTCAAACTGTAAATTGTTGGCACGCAAATGACAGCGAATCGGAGGCCATGTGGAGGCTGTATTCAGAGAGAGGAAAGGCTGTTGCCATCGAGACTACTGGCGATGCCTTGAAAGAGTCTATCCAATCTCAGAAATCAGAGCATCGTGTGCACATCTATCCTGTGAAGTACCTTGACTTCTTCGACAAGAATCTAAAACCAAGCGATTGTACGGTCGAAGGACGATACACGACGCCACTCCTGAAGCGACGGTCTTACCAGCATGAAAACGAGGTGCGAGCGTTCATCGGTCGTGTGCCTAAAGACCTTCGAGAGTCTGCAAACGTAGAGTACTGGAAGCCTGCCCCCGTAAGATTGCCGGTGGATGTAAAAGTGTTGGTGCAACGAGTGCACGTGTCGCCATACTCAAGCGAACCGTTCGGGAATAGCGTGACCAAAGTCTGTGAGTTGCTTGGCTTGCGGACGGGCGTCGTCGAGCCGTCCAAAATGTTGTCTGAACAAGAAGAACTCTTGAAGCGGCTTGATTATTGACCCCGCCCTAATCGCCCAGTTACAGTTGACGTAGTCCTATAAGGACAAAATTCTTCGGGCAAACCTAGGTGGACTTGGAATGCGATTCCAGAATCCCGGCCACGTCCTTAATGTGACGTGACACATCCCAAGCCCATGTCCCGAATCCGCCGTGGGCATTCACACCCTTTACCCACTCGTCAAGAAACTCCCGCTTAGTCTTGTCTTGCTGTGAATCCTGCCCCTTCACTTCCAGCACCAAACTTGTGCCGGTCTTCAGCCGAATGAGATAGTCGGGTCGGTACTTTTTCACGATGCCTTGGTAGACGTAGCCAATCTCGAAACCTAAGTGGTCATTCTTGACCCATGCCGACACGTTTTTGTTCCTATCAAGCTCAAAGGCTTCGCTCGCTTCCCAAGTGCTGTCAAACACGCACAGGTTGATGTGCGAATGCTTGGTCAGTTCGTGAGGCTTCCTTGTAGCCCAAGGGCGCATGTCGCTGGTCGAGCGGATGGGCCGCTCGCTATCAAATACCGGGACCAGTGCCAGCGTGTTCTCAAACCGGATTTCTTCCCAGATGTGCTGCACCACCTTGTTCATGTTCAAGGTAATCATGATGCGCCGTCTTGTGTCTTCCTGATTGAACAGCGGCGGATTAATCACAATTCGGTCACTGGAAATGAAGCGTTCAACCAATCCAATCAGTTGGGCCAACAGGTATTCTTTGTTACCTTTCCAGTTAGGCTTCATCTGGTCGTAAACGTCCCTAGCCGCTTCAAACACAATCTTCTGCGTTCGGAATCGTTTGGCAAGTTCTTGCAGGTTGATTTCGCTGAGGCGGGTTACGTCTGGTCTGCCCTCGACGAGAGGTGCCAGTTCTGCCAGTGTCACGGTCTTGAAGGCGTCAAGTTCCAGCAGTTTCACCTTCTTCGGGTCGAGCGAGAGTTGCGGACGGTATTCGTGGTCAACCCTGATGATGTTCGGCCACGAGATTTCGTATTCCCGCTTTGCGAGGTCTGCGAAAACAGGGATGGGCGGTTCTAGCGGTTCTGGCGCAGTTTCGACTCCGCCCTCATGCGGCAGAAATGTGAACGGCACGCCAAAGATGTTGACGTACTCTGGCTCGAACTTATCGCTGCCGGGTTTCAATTCGTATGATGTCCGGCGCAATCCCCGGCCCACGACCTGCTCACACAATAGCTGCGACGTGAAGGCACGCAGGCCCATAATGTGCGTCACGGTCTTAGCATCCCAGCCTTCCGATAGCATTCCAACTGAGATTACCTTTTGAACTTGTTCGCCGGGTCTCCCTACCTGCCCGACCGTATCCACCTGCTTTCGGAGCAGTTCTCCCAGGTCCTTCTTTGACAGCTTCTTTCTCGGTTTCTCGCCTTCATCATCGGTCTCTTCGCCAATCTCCCCGCCATTGGCCGCACTAATTTCCAGTTCTTCTTCACGTGCCTCAGCTTCTTCTAAGACCTTGGAGTCTATGTGCAGTATGCGTTCAGCATCAGTCAGTTCTTCAATACGAACCTTTCCGTGGGTCAAAGCGTAGTGGACTCTAGCAGCCGTTTCGGTTCGGTTGGCGACAGTAATCATGACGGGCGGAGTCCTGAAGCCTGCGCCTTCCCACTTTTTCAAGGTTTCGAGCCAGTCCTTTCCCAATAGGTAATAGGCGTTGGTCACTAAGTCGGGCAGCGGCTCGTACTCCTCTGCCTTGCGGCTCAGGTCGCCGTGAACCTCAGTGTCCATGTAAATGTGGTAAAGGCGTGATTTGTAATCGGCGGTCAGTTGGCCATCATCCCGCACCACCACACGGGGCGTCTTCACCAGCCCGGATTCGATGGCATCATTCAAGCCAAAGTCACTGACAATCCAGCCGAACAGGGTTTCCTCTCCGCTCTGTTTGCCGGTGGGTGCAAATGGCGTAGCCGTGAAGTCAAGACAGGTGAGAATGCCTCGGGTCTTGTGAATGCGGTCCAGTCCGCCAACCCACTCTGTTGCCTCTTCGATTTCATCCTTGCTGATGCCTTTGACCGTGGTCTTGGGGGGAACCCGCCATGCATGGTGCGCTTCATCGTTAATCACCAGTAGGTTGCTGGCACTCGCCATTTCCTTCAGAACTTCACGGGTGAACGCTTCGTCGCTCTGCGGTCCTTTCTTCATCACCCTCGGACCAGCGTTAGGGTCTTGCGGCATCAAGGCGTGCCAGTTGCGAATTAGCACCTTGCCTTGCCGCAGCTTGTCAGCGAAGCCTGCTGGAATAAGGTTGAACTCGTCGTAGAAGTTCCCCGGCCCGGCGGGTACGAGCACTTGGAGCCTGCTCTTGACGGTCAATCCGGGCGCAACCACAAAGACATTCTTGGAGAATCGCTTGTCCTGCGGGTAGGTCACCTTATTCAGAACTTGCCACGCAATCAGCATGGCCATGCTAATAGTCTTCCCGGAACCCGTCGCCATCTTGGAACAGAGCCGTGTGAAGGTTCCGCCGTCGCTGGGTATTTCAATGCCTTGCCGTTCTGCGGGTGGGGCTTCCGCCAGCCAGATGAGCGTCTCAACCGACTCAATCTGGCAGAAGAAGAGGCGGCGGTCTTCTCGTGCTGGCGGCTCGTACCAGTGCTCCAGCAGCCGCTTGGTGATGCCTGTCACACCGGGGTAACCCGCTTGCCGCCACGCCTTCACCCGTGGCCGAATCTTGTTCACCAACGGCAATTCAACAAAGATGCCGGGGTCATCGAACGAGTGGGATTCGGGTCTGGCCTTCACATACCCGGCGGGGCGTCTGCCAGCTTCTCGGCTGAAGGTGCGGGTGTGCGGGTCGTACTTCCAGTGTTCGTGGGGTTCCTCATAAGGCGAATTGATAATCAGTTCGGGAATCGTCGAGGTCGCCATCATCGCACCTCGACAATCTTCAGGCTTTCAATGCCCCGGTCATCGACAATCTTGACGGCGATTCGCTCGTGCTTGCCCGGTTCAAAGGGCAGGGAGACGGTGCCTCTATAGGCTTTGATGAGTTCGGGGTCAATCTCCGCTTTCAGGTTTTTGGCCAGCTTTGCCCAGCCTGCGTCTTCATCTGCCATAGGGAAGAAGACCTGCCGTGCATAAAGGCTCCGGCCATCGTAATCCGTGTCCAAGAGCCAAAGGGCTATCTTTGATGTATCCCCGGATTCAATGGCTCCGGTCTTGGTGTTGTAGTAATCGAAGCCGTGAATCTCCACTTCCCACTTGCCCTTATTCCCACCCTTGGCAATCTTCCTCAATTCGACATCGGGTTGGCCAATCAGCCAGAAGCTTTGATTGCTGGCTCGTTTCTTCTTCAGGTCCTCCGTCAGCAGGTCGGTATTCATCTGTGCCTTCAGGAAAACCATTTTGGTTTTTTCCTGTGTTAGTTCATCAATGTCCTTGGCGGCTTCGGGGTCGAACTGGAAAGCAGCAAACACGAGCATTGTCGGTTTAGGGATGAGCGTGCGGGCTTCTTCCCAGGTCATTTCTACTTGGCGCTGTTCCAGCGGTGCATCTTCGGGACCAAAGGAGACAACGGCCCGCTGCGGCTTGGCTTCTTTGGTTTCAGCGTCGGCGTGAATCCAGCGGGTGCCGCTCAGCGGTTCGACACGAGCGAACTCAATCTTCTGACCGCTCTTGCCCCGGATGCCCGTCTTGAGGAGTTCGTCACGCCATTCGGCATGGCGCACCGTTGCGCCCGAACGGGCAACGGAGGTATCGGCTGGGGTGGAGCGTAATAGCCGCCCCTGCTGCGGAGGAGCTTTTCCATCGAGGCCCACTTGGACGGTTACAGCTTCGTCGGCGGGAGGAGAGGCGGACACGTCAGATATTGATTTCACCGTGGGAGCCGGGACGGCTTCAACAGTGAAGGGGCCACTCACACGGGCTTTACTCTTGTCAACGGAAGGCTGGTCGTAAAGGGTTTCCTGGTCGGGCAGTTCGTTGTTGGCAATGGATTTGAGCATGATGTGAGGTACGGTCTTATATTTGAATCCGCTCCCCACGCCTTCCTCTGGATGCGCCAGTTCGTAATAGTCGTAGAGTGCTGTCATCAGCCGCTGCTTGGCCAGCGTGATGGCGACCCGTGAAGTATCGCAAGTAATCCACCTCCGCCCCCATTGCTCCGCAACATAGGCTGTTGTGCCCGAACCGCAGGTCGGGTCAAAAACCAGGTCGCCTGGGTCGGTTGCCATCAATACACATCGGGCAACCACCTTGACGCTTGTTTCCACTACATATTTCTTGTCCGAAGCAAAGCCTGCAATTCCTGTGTCGTCCCACAAGTTGGTCACAGGAAAAACCGGAAAGTCCTCCAAATACCGAACGTAGTAAAGCCCGCTTTCCGTGGCTTCCAGCCGCCTTGCCGCCTTGAGTGCCTCCATGCCAGGTACGCCAGTCTTCCAATAACCCCTCTTGGGCCGATAGGACTTACCATCAAGCTCGATGGGAAAGTCCCCCGGCGGGCGCTGGCTAGTCAGATTGTCGAGCCGATAGATTCTTGCATGTTTCGACAGGACCGAAAGGTCAGATTTCTCTGCATTACTGAGGCTTCTCCTGGTGCCATCTGGGAGTTCCACACGACTGTACGCCGTAGCACCCTCAGCTCCGAACACCTTTTGCTTGTAAATCTGACGATATTTCAGGCGTTCTTTATCTCTCGCATACCAAAGCAAGTAGTCGCTCACGCCTGGTAGAAGTTCGCTTGAAGCGCTAGAAGTCTTTGAAAAGGTGATGAGGCTGACGCAATTATTCGTGCCAAATACCTCATCCATTAAGCCCCGCACCAGGTGGACGTTTTCGTCAGAAATCTGCACAAAGCACGAGCCGCTTTCATGCAGTAAATCCTTGGCCAGCAACAGTCGGTCACGCAGGTAAGTCAAGTATGAATGAATCCCCAATTCCCATGTGTCCCGGAATGCCCGGACCATCTCCGGTTCTTGTGTCAAATCCTCATCCTTGCCGTCCTTCACCTCACGTTTGTTTACGAACGGTTGGAAGTTCGAACCGTACTTGATGCCGTAAGGCGGGTCGATATAGACCATCTGCACTTGCCCAGCCAAGCCCTCCTTCTCTAGCAGCGAGTTCATCACCAGCAGGGAATCTCCGGCAATCAGGCGGTTCGACCAGTTGTGTGCGTGCTTGTAGAAATCAATTGCCTCACGCAAGGGCGGATTCTCGCCGGGCGACTCAAATAACGACGGCTGCGTTGGCTGGTCGTTCCGCTTCCGCACGGCTTCAATGATGGTCTTGGGGTCAATCCGCTCGTGGACGTGCAGCGAAACGGTTGGCACCTCAAATGACGTGCGCTCCGCTTTTCCTGCCCAGACAAGCTCGGGGTCGAGGTGCGGGTCATAGGCGTACTTCTTTGCGGGTTTGTCCTGGTCAGTTTCTGGCGTCACCAGTCCCACCGGCGGGTTGTTCACCCGCTTTTTGTCCTTGTGGTCATATTGTTCAACCGGCTTTTTTGAGTTATGGAATGAAGCTTTGGCTTTTCGGGGCATGTCTGTATCCTAACCGCACTCTGTGCAGTAACCGTGTTGTAACGGGGTATTCTGCGTCCAGTTTGCTCAGGGTGCAAGGTTTTTCGCCGGATTACTCGGCACGAGCCTTGTGCCGTCACAGGCAAGCGTCGTAACAGCCAGACTTCTTCGGGATTGCCTGTGGTCTATTGCCCGCAGGCTCCGGGCGAAGGCAGCCCGTGACGGGCGGACCTTGAAGAAATACAGGTGCGAGTCGCACGCACAGTCCGACGCCCCGAACCCCGTCAGGGGGATGGACGCCCCCGGCTGCATCCCGATGCACTTCGCCCAGTGGTGCTCCCACGGGCGGGGGTCATAGCAGTACCAGACCTCTTCGGGATTGGCGTGCGCCCTCAGGCAGTCAATGTGCCAGTGGGGGCGGCTGCTTGACCCAAGATGGTGCCCAAGCCGGGCACGGAGACCTCCAGGACCATGGGCGCTGCCGACATACACGTAGCAACCTGGCTGGAGTTGAAGGCTGCCAAGCTTGCCGATGCGGACCGGCGAAGCGATGCTCGATGAAAGCACGAGGGCGTAGGTTCCGGGCAGGGGATGAATCATTTGTTAGATGACGTTGGGTTGCGAGCTTTTGGCCTGTGTGACTCAACCTAAGCAGTGTTGGTAAAGACAGCCTGTGGATTCCGGGGCACTGTAATGGCGATTCCGAAATGATCGTGATGGGCATTCCGAAATGATCGTAATAACGATTCCGCGGTCATCGTGATGGCGATTCCGGGGATCGTAATAAGCATTCCG
>Ga0187873_1003690_pt1 | contig 10915 bp, 5 predicted proteins | sample June2016WEW_16_1_2_FD_133012 | JGI IMG/M metagenome (GOLD analysis project Ga0187873, IMG submission 133012) | Peatland microbial communities from SPRUCE experiment site at the Marcell Experimental Forest, Minnesota, USA - June2016WEW_16_100 | ecosystem: Environmental > Terrestrial > Soil >... | reverse complement strand
GGCGATTCCTGCCCGCCGATGATCGCCGAGACCACATAATAGCAGGTAGTGCCGTTCAGCGCGGTGAGATCGGTGTAGCTGGAATTCGTCAGACCGCTCGCGATGGTCTGGTAAGTGCCGGTTTCAGAATTGGAGCGTTTCACCTGATAAGAACTTGCGGAGCCAATCGCTTCCCAGGCAAGGTCCACCCGGTTATTGCCGCCGACGGCATCGGTCAGCCAGGGAACGGGAATTGAGGGGCCAGAAATGCGATAGAGTGCGCCCCGGTGGGAGGTGATGGAGGGTGCGAAAGTTCCGCTGAACGATCCGAGGTCAGTCTTGTTCCACAGCGAACGAATATTGCAGGAGTTGGTGAATCCCAAGGAGAACAGGTTGACCGGCACCGGAGCGGTGGATCCGGTGGCGTTGAAGACAGCGAGGTATTTATTGGTGGAACCCTCGGCGTCGGCGGTCCAGGCGATCAGGTTATTGGTGTGGAAAAGCTGGCGGTTGTGAGTGCTCTGCTGGTTGACAGCGATGACTTCATTGTTGGTTAGCAACGAGAGTGTAAACGCATCCATCTGCGTCATGTCTCCGCCGTGGATGAGTGGCGAGCGGGTAATAGCCCAAAGGCTCATGAGGGTGTATTGCTCGCTGGTGGTGAAATAGGTCCAGCGTCCGGATGCGGAAGGGCTGCCGCCGGAAATTTTACCAAGCGGAAGCATATCAGCGTCGGGAAAATGACCAGGGCCGCGATACGGCGTCCAGTCATGCAGGCGTTGGTATTGTTCGCAAAGCGCGGTCCAGTTGTCCCAGAAATCATCGCTAATGCGCCATTGATTGGCGTTCTGCATGACATGTGCTCCCATTCCCAAGGGGGTCGCTCCGGGCGAGGTGCTCAACACGATGGGCCGTCCGGTCTTGTCAATGGCCTTGCGAATCGCCTCAATCTCCTGGAGGTGATAAGGGCGGCTGAGGTCGTCAATTTTCACGAAGTCCACGCCCCAAGAGGCAACGAGTTCCATGATGGAGTCGTAGTAGGCTTGAGCGCCCGGCTTGGACATATCCACGCCATACATGTCGGAATTCCATGAGCAGGTGCTGGTGGTGTCGGCGATTTGGCTGGCGGTGTAGTTTGTGCCCTTGACGGGGGTGTTTTGAGAGACTGCCTGGCGCGGGATGCCGCGCATCATATGGATGCCAAACTTGAGTCCCTTGGAATGGATATAATCCGCCAAGGGCTTGAACCCCAGCCCGCCCATCGCCGACGGAAAGCGGTTGGTGGCGGGAGTCAGGCGCCCCCACTGATCCATGGTCAAGGTTGCGCCATCAATGTAGCCGAAGCCGGTGGCGTTCGGCTCATACCACTGGATGTCCACGGTGATGAGGTTCCAGCCGCAGGTCAGGAGATTGGCGGCCATGTAGTCGGCCTGGGCCTTGGTGCGCTCCTCGTTGATGGAGGTGCCATAGAAGTCCCAACTGTTCCAGCCCATCACGGGTCTTTCGGCCCACGCCCAGAAGGCGGGAGTGGATGCGGATTGAACCAAGGATGGGCTGGCACTGAACAGCAGCCCACAGGCGGTGATGATTCGTGGCAGTTGGTGTGTCAATTTGGCCATATTGGTTTTGAAAAAAGCCGGCCTGCACGGATTCACTTGCAGGCCGGCCCGATTATTCAAGGGCGTTCATGCCCCCTCATGCAGAGCCGCATCAGGGCAGTTGCAGTCGGTAAAACTTTTGAGGTTTGCCGGACATTATGGCGTTGGTGACGGAAAAGTTTCCGCTGCCATCAAACGTGCCGGTGGCTTCCACCGTCCAGTTCGTCTGTGCCAGATTGGTTGAGGACAACACATTGTAGAGGCCGTAGCCGTAACCATTGTTGCCGCTGAAGGCAATGTTCCCGGCACCGAGAGAAACGTTCGTGATGCCCGGATGAGAAAGCGGCACCACGGATTGCACTGAAATTGATCCGTCCACGGCCAGATTGTTGGTCCAGACCGCGCCATTGCCAACCACCGTCAATGTATTGCCGCCGCTGACGGGCTTGCTGAACAGCGTGAACTTGTCTCCCGCCACCAGTGCCTGCCCCAGGTTTTCAACATTCACGATGCCTGTGCCCGTGTTGGCCAATGTGCCGCTGACCGTCACCGAGTCGTTGGAGGGCGAAAGGGACTTATTGACCTCAATGAGCAGGTTGCCTTCCAGCGTCAGGTCGCTGTTGATGGTCAGCGCGCCGACGGAAGCACCAGGGGCAAGAGTTGCCCCGGCCAGCACGGTAACCGGGCCGCCAATCGTGCCCGTGCCACCCAAGGTGCCGCCAGCCACGGTCACACTTCCAGAACCGCTGGTCCCATTGATCCGAAGCGTACCGTTGGTGACGTTGATGGCGCCGCTGAATCCAGCGGAGTTGTTGTCTGCCGTCAAGGTGACCGTGCCGGCGCCGATTTGATTGATCGCGCCAACACTAGTAATGGGATTGGTTACGACAAGATTGCCGGCAAGGTTGAAGGCGAGAGCGCCCACGTCCGTAATGGTGCCGCTGCCCAAACTGCCACCGGCGCCGCCATTGCCAATCTGGAGCGTGCTGGTGTTGATGGTAACACTGTTCCAAGAGTTGTTTGTTCCGGCCACGATCAGGGTGCCGCCGCCGCCCACGAAGAGATAGAACCCGCTGGCGGATATCCCCGAGGCATTGTTAAGCGTAAGGCTGCTGCCGCCATCGACATCAATCTCGGAATCCGTTGTGAGCGTGACCGGGCCTTCAAAGGTCTGGGAACCGCTAACACCGCCGTGCAGCAGACCGCCCGACAGCGTCAGGGACGACCCCCCAAAGTCAAAACCATAGATAAGCTGGAGTTCGCCGCCAGTGAGCACGACCTGGGATTTGCCGAGGCAGCTTTCGCTTCTGGCCCAGACATAGCCGCCGGAAACCACCAGCCCGCCGGCGAGAGTGTTGCTGCCTTGCAAAAGCAGGGTGCCATTGCCCGCCTGGACCAGGTAATTGGCATTGACGTCACTACCCAGGGTGATGGTGCCCGCGGAACTGAAGTTTGTGATACTGCCTGATCCATAAATTGGATACCCATATGCTTCGGAAGCATTGGCGTAGAAGAGCAGTGTTCCATTGTTCGTAAGCACGCCGAGGGGCATCTGGCCTGCCGAATCATAGTTGTCCACCTGATAAGTGCAGCCGCTGTCCACAATGGTCGGTCCGGAGCGGGTGTCCACGCAGTCCAAAATCAAACTCGCATTGTTCATTAAATGCAGCGAGCCGCCGCCGCCGATGGAGCCTGAAGAAGCCAGCTTATAGCTCGCGTTGGAAATCACGATCGAACTTGGGTTGAGCGAGCCGCTCAAATTGACGGTTGATTGAGCAGCGCCGAGCGGATCAAAACGGACATTGTCCGTATCTGCGTAATTCGTCGTTGAAGTGCCGCCGTTGATGGTCCAGTAAAGCGAACTTACGTCCCACGTGGAGCCGTTGCCGTCCCAGGTGACTGTCTTCGGCGCATAGAACGTCAGCGTGCTCACGACACTGGTCATGGAACTGAAGCTGTTGGTGACAATGACATCATAATTGCCGTTCTGCCCGATGGTCGTTGAAGCGATGCTATAAGTCGCGTTGGTGGCATTCAGAATATTGGTGCCGGCATGACGCCACTGATAGGCGGGGTTCTGGCCGCCCGCCATGACGCTGAAACTCGCCGGTTGACCGACAGAGATGGTCAGGCTGGCTGGGGCCGGGCCGTAAAGGACATAGACATTCGATGATTCAATGACTTGAAACGCCGCGATGCCCAACCATTGATCATTTCCGGATTTTGGATGTTCGGTGAAAATGGAATTGGCGTTGGTCATACCCGGGAAAAAGGCGAAATCGGCGCTCGGGAATGTGGAGCTGTTGGTTTCAGTAGTTGGGAGGAACAAAGCGTTCGCTCCACTGCGCTCCGAAGTTCCCACAGTACTGAAGTAATACGTCCTGGTCCCGTCATCAATGCTGCCGTGGCGGCCGCTCGTGTCGGAACTGAGATAAACCACCACGTCATATTTGGCGTAGGGAACATTGGTCAACGAAACCCAAGTGTTGGTGGTCCAAGGTCCCCATCCGGCGGGGCCGGAATTCAAGTAACCGTTGAGCATTTCGCGGTTCGCCGTGCCGTTTGTATCGAGGCCGGGGTGGCTGCCAATGGAGTAGGTGTTGACCGAGTAGCTACCCTTATTCATCGTCGTGGTAGCGCCGGTGTTGTCGGGCAAACCAATGTTGATGTCGCTTGGCCACGAATTCACCCAGTTGGTGGCCGCGGCCAGCCCCGCCAGATTGGTGGAGTAGACGGTGCCATTGTTGTCCGCGTTCCAACTGATGACCCGGTTGGGACACGGATTGGTGACGGTTTGCGCTTGGGTGGCAAGGGCCAGGGCCGAAGCGCCAAAAGCCACGACCGTCGTTTTCCAGTAGTTGCAGGACTTGGATTTCATAATTTGTTTTTGGTTGGTAGTGGGTTGATTTGAACAATCGTGTCCCGATTAATAGGTTGCGGGAAATCCATAGCCTGGAGATGGAGTGCTTTTTTGCCCCCAATTTCTATGCCAGGAATACGACCAGAGGTTGGGCAATTTGGAAGGTTCGACGTGGCCGTCGAACAAGCCAACATTGACCGCGCCCGACGGTGGTGAAGTGGTCCAAAGGGTCTTGTAACTGCGCGAAGCGGAGACGACTCCGCCATGCCGCTGGATGGCGACACGTCCCATTTCGTATCCACCTTTCCGGCTCCCACTCAACCAATTCGCGCCGCTCCAAAGATTGACACAGGCAACATCCCTCTCTCCCGGGCAGGCGTCTTCCCAGATGCCGTCGGCATAAACCGGCGTCTGATCCGGCGTTTTAATTTGTGATTCGTTAAAGTAAAGCCAATCGTTTGTGGTGGCACCGTAAGTCCTCGCCACGCCATCAGCATCAACGCCATTGGCTGAATAAAACCAGCCGTTGTAGGTATAGCTGCAAGTAATATCCCAACCAATGGTGGTATTCTGACCCAGATAAAGAACATAAGCGTTATCCGCCGTGCCCGGTTGTCCTCCACCCGCGGTACCCATTGGTGAGTCATATACCGGAAGACCGTATTGGGCACATTGTGCGAGGGTAAGTGGATCCTTCGCCGAAGGGCATAGAAGCAGGTCGGTAGCCTTGGAAAAATAATCAATCATACCGCCGACCCACTCGGATTTATAGCCATAAGGGCCGGGATTGTCCAACGACGGAGCCTGCATCAAGCCGCCGTTGTTATCGCCGGCATACATGATGTTGGCCATGGACAACTGCTTGAGATTGCTCACGCAGGCGATTTGGTGTGCCCGGCGTTTGGCGCCGGCCAAGACCGGCATCAGCAGGGCCGCCAGAATGGCGATGACTGCAATGACCACCAGCAATTCAATCAGCGTGAAGGCCGGGCAGCACAATTTTACCGCGGCAGACGGATGCCCACTGCGGGCGCTGAACCGGGGATCCAACCTTTTAAACATAATCAAACATGTTGGCATTTGCCGGAGGTGCCAGGCCCCGGCTGGCACCGGGGCCAACATCCCGACTACAAATCGAGCAGCGGCGGCGCCAACCTCCGGTAGCGGCCGCTGCGCTGCGATGGTTGCGAACCGATACTTTCAACGATCGCATCCGCTTCTCCGGGTGCGCCGCCCCATCAACAAAAGCCCCAGACCACCTATGCCCGCCAGCGCCATCACCCCCGGCTCCGGCACGGCTACGATTTGAAATCCGGCGATGCCGAGCCACTGATCGTTTCCACCCAACGCATTGCAGGTGATGGTCAGGGAGTTGGCGGTTTCGCCGCTAAACACGGCATAATCCGCACTGGGATTGTTGCCGAGCGTGTCGGTGGTTTGAGTGAACAGGGCATTGGCTCCGCTGATTTCGGCCGGACCCATGCTGGTAAAACCATAGACCGTGGTTCCATCGGAAATGCTCCCGATGCGGCCAGCTACGTCTGAGGAAAAATAAACGTATAAATTATATTGGCCGTAAGGAATCTGGGATAACGCAATGGTTGAATTGGTGACCGGAGGACCCCACCCCGCCGGCCCGGCGTTCAAGTAGCCGTTGAGCAGGTTCCGGTTATAGGTGCTGTCCGCATCCTGGCCCGGAGCCGAACCCTGGATGGACCAAAAACCCCACGCCTGATAGGCGATGTTCAGGCTGGTGGCAGCCCCGGAGTTATTCAGCAGGCCGTTCACCGCGGTTGGTGACCCGTAGGGACTGATGGCATTGCCATTCTCGAGCCACGAGTCGTTCCAGTTGGCGGCCGGCACAACGCCGGCCACGTTCGCGCCACTGATGGTGCCGTTGTCATCCACATTCCAACTGATCACGTTCTGCGCTTGAGTTTTGACAGCCAGCGTTCCCAAGGCAACTGCCAGGATGGTTGCGAATGATATTTTCGAAATAAGTGAGTTTTTCATGGGTTTTCTGATGTTTTAGTTTGTTCTGAGCCTCTACGGCATTTCCACAGCGCCAATAGACTACGGCTCCAGTCTGATTACGCCATTTGCCCCCAAAACCCGACACACGCTACCAGTTTATTTCGGAAGGTATTGGCCTGAAAACCGTGTTGAAACAGCGGATTGAGCCAGCCGATTGGAAAATAAGGACTTGAAGAGGCGGTTTCCCGCTTCGGTGGAGTGGCTATTTTACGCCGGCGGAGAGACTGACGGATTGAGGTGTTCCTTCGATGAGCGTGGTGGCTTCGCGAAGAAGGATGCGGGCATAGACCCAATCAAACCAGAAACCCTGCGCGGCTCCGCCCAGGTCCAGGCCGCTCTCGAACTTCCGTTCGATCAGGTTCCGTCCCTGGGCCAGTTGGAAACGGGCTCCCTGAACATCGCCGAGTTGCCGCAAGGACATGCCCAGAATGAACTGGGCGGTGGCAAACCGCGCTGGATTATAGTCGGGATGAGCCAGACAGCGCCGGGACCATTCCACGGCCTTGGCGTAACCGCCCCGTCGGTATTCCAACAGACCCAGGGAAATCGCCGTGTTTGCCGGAACAATCGGGGTCACACTGAAATCGCTGACCACTGCGGTGGCGGTTTCAGTGGAACTGTGGGCGCAGGTCGCAATCCCCAGATGGATCGGATCGGCAAACGGTCCTTCAGCGCCGCTGGTGCTGTCGAATTGATACAACTGCGCCCAGTCCGTTCCGTTGGTGCTGCTGTAGGCATGAAAAACCGTCCCCGCCCGCTGCAAACGCACCCACAGGTTCGAGCCGGACGCCACGGGCAATGGATTGGGAGGCAGGCTCGTTGTGCCTCCGCCCGCCACCGTCCGCACCAATACCTGGAATGTTTTCTCGGCGTTGAATCCCACCGTGACCTCGCGGCATCCGGCATCGTTCAGCGAATCCCGCGCCATGAGTCCAACCCGGGTGAAGTTGTCCAGGGCGGGTCCGAGGAAACGAATCCGCAAACAATAGTCGAAATCCCCGGCAATTTTGGCATAGGCGAACACAAACTGATCCGCGCTTTCCCAAATGTTTGCTCCTCCCGCAACAATCGTCGCCATGTTGCCCGAGTAAGACATTGAAAACGGTTGCCCGGTGTCGAAATCCTGCAAGTGCAGATTGAGCACGGAACTGCGGATCGTGCTGCCCGAAGCGATTGTGTTTTGTGACAAATCCCTCACGTCGTTGACAGTGACCACAAACTCCCCCGTTAGCCGTGACGACAGCCACAGGACAACCGACTTTCCATCCGGCCCCATTGTCACGTTCGTCAGCGTTGTCCCGGCGACACTGTAATTGGCCTGGTTGGTTGCACTGGCTGTGTCCACCAACCCACTGAATTCCATCCCGATGCTTGTTCCGTCGAAGCTACAAACTCCGATGAGCGCCAGAAACCCGTTGTTCGAAGGCGTTGGCATTGGCGGTGGATTGGCCGTCTCCACGCTGATGCTGCCGGAGGGGGTTTGCCGCCAAACCACATCGGCGGGCGTCTGAGCGCTGATGCTCACCGGCAGCTTCGCCATCGCCAAATCAACAAACGAGCTCAGTTTCCCGATGAAATTCTCCTCTGCGGGCAGGAGAAGGCTGATTTTAAGCATCCGCTCAGCCACGACCGAATTTGTGGTATTCGCAAAGCGGGCAACCGCTTCCCGGCGGCATTGTTCGTAGCCCTCCACGTCCTTAAGTTCAGCCAAAGCGGCGCCGCACCCGAGGAAATCCAATGTGGCAATGTCCCAGCCATCGAGTTGATTGATATGCAAGAGTGCCGCAAAGCGTTCAGCCGCCTGCTTCCAGCGGGGTTGGTGTTGGAGAGCGTGCCACTCACCCAGAGAACGCAACACCGCCGCACCTTCCAGTGTGGGTTGCGAGAGAGTGACTTTGCTCATTAGTTCGTCAGCTTTGTCACATCTGTCCTGGCTTACCAGCAATGCGGCTTGAGTGATCTTTTCCCTGACTTCAGCTTCGAAACGCAATTTGGCTTCGTTGTTGCGGGCCAGCTCGGCTTCCTGGCGCGCCGCCAAGGCTCGCTGGCGGGCTTCTCGTTCCTTGAAAAAAAGCAAGGTGGAAGCGCCCAGGCCAATGACCAATGCCGCTGTCACCGCGGCGACGGCCGCGAAAACGGTTTTGTTCCGGCGAACCAGCTTCTGAAACTGGTAAAGCCGGCTCGGCGGACGCGCCATCACCGGTTCGTTGTCCAAGTAACGCTCAATGTCCATCGCCAGCCCGTCGGCCGTCTCATACCGCCGCGCACGGTCCTTCTCCAGCGCCTTCATCACAATCCAGTCCAAATCACCCCGCAACAATGACTTGAGCTTCGGCGGCTCGACGTGCCGGTGAATGGCCGTCTGCGTCAGCTCCGCGCCATGCAGCGTGTTCAGCTTGGCCGAGGGCCGGTGCGGCTCCTTCTCCCGCAACGTCCGCCGCCTCTCATCCAGGCCGGACTGCAACAACTCCTTTTGATCAAACGGCGTCTTGCCGGTGAGCAGTTCGTAAAGCAGCACCCCCAGGCTGTAAATGTCGCTCCGCGTGTCAATATCCAACCCTCTCATCTCCGCCTGTTCCGGACTCATATAAGCCGGCGTGCCAATGATCTGCTGGCAGGAGGTGAAAGGCGTTTTATCCGTCAGGCGTTCCTGCATCGCTTTCGCGATTCCAAAGTCAATCACCTTGGGCACCGGCACCCCGTCATGCAGCGTTACCAGGATGTTCGACGGCTTGATGTCCCGGTGGATGATCCCCTTCTGATGCGCGTGCTGGATCGCATGGCAGATTTGAATGAACAAACTCAGCCGCTGCCGCGTGTCCAGCTGGTTCTGGTCGCAGTAGTCGGTGATCCTGATTCCCCGCACCAGCTCCATCACGAAATAAGAACGCCCCGTCTCCGTCGCCCCCGCGTCCAGCACCCACGCGATGTTTGGATGATCCATCATCGCCAGCGCCTGCCGTTCCGCCTCAAAACGCGCAATCACGCTCCTGGTGTCCATCCCCAGCTTGATGATCTTGAACGCCACCTGCCGGCGCACCGGTTCCTCCTGCTCTGCCATATAGACCACCCCGCACCCGCCTTCGCCGATTTTCTGGAGCAACTTGTAATGGCCAATTTTTGCGCCCAACTGTTCCTCTGCGGGCAGGGGCGCGGCGGCGGCTTCGGCGGGGGAACCATCTGCCAGAAGGGATGCAAACGCTCCCACCTCGGATCGCATGTCAGGAGCGCACCTGGAAAAGATTTTTTCGGCGGACGCCTGAACCACCAGCAATCGTTCAATCCTCGCGCGCAAGGCGGGATTGTTGGCGCACGCCTGGTCGAGAAACACCCGTCGTTCCGCCTCACCGGTTAATTTTCGGACGGCATCGAACACCTCTTCTTCCATCTGGATCGTGGTGTCCATCTTCCGGGGAATTTAATCCGTTTGGGACAGGGTAACCGCCGGCCCCGAAAGGAGATGGCGCTCGAAGCCGGCGTTTGGATCAGGCCTGTTCACGAATTTTCTCGCACAACCAGACTTTTGCATAAGCCCATTGGCGCTCCACGGTGCGTTCCGTCACCCCCAGGGTTTCGGCCACCTCCCGATTGGTCAGCCCGCCGAAAAATTTCAAGACCACCACCCGGGCTCGTTCCGGCGACTCGGCTTTCAGCCGTTCCAAGGCATCGTCAATCATCAGCACGCTGTCATCCAGCGGCACCTCCGCGATCTCCAGCGTCTCGATATCCAACCGTACCTGGTCGCCGCCGTGTTTGAGCCGGGACTTCCGGCGTGCATTCTCGATGACAATATGCCGCATGGCCTCGGCGGCGGCGTTGAAGAAATGCGCGCTGTTTTGCCATTTTTGAGGGTCCCCCTTGTTCAACCGGAGCCAGGCTTCATGAACCAACGCCGTAGGTTGCAACGTCTGGCCCCCCACCGCCTGCGCCATCCTCGCCGCCGCGAGCCGGCGAAGTTCGTCATATACCAGCGGCAACAGTTCGTCCGACGCCCGCCTTTCGCCCCTTGACATCGCATCAAGCAACAAGGTGATCTCGCTCATAGGCCTCAGAACCAAGTTACCATATTCCAGCGACATTGCATTCTCACGTTAAAGACGCAGCATTCCGGCCAATGGCCGCCGCAAGCGGAACCAGAACAACTCCACCGCGTTTCATAATCTTGTTTGGTTGCATATTGGGCGCCGGATGTTTTCCACCCGGCGCCCAAAGTCGGTCAACGAACGGTCATCCCCTGAAGTAGAGATAGGCGCCAAGGATGCAAATCAGGATGAGGCCGGATGCGGCCACTTCTTGCCAGCTCCAGCTTGCGTACGTCCTAGCCTTGTCTTCCGCCGTGGTCGTGCCGAAGGTCAGGCTCTTGATCTGGTTGTAGTCCGGTTCCTGCGTCATGTAGCTGACCACGACCATCACGATGGCGGAGATGATGGTGATGAGCACGCTG
>Ga0187873_1003685_pt1 | contig 10922 bp, 8 predicted proteins | sample June2016WEW_16_1_2_FD_133012 | JGI IMG/M metagenome (GOLD analysis project Ga0187873, IMG submission 133012) | Peatland microbial communities from SPRUCE experiment site at the Marcell Experimental Forest, Minnesota, USA - June2016WEW_16_100 | ecosystem: Environmental > Terrestrial > Soil >... | reverse complement strand
CTCCGGGCTCCTTCCGTGCCTCCCGAACCTGGTTCTCTCTCCTTGCTCATACACACCTCCTCGTGATCTCTGATTCATTTTCATCACAATTCGGTGTCCAAGAAATTCCTAGGGCGCGGGAGCCAGAAATACAAAGAGAGGCTTAGTTCAGCCCCTCTTCGTCATTGAGATGAATGAATCGCGCGAGATCGCATCACTGGCAGGGCGCCAGTTCCCCATCGTGTGCGTGGGCATCCGTTGCATGCCCTAGTTGTTTACGCAGGCAGGCCATTCCCGCGTCGATGGCCTGACAATCCACTTCCAAAAGCTTCGCGTTGCGCACTTTTGCCTTGAGGACCGCATAGGCGGTTTCCCGAGGCAGCGTGTGGGTCAATTCCAGCAATGCCCCGAGCATGACCATGTTAGTGGCTTTGGTGGTGCCGAGGCTGTCGGCAAGCTCTGAAGCGGGCACGCAGTAAACCTTCGCGTCGCAAGGCGGGAGTCCAGCGGGCAGCTTGTCATTGTTGTAGAGGATGGTGCCATGAGCCTCCACCATCTTCACGAATTTGTGCAAAGAAGGCTCGTTCATGACGATGAGGACGTCAGGATGCTCAATCACGGGCGAGCCGACACGTTCATGCGAGAGGCACACGTGGCAGTGCGCGCTGCCGCTGCGCATTTCCGGCCCGTAGGAAGGCAGCCAACTCACCTCGCGCCCTTCGCGCATACCCATTTCCGCCAGGATTTGCCCGAGCAGCAGCACGCCCTGGCCGCCGAAGCCCGCGATCTTCACGGTCAGGTCTGGATGAGAATCCTTTACGGCCATCGGGCGCGTCACTTCTTCTTGCGGCTTATCCAGACCAAGAAGTTTCGTCACCGTGGTTTGCGGCACAGCATCAGCCATTGGCGCAAGTTTGCGATCGCGGAAGACACCCAGAGGGAAGACCGCGAGCATTTTTTCTTCGATCCACTTGCGCGCTTCCTGGGGAGTCATTTTCCAGATTGTCGGGCAAGGCGACAGAATCTCGATGAAGCTGAAGCCGGCGCCATCGCGCTGCAGTTCCAACGCCTTGCGCACCGCTTTCCGCGTTTTCATGATGTTCTTGTTATCGCAGAGGGCTACACGTTCGATGTACACCGGTGCTTCCAGCGTGGCAAGCAGCTCAGACATGTGCAAAGGAAATCCCTCGTTGGAGGGCCGGCGTCCCCAGGGGGACGTTGTGCTGGACTGGCCCACCAGAGTCGTCGGAGCCATTTGCCCGCCGGTCATTCCGTAGATGGCATTGTTCACGAAAAAGATGGTGATCTTTTCGCCGCGATTGGCCGCATGCACGATTTCCGCCAGGCCGATGGCCGCCAGGTCGCCGTCGCCCTGATACCCGATGACGATACTCTCCGGAATCGACCGTTTTACAGCGGAAGCCACCGCAGATGCCCGCCCGTGAGCCGCTTGCACATTCCCCACATCAAAGTAGTAGTACGCGAAGACGGAACAGCCTACCGGGCTGACAAGAATCGTGCGGTCCTGGACGCCCATGTCCGCAATGGCCTCGGCGATCAGCTTGTGCACCACGCCGTGCCCGCACCCGGGACAGTAGTGCGTCTGGTGTTGCAGCTCCGCCTTGCGCTCGTACTTGTCGTAAAAGACCGGTGACTTCGACTCAATCACTTGGTAATCGTCCACAGTGTCACCTCTTCACATTCCAACGGCTCAAACGCCCCACTCCGCGGTCATGCCCATGCGTTCCGTTAATTCCCTGCAAACCTCATCGGCCATGGGCACGTTGCCGCCCGTACGGCCGTAAAACTCGACGTCCACACGGCCATCCAGCGTCAGACGCACGTCTTCCACCATCTGGCCGGTGCTCATCTCCACGACCAAAACCATTTGCGCGCGGCGTGCAGCGTGGCGCAATGCCTCCGCCGGGAAGGGCCACAGCGTAATCGGACGGAACAACCCGGCACGTACGCCTTCCTTGCGCATCATGTCCACGACGGTGCGCAACACGCGCGAGGTAATCCCGTAGCCCACCAGCAGAACTTCCGGATCCTCCGCGCGATACAACTCATACCGCGATTCCACTTCCGCGGCCTTCCTGTACTTTTCCTCGAGCTTGCGGACGTGCGCTTCGAGCTCATCGGGTTCCAGATAGATCGAAGCGATCAGATTTTTCCTGGTCTCGCGCGTGCCTTTCACCGCCCAAGGCTTCTCGGGCTGCACACTTTCGACGGGCTGCAGTTCCAAAGGTTCCATCATCTGGCCGATGAAGCCATCGGTCAGCACAATGGCGGGATTGCGATAACGGTCCGCCAACTCAAAAGCGAGCCTGGTCAGGTCCGCCATCTCCTGCACCGAGGCGGGCGCTACGACAATATTCTTGTAATTGCCATGGCCGCCGCCCTTGACGAGGGCGAAATAGTCGCTCTGCTCCGGGGCGATATTTCCAAGTCCCGGCCCGCCGCGCACGACGTCCACAATCACACAGGGAAGTTCCGAGCCAGCCAGATACGAGATGCCTTCCTGCATCAAGCTGATCCCCGGACCGGAGGAGGCGGTCATGACGCGAAGTCCCGCAGAGGCCGCGCCGTAGACCATATTGATGGCGGCAACTTCGCTTTCCGCTTGGAGAAACGTGCCGCCGACCTGCGGCATGTACTCGGCGGCCGCTTCGGCGATTTCACTGGCTGGGGTAATCGGGTAGCCGTAATACGACCGGCATCCTGCCAGCAGCGCGCCCTTAACTATCGCGACGTTGCCCTTACAAAGTTGCCGCATGGCTTCCCTCCATTGGCGGCTGCGCCACCTTGGGCACGATCAGCCGATACACGGTGATCGCTCCGGGTTCCGGGCACACATAAAAGCAGATTCCACACCCGGAGCAGTTCATCCCCGTATAGCGCGCCGGATGCACGCCATAGGGATTCAAACCCGGCAAAAGCTCCAGGCATTTGGGCGGGCATGCGTCCACGCAAACGCCGCAGCCTTTGCATTCTTCGGTGTCGATGGTGACTTTGCCTCGTGCCTGTGCCATGGCTCAGTTCTCCTGAAGCGCGGGGCGCTGCAGCCACCGCGTCTTCTCGCAATACGCGTACAGCTCTTCCCGGAATTTGGGATGGGCAATTTCGATCAGCGCTTCGGCGCGTTGCCGGATGGTGCGGCCATGCAGGTAGGCCATGCCGAATTCCGTCACCAGATAGCACACGGAACCGCGGGAGGTGACCACGCCCGCACCGGGATCCAGCATCGGCACGATCCGCGAGAGTGTCCCGTTTTTGGCCGTCGCCGACATGGCGATAATTGGCTTTCCGCCTTTGCAGAACGAAGCTCCGCGCATGAAATCCACCTGTCCGCCAATGCCGCTGTAGAAGGTGGTGCCCATGGAATCCGCGCATACCTGTCCCGTCATGTCCACCTGCAGCGCCGAATTGATTGCCACCATTTTGAAATTTGACGAGATCACGAAAGGATCGTTCGTATAGCTGCTCGGATGAAATTCAAATTCCGGATTGCCGTTAACGTAGTCGAACAGCTTTTTCGTGCCCAGGACGAATCCTAGCACGATCTTGCGCGGATGAATCGTCTTGCGGCTGCCGTTGATGATGCCCGATTCAATCAGCGGAATCGCCTGGTCACTCAGCATTTCCGTGTGAATTCCCAGGTCGCGGTGGCCCGTCAGCTCCAGCAGCACGGCGTCCGGAATGGCCCCGATGCCGAGCTGTAGTGTGGACCCGTCTTCGATCAGCGAGGCCACGTTCCGGCCGATCTGGTGGTGCAGTTCCGTGATTTCCACCGGCTTCAATTCGCAGAGTGCCCGCGAAACCTCCACCACCGCGTCCAGGTCGTTCACGTGGATGAAGCAATCGCCAAACGTGCGGGGCATCTGGTCGTTGACCTGAGCGATCACGAGTTTCGCATGGCGCGCCGCGTTCAGCGTTGCTTCCACGCCCACCCCGAAGCTGCAGAACCCGTGCGCGTCCGGCGGCGAAACCTGCACCAGCGCCACGTCAATCGGCATCTGCCCGTTCTCGAACATTTCCTCCACCTGGCTCAGGAACACCGGGGTGTAGTCCGCGCGCCCTTCATTCACGGCCTGCCGCACGTTGGCCCCGATGAACATCGCGTTATGGCGGAAATGGCCTTCCATTTCCGGCGCGATATAGTCCGCCCGCCCCAGCGTAAGGAGGTGCACGATCTCCACATTCTTGACGTAAGGAGCCCGCCCGATGAGGGCCTCTACTAGCGTTTCCGGCTCGGCGCAGCCAGGATGTATATAAACACGCATGCCGGACTGGATGCACTGAACTGCTTCGCGCGGCTGCATCACCTTACGGCGATAATCCTCTTGCCAGGTCATAACGCCTCTCTGCAGATTTCTGCGTGCCGCGGAGTTTCCGGACGATGTGCAGCTCTCGAAACACTAGCGGATATAGGGAATTGAGAGAGTTGCTGTCCCCGAGCTATCCGGAGGGTGCACAAAGGGTTAGGGGATAGTTCGGGGCTGTGGATTTCTGGGGGGAACTGAGGAGCGGGAACGAAGCGGTACGTTAGCGACTCCACGGAGGTCGCCTCCAGAATTAAGTCAGCAAGGGGCGTACCAGAACAGGGACGTAGTGCCTTTTCCAGGCCTCTGTAAAGAAAGAACTTATAACCAGGGTAAGTTTTGCTTATGGGGCTGATTGTGGCTTTTGCCCCACTCGCCGCGGGTGTTTGCGTTCTTTTGCTCAGACAGCGCTCCCCGACTCCGCGCAGCCTCAAGCGGCCAATATTGGGAATTTCCTCTTATTTTCCACAGTCTCCGGCCCGCCTAGTGCCGTTCCAACTATTTCTGCCAAATGAGGGTCCAAGCATCTGACACGAACACGGAGAGAGTATTCTCGAAGGGATTTGCTGGAACAAGTTGGAACGGCACTAGAAGTTTCCTGAGGTGAAACATCCGCAACACAATTTGCCGCGACGTCGCGAGGCCGGGGGTATGCTGAGTTTACTGCTCGCTTGAGGACAGCCGATGAAAACTCTCAGAGTCCTTGTAGCACTGTTGACTAGCGACAATGATTACCAGATTGAACAAGCTGCTTCCGCCACACAGATGGCCAGCAAGCTCGGTGTCGAAGCGAAAATTGTTTATGCGGACAACGACGCTATCAATCAAAGCACGCAAATCCTAAAAGCAATTCAGGCCGCACCCGAGGAGCGGCCCGATGCCGTTGTGTTTGAGCCCGTCGGTGGCACGGCATTTCCACAAGTCGCTCGTGCGGCTGCAACTGTCGGCGTGGGCTGGGTGGTCATGAACCGGGAGACCAATTACATCACGGAACTCCGCCAGACCTGCAAGGCTCCCGTTTTCATGTTGAGTTCCGATCATTTTGAAGTCGGCCGCATCCAGGGGCGGCAGTTCGCGGCGCTTCTCCCCGGCGGCGGATCTGTTCTGCACATTCAAGGTCCTTCGGAGAGCCTAACCGCCAAGGAACGCTTGTTGGGAACGATGGAAGTGAAGCCAGCCAACATTCACCTCACGACATTGAAAGGGCAATGGACCGAAGAAAGTGCGCAGCGCGCGGTGCGTTCCTGGCTCAAGCTTTCTACCTCACAAAAGTCTCACATTGATCTGATTGGCTCGCAGAATGACGCCATGGCCATCGGGGCCCGCAAGGTTTTTCAGGAGATTCCCAACGAAGCGGAGCGAAATCGCTGGTTGAATCTCCCCTTCACGGGGTGCGACGGCCTTCCGAAGACGGGCCAGTCCTGGTTGCGCAGCGGCCTCCTGGCGGCCACAATCCGCACGCCTCCGTTGGCGGGGCAAGCCATTGAACTGCTGGTCGGCGCCTACCAGCATGGCAAAATACCGCCGGAGCGCGTGCTCGTTGCGCCCACGTCGCTCCCGGGGCTTGAAGCGCTGCATCCGTCCAAGCCCTGATCAAGCAAACCGGCATTTCCCAGGTTTCGCCCCACTACAAAGCAACGAACAGGAGAAGTTTCCTGTCATGCAACCCGCGTTAATGTTCCTGCACAGTTTCTCTAGTCCGGGTGTATGGTAAGGAAGAAACTCCATTCCCGGTGGCGCTATGCGACAGTTAAAGTTCCTTGTTTCCCTCACGACCAACGAAAACGACTACCAGATCGAGCAAGCGCAATCAGCCGAGCAGAGCGCACAAAAGTTCGGCGTGGACATCGAGGTGGCCTACGCGGACAACGATGCCATCAACCAAAGCACGCAAATCCTGAAAGCAATCCAGGTTGCGCCCGAAGACCGCCCGGATGCCATCATCTTCGAGCCGGTTGGCGGCACCGCGCTGCCGCAAGTGGCCCGCGCCGCAGTGAGTTCGGGAGTTGGCTGGGTAGTTCTCAATCGCGAGGCCAATTATATTCCGGAGCTGCGCGCGGCCAACAAGGCGCCGGTTTTCTGTGTTACGTCCGACCACGTTGAAATCGGGCGAATCCAGGGACGCCAGTGCGCTGCACTTCTCCCCACGGGGGGTTCCGTCCTTTACATCGAGGGACCTTCGGAAAACTCTGCGGCCAAGGACCGCGCACAAGGCATGCAGGGGGCCAAGCCCGCCAACATCCACCTGATCACGCTGAAGGGGCAGTGGACCGAGGAGAGCTCGCAACGCGCGGTGCGTTCCTGGTTGAAACTCACGACCTCGCGGAAAACCAACATCGACCTGGTCGCCGGCCAGGATGACGCCATGGCGATTGGTGCGCGGAAAGCGTTTCAGGAATTGCCCTCTGAAATCGAGCAGGAACGATGGCTGGGCATCCCGTACCTCGGCTGCGACGGCCTTCCGAAAACCGGGCAGGCCTGGGTGCGCAGCGGCCTTCTGACTGCCACCATCTATATTCCGGCCAACACGGGGCAGGCGATTGAGATGCTCGTCGATGCGCTGCAGAATTCCAAGACGCCTCCCGAGCGCGCCATTACGGTGGCCGTTTCCGTGCCGCCACTCGAAACCCTCCGCCCGAAGAAGTGAGTCCGCGGCACAATTGTCTCTCATCACGGTTTCTCCCGGCGTATAATGCCGCTGAAATCTTTTGTACGCATCTCTCGTAACCTTCTGGAGGTCTTCCAATGTCCGTCAAGCACCTTGATCCCCCGAAAGCAGGACAAATTCTGGACCGCAGAGAGTTTCTTGCCGCCAGTGGCTCCGGCGTGCTTGCTGCTGCTCTCCCCGCAACATCTCCGTTCATGGGTGCCGCTTCGCATTTCACCGCCGAAACTGCGCGCGCTCCGCAAGTTTCTTCCGGAAACAAGCGCAAGATCCCCATCGGTGTGTTCAATGCGGATGTCTACAAAAATCTCTCCATCGATGCCATGCTCGACAAAGTCAGCGCCCTCGGCCTCGAGGCCATGGAGATCGGCACCGGCGGCTATCCAAATTCCTGGCAGTGCCCGTTGGATGAATTGGTTACCGATCCAGCAAAAGCGAAAGCATGGGCTAAGAAATTTGAGGACCGCGGAATTCCTGTCGTCACGTTGAGCTGCCATGGCAATCCCGTGCACCCCGATCCCAAACACGCCGCGGCGGACAGGGAGACCTTTAAGAAAACGGTGCTGCTGGCCGAGCGCATCGGCGTCAAGGTCATCGTCGGCTTTTCCGGGTGTCCGGGTGGTTCACCCGCGGATACTCAGCCGAACTGGGTCACGTATCGTTGGCCTCCCGAATACGATGAAATGCTGAAGTGGCAGTGGAACGAAAAGGTCATTCCCTACTGGAGAGAAGCTGCCAAGTTCGCGCGCGAACATGGGGTTCATCGCCTGGCCTTCGAGATGCATCCAAACTTCGTCGTTTACAATCCGCGCACGTTGCTGAAGCTCCGCGAAGCCGTTGGCGAAGAGATCGGCGCCAACTGCGACTTGAGCCATCTTTTCTGGCAGGGTTGCGATCCGGTGGAAGTGATCCATTTTCTGGGCAAAAAGGGCATCATCTATCACGCGCACATGAAGGACACGGTTCTTTATCCGGAAAACGTCGCGAAATATGGCATCCTTAACTTTGTCTTCGAAACCGGCGATCTACCCCTTGCTTCCGACGCCTTCCGCGCTGTCGGTTATGGCCATGGCGCGTCGCTCTGGAAGTCCGTCGTCCAGGCGTACATGGACGTCGGCTACGACGGCATTCTCAGCATCGAAAACGAAGATCCCATACTCAGCGGGGAAGTGGGCGTCGAACGCGCTGCGTACGTTCTGAAGAACGTTCGCGACGAGCTCCTCGGGGCCTGAGGTGAATCGCCGCCAATTTGTGGATTCCTGGCGGTGTAACGGACTGGGGCGCTGCGGTTGGGCGCCCTTTTCGTTTCTTGGGCGGAGCAGCGCTTCCCGATTCGCCCTTTCCGCTCTTCGTTGCCCAATCACTTTAGGCTATGCTGTTCCGCGCCATTCTGAATTGCAAAATAACCCCTCGTAACGAGGAGCCTTGATGACCCAGGTGATGCGCACTCCTAAATCGTATGACATCTGCGTGATCGGCTCCGGCGCGGGCGGCGGTATGGCCGCGAAGATTCTTACGGAAGGCGGCCTCAACGTGGCCCTCTTGGAAGCAGGACCTCCGGTGAATCCCGAAAAAGATTACAAGATGTTCGTGTGGCCGTACGAGCTGCCCCATCGCGGAGTCGGCGTTGGAGGAAAGGCCGCCGACAATTTTGGCGAATTTCTTGCGCCTAATGGCGCGTGGAACATCGCGGGTGAACCGTACACCTCCGCGCCGGAAAGCAATTTCCAGTGGTTCCGCTCGCGCATTGTCGGCGGGCGAACGAATCACTGGGGGCGCATTGCGCTGCGATTTGCCCCGGTCGACTTCAAATCGAAGAGCCGCGACGGCCTCGGCGAGGATTGGCCTATCGGGTATGAGGACCTGGCGCCTTACTATGACAAGGTCGAATCGTACATCGGGGTATTTGGCACAAAAGAGAATGTACCCAGCGCGCCGGACGGAGTCTTTCTTCCCCCGCCGAAGCCGCGCTGCAGCGAATTGCTCATCAAGAAGGCTTGCGACAACCTCAACATCACTTGCATCCCGGCCCGGCTCGCCATTCTTACCAGGCCGCTCAACGGGCGCCCTGCTTGCCATTACTGCGGCCAGTGCGGGCGAGGATGCACGACCGCATCCAACTTCAGCTCCAGCCAGGTGTTGATTCCGCCCGCGCTGCTAACCGGGCGGCTCACGCTGATCACTGGCGCGATGGCGCGCCAAATTCTTGTGGGTGCGGACGGCAAGGCCACGGGCGTCTTTTACATTGATAAAGCTACACACACCGAAAAGCGTGTGGCGGCGCGCGCGGTTGTTGTGGCGGCCAGTGCATGCGAATCGGCGCGCTTGCTCCTCAATTCAAGATCGAAGGTATTTCCCGACGGACTTGCCAATTCTTCGGGGCAAGTGGGCCGCAACCTCACCGATTCCGTGGGGAGCAGCGGCTGGGGCTATGTACCGCAAATGGAAAAGATCCCGCCGCACAATCACGACGGCACCGGCGGCATGCACATGTACATCCCCTGGTGGAAATACGATCGCAAGAATGATTTTCCGCGCGGCTACCACATTGAAATTGGCGGCGGCAGGGAATTGCCCAGCGCGGGGATGTTTGACGATGTTTGCGAGGAATTCGAGGGGTACGGCGCGGAGCTGAAGCGCACCTGCCGCAAGCAGTACGGCACGAGCGTGGATTTCGCCGGCCGTGGCGAAATGCTTGCCAACCCGGATAGCTACTGCGAAATCGATCCTGAAGTTGTTGATGAGTTTGGCATTCCCGTGCTGCGCTTTCATTTCAAGCGGAGCGAGCACGAAATCCGCCAGGCCAAGGATATGCAGGAGACCTTCAAGGCCATTGTCGAGGCCATGGGCGGCGAATACAAAACCAAAACCGATCCGGGCGGCCAGTATCCCTTTGGCATCGAAGCCGGTGGAAGAATCATTCACGAAGTCGGCACGGCGCGCATGGGCGCAGATCCCAAGACTTCCGTGTTGAACAGCTATTGCCAGGCGCACGACGTCAAGAATCTGTTCATCGCCGATGGCGCGCCGCTGGTGACCAATCCGGACAAGAATCCCACGCTGACGATCATGGCGCTCTCTTGGCGCGCTTCGGAGTATCTGCTGAGCGAGGCGAAGAAGGGGAATCTCTGATAATGCGAGGAATATCGCGACGCGATGTGTTAAAGAACCTGGCTGTAGGCGCGGCGGGCGGGTCCGTGCTGCAGATGATTCCGGCGGAAGCGGCGGCGCTGGCTCACCAGATGGTGCACAAGGAGAAAGCCACGTCGGCAGGGAAGTACACGCTGAAGTATTTTTTACCGCACCAGTTCCAGACGCTGAAAACTCTGTGCGATCTCATCATACCCAAGGACGAAAAGTCCGGCGGGGCCGTGGAGGCAGGCGCACCGGAGTTCATCGATCTGCTGTGCAGCGAAAACGAGGAATTTCAGTTGCAAATCGGCGGCGGTCTCAATTGGCTGGACAATACCTGCACGGACCGCTATGGACAAACTTTTCTGGAGTCCACGCCTGCCCAGAAAAAAGAAATCCTCGATCCTATTGCTTACCGGAAGAATGCCAAGAGCGATCCTTCGCTTACCCAGGGGATCGCGTTTTTCGCGCGGCTTCGCCGGATGACCTGCGACGCTTTCTATACCAGCAAAATCGGCATCAAGGACCTTCAGTACATCGGGAACACCGCGCTCTCCGAATTTCCCGGCTGCCCTCCGATTCCTGAAAACTGAGGGGTCCTATGAGGATTTTGGGGATATAAGCCTTGAGTGCGTCCGGAGTTGGCCTGCCGAAAGATCGTCGTATTCTCGCGAAGGGTTGCAGGTCGATTCCCAGAACGCCGTTTCTGGCCAGTTTCCGAGTCCCAACCAGAAGTTGTGGGCGGCCCAATGCTCCCAAACATTGCGATTGCCTTCTCAACGAAGGACTCCACCTCAACGCTCCCTAACTGATCTCCCTCAGTT
>Ga0187873_1003683_pt1 | contig 10924 bp, 6 predicted proteins | sample June2016WEW_16_1_2_FD_133012 | JGI IMG/M metagenome (GOLD analysis project Ga0187873, IMG submission 133012) | Peatland microbial communities from SPRUCE experiment site at the Marcell Experimental Forest, Minnesota, USA - June2016WEW_16_100 | ecosystem: Environmental > Terrestrial > Soil >... | reverse complement strand
TGGTCTGGAAGGACCGGGCGACCTGTTTGAAGATGGTGGAAAAGACCCGGGCGGCAGGGATTCTTACGGGGCCTCTGGGCATCAACAATGTTCCCATGACGGATTGGGGCCTGCACATTTACTACAACAATGCGAGCTTGGTGGAGAGACGTTCCGTCAATGCCGCAGGGCGTCCGTGGACCGATCCTCTGAACGCCTTCGCTGCCAAATACGAATACCGGAAAGGGACGCTACCTGTACTGGATGATCTAATCGAGCGCACCAGCCTGCTTTCGATCCCGCCGGTGCTGAGCCCGGAGACCATCAACACCATCAGCGAAGAATTTCTGCGGGCCACCTGCGAGCGGGAAGAGGTCGAGAGTCCGGCGCCGCCGTTAGGTGCGAGAATCGTTGGGAAGTAGAAGCCGAGCCCGTGCAACGGGAAAGAAGTTGATGCCGAGCGGCTTTCGTCGAATCTACGACACCTGTCCAGACGAAAGACAGACGCTCCGGGCGGCAAGTATTAGTTCCAGCGGAGGTGATTCATGAGGGACCGGAGCAAGACAGCGGTCACGGAACAGTCGAGGAGGGAGTTTCTTCGGGCAGTCGGCACAGGGGTACCCAGCCTTACGCTGCTGGCAAGAGCGACAGGTAGCGAGTCGACAGATATACCAAAGACTGCGGATGATGCCGAGAGGAGGCAGCTAGGGGAAGGGGGCGATCCCTCATACAAACATTTGACATTGGATGAGGTCGCACGGACCGGACACGAAGTGCACTATGAGGAGATCGCGGCAGCCTATGGTGGTCCGATGTCGCGAGCGCCACTGATCAGCGAGGGGTCGCATCCAGAAATTGTGTGGGTGCGGCCGGACATGGGGATAGGGATGGTGGCTAACCCGATGGCGTTCGGGATAGGGAGTCCCCCCGGACCGATTCGGTGGCGAGCTGTGGAGCGGTCGTTGCAGAAGGGATACTTGCCGATTGTGATCAGCCAGGCGCGAGAAGGGGTGCTCAAATATGAGCAGGTGGCGTATGCCATATTGCTGGAAAGTGGGGAAGTAAAGACAGGTCATGAGAAGCAGGTAGTGATGGTGCGGATGAGTGTGATGAACACGGACCCAACAGAGACCCAGCGAGCGACTTTGTGGGCGTATGTTCCAGCGGAGGTGGCGACGACGTCGGGCAACAGCCCGTATAAGCTGTTTGGGGACTATACCTTGTTTGAGGTGGTGGGTTCGTTGCCGGCGGTGCCGGCGGAGGTAATCCCAGGCGGAGATGATGTCTTACGAGATGGCGGGGTGCTGCTGGGGGTGCATGAAGAAGGCCCCGGGGTAAAACTGACCGGGTACGAGAAGGTTCTGAAGTTTGAGATGGAGCTTCTGCCGGGACAGAAGAAGAGTGTCAACCTGAAGGTGAGTAGCAACAAGAAGGGATTTACGAGCGCTGAGATAGAGAAGCTGCGGAAGGTCGACTACTTCGCGGCGCTGGATCAGCGGGAGATGGAGCTGGAGGAGATTCTGAGACGAGGGATGAAGATCCGAGTGCCTGAGGAGGCTGTCAATAATATCTATAAGGCACAGATCTTATATAACCAGACGCAGATGGTGCAAGCGGCGGACCGGGATTATTACATGCCGGTACAAGGCTCATTTGGGGTCTGGCCGTGGGAGCAGATGAAGCAGTTGGTGGCGCTGGATGGCTGCGGACACCACGAGGATGTGAGAAAGTCATTGGGCTACTTTCTGAAGCTGCAGGGGAGGCGTCCACCCCATGCGAAGGTGAAGTCCTACGAGGGTGTCTTCCCTTCATCGTGGTCGTTTGAAGAGAGCGGGTGGGAGCAAGACAGCGAATCGACGATCTATGGGCTGATCGCCAAGGTAGCAACGTGGAAGGAGGAGGAGTTTCCGAACTGGACAAACAATACCGGAGCGATCCTCAACGCATTCGCGGAGCATTATTTCTACACGAGAGACCGAGAGTGGTTGGCGGGTGTCGCGCCGGCGCTGATTAAGGCTTGCAACTGGATCATCACAGAACGGCAACAGAGCAAGCAAAGGGATGCGCAAGGGCAGAAGGTACTTCATTACGGCCTGATGCCCCCTGGCCAGCCCTATGACACGGATACCGCGCCAGGAGGCGACTACTACCCTTGTTGCACGGACGGGTTTACATATCAGGGTTTCGCGCGCATTGCGGAGGCGCTAGCAGACATGGGGCATCCGGAGGGCCCGCGAATGCGGAAGGAAGCGGAAGGCTACCGGGAGGACATCCTGGAAGTCCTCCGCCGCACGCGGCAGACGAATCCCGAGTTGCCGCCCTATCCCGAGCGGCTTAATGGTCCCGAAGGCTGGGGCAGCTTTGTGACCGGCGCCATAGTCTTGGTGGACGCGGGGCTCATCGATCCGCGCAACCCGGCCTTTGAAAGCATCGAGAGCTACACGAAGAAGAATTTCAACCTGAATGTGCTGGGTCTCTGGGGCCGCTGCCATGCTGACGACAAGCGGCTCATGGGCAGCTACTATATGATTGCGCCGGAGGACATTTATCATTATGCGTTTGTCGTGCGTGGCGAGCGGGAAAAGGCCTTGCTCACCTTCTATTCGACTTTGGCTTTTGGAGTGGACAAAGAAACGCTCGGCGCAATTGAGCGTTTCTCGCTGTATGACCGGCGGTACGCGCCATTCTTCATTGATAGTTCCGGCGCGATGCGGATCTGCGGAATGATCCGCCGCACCCTTCTCCTTGAGAAAGAGTCGGAGCTATGGTTGCTTGCGGCGGCGCCGCGGCGCTGGCTGGATTCCGGCAAGGAGATTGTGGTTCTGGACGCACCGACCTATTTCGGCAGTCTCAACCTTCGGGTGAAGTCGCAGGTGAATCAAAGGAGCATTGTCGCGGACTTGGTACTACGTAAGGACCGGCCAGACCGGTTGCCAAAGGTTCTTCTGCGGCTGCCCCACCCCGATAAGCGGCGGATGAAGCAAGTGACAGTAAACGGCATCTCGTGGAAGGACTTCGACGCGGAGCGGGAAGCCATTGAGCTAAAGCCCTTGGAGAATCGCTATCAGATTCTGGCGAAGTATTGATCGTCCTCGCGGGCGTTGCGAAGGGAGCTCCATGACACAGCACTGGAAGGAGGAACTCATATGAACGTGTTAGCCTTTGGTGCCCACCCTGACGACGTGGATATATGTTGCGGGGGGACCTTGCTGAAATATAAAGCTCAAGGGGACAAGGTATTTATTGCCCTCACCACCAGCGGGAATATCGGTTCAAATCTGCATGAGAGCAGAGAGGAGATCGCCGCTATTCGCGAACAGGAGCAACTTGAGGCCGCGAAGAGGTACAACGCGCAGGTTCGATTCCTGCGCCATGACGACGAGGGATTGCAAGATACGCCAGAAACGAGACGGGCCGTGCTAAACGCTATGCGCTGGGCCGATCCCGAGGTAATCCTCACCCATTTCCCTGGTGATCCGAGCACCGACCACGCCATGACGGGAAAGCTTGTCAGTGAGGTTCTGCTTTCCCTCCCGGGGAAACTCGTGCCGGCGGACGAACCTCCCATTGACAAGAAGCCGTCCGTGTTCTATTGGGACACGGGGGCAGGAATCAACTTCCTCCCCGAAGTCTATGTGGATATCTCCGGCGTGATGGAACTGAAGGTTGAAGCGCTTGCGCAACATAAGAGCCAGTACGCATGGATGGGCGTTTTCGAGCCCGATAGCCTCTCCGAATTCTGCCGGACGATCTCCAGGTTCCGGGGTGCGCAGGCTGGCTACAAATATGCCGAGGGGTTTCGAGCCTTCCGAATTCACGCCTACATGCCGAACTTTAAATTGTTACCGTAGTTCATCTTTGAGGGTTGGGCGTGAACTTTGCCGCAGTTAAGTAGGGGCCATGAATGTTTTGAAGAGCCGGCGAAACATTTTGGGTGGTGGCGTCAGATATGAAATCCCGCGAGCGCGTTCAAAGAGCCATAAACTTCCGGGAAGCCGATCGGGTCCCCATAGACTTGGGAGGGATGAAGGCGACCATCCGCAGCGCAGGCTCTCTTGTCTGGGATCGGAAGGCAGCACATGTCGCACCAAATGACAGACCGCCGGCGTATCCTTGCTGCAATTCGCGGCGAGGAACCCGATCGCATCCCGTTTCAGCCGCGCCTGGAATTCTGGTACCGCGCAAGGCGTCACAGCGGCACTCTTCCTCCTGAATTGCACGGCTTGAGCCTCCAAGAGATTGTCGACCAGCTCGGGGTTGGCTTCTATTTCAACCAGCCCGATTTCACCGAGTACCCGGGTGAGGACATGGCAGACCGGCCACTGGGAATCTGGCGTCTGCCCGTGCTCCCTTACAAGGTAACGCTGGAGGACGTGGATCGGCGCGTCACTCACCGCAGTGGGGAAACAGTGGTTGAATACCACACCCCCCTTGGCACCGTTCGCACCCGCACCACCTTCACGGAGGAGATGCTGCAAGCTGGGGTTTCTGACCCTTGGATCAGCGAGCGCGCGATCCGCGATCCGCATGATTTCGCCCCCATTGGCCATATCTTCACGCACCTAAAAATCGAGCCACAGTCAGCCGGTTACGAGGCCGCCCGCGCACGGATCGGCCAGCGGGGGATCGTCACCGGTTGGGTGAGCGCCCGGGCTTGCCCCATACATCACATCATGGTCGAACTCATGTCGCCCGAACAGTTCTTTTATGCATTGCAGGACTGCCCGGCGGAAATCGAGTGGCTGGCGGAACAAATGGAGCCGTTCTATCAAAAAATAAGATCAATTGGTGCCGACTCTCCAGCGGAGGTGATCTTTCTGGGAGGCAATTATGATGACTCGATCACCTATCCAGCCTTTTTTAGGAAGTACCTCCTGCCTGCTTTACGCGATTATGCTGAGGTTTTGCATCGCAAGGGTAAGTACTTGATGACCCACACGGACGGAGAGAATCGCCTGCTGTTGCCCTTATACTTGGAGGCCAATTTCGACATTGCTGACTCGGTCTGTCCCTTCCCTATGACACGCTGCCGGCTGGAAGAAATCCGCGCAGTGTTCGCCGACCGGATCACGATCTGGGGTGGCATTCCCTCGGTTCTCCTCTGTCCGGGCAGCGCCAGCTTTGAAGAGTTTCGACAGTTCGTCGATACGCTGCTTGATCGTTACGGCCATCAGAGCCGTTTTGTACTGGGGGTCAGTGATATGATCACGGCAGATGCCGATTGGGGGCGCGTTCAGTACATCGCAGATAGCGTAGCAGCTCTCAGTTAGGCCCGTCGGCAGCAGGCTGAGAATGATCGCGGCGCTGCCGCTGCCCAACGGATAGCGAACCAGGAGAGACAGCGAATCGAGCGCTCAGAAGCCATCCAGTGAGGAGAAGCGCTAGCGGGGAGGCTGGTTGGAGGCGAGAACCAGACGAAGCCACTCAGCAGAACGGCTAAACGAGGCGCGATTGCCACCCAACCGTGGCCAGGGCGATCTGAGCCTGACACGAGAGGGCGGCTGGCCTATTGTTTTGCGGAAAGATCAAGTTGAAATCGGAAATTCCGGTTAATTCCTGACCGGAGGGGTATGTCATGAAACGACGAGAGTTCCTGAAAAAGGGGACGGCGGCTGTAATGCTGGCGCACCCCAATGAAACATTCGCGCTCAACTCGGCTGGCCGTGAAAACGGCGAGGCAGATAAGCCCGAAACACCTGTTGGAGTTCTACCTACTTATGAATCTGAGAGCAGCCTAGTGACCCAAGCGGAATTGCATCTCGCGACGCAGTGGTTTGGGGCGATCAACCCATTTAGTGCGGACAAATCACAAAGTGGGGCGTGGTTGAGCGAATGGCTGAGCACTCCCCTCCCCTTCAGCTTTCGCTTTGATGGCCAGGAGTCCAGCTCACTTCTAGCCAGGCGGCAGCTTCAAATGGGAAAAAGTAGTGACGATTCCTATAGCGAACAACGGGAGTTTGTTTGGACGGATGCTGCCACCGGCTTGCGAGTCCGGTGGCGAGTGAAGCGCTTTACAGACTTTCCAGCGCTCCACTGGACGCTTTGGTTCGAGAACGTGGGAAAGACGGACACGCCTGTCCTTGAAGAAATCCATGACCTTGACTTACGTCTGAGCCATTCAAAGAAGGGCCAACCGTATATCGTTCACGGAGCCCACGGGGGACGTTACAAACGCGACGATTGGTGGCCCTTTTCGCGGTACTTGCCCTCCACAATTATTGAAGGAGATTGGGTTCCCGGGTACGAGGACGGGCGCGTGATAGACCTCGGCGGCGCTTACCCTTCTAGTAGGCACGACTTGCCCTTCGTTAACATCGAAACGCCCGATGGCCGAGGCGTGATCGTGGGCATAGGTTGGACGGGGAATTGGGTCGGACTCTTAAGGGTTACGGGCAACGAGTTGACCGCCCGTGTCGGACTAAAGGGAACGCATTTCGTATTGCATCCTGGCGAGCAAGTTCGCACGGCTAGAATCCTGCTCTTGTTCTGGCAAGGCAAGAGGCTTCACGGCCAAAATATGCTGCGCCAGCTTCTCCACAAGCACTATATTCCGTCTCTTAAAGGCAAGCCGCAACAGCCGCTGGTATCCGTGAATACGTGCTTTACGTACAAAGGCGCAGGAGAGTTTCTCACGGAGGCGAACGAGAAAAACCTCTTGCCTCTGGTTAGTCCATTTGATCGTCTTGGCGCAGAGGTGTTCATTGTTGACGCAGGATGGTACCCAGGGTCGCCGTGGGACCAGTGGATGGGGAATTGGACGTGTTCCACGGACAGGTACCCGAGTGGTTTCCTTCCCCTTTCCAAGTCTGTTGCAGCGGCTGGTATGGACTTTGGAGTCTGGTTCGCGCCTGAAGTGGTTTGCAAAGGAGTACCGTTGTTTCGCGAGCATCCCGAGTGGCTCACCAAGAACCCGAGTGCATATGGCGGTGTTAACCTAAGATTGGACCTGCCAGAAGCGCGGCAGTGGTTTCTGAAGCAGGTCGACTATTTGATTGAGCAACAAGGGATGACTTGCTATAGGCAGGACGGTTATAACTCTGACGAAAATCTACATGAGGGCGAAGTCGCTGACAGGAAAGGCATAGGGGAAATAAAGTACATCATGGGCCTTTACGCAATGCTCGACGCGATGAGGGAGAAACATCCGGGTTTAATTATGGAAGCCGCCGCTGGGGCGGCACGAATCGACCTAGAAACGTTGTCCCGCTTTCATTGGCACCAGCCTTGTGAGACTTGGCTTCATCCCGACTGGGACGACTGCACGGTTTACGGCACTTCCCTCTGGCTGCCCGGCGGTATGATTGTCTTCTACAACCAGTCCACAGATGATTACGGTGCGTGGTCAGGGTTTGGAGGACAGCTATCTCTGGCCTGGGACCCGCTCGATTCCAGTTTTCCGATGGAGTTGGCACGCCGCCAAGTGAATCTGTACAAGCGTGTGCGTAAGTTCCTCAGTGGTGATTTTTATCCGCTCACTCCTGTTTCACTCGAAGAAACGTGGATGGGCTTTCAGTTTCACCGAAGAGACTTAGATAGCGGTCTTGCGCTAGTATTCAAGCGTTTCGATTCTCCACGGGTTCTTCATTCAGTTAGGGATGCTTTTAGCCTGGAGCTGCGCGGACTTCCGCCGCAATCTCAATACCAAGTGCACTTTCTTTCAAGCAATGATGTTAGGATAGTGACTGGCCAAGAACTCGCAAAAGGGCTCGACCTCACTCTAGGGAAGGCTCCGAGTGCCGAGATGATCATTTACCAACCGAGGAGCTAGCGCAAAGCAAAGGGTCCGAGAGCGAATTCACACCCTGATGGTAGGGAGATTTAGCAACGCTTGACTGGACCATTTGGATATCACGCCTGCCGCGAGGAAAGCCGCAATGCTGGAAGACACTTACGGCTACACGCCGGTAAAGAAGGCTTTCGAATTAATGGACGTCTACGGTGTCGGCTTCGACGAAGAACGGGCCGCGCGAAGCAAGGTGCGCCTTCTGATCATTGGCATGGGGGGCGTGGCCCAATCGAAATACTTACCAGCCATCAGTCGTCTACAGGTCATCTGGGAGCCCGTCGAAATAGTAGCATTTGCCGAGCCGCGGGAAGACCAAGGGAAAAAGATTCAGCAGATTTCAGGTGCTCGGTGGTATCGCGACTATCGCAAGATGCTGGCGGAGGAGGATGCGCACGGAGTGCTGGTGCTGAGTCCCGATGAGTGGCATCCGGAGCACACCATCGCCAGCCTCGAAGCCGGCCGTCACGTGGTGGTCGAAAAGCCGATTTGCCGGTCGCTCGCCGAGACTGAGAAGATGTGCCGCCTCGCGGACGAGAAGGCTTTAACGCTCATGACAGTGGCGACCATGCGCTACTCTGCTCCGTACCGGAGGGCGAAGAGCCTGATCGCCAATGGACCTGTTTCAAACCCCGCTCTTTATGTCGGCAAGTTCAACCTTGGCTACGACTATGTTGATTTGCTCGAGTCTGGCACGATTCACCTATTTGACTTGACCCGCTACTTCATGGGCGACTTGTCAACCGTGAAGGCGATCGGTATCAACAAATATCAGAGAAATCGGCGCAAGTACCCCTTTGACAACCTGGTTGCAAGCTTCGAATTTGAATCCGGCGCCGTGGGAGCCCTTTACTCCAGCTCTTCTGCTCTGAGTTTCAAACCCTGGGTTCGCGTTGAGGTTTACGGCGATCGCGCCTGGTTTTCCGTGGAAGATCAGTACGAATTAGTTCTGCACGACAGCGAAGAAGGCCCCACAAAGTTATGGAGACCAGTCATCCCGAACACCCTTCTGTTTGACGAGGAATTCGGTGGATTCATGGGACTGCTGGAAAACTTCCTGCAGGCTATTCGTGGTATTGAGAAGCCGCTAGTAACGGGATGGGATGGGTATCGGGCCTTGGAGCTCAGTGTGGCATGCCACCTCTCGCTGTCACGGCGCGATGCGGTTCACCTCCCCCTGGACCCCCTGTCGGCCGACAAGGAACTCCTTTCGTGGCTGCACGGGGCCGAAGGATAGCGCCGGCCATGAATGAAACTATGTCTGGGTATTGACATCTGGTCCCTTCTGCATTTCGAACTGAACTTTTCAAAAGCGTAAGAGGTAACCTAGGATGCCTTATCTATTTGGACGGAATTTTCCCAGAGCTGAACTGCTTCGGCGTGTCGGGCACATTTACCAACTTGGAGGAGTTCAACTCTTTTCATCAGAGGATGGCCCCTCACGCGGGGTCCGATTCCTGGAATTTCGGACAGGAACGGGATTCATCTTCAAGGTAGCGGTCGAACGTGGTATGGACGTTTCCTATTGTGAGTACCGAGGAGCCTCACTTGCCTGGATCCCCCCCACGAAGCTACCGGGACCCTGGTATTTTGAGCAACAGACTGAATTCGGGTGGTTGCGGACGGCGCTTGGCGGTTTCTGTAACTCCTGCGGCATGGTGCACATCGGAAACCCGGAGACCGATTCGGTCGGGCACTATAACTTCCCAGCTCGCCTGACTGAACGCTACGGAGTTCACGATCGCATGGCGTTAATCCCTGGCCAGTTGAGAAGCTATGGTGAACGCTGGGAGGATGACCAGTGTGTGCTCGAAGCAGAAGGACAAGTGGTACAAGCCCAGGCATACGGCGAGAACTTGGTTCTGACGCGCCGCTTTACTGCTCGTCTCGGTGAGTCGAGGTTCTTCCTGCATGATGAGATCACAAACGCGGGCTATCTGCCGGCCGTCCACATGTTGCTCTATCATATCAACGTTGGCTTCCCGTTCGTCAGCGAGAATTCGCAGATGGTTGCGCCGTTTGTTAATCCCGCACGACTTCTGTTTGGCAAGATTGATCCAAACCGTCCTGAGGAATACGCGCGGTTCCTTCCACCTCAGAAGGACTGCCTCTTTGAAGGTCTCGAACTCGCAATGTTGAGTGAGGCCGCTGGTCACGTTCCTGTTGCAATTCTCAATCCCCGGCTGGGTGCAGCAGGATGTGCTGTCTACGTGATTTACAATCAGAGGCAGATGCCCAAGTATCTCGAATGGCGCATGATGGGTGAAGGACAGTACGCGGTCGGCATCGAACCCTCAACGAACAGTTTTGGGCGGGAGCAAGCGCGGTCCTCCGGTCAGATGATTGTCTTGGAACCAGGGGCGAAGCGCTTCTATGACTTGGAAGTGGGCGTGCTGGATACCGCCGAACAAATACAGGCATTCCAGGACCGAGTGGAGAAATTGAAAAGGAGCCTACCGAAACCACCGATACGGCCCCAGAGCTAAGCAGCGAAGCGTGCCGAGAGCCGCTGATTGGACTGGCGCGCCCGTGCCTACCGAGAATCCCGTTCGAGCGATCCTGGAAAGACATCCTGGAAACTGCGATTCAGACAGCAGAAAGCCCCGGCGACCGGCCCGACCGACCTCAGTGGGCCGGAGGCCAGCGTAGGCAGCCCTGAGAAGCCAGCGGCGGTATCGGGACCGCCCCTCTCCGAACGGGTTGCTGAAAAATGAGGGAGAGCCTACCTTCTGCTAAGGCTCTTTGGCCTTCTCTTCGAAGAGCAATAGTTCAGAGTGCAGTGGCTGCGCAATATCAATCATGATACCAGCTTTACTTAGATCATACCCGCTTACATAAACAACTTCCTGGGTGTTGTCGAAGGTTACTTTATAGGTCTTGGAAGCATCCAGGCCACGCGGTCGGAAGAGGAAGTGATCCTCAGTTGCGCCGGCGAGGTGGAAGATTCCTGCGTAACCACGAGTGCGATCCGGTTTGACATGCTCTAGAACAACCCAATCGCCCGGCTCCGTGTTGGGAAGAATGGGCGTGTGGTGGTAAGTGAGCTTTCGGTAGGGCTGCGTAGATTGGGGGCGGGCTGGGCAGTGGCTCAGAAGCAGTAGCCTTGGGCCACCCAGTAGTGCCAGTCGCCAATGGCCTCGGCGGTTGATTCGTCCACGTCTA
>Ga0187873_1003673_pt1 | contig 10950 bp, 21 predicted proteins | sample June2016WEW_16_1_2_FD_133012 | JGI IMG/M metagenome (GOLD analysis project Ga0187873, IMG submission 133012) | Peatland microbial communities from SPRUCE experiment site at the Marcell Experimental Forest, Minnesota, USA - June2016WEW_16_100 | ecosystem: Environmental > Terrestrial > Soil >... | reverse complement strand
GTCCTGGCAAAGATAAAGGACTATGTCCACAACCACAGGTACCAGTGGAACCTGGAGCTGTTCAACGGCGTGGCCCGTGCCGTGGGCCTGACGCCGTGCGACCTGGTCATAAAGCGGGACCCCTGCGGCGGGAACCTCAAGAGCGGGCGGTGGGCCAGGAGCCACCATGCCAGGAACACGCACTGCTACTGGGTAGTGGTGCGCAAGGGGAAGTGCGAGCCATCCCACCTCAAAGCAGCCTAGCCTGATAGTTACCCCAAAAAAGCAACTGCCTGAACCCTAGATGAGGGGCCTAGGTATGTCCACAAAAGTCTGCGTCTTCAACCCTGTCTCGATGCTCATCGACGTCGTGGACGGGACGGTCTTCACATGGTCGGGGGTGTACGACCCGATCTTCCCCTACATCGCAGGCAACGGCGTCTCCTACGCCGGGTCGATGTGGGTCTCCCTCCAGGACGGCAACCAGGGAAACCAGCCCGACATGTCCCCCCTGTGGTGGGCGCAGGCCACGGCAGGGGGGGGCACGGGCAGCACGGGGCCGACGGGGCCGGGCAACTTCACGGGCTATACCGGGTACACTGGGCATACGGGGCTGGGGAACTTTACGGGCTACACCGGATACTCCGGCTACACAGGCTACACCGGCTATTCAGGCTACACGGGAAGGACGGGCTATACCGGTTATTCAGGCTACACGGGCTATTCCGGGTATACTGGGGGTACTGGATATACCGGCTACACCGGGTACACAGGCCCCGGCAGCTTCACAGGCTACAGCGGGTATACCGGGTATACCGGCCCTGACGGGACTGCTGCCAGTACGGGGGCGACCGGCTACAGCGGCTACACGGGCGATACCGGCTATACCGGGTACACTGGCTATACCGGGCCAGGGAACTTCACAGGCTACACCGGCTACACAGGAGATGTCGGGTCTACCGGGTATACAGGCTACACGGGCTATACCGGACCGGGAGACTTCACGGGCTATACCGGGTACTCAGGCTACACGGGAGATACCGGCTACTCCGGCTACATAGGCTATTCTGGATATACCGGCTACACGGGCTACACCGGCCATGCCGGTTCTGCTACCTCCACCGGTGCCACTGGCTATACCGGCTATACAGGCTACACGGGCTACAGCGGGTACACAGGAAGGACAGGCTACACGGGGTACACGGGGTACACCGGGCCTGGAGCGTTCACGGGGTACACGGGCCAGACTGGCTACACCGGCCCTATAAGCGGCACCCCCATAACCGCCGTGCCCTTCGCCTCCCTCCCCTCCCCGGCCACGCACAGGGGGCAGATTGCCGTCGTCAGCAACAGCTACCAGACCGCCTGGGGGAACAACGCTGACGGCTCCGGCACGCATGCCGTCCTGGTGTGGAGCAACGGCTCCTACTGGACCATCATCGGCAGGTAGGGGGCGGTATTATCCCTTATGGACGCCCCCCTCAAGGTCGAGATGGAGGTCATCTCCCCCTCCGTCAGCTTCCAGGACTCCCTCAGGGCTCTCCTGTCCGAGGGCAGGAGGTTCGGCAGGGAGTCCCTCCGCCAGGTGCCCTACCTCCAGCTATCCCTGTGCTGCACGGGGGCGGCCGGCTCCGCCGCCTGCCCCCCCCGCCTGGTCAGGCTGGAGAAGGAGCGCAGGCTGGGGAGGTTCGTGTCCCTCGCCCCGGAGGACCTCTCACGCTCGGAGAGGTGGCTGAAGGCGGAGGGGATGTACGGGGACGTCGTGGCGGAGATATCCTCCCGCTCCTCCCCGGACTGGGAGCGCCTCAGGCCCCGCCAGCGGGCCGTCGCCAAGCTCCTGTGCCTCTACAACCACCTCGACGACCCCGAGGAGCGCATCCTGGAGGCGGTGGAGTACATCCAGCAGGCGTCCGGCGACGGCGTGTCCCCCATGCTCTGCTCCGGCATGTGCTCCAGGCTGGTGGACATAGGCCGCAGGCTGCTGGGGGCAGCCGAGGACGGGAGGCCGAGGATAGGCCCGAACGAGTTCCGGGAGGGGGCGTGGCAGTGCATGGAGAGCCTCCTCGACGCCCTGCCGCAGGAGGAGCAGGAGCTTCTCCTGCGGGAGCGCATCCGGGGCTATTCATGCACTAGCGATTGTTTCAGAAGTATATAAATCCCTCCTTTGCTCCATACATCCGGCGTATTATACCTATGGAGGACGATGCACACCATGGGAGACGCCCCCGCCATAGCAGCCGCAGACGGCCAGGAGTTCAACGACAACTACTCCGCCAGCATCCGTGACCACTTCCCCTTCCCCTCGGTCCGTGTCCCGCAGGAGCTTGCGCTCCAGAAGGTGGAGGAGGCGGTCCGTGAGGGCAAGAAGTACATCGTGCTGGAGATTCCCACGGGCGGCGGGAAGAGCGGCATAGCCATAGCCGCAGGCTCGTGGGCCAAGACCATGCCCAGGGGAGGCGGGTACGAGCCCGGGGCCTACATCGCCACCCCGCAGAAGTCCCTCCAGGAGCAGTACATGCGTGAGTTCGCCAGCCGGGGGCTGGTGCTGCTCAAGGGAATGTCCAACTACCTGTGCGACTACTGGTACGAGCCCGACGAGGGCGGCGGCCAGATGAACTGCGAGGACGCAGCGTTCTGCTTCCCCGAGGAGCATAAGGAGCGCTGCACGGGCTACAAGCTCGCCAAGGGGGTGTTCTGCAACACCCCCATAGGCACCACCAACTTCTCCTACTACCTCGCCGAGACGAACCACGCCGGGCAGCTCCCGGACCGCACCATGCTCGTCCTGGACGAGGCGCATGGCACGGAGGAGCACATCCTTTCCCTGGCCAACATCGAGCTTACCAAGTGGCGCTGCGAGGAGGTGGGGATTGACTTCTACAGCGTCCCCTACATCACCCCCAACGCCGCAGGGGCGGCACAGGCCCTCGACTGGCTCAACACGGTGTTCCGCCCCAAGGCGGTGACCGCCATCAACGACCTCAACCTGGAGGCGGAGTCCCTCCGGGACAGCGACCGCAGGCAGGCGCTAAAGATCGTCAAGAAGGCCAAGGGGCTGGAGAGGTTCGTGCAGTCCCTCGACATGTTCCTCAGGGCGGAGGACCGCAAGGACTGGATGGTATGGTCGGAGTCCGAGGCCACCCGCTGCCCCCGCTGCCGCAGCAAGGTGCGGCCGGGCAGCGACAAGTGCTGGCGTCGGGACTGCAAGGCGGACATACCGCAGCTCCCGGCAAAGATGATTATCAAGCCCCTCACGGCGACCCTGTTCGCCGACAGGATGCTGTTCAGCAAGGCGGAGAAGGTCATAATGATGTCCGCTACCATCCTGGACTTCTCCACCTTCCTGCGCAACCTGGGGATAGACAGGAAGGACGCAGTGTGCCTCGCCCTGCCCAGCAGCTTCCCCGTCCAGAACCGCCGCATCCTCTACCGCCCGGTCGCCAACATGAGCGCCAGGACCATCGACCAGTCGCTCCCGCTGGTGTGCGCCGAGGTAGAGCGCCTCATGCGCAAGCACAGGGACGAGAAGGGGATAATCCATACCCACACCTACAAGATTACACGCCATGTCGTGGAGTACCTGCGCAGCCGGGGGATGGGCGACCGCATCCTCACCCACGAGGAGGGCGTGCCGGGCGACCGTGAGCGCACCGTCCAGAGGCACATCGAGTCGAGGGGGCCCACGGTCATCATCAGCCCGAGCATGACCGAGGGCCTGGACCTCAAGGACGACCTGAGTCGCTTCAGCATCGTGATGAAGGTCCCCTACCCCTTCCTCTCCAACTACGTCAAGGCGAGGATGGACAGGGACCCTGAGTGGTACGCCTGGAGGACCGCCCTGGCGCTCCAGCAGGCCACCGGGCGCAGCAACCGCACGGAGGAGGACTGGGCCACCCACTACATCCTGGACGCCGGGTTCGGGGACTTCATCCGCCGCAGCGGGCACATATTCAGCCCGTGGTGGTCGGAGTCGGTGTTCTTCCCAGGGAGCTACGAGGTGGACTGGTAATGTCTACTATCTTTATCAGGACCAGGGACGGCAGGCTTGAGGCCCAGGTAGGGCGTCTCCCGTGGTCCCGGCACTGGACGGTGACCGTATACAGGTTTATACACGGCGGGCGGATGAAGAGGCAGGTCTTCGAGAGGAGACGGATTGGGAGCCGGAGGCAGGCCCTCTCGTGTGCCCGCTACCAGTTGAGGAGGCTCAGGTTAGCATGAGGGGCTACATACGAACTTACCTTGCCGGCCGGCTTGCAGCGCAGGTAATCCTCAACAGGCAGCCAGGGTTCTACATGTGCCTGCTTCCTACGATGGATGTCGCAGTCCAAAACACATGGGCAAACGTGGCAGTCGAGCTAGGCTGGCTGTTCGGTTCCGTGACCCTCGGCTTCATGTCGAAGAAGTGGGTTGAAGCAGAGCTGGGCCGCCGCCAGGAGATGGCAGAGCGGGCAGGGAAGCTGGGCCTGACGCTCGAACAGTTCAGGCTGCGTAGGTATGCAGACTAACCTCTGCGGGTGAAGGAGGAGCTATGGACAGGAGCAGGCTGCCCAAGTGGGCACGGCAGGAGATGGAGGGGCTGGAGAGGGACAGGGACTCCTGGAAGGAGAAGGCCCTTGCCGCCGCAGGGAAGGGGGGCCTCACGGACACCGCCCTCCGCTTCCGGCCGGGGCCGGACCGGGGGCTGCCCATCGGCAGCACCATCGTGTTCAAGGCCATCACCGGGGAGATAGAGGCAAGGATGAAGGACGGCAGGCTGGACGTCCGTACCCTCAGCGGCACCATGGCCGTGGAGCCGCATACCAGCAACGTCGTCTATATCTCCGCCCGTCCCCCCTACGAGGGATAGATGAACATCAGAAGGGCCAGGCCGGGGGATGCCCCCGCCATATCCAGGCTGGTAGGGAGCAACAGCGAGGTGCTGCTGCCCAGGCCCCTCCCTGCCCTCTACAGGGACTTCCGGGAGTTCTATGTCGCCGAGGAGGGAGGGGGGGTCGTCGGGTGCGGTGCGCTCAGGGTCTATGGCCAGGAGCTTGCCGAGCTGCGCTCCCTGGCGGTTGACGGGGGGCACCGTGGGAGGAGCATAGGCACGCTGCTGGTCGCAATGCTGGTAGGAGAGGCGGAGGGCCTGGGCATGAGGGAGGTGTTCGCCCTCACCACCATACCGGGGTTCTTCACGGGCATAGGGTTCACAGAGGTGCCCCTGGACCGCTTCCCGCACAAGGTGTTCCAGGACTGCACGAGGTGCCCGAAGCGCACGAGGTGCGACGAGAAGGCAGTCAGCCTACAGCTAGGGGGGATGCCCTGCCGGCCGTCCAGCACCGACAGGCAGAGGCTCAGGAACAGGCTGGAGGACATCCGCCGCCTTGTGGACGCAGACCTGGAGTGCGGCTCCGAGCCGGGCCGGTGCGAGTTCCCGGATAGCTGCACGAAGCACAGCCTGCTCGGGATAGTCGAGGATACCGTCAGTAGGTTCTGCGGGGGCACCGTATGCGCAAGCTGACAATCGACGGCAGGGAGTGGCTGGTGAAGGTGGGGAGGAGCTTCCTGGTGGCCAGGACGGGCCATGGCGGCATCAGGCTCAACATTCCCCTGGACAAGGTGACCGGCTATACGTGGAGCGTAATCGAGGAGGAGCAGGACGACCATAGATTCGAGGTCACCCCCTCCATGATGGCGGAGGCCATCCGCAAGGCGGCCGAGAGGTACAAGGCGGTGCTGTGATGGGGGTCTACGGCGACTATTCCCCTACGGACTACGAGTGGATGACCTGGAGAACCTCTATGGCATAACCTCGGTCGCCCCCGGCCAGGATGATGAGGAAGATGGCACGATGACCAAGCCCACAACCCTGTACTGCGTAGAGCAGCCCTTGCACGGCGGCAGGGGGACGTGGTATGCCCACTTCTACCCGCATCCGGGGCTTACCGCATCCTGCGTGGGCAAGGAGGCCAGGGTCCTTGAGGCGGTGGTCAGCGAGGGGGAGGAGCAGGAGGGATGCTACTGGGCATGGTGGGACAGCCACGGCCAGCGGTTCATGTTCGTGTACCCCCGCAGGTTCCTGGTGGAGATGTGCTTTCCCTATGGTCCTAGAGTTGAGGAACAGAAGGACAGGGGCAGGCTGCTGCCGGTTGACGTACGGATTGTGGGGGAGGCAGGGGAGGAACTATGAAGACGATCAGGCTCGCCAGGACGATACGCAGGCAGCTACCGAGCGGGCTGCTGGTGTGGGTAGGCCCGGAGGGAATCCAGGTACGCCAGAAGAGGAGCATCGTGCTCTACTCCCTCTCCTGGAAGGAGGTATGGGAGCGGGCGCAGTTCCTTGGGGTGACCGACAAGATGCCGATGGGGGGCTTTCATCCGTCCTCCCTTGCCGAGCAGGTAGAAATGTTCTGCCCTCCTATCCCAGCAGCGGAACTCGATGCCTTCCTGGGAAAGCTCAAGAAGGTAAAGGATGGACCACCATGAGGACATTCCGCCTGCACCGTAGCAAGGACATGAGCGGGGTGAGCGGCACCGGCTATGTCGCCGAGGGGGTGGAGTTCTCGGACGGGCTGGCCGTGCTGCGCTGGACAAGCAAGACCCCGACGACAGAGATACACCCTGACATCGGCACCCTGCTGCTCCTGCACGGGCACTACGGCAGCACAAGGGTGGAGTGGACGGAGGGGCATGAGGGAACGGACAGCAAGCCCCTGCCCCTGGGCACGCATGACGCCGTGCCGTACGGGGCAATCTAATGCGCAGGTCGAGGCCCAGGTACCCCAGGCCCCAGGACATCGCCCCCGTCAGGGCCGCCCTGTGCCACATACCCGTGGACTCCCCCCTCCGTGAGGGGTGGAGGGAGTCCGCCAAGCTGGCCCCCAACTGGCGCTTCCTGGGCACCACGGGGGGGACGGAGTGGGTGGTGGACGTGTACTGCGGGGACTTCTGCTACGTGTGCGTGGGGAGCGCCTCGGAGAGGACCAGGTCCCTGCCCGCCACGGTGAGGTTCCTGCTCACCCACCTGGCGGCGAGGGGGGCCTTGTAGCCATCGGGGCACTGCCTAAGAGGTGTATATGAGAAAAGCTATGCTTATGTGCTGCCTACTGTTTATGTTGTCCACTTTTGGAGGCGGCACAGAAACCCAGGTTTATGTGGATGAGTTTGACGGGACAATGTGGGTGAGTATGCCAGAGGAGGTAAGGACGGCATACGTAATGGGTTTCATGGCCTCCACCGCTTGGTCCAACCGGATTATGCTGAACCATCTCTGCGAGAAGGCCATGACCGAGCGTGACAAAAGCTTCTGCCATGACCTATGGCAGAAGTCCACCCCGGCCCAGGCAATGAACTTTTCAACGGTCACGGTGAGGCAGCTCAAGGAGGGCTTGACATCCGTGTACAGTGACCCCGATAACCTTGGCATCCTGCTCGGGGATACCATGTACCTGGTAAAGGCTAGGATAGAGGGCGTATACCCGACTGCAAAGGAGTTCGAGGATGCCCTCAAGGACTTTCGCCTTTAAACAGATGTCCCCTATTTGAGAAAAGGAGAAACCATGCCAAAGCCAGTATACCGTTATGTATGTCCGTGCGGGTTCAGAACTCAAAGGCCCTGGAGGTGGAAGTCGCACCTCGGCAGGAAGGAAAGGGACAGGTGCATCGCACTGCTCCTGGAGAGGGGGCTGTTTATGACGCTCGCAGCGCACAGGAAGAGGGAGAAGGATGCACCCGCTGGTAGTCCACGTCCGTGACATGGGCGGGGCGGAGGCGCTGTATATAGGGCGCTGGCACCGCTCCCCCAGGTACGGCACCCTCCCCGAGTCCCCGTACCACAACCCGTTCTACCTGGTGTCGGAGGCGGACAGGTGGACGGTCCTCGTCGAGTTCACCGGCCACCTCTTCGATGACCCGGAGCTGGTGGAGCAGGCGAAGAGGGAGCTGAAAGGCAGGACCCTGGCGTGCTGGTGCGCCCCGAGGCCCTGCCACGGGGACGTCCTGGCGTGGGTGGCCAACGAGGGGCTGGGAAGACAGCAATGCCTGGACCGCATCGAGCAGCTATGGGAAGAGGATGCCAAGCGGGGCGGCGTACCTGACCGCAACGGTAGGTGGCTAAGTCAGGGCTAAGGAGGAGGAAGGATGCCAAACCGGGCCGGAGAATGGAAGATGTTTCCAGGGGGGGCAGTGCTGGAACAGCCGGAGCATAAGGCTAGGTCCGGGGACAGGGACTCGGAGCTGTGCCAGAAGCTCAGGGCGGCCACGGACGACCACAGGGTCCTGTGGAAGCCCGTGGTCGGGAGCGCCTACCTGCTCTACTCCCCGGAGAGGCTCTCGGGGCAGATTAAGCTGGCCTTCCAGCGCAGCGGCACTATCGCCGACGGCCCCGTCGCCCTCTACTACATGGCGGACGGGGACAAGGAGGTCATGCTCTCGCCGGACTACCCCGACCTCTGCGGGCTTCTGGCCTCCGTCCACAGGCAGGTCGGCAGGGCGGAGCAGGCCATCGCCGAGGTCATAGAGTACCTGGACAAGCTATGATGGGGTGTAGCTAAGGGGGAAGGGATATATGGGTGAAGCTAGATACTACATCCAAGATACCCGCTCGGTAGTCGGGAACTGTATGCTGCTCTGGAACCCATGCCGTGGCGGATACACATGCGACCTGCGGCAGGCCGGGAAGTATACAAGGGAGGAGGCCGAGCAGATTGTCAGGTCACGAGGCACTGATGTTGCCTGGCCGGTAGACTACCTTGACTCGATTGCTGTTAGCCATGTGCGGGCGGATGCTGGCCTTGACCCCAGGATGAAGGTGCCCTTATGATGGACAACGACAGTCCGCACAGGCTGGTGCCCCTGGACACCCTGGAGGACCTCAAGCGGGTGCTCTTCGTGCAGAAGACCATCGCCCAGGAGGTCCGCAGGGAGATGATGGCCACCGCCACGACCGAGGAGCTTGCCAAGGGCAAGCTGTCGGGGCCGGAGGAGGTCAAGCGCATCGTCCTTGCCCACGGCAGGCTGCTGGAGAAGTATGCCAAGTACCCTACCCTGTCGGAGTTCTCCTTCCACCCCTCGCTGGTGGGGGCTACCAAGTGGGGGGCCACCTTCGGGGTGGCCATCATGGTCAGGGCGCTGGTCATCGACCAGGTCAGGATATCCCTGCTCAAGAACATCCCCTTCCGCCCCTTCCTCCCCTACATCAGGTCCATACACCTCCTTGTCCTCAAGGAGCTTGACAATCCCACCCACGAGTACCTCATCGAGCCTCTGGAGGAGGCCCTCAAGGTCAGCGTGACCGTAGAGGGGGCAGGGACCAAGGTGGAGGCCACGGACGAGCAGGGAAGGCAGTTCACCCGCAGGCTCCTCTACCAGCTAGCCGAGAGGCTCCTCCTGTCCAGCGCCCAGTACAGCATCGTGATGCAGGTGCCCATGGGGTTCGCCATAACCGACACGGGGCGGAGGGTGCTGCTGCACCTCACCGACGCCGACATCTTCCTGAAGGAGCTGGTCGAGGCCCACAGGAGGTTCCAAGGGGAGAGGCCAAAGCTCAGCCTTCTCTGAAGAATCCTGCCGCATAGCGTGTATCCTGGTGTATACTGTAGGTGGAGGGAAGATATGCATAACGAGAATGCAATCACCGTCTACCTGCCGCACGACTCACTGAAGCTCCCGGACAACCGGGACTGGACCAACCGCTTCGACATCCCCTCTTCCAGCTCCAACAGGGTCTACACCATCGCACAGCACAAGCAGAAGCGCCACTGGGGGTGCTCCTGCCCAGGATGGCGTCGGCACCGGCACTGCCACCACCTTGACGAGCTGGGCATCCCCGGCAACGAGCGCCCCTACGAGGCGGTGCTGAATGCCTAGGAAGGGGTTCCTGGACGGCTACCGCACCTACGACCCCGAGAAGGAAGGGTACGGCTCCCCCGAGAGGTGGAGGGCCGCCTTCCGCCAACGGATGGGCGTGGACGAGGCCAGGGAGGTGTTCAGGGGCAGGAGCTACGGCCCCTGGAAGGTCCTCGGCGTTCCCGAGGGAAGCCCCTGGGGCGTGGTCAAGAGCGCCTTCCGCCGCCTGTCGATGGCATACCATCCCGACCGCATCATCGTCAACAAGATGACCTACGAGGAGGCGACCGAGAGGTTCAAGGAGCTGACCGCCGCCTATACCCTCATCGACGACGAGTATACCAGGAGGGGGAAGAAATAATGAACGTCTTGACCCTGACAGAAATCCGACGTCACGTCAGGAAGTATGGATGGAACGGCCAGGACTTTACCTCCAAGATGAGCAACCGTGAGGTATTCGTAGGGCAGTGCGAGTACGCCTCCACCGCCCTCTCAGAGATGCTGACCGGGACAGGCTCTCTCCACCGAGGCGGGGACTGGTCCCTTCGAGTCAGGGGTTTCTACTTGGGCGACCTCAGCGCCGTCTTGGGTGAGCCGGGATGCGACAAAAGGGCTGTGACAGAAAGACGCCATTGCCACTCCTGGGTGGAGTTCCACGGCAAGATTATCGACCCGACTTTCTGGCAGTTTGCCGGGAATCGGCCGGGAGTATATGTCTTCGACGCCTCGGACCCAAGGTTTGCTAGGGATGAGAACGCTTAGGAGGAGGCATGGTGCAGAAGGTAAGAGTTGGAGGCCGCTACCGCTACGAGCCGGTAATGTTCGACCTGCTCAACCCCCCGTTCAATGTCCAGAAGGGCGACACCGTGACTGTCGTCAACCTTCCGGGGTGCCCCAAGGCGAACACCATGGGGATGTGCCATGTGGCAAAGGACGGCGAGTTTGCCGGTATGGTCATGACGAACAGCCTTGTAAAGGTATAAAATGGCGGAAGTACTCTGCAAATGCGGGCACCGGAGGGGCGACCACGGGGGAATGGGACCTTCCCGTGGACGGTCCGCCTTCTCCGCATGCGGCCTTTGCAAGTGCCAGCAGTGGCGTCCCCGGCAGTGTGAGAAGTGCGGGGGCACCGGAACCTACGACGCC
>Ga0187873_1003667_pt1 | contig 10959 bp, 10 predicted proteins | sample June2016WEW_16_1_2_FD_133012 | JGI IMG/M metagenome (GOLD analysis project Ga0187873, IMG submission 133012) | Peatland microbial communities from SPRUCE experiment site at the Marcell Experimental Forest, Minnesota, USA - June2016WEW_16_100 | ecosystem: Environmental > Terrestrial > Soil >... | reverse complement strand
GGATCTTTCCTTATGACGGTGGGCGACCGGCTTGTCCAGTTGAATACACTGGAATCGGCTGCGATGAGGACCCGGCAGGTTGTCTTGCCCGTCAACATGGATCAAACCATCCCCATGCACACATTCGCGGATGAGCCCATGATCCAGTCCGCTGTTCTAAAGCTGCTCGATTTCCTGTCGACCCCCTCCTCGTTCGGCCCGGCCGCCTTGGCCAAGCAACGCCAGGAAAAGTTGAGCACGGCCCTCACCCTCACGACCGCCGCGGCGGGTTCCTTAAATCTGCGGCGTGTTCAACCGCACGACGCCAAGGGCCCCAAGATTCGAATAAAACTCTGCGCCGTTGCTATCGCCGCTCAGCAAACCATGTGTAATTGTCCGCGAAAGTGCCCTCCATCCTCTCGCCTCGGACCAAGCGCCCCACGTAATGCTGGTTAGCCTCGGGGCGATCGAATTCAATGGTCCGACCGCGGGGGTCGAACCGGATGTTGGTCAGGTTTTCCCAGTGGTTGTCTGCATCAATGAAAATTCGGCCGCTGTACTCCCTGCCGCCCCCCGAGAATTCCATCCTCCCCGTGTAGTTGTTGGCGTTGATCTTCCACTCGCCGGAGATCCCGTCTGCCGCCTGGGCCGAAGGTCCAGCGGCGGAAAGGACACAGAGAGCGCACGAAACCAGAAAAGGTATCAAAGCCAAGATTCTTCGCCGCGTGTGAGTCATCTGAACCACCTCGCGTTTATGTAGGATGTGAACCAGGATTTCCGTTTTGCCTTCCCGGATGCGAGCCATTATACCTCACGGTGCCTCCGTTGAGCCCTTTTTCTATCCCGAGCGACTACGGTAGGACAGGAAGGCGCCAGCCCTGGCTCTTCCGGGCACGAAACTTCTGGCGTTGGAAAGCAAGAATACTACGTTCGGTCAAAATGCGAGTCAACGGCACCTCGCCGAGCTGTTTCCGCGCCTGGGGTGCCGGGGGACGCGCCTGCCACCGGAAATGCCGGATAAATCCCCTGTAACGGCGTAGGGAGGAGTTTCGCGCATCGTGATGGGCGACGGTTAAGGAGGCCGTCGCCCATGTCGAAACCACGTAAGAAGAAGCGAGCGCCGAAGCGACTTCTAGCGCTTCCCGACCTTGAACAATCCAAAGCAGCCGTCCTAAACAGCCTCACGTCCAAAAGCGGCCAGCGTACGTATGATCGCGCCATAACCGACTTTGTCGAGTGGTACTGCTCAGAGCCGCGCCTGGCATTCAACCGCACTGTAGTTCTGCGGTACAGGATATATCTCGAACAGAAGCCCTACGCACCAACAACCATCAACCTACGACTGGCGGCCGTCCGACGGGTTGCGTTTGAAGCTGCTGACTCCGGTCTGCTCAGTCCGGAATTGGCCGCCGGGATTCGACGGGTGAAGGGGGTGCGCCGGATTGGAGTTCGGGTGGGGAACTGGCTTACAGCCGAGCAGGGCAAGCGAACGCTCGCCGGTGCGGACCGGGAGTCGCTTCGGGGCAAGAGGAATTACGCTATGCTTGCGATGCTAATCGGATGCGGACTCCGGCGAGGGGAGTTGCTCGCGTTGCGTGTCGATTCCATCCAGTTGCGCGAGGAGCACTGGGTCATCGTCGACCTTCTGGGGAAGGCAGGGCACATCCGTACGGTTCCGATCCCAGAATGGGTGAAGGCAGCGACCGACGAATGGAAGGAAGCAAGTGGCGTCACTGAAGGTGTGCTCTTTCGATCAATCAACAAGACTGGCCGCGTCTGGGGAACTGGGATGACACCGAAGGTGCTATGGGAGATCGTCCGGGAGGCCGCATCGCGCGCAGGAATAGATAAGCTCGCTTCACATGACCTCAGGCACACTTGTGCGAGGCTCTGCCACCTGGCCGGCGGCGAGTTGGATCGAATCCAGTTCCTGCTTGGACACGTTTCCATCCAGACCACAGAGCGTTACCTCGGTTGCAAGCAGAGGTTACGCTGCGCTGTCAACGACCGAATGGGAATTGAGCCTGAAGGTGACCAATGACGGCAGTCGTCGCAGGGGCGGATAGATCGCCCCTTGGCGACAAGGCAGGGGTAATCCGCAAGACCTGCTCTGGGGGTAAACTTATTGGAAAATATAATAGGCCGCGGGGACTCGACCCCCAGACCTCTGCTGCCTCAGCATCGTTCTAGCGGACACAAAATGCCTTGAAACTGGGCCTTCACTGACACACGTAGTGGCACACCTGTCGGGGACAACCGCAACCTGTCTTATGATTGCGAGCTTTCGCTTGATTCGGCTTGTGCATGCAGGAGCGGGCGGATGGAACCTCTGTGCCGACTAGCACGCGAGAGAAACCAAAGTCCTGCACCGGAAAGGCAACTGGCGGCCGGTGTCGTCCGCAGTAATTATTCTCACTTCAAATCACAATTCATGACAGCGAGTTTCACGGTGTGCGATCCCATCGAACAAGCGGAAGATCAATTCTGGTTCAGCGTATTGCTCGCTTTTGCGCCATCACCGGGCACCAGGGGACCCCGCAGGAACTGAATCTATCCCTCATCGGGAGAACATGGCTTGAATATTCGCCTCGATGGCCATTTCGATCACCTTGAGCTCCTTCGCGCCGAGCTGCTTCCATTTCAGCGCGCGCAGTACGGCGGGACGGTCGCGGCGGAAGCAAATACAAGACCCGATAATGGACACTGCCCGCGCTTTGGTGGCAGACGAAGTTGCCGATTCTCCGGTAAGAGCGGCGATGGCTTCGGATAACGCGCCCCGCAGCGGCGCAAGACTCCGGTCTACGAGGGAAAATTCTCGGGCTGGTCCAGATGCCGCCTGACTGAGGAACTTTCCGTAGCAGTCAGGCAGGAAGTCGCCCAAGATAAGCCGGACAAAGTGGCGCAACAAAGTGCAGAGTATCCGGACCAATTCCCGGTGCGTGACTCCGGGTCGAGCCATTGACGTCCGTGCCTCTTGGACCAGGGGTTTCTCATGGGCAGCCCAGCGGGCTGCCACGTGCTTCGCCGCGGCATAATAAAGTCCCTGCTTGTTTCCAAAATAGTACGCAATCGAGATCGGGTTCGTCTTAGCCGCCTCGGCGATATCACGGGTACGGGCGCCATCGAAGCCACGCGCCGCAAAGATACGAATAGCCACCTCGAGAAGGCGTTGCCGCGTAGCCTCACCGCGGTCACTGGTAGGCCGGGTTCTGGTGGATATGCGTCGATTCGGTTTCACGGGGCTCCCCTGCTGCGCGCCGTCAATTATAAGATGGGGATTGAATTGTATCAATCAATTGATTTATAAATAGGGGCCGCAATGGCCCCTCAGGTGACAGTATGACCACTGGATACCGGTGAGCAGACGGAAGGCGCCACGGTAAGCGCAGTCAAGATGTCGGATGTCCCGGGTGTTGTCATGAAAGGGTACTGAATTTGATGAGCATAGACTCTGTTTTCCGGCACCAGCCAGAACAATCCAGCCCTCAGGTGTTGCCACCGGCCGCATGTACGGCAATATGCAAGGCCTGCGGTCGGGCGCTTGTCGGGACACGTGTTGGCCTGATCCTGGCCGCGATGACAGCCATCGTGTTTACGGGCCCGAGTTGCGGCGGTCTGAAGCCGCAGTCCGCTGCGTCCAATCCACCCCCGAAGGTGGGGGTCGTAAAAGCAATCCAAATGGACGTGCCCGTTCGCGCCGAATGGGTTGCAACCCTGGAGGGCTACGTCAACGCCCAGATTCAGCCCCAGGTGAGTGGGTATCTCATCAGCCAGGATTACAAGGAAGGCTCCTACGTCCACAAGGGTGACGTGCTATTTGAGATCGACCCGAGGCCGTTCCAGGCAGTGCTCGACCAGGTCAAGGGGCAAGTGGCCCAAGCACGTGCACAATTCTATTTGGCGGACGTCAACGTGAAGCGCGACACGCCCCTCGTGAAGGAGCGGGCCATCGCGCAGAGCCAGCTTGACACCGAAACGGCGGCGCGCATGCAGGCGGAAGCCGCTATTCAGGCTGCTGAGGCAGCGGTCGAGCAGGCGCAACTGAACCTCGGATTCACAAGCGTGCGCTCCCTGGTGGACGGGATCGCGGGAATTGCCACCACCCAGATGGGCAACCTGGTTTCACCCGCGACCGTCCTCACGACGGTTTCCAATGTCGACCCCATCAAGGTCTATTTCCCCATCAGCGAGCAGGAGTACCTTCAATTCACTTCCCAGCTACTTAAGAAGACCTCGGCCAGCGGATTACTGCGGGGCTCAGATTCCCGGGCGCTGGATCTGATTCTCTCGGACGGCTCGACTTATCCCCGCAAGGGGCAGGTTATCTTCACTGACCGGCAGGTGGATCCGCAGACCGGAACGATCCGGGTGGTGGCGGCATTTCCCAATCCTGGAAACATCCTCCGCCCCGGGCAGTTCGGGCGAATTCGGGCGCTGCTCGGTGTGCGCCAGGGAGCGGTTCTGGTTCCGCAACGTTGCGTGACCGAACTGCAGGGAACCTACGAAGTGGCCGTGGTGGCTGCACAGAACAGTATTTCCATCCGGAAGGTGAAGGTTGGGGATCGTGTGGGTTCGTTGTGGGTCATCAATGAGGGCCTGGCGCCGGGCGATGAAGTGGTTTCGGACGGTACCTCGAAAGTGCGCGACGGCATGTCGGTTATGCCCAAGGTTGAGGCCCCGCAGGGGGAAGGAAGCCGATGATTTCCCGGTTCTTTATCGACCGCCCCATTGTGGCGATGGTGATTTCGATCGTGATGGTCATCGTGGGAGCGGTGGCCATGGCCACCCTTCCCATTTCCCAGTTCCCGGAAATCATTCCGCCTGAGATTCAGGTGCGCGCGGTATATCCCGGGGCCGACGCGCGAACCATGATGGAATCCGTCGCCACGCCCATCGAGAGCCTGATGAGCGGTGTGGACTACATGAATTACATGTACTCCACCAACGACAACGCGGGCAACTCCGTGCTGACGGTGAATTTCGACGTCACCACCAACCCCAACATCGATCAGATATTGACCCAACTGCGTGTCTCGCAGGCCGCCCCGCAGTTGCCGGCCATGGTGAATACCACCGGTGTCATCGTGCAGAAGTCGCGTGCGGCCGCGATGATGGTCATTTCATTCTACTCGCCCCATGAGACGTACGACCGGAATTTTCTGACCAATTACGCCTACATCAACTACGTGGATGAGCTTTCGCGCATTCCGGGCGTGGGGCGCGTGCAGGTGTTCGGCGGCCCTTACGCCATGCGCATCTGGGTGAGACCCGATCAATTGGCCAAGCTGGGCGTCACGGTTCCGCAGATTGTGGCGGCCGTGGAAGCGCAGAATACCGTGAACCCGTCGGGGCAGATCGGCGGAGAGCCGGTGCCCAAGGGCCAGGAGTTCACTTACACCGTCCGTTCGCAGGGGCGCCTAGTGACGCCGGAAGAATTCGGCGCCATCGTGGTGCGGGCCAATCCGGACGGATCAACCCTGCGGCTTAAGGATGTGGCGCGCCTGGAACTGGGAGCCTAGACGTACAGCTTCGACGCGCGCTTCCGGGGCAAGCCCGCCGCGGCCCTCGGCATCTACCAGTTGCCCGGTTCCAATGCGCTCGCCGCCGCGGCGGGAATTCGCGCCAAGCTGGAGGAGTTGGGACGGCGGCTGCCGAAAGACGTGGAGTACGAAATCGGTGTGGATACCACGAAGGCGGTCAGCGCGGGGATTCACGAAATCCTGGTGACGCTGTTTGAGGCCCTGTTGCTGGTCATCCTCGTGGTCTACATCTTCCTCCAAGGCTGGCGCCCCACGCTGATACCCTTGCTCGCGGTGCCGGTTTCGCTGATTGGCACGTTCGGCGTCTTTCCCCTGCTGGGATTCTCGATTAATACGCTGTCGCTCTTCGGATTGGTGCTGGCCATTGGCCTGGTGGTGGACGACGCTATTGTGGTGGTGGAAGCGGTTGAGCACCATATTGACGAGGGCATGACGCCTCGTGATGCCACTCTGCTGGCATTGCAGCAGGTCTCAGGGCCGGTGATCGCCATTGCCCTCATTCTCGCCGCGGTCTTTGTCCCTACGGCGTTTATTCCGGGGATCACCGGCAGGCTCTACCAGCAGTTTGCGGTCACCATCGCCATTTCGGTGATCTTCTCCGCCTTTAACGCGCTGACGTTGAGCCCCGCGCTCTGCGCGCTGATTCTGAAGCCCCGCCACCACGTACGCGGGCCGCTCGGCTGGTTCTTCGACGGGTTCAACCGGGTGTTCGGGCGCTCCCGGAACGGGTACATCAGTTTCTCCCGCCTGCTCATCCACAAGTCCGGCTTCAGCCTGCTCTTCCTCGCGCTGGTCGCGGTTCTCGGCGTGGGTATGGGAAGGAAACTCCCCACCTCCTTCCTTCCCGAAGAAGACCAGGGCTACGTGATGATCACGCTGACGTTGCCCAGGAGCGCGTCATTGCAGCGCACCTCGGCGGCGGTTCGGAAGGTGGAAGAAATCGGCAATAAAATTCCGGGGGTGCAAGCCACTACCTCCATCATGGGGTTCAGCATCCTGAGCGGAACCCAGAGCACCTATGACGCAATCTTCTTCGTGCGCTTCCAGGATTGGGACGAGCGCCGGTCGCCCGAACAGCAGGCCCAGGCCATCCAGGCGCGCCTTAACCGGGAACTCTCGCAGGTGAGCGAGGGCACTTGCTTTGCCTTCTCGCCACCCGCCATCCCAGGCATCGGCGCTGCAGGGGGGGTGAACTTTGTGCTGGAGGACCGGTCGGGAACCGGAGGGGATTTCTTTGCCGACAACCTTGACAGGTTCGTGGCGGCGGCACAACGGCGGCCGGAACTCGCGCGGGTCATCGCCACCTATGCCGCCCACGTTCCGCAAATCTATGTAGACGTGGACCGCGAAAAAGTGTTGCGCCAGCAGGTGGACATTGGAGAAGTGTACCAGACGCTTGAGACGTTCATGGGTGGGTACCTCGTGAACTACTTCAACCGCTTCGGGCGCCAATGGCAGGTTTACCTGGAAGCGGAAGGGGACTACCGCGTCAATGCCAGTAACATCGGCCAGTTCTATGTGACCAACCCCCACGGGGATCGGGTGCCGCTCAGCACTCTTGCGAACATTCGAAGCATCACGGGTCCCGAGTTCCTGATGCGCTACAACGCGTACACAGCGGCGCAGATCAACGCCACCGCCGCCCCGGGGATCAGCTCAGGACAGGCCATGAAGGCCATGGAAGAAGTGTTCGCCCAGACCATGCCGCGCGAGATGGGCTTTGACTACATGGGTATGTCGTTTCAGGAACAGAAAGCCGCTCAGGGGATTCCGGCTGCAGCCGTTTTCGGGCTTTCGCTCCTGTTTGTCTTCCTGATCCTCGCCGCCCTGTATGAAAGCTGGTCCCTGCCCTTCAGCGTCTTGCTGGGGACGCCCATCGCCGTGGCCGGAGCGTTCCTGGCGCTCATGGCGCGGCATTTCGAGAACGACGTTTACACGCAGATCGGCCTGGTGATGCTCATCGGCCTGACCGCCAAGAACGCCATCCTTATTGTGGAGTTTGCCAAGAACGAGCATGCACGCGGGAAGAGCGTGGTTCAGGCTGCGCTGGATGGAGCTCAACTCCGTCTGCGCCCTATCCTGATGACGTCTTTCGCCTTCATCCTGGGGTGCGTCCCACTCTGGACGGCGCAAGGGTCCGGAGCCTCGGGACGCCGCATTCTGGGGACCGTAGTCATCGGCGGCATGACTGCCGCCTCGTTGATTGCCATCTTCCTGATTCCGGTTACGTTCGCCGTGGTCGAAAGCCTCTCCTACCGGCTGAGCCGCCACCCCCAGCAGCAACCTGAAGCCGGTGACCCGAAGGGGGGACAGCCCGCATGATGCGCTGGCCAAAGTGCTTTCCCTTCTCGCCATTGGTTTTATGTTTGGCTGCCTGCACGGTGGGGCCGAATTACAAGCGTCCCAAAGCTGACGTCCCCGGGGGATTTCGGGGAGCGCCGGTCACCGCTCCGGCGGCGCCTCCCTCTGAATCACTGGGGGATGCCAAATGGTGGGCCGTATTCCAGGATGAGCAGCTTCAATCACTCATTCGGACGGCACTTAAACAGAACTACGACCTGCGCATCGCCGCGGAACGCGTGCTGGCGGCACAGGCCCAGCTCCGCATTGCACGTTCCAATCAGTACCCGTCGGCGGGGGTGGGGGTCGGCGGTACGACCGAGCGCCAGCCCGCCAGCCCCTTTTTCGGCGCTTATCGCTGGGATTATATGCAGGTGGGGGGAGCCGCATCGTGGGACATTGACTTCTGGGGGAAGTACCGAAGGGCCACGGAGGCGGCCCGCGCCAATCTGGCCCAAACCGAATGGGGAAAGCGCGCTGTGGTAAGTACCCTCGTTGCCAATGTTGCCGGCGCATACTTCCGGCTCAGGGCGCTCGACCTCGATCTCGAAATCACTCAGCACACCCTCGCCTCCCGGCAGGAATCCTTGCGGCTGACGAAACTCCTCGCGGATCAGGGAGCTGCTTCGATGGTGGACGTGCGGCAGGCGGAGCAGCTTGTCTACGTGGCCTCGGCCACCCTCCCGGACCTCGAGCGGCAGATCGAACAGGAGGAAAACTACATCCGGCTCCTGCTTGCTGAACTCCCCGGGCCCATTGCTCGGGGGCAGAGCCTGACCGAACAGGCGCGGCCGCCCCTAGTTCCCGCGGGGCTGCCCTCCCAGTTGCTCCAACGTCGTCCCGACATTCAGGAGGCCGAGCAGCAATTAGTCGCTGCCAACGCGCAGATCGGTGTTGCACGCGCGGCTTACTTCCCGTCCATCTCCCTGACGGGAACTTTTGGATTCATGAGCTCAGCTTTGTCCGACCTGTTCACGAAGCCTGCGGGCACTTGGAATGTCGCTGCTTCCGTCGCTCAACCGCTTTTCACTGCTGGTAAGTTGCAGGCCAATGTGCGGCTGGCGGAAGCTCAGCAGCAACAAGCCTTGCTGGGGTATCAGCAGACAATCCAGAATGCGTTTCGGGATGTTTCCGACGCTTTGGTGGCCTACCAAAAGACCCGCGAAGCGCGGGAACAACAAGAACTCCTGGCCGCCGCCGCGCATGACTCCGCCCGGCTGGCGCACGTCCGCTACGATGGGGGCTCGACCGCTTACCTCGAAGTCCTCACCAACGAAACCAATTACCTGACTGCCGAATTGGCTCTTTCCCAGGCGAGACTGAACGAGATGCTTTCCCTGGTGCAGATTTACAATGCCCTCGGTGGTGGCTGGCAGCAATAGGCGCCTTGCCGCGCCATTGGAGGGATAGGAGCGTCGAGTGATTCAGCCATGGGGTGATTGGGTCAGGGGGGAGTGCCTCTTTCCGTCGATCAGTCATTCAATTGTCAAACGGCCAAGTGCATTAGATTACTCCTGTGCCACCCAAAGCTGACATCGCAACGCAGAAGGTTTTCTAGCCGAATCAAACACACAGCAAGAGAATTATCCCGGGCCCAGCGGGATTGCTGTACCGCTTGTTTTCTTAGCAAACATTTCGCACGTCCGATCTGTCATCGGTGCCTACCCGCGATAAACGGCGTAGGGTAGAGTGAAGTCCCTCAAGTCCTGGATCGTCGCACTATTGCACACGCAATACGCACATTTCCAAAATGGCGTCTGTAAGGTATTTACTAATAGGATATTAATCTGGCGGAGAGGGTGGGATTCGAACCCACGTCACGATTTCTCGTGAACACGCTTTCCAAGCGTGCTCCTTCAGCCACTCGGACACCTCTCCGGGGCCGTGAATCGCAAAATTGCGTCAGGGTGCGCCGCATCTGCGATCTTCAAACTACTGGCCGAATTCAAACTAGTATAACATCCCACCTTGGAACTGGCCACAGGCCGAGTAGGCAGTCTGCACTAAGCAGGATGCAGAATGCGGAAAGCGAGGGAGGTGGTCGGTTTTCCGTGGTCCAGGCGCGGCGGCCTGGGGACGCGGAGAGCATCAAAGGCGGGGGGATTTGCCAATGCGGATTGTAGGGAGCGAGGCCCGGAGAGATTCCCTCGGGAAATCCGTGTGTTTACGCTGCGCTTCGCGACCGCCACTCTCCCTTGACGGTTGCCGGGGCAGTGTTATGGTGTATGGAAGCGTGGGGAACCCCTTGACGGGCGCTCTATGCTTGCTACTATGAATCAAGGACGATGACGGAGCATTTCAAGGAGGCGCGCCCGATACAGGACATTTCTTTCACCGTCCATACGTTTAAGGAAGGGAAGACGTACGTTGCCTACGTGCCCGAACTGGACCTATCGAGCTGCGGGGCGACCGACGAGGAGGCGCGCAGGAACATCCGAGACGCCGTCCGGGGGTTCCTGGAAACCAGCGCCGAAATGGGGACACTGGCGGAAATTCTCGAAGAGGCCGGATAGGACTCGTGATCCCCGTGTGTATGGAACTCCCCCGTATTCATCATCAAGAACCTCCTCCGTACCGCAGGAATGAGCCGCGAACAATATTTCAACCTCCTCAAAAACTGCCAGTGTTTACCATTTAACCCGAATTCGCAGATTGAGGGGCCCTGGTCCGTTCCAACCCGTTAGATTGAAGTCGCTTCCACCAAACCTGCGCAGGAACAGAACGGTGCGTTCGACGATGGCTTGACTCTGGTGTTCGAGCCTCTCCCAAGTAACCCCTCACCCGGCCCGCTTCCCGATGAAGTGCATCGGGACAGCGGGCCGCCCTCTCCCCTCGGGAGAGGGTTGGCAGCAAGAACACATAAGATAGCGGCCCTCTCCCTTGGGGAGAGGGTGGCGAGCGTAGCGAGCCGGGTGAGGGGTCCTTTCTCTTCGAGTGAGGTGAGACTCCCATCCAACTTGCGGATTCGGGTTTAAGCGCAATACTGTTCACTTTATAATCCTGATGCATTCTGAGAATTCAATTCGCACGCTACGGCAAGCCCCGCGAGGACGCAGCGGGAAACTGCTCATCTTGCGCTTAATCCCACGCGGGCGTCGTT
>Ga0187873_1003666_pt1 | contig 10961 bp, 9 predicted proteins | sample June2016WEW_16_1_2_FD_133012 | JGI IMG/M metagenome (GOLD analysis project Ga0187873, IMG submission 133012) | Peatland microbial communities from SPRUCE experiment site at the Marcell Experimental Forest, Minnesota, USA - June2016WEW_16_100 | ecosystem: Environmental > Terrestrial > Soil >... | reverse complement strand
CATTATAACGGTTTCCGGCCACGGCAAAATATAATTGTCACAAGCTACAGAACACGTTTTTTCAAAATCCGAGAAATGGCAGTTTTCACCTCTTTTTCTCTACTCCATGTTTTATTTTAGAGATTTTAGTGACGCAGGAGCATAAATCTACAAAATAAAACACAACGATGGCACTAGGTAGCGGATTTTAATATGAAATTAATTTTTTGAAAAAAAATTAATGAAGATTAAAATAAAAAGACAATCAAAATTTTAATTTTGATTTCCGTGATCAAATAATTTTTTGGATTTTTGGCGCGACAAGAATTTCTAGAAAAAACGCACTTTAAAAATATCTTATATATAATTTTATATATAAGATATATATGAAATTGTTTAAAAGAAGATATGATGATGTTAATAAATATATTGATCAATATAATTACTGTGCGAGATCTATTTTCTTAGATGAACAAGAAATAAGACGACATCCAAATTCATTTTATAAAAATGATTTAATAAAACATATATTATTTTCTGAAAAATATTTAATTAAATTAGCTGAAAAAATTGATCGTATGATTTAATCTTTAATTCTTGAATAAGCAGTGTAGATAGCTCCTTTATAATTTTTATATTTTTCAGTTTCATGAAATGATATTTCATCATACGGAATAGTTCGTCCTTGAGCACAATATAGAGTTAATCCATATCCATGTTCAATTCCTGAATCTTCAAATTCTTCTAAACTGAGAGTTATATGGATATGTCCATTATACAAAATTATTTTATTATTATCATAAGCAATAATTGTCAATAACATATTATTAGTTATTTCTTTATCTTTTAATTTATTCTTTAAATCTTTACATAATAATTTCCCTCCAATTTTTACTTTTAATCCACAAAATTTATCAGTCCATTTTTTTGTACATATATTATTAATTTCTCTTCTTTTCTCGTTTGTATAACATAAATTATATTCACTAATAATATTATGTCTAGCTAATTCATATTCTGTTGGAATAAATGATCCGTCAATCATTTTTCCATATTCTTCTTTTGTATATTTATTACGAAAATTCTCATCCAATTTATATTCGTAATGAAACATCTTTCTAATATTAATATTTTTTAATGGTGTATCTGAAGTTCCAGATGGATCAACTGGCGGTAATTGATTTTGATCTCCTAATAAAATAACAGATTGATTATGTGTTGCAACGGACCATAAATATTCATAATCATCAAATGTACTTAAACTTGCTTCATCAATTATAAGAACATCTACTGGTATACGTTGTTGATATGAATATTTTAATGAACCAATAGTTTTACAATTATAGTTTTTTTGTATATATTGAATTAATGGCTGATGTTGTGAACATGCAATAATAAATGTTTTATTATTCTTTTCTAATCTTGGAATTACTTCATTTAATATAAAATGTGATTTTCCAGCACCTGCAAATCCATCAATTAATATATTACCAACTCCTTGTAAATGACAATCAATGTCTTTTGGTTCTATAATTGGAATTTCTGATGTATCGGCATTATCTTGTTCTAATTGACCTATTATATTTTCTCTAAGTACATATTTTTCTATTTTCCATTCTCCTGGTTTAGTGGATAATTGTTCACATTTCTTTCCAGTGTAAGCAATAGAATCAGTTTTAACACATACTAATTTTTCAATATACTTATTTTCTCTTAAGTATTCAATTTGTTTTATTACTGCATTTACATTTCTATCCACAATATAATGACTCAATGGTAACATATTTTTTGTAAATCTTTTATTAATAGTTTGAATTTCATAGCTTAAATATAAATCATCAGCTAACATAATATATTCAGTTATTCCAGTTTCATTTTCAGATGTGAATAATCTATCACACACTATTTTTTCAACTGGTAATATATTCTCGATATTTTGAATATATCCTATAAATTTATTACATAAGAATTTAGTTGTGTCTGGATTAATATCTAACATTTGTTTAATAATTTTACCAAATGGATTTTCTATTAATTCTGGTTTAATAAATTTAGTTATTAATACATATTCTTCTATTCCATTTATTCTATATCCTGAACACCAATTGTATGGTTTAACATAATCAAGAAAAGCTGGATTACTTACATCACTAATATAATAAAAGTTAGTATCGATTATCGGTTCATTATTATAAACTTTTTCCATATTTCTAGATGTTATTTTTGGAATATTCGGTACTGTCATTAATTCATATGTATATGCTTTATTTCTATCTCTAACATGTACATCATCTTCATTAATATCATAAGAACAATTAATAAATACTGTTCTTGGTTTATTCATTGTTTGATTAACAGTACTGAATAAATTCCATTTATCACCTAAAATTAAAAATGGATCAATATCTTTAAATTTACTAGTTAATTCCATTTGATCAACTAATCCAACTTTTTTAAATAATTCATATATTTTTGATGTATCATTATCAATATACATAACTCCATCACTTATAAAATTAGTAATTTCTTTTGTATGCATATTAATTTTAATTGATGGAACAGATGCTTTTTTAATTAATTCGGGAATATTTAGTTTTTTTGCATCTATTTTTTCTATCTTATTTATAGGTATGGATTTATAATATTTATTTTTTAATAATCTATGCTCGGTAGATGTAATATAATATAAATGATTATTCGCACATACAAATCTATATATTGCACCATCCTCATTCTTAGCTCCAACATGTTTCCATTCTGTTTTAAACCATTGATCCGTAATTATAAAATTTCTACTTGTTGATCCAAGTAGATTTTTTAAGTCATCTACTGTCCATTCATCTTTTCCCGTAATATATTCTAATTTATTATGTAATCTATATTTCTTAGCATTTTCAATTAAATGATCCTTTACACAATGATTTTGAATTATAGCATTATTTGCTTGAATATCATAAGGCAATTTAATATATAATACATTATTTAAAACCATTTTTCCAAACTTATCTTTTTGAGGAGTTTTCAGAATATTATTAACTGCAATATCTATTTCCAATTTATACCATTCAAAGTTTGTACTTCCAATATATTCTAAAAAATCTTTTTCAACTAATTTTCTAATTTGATCATCTGTTCTATTTTCAACATATATAGAACCATAATGTACACGAATATCAGAACTTATTTTCCATGTAGCTTCATAAGTTATTAGACCAGTATATTTATTTCCTTTTCTAGTTGGAAATAGCATCTTAATTTCTTGTAATTCTGCTTTCGATGGTTCAACTATTTTCTTATCTTTCTTTGCTGCTAATTGTCTTTCTTTAAATTCGATAATTTTTGTATGCTTAACTTCTGGTACATAAGATTTCCATATATTTAACCAATATGCTTTTGAACCTTGAGGAAATTTCTTTATTTTATTACCATCACTATCATAAGTAATACCTAATAATTTTACATTTTTATAAAGTTGATTTCTTACTAATTCATCTTCTGGTTTATCTAGAATAAATTTATCTTTATTCTTATTTATACTCTTCTGAACTTTATTTGTTTTGAGTTCAATATCTTTTTTAGTTTTTTTTAATACCTTCATTTTCTTTTTAGGTACATCTTCATCATCGTCAAAATTAATGGTGAGTTTCTTTTTTAAGTCTTTCTCTTCAGCTAATTCCTTTTTAGCTTTAGCCAATTCCCTTTCCAATTCTTCTATTCTACTTGCCGTTTTTCCCTTGGGCATTATATATAAGGAATAGATATTTTTTTCTATATTATAATAACGCGAGTAGTCTTTAAGTATTTTTATTAATTCTTATAGTCTTATAAATAAGAATTAATTAATTAATCAGTTTGAATAGCTTCTAGTTGTTCCTGTGCCATTCTTTCTTTCTTTTTTAAATAATATTTTTGACGATATTCAAGTGCGTTTGAATATTCAAAATCATGTTTTGATTTTCTAATTGATACTATGATCTTAGGAGGTCTTAATGCTCTCTTTTTCGCATTATATATACGCGTTTCTTTTGCAAAGCATGGTCGGCATACAGTCTTATGCCCAGTTTTATTATTTTTACGATATTCAGTAATTGGTTTTGATAACTTGCAGTCTTTGCATATTCTCATTTCGATATTTTCACTCATTATTATATTAAATATTCTAGTCTTTATATATATTTCAAATATATAAAAATTATTTAAATAAACTCAATAATAAATATAACATTCTCCAGATCCTTTTTTATTGGCTAATGCTTCTTTCAATGGATTTTCAGGCATTTCTTCTGGTAATCTTATTAAATGTTTGTCATAATGCAATACATATGGTACTAGAGGAAATACTGGGGGATTTATAAGTTCTCTATCATAATAATCCATTGTCCAAAAGTTAATAATAAATTTAAATGCTTTCATCAATTCATCTAAACATTCAGCTTTATCTTCATGTTTCTTTAACTGAATACATTCATCCATTTTTTCAATTAATCCTTCTAACTCTTCATTGTCAATTTCCAACACATTTGATAATAAACTTTTTAATGAATCTAATCTTGCATTTAATTGTTTTATCGGAACATGTTTATTTCTTTCTAATAATAGTTTCATTGCATCTAATTCTGATCTCAATGAATATAAAATTCCAATAGTTGAATTTAATACATATGCATATTTATTCAATAACAAATCAATAAAATTCATATCAATACCTTCTGCTTTATACACAGCTTCTCTTAAAACTTCTGGTCGTTTATGAAAGTACTTCAGCAAAGCGAATGAGCGCTTTGCTAATTTGAACGGACTGTACTCAAAATCAGAGTAATAGAGCTTTTCAATGTCAGGAGGCAATGATGCAGCTGCATCTCTAGTTTCTTCTAAATCAACATTGACAGGAGTAAAATTTTCACCTTCACCTAAACCCAAAGCAATATAATTTGTAATTTCTAGAAATTTGTTATTGCTAGTCCGCGTTAACATATCTATTTTAACAGCACTATGATCTAATACTGCTTCACTCAAATAGTATTTTCTATCTAACATTACATAACCATTTTCAACATCCTTTAATTTCCATCTCAAAGTAAAGTGTTCTCTAAATAAATTATAAATAATATCATAATCTCTTCCATCTGGACTTTTTTTATTTATAATATGATTAATAACTCTATTTTCATCTTTACTCAATAATCCCATTTGATATAGTTCGTGTGGAATAACATGCATTTCTTCTGACAATTTATATTTGTTATTTTCTAATTTGCCAATTTCAAAATAATAGCGCTTGTCAATACCTGCTTTTGTCTCACTATAAAAATGATCTTTCTTTTTAACAATTCTGTTAATTGTTTTTTGAATTTCTCTTGCAACTTTATTCCCTAAATCTTCTAATGAAGTAGCATTCAAAACCAATTGTTGCGCATCGATATCGCCATAAAATGTAGCGATCCTATTTACAAAACTGCCATAAGCATCAGCCATTTTATAACCTATATTTGGATTACCCAATGAAATCAATTTAAGATCCTTTATCACTTCTCTAGGCAAAGTTCTAATATCTTTTGATTGGACAAATTGATCGGCACTGTAAAACGATTTAATAATTTTTCTGTTATTATAATCAACTTTCATATATAATAATAACAGATTTTAATATTTTGGTTTTTTCTTTTTTGCATATGCGGGACCAAAAGGATTAAACGGTAATAATTCTTGACCGCCATGCATTTGTACATAGTCATCATGATTGTACAATCTATGAACTGAAGTTCTATAAGGTGGTTGTGGACGTTTTTTCGGATCATAAGGATTGAGTTCAAAATAAACTGGTGTGATAATTCCACCTGCTCTTTCCGGATTTTTTTTCTTAGCATATGCTGCTTCATTAATATGATATTGATTCATATAATTGAGTTCTTGTTTAATACTTTGTTCTTGACCTAATCTTCTTAACGTATCTAGTGGCATAGTTCTATTAGGTGTTTGTAAATGAGGTTGTTCACGATCAGCTCTATATTTTGCTAGCATATCAATTCTACGTTGTAATTCATCAAATAGAAGTTGTCCTTTTACATCTGGTACATAACCTTCTTCTTCCGGTTTTAAATGTTGAGCAATATCTTGTAGAGATTTACTTAAATCTATATCAGAAGTTCTTTGATTATTCATATCTACTTTTCGATTAGTTTGTAAAGGTGCCATTGAACCAGCTATTTGTATGTATCTATGAAGATTGTGCAGATCCATTATATAATACAATTATATAATAAATTTAATATCGGATTTAATAACTTGCAGCTGCTCTACTCATTGCTTCACCATAAGGTATATTATGTGCCTTAGCATATGCTTTTACATGTTTAATCCATGGTGAAGTAGTTCCTCCTACTCGTTTACGACGAACTACACGTCTACGACCTTCACCTTCTCCTTCTCCAGCTGCTCTTCGGTGATGAACTCTACGTCTACCAGCTCCTTCACCTTCTCCAGCTGCTCTACGACGATGAACAACTCGTTTTCTACCAGCTGAAACACCATAACCATCATAATCTCCATAATCTCCCATACCTAGTAATTGAGATAATGCATGAACCATATCTTTCTTAGGTGCTGCTCGTTTACGAACTACTCTTTTACGTCCGGCTCCTTCACCTTCTCCTGCGGCTCTTCGAACACGTCTTTTTCTAACACCTTCACCAGCTGCTTTTCTGGGACGGCCAACTCGTCGCTTTCTACCAGCTGTGACACCTTCACCAGCTGCTTTACGACGATGAACTACTCGTTTTCTTCCGGCACCCATTTTAATTCGGCCACGAAGTAAAGCCATGATTTTATCATGCAAATCTACACGATCATATGCATCAGTCATTGTTAATTATATTAATACTTAATATAATAATTTTTTAATTAATTCTATATTAATTTTCGTATTATATTAATTATCTTTATATCTCATGTAAGTATATAATTAATGTCAAGCGTAGAGGCACTATTACAGCCTAATAATTATAATATTTGGGCTCTTTCATTTAATGGTCAAACAGGTCCTTTTGCAGCCGGTCCAACAGGTCCTGGAGGCCCAACAGGATCTACTGGAGGTTCTGGTATCCCTGGGCCTATTGGTTTAGATGGTGCTACAGGTCCAACAGGTCTACAAGGTATAATTGGAGCTACTGGTCAACAAGGAAATACAGGACAAACTGGAGCTACTGGTTTGGGAATCACAGGATCTACAGGTCCAATAGGTCCAGGTGGTGGTGCAACTGGAAGTACCGGAGTTACAGGTTCTACTGGTTCTACTGGAGCAACTGGTCCCGGAATTACTGGAGCAACAGGAGTTACAGGAGCAATAGGAACAACTGGACCAATGGGAGCAACTGGACCAACAGGTATTCAGGGAAACACAGGAGCTACTGGCCCAACAGGAATTAAAGGTGATACAGGTGCAACAGGAATACAAGGAGCAACTGGTCCAACCGGAATTAAAGGTGACACCGGTCCAACTGGAATTCAAGGTGATACAGGTGCAACAGGAATACAAGGAGCAACTGGTCCAACCGGAATTAAAGGTGACACTGGCTCAACAGGAATTAAAGGTGATACAGGTGCAACAGGAATACAAGGAGCAACTGGTCCAACTGGTCCAAATTATACTACATCAGCTAATCAAATTTTAACTACTAATGGTTCAAATGTTGTTGGTAGTTCATCTTATGCAACTGTATGGAATGAAATTGCATTAACTCCTACCCAAATTAATATTGGATTGGGTGCAACTGGTGTTGGACTTTTTGGAGTTGTTATAGGTAATGGATCAGGTAATACTGGAACTTTTGGAACCGTTGTTGGTGCTAATTCAAATTGTAATGAAGGTTATGGAACTGTGATTGGAAGCAATGGCACTCTTGCTTCTGGTACAACTGGTTCTACAATTCTTGGTTCCAATAATACTATTAATTCTGGAGCAAATTATGCTACAAATATTGGTTATACCAATACAATTGAAAGTGGAGCTTTTCGTGGTGTTATAGTTGGAGCTCATGCAACATTAAACAATCCAGATTCTATTATTATAGGTGGCAATGGAAATGATAATCATAGTGGTGATATTTGTATAGGATTAGATGCAGGCAGTGGAAATGAAACTCCTGGTAATGGTGTAATTTATATTGGAAATATAGTATCACCATTACCAGGAGTCACAGGAACAGGAATAAAATATCTTCCTGTATTTATCAATGGAACCTCATATAATATGCTTTTTGGACCTACTGGATTTGTTGGTCAAACTGGTGCAACTGGCCCAACTGGATTTACAGGTGCTACTGGGCCAACTGGAGCTACTGGAGCTACTGGTGCCACTGGTCAAATAGGCCCTACTGGTGCCACTGGAGCTACAGGTTTTACTGGTCCAACTGGAATTCAAGGTGCAACTGGTCCAACTGGAATTCAGGGTGCAACCGGTCCAACTGGAATACAAGGAGCAACTGGTGTTATAGGTGCTACTGGACCAACTGGAGCAACTGGCCCAACTGGATCTCCAGGAGTTACTGGTTATATATCAGTTTATAATGCTTCTGGATATACAGGTTCAGCTTCTGGTATCACTGGTCATAGTGGTGGTGTATATGTAGCATTAAATTTTTTTGACACTTCATCAATTTCAAATAACTTTACATTAACTTCAAATAATTATGTAACTTTTAATGGTCCTACAGGTACACCTGTATATATAAATGTTATAGTAAATTTAAATACTCCTTCATGTTTTGGACATTATTTAGCAATATATCAAAATGGTTCTATTACACCACTAGTAATTTACCAAAATGCTAACTCTAATTATGGATCTGTAACTTTACAAGGAGTATTAATAGCGAATACTAATGATTATTTTCAAGTATATTTTTCAATACAAGGAGCTGCTACTTCATTATGTCAAGTTTCAATCAATGGATGTTCATTAACAATATTTACATTAAATTAAAATTTAATTATCTAACTATATAAATATATAATTAAATGTCTTCAATTGAAGGAATTCTTGTTCCAAATAATTATAATTTATTTTGTCGACTAGCTAATGGTTCCCCATACAATCCGGGTGGTGGTGGTCCCGTAGGACCTACTGGAGTAACTGGTGCAACTGGTTCAATAGATGGTTATTTAGGCCCTACTGGACCAAAAGGAATTACTGGACCATCTGGATCAGGTGCCGGAGGAACAGGTGCTACTGGACCAATTGGACCTACTGGGCCAGCTGGTAATGTAGTTACTCAAGCAAGTTTACAACAGGTAACTGGACAATATTATGGATATCATAATATGACAACTCCTGCAATTGGATTTAGACAATCCATTATAGCAATACCTACACCTAAACAAAATGCCAATTATACGGTACATTTAGAAATAGCAGGTAATTGGCAAACTCCTACTATAGCTACATCTTCATATGTAATGGATTTATCATTTCAATATAGTGCAGGTACTTGTTCAAATTTAAGTAGTACATTGCAATATAATAGTGGAATTGGTGGCCGTGGTCCTTCTTTTGGTATTCAAGCAAATATTGTTGCTGGTGTTGTCGTTCAAGTCAGTGTTAATGATAGTACATATGCTATAGATTGGTCCACTACTTATACTATCGTATATTCACCTCATTAAATAAATAATTTACATATATTTATATCTCTAATATAAATATATAATCAATGTCAAGTGTCGAATCCCTTCTTCAAGTGAATAATTATGATATTTGGGGACTTACATTAAACGGTCAAAATCCAAGTGGAGGTGCAGGACCCACAGGACCAACAGGAGCCACAGGTCCATTAGGTATAACAGGCGGTGTGACTGGATTTACAGGTCCTACTGGCGCAATTGGTGATACAGGTGCTCAAGCCGGAAATACTGGACCATTAGGACCAACAGGACCAACAGGAACACCAGGAACAGTAACAGCAAATAGTATTAATGCAATTAAAGGTTCATATACTTCTTATGCAGTAGCTCCTAATAACCCAGCTGGTTCTAGTCTTCTCATATGCCTTCTTCCTGTTGTTACAGTTAATAGTGCATATACAGTACAAATTACTACAACTGGCTTATGGAGTAATGGTAATTATACAGTCGCAAATATATTATGTAATTATTATGTCAATGGATCTGGAGTACCTGTTTCACTTACTTATGCCCAATCTTTAACTGCTGGTTCCAGTCCAAGTCTTGGTTTTCAAATAGCAATTAATGCTATTGATCAAGCAGTAGCTGTTTTTGGAGGAGATCAAAATAATAATATCGGATGGGTAACTACGTTTACAATAACAACTGCATCTTAAATTATTTATCACAAATTATATTTCTATTATATAGTTATATAATCAATGTCCAGTGTTCAATCTCTATTGCAAGAGAATAATTACGATATTTACTATCGATCACTAAACGGGATTTCTAGTTTCATATCTATAGGAAATACAGGACCTACTGGACCTACAGGAGCACAAGGAGCATCTCAGGCTGATTCTGGACCTACGGGAGTAACTGGTCCTGCTGGTCCTACAGGTATTGGTACTTCTTATCCAGGTTCCATAGGTCCCACAGGTCCAGAAGGTCCAAATAATCTTAGTAGTGCAACATTGCAAACTATAACACGTAAATATAGTTCATATACAAGCACTGTAACTCAATCATCATCAGCAGCAGTCGTAATTGCTAGTTTTGTACCATCATCAATTATACCTAATTCGTCTTCTTGTTACATTAATGCATCTGTAACAGGGACTTGGAGTAATGGTGTTACTACAACTGGTATAACTTCAAGAATTTTTCTTATTGGATTTAATGTAGGTGCTTCCGGTTTACCTAATACTGCTCCAGGAGCTAGCACCGTCACTCGTTATTCTGCTCAAAGTGTAGCTCCAAGTTTTGGTGTAAATGTTATTAATAATGGTTCAGTTGTTCAAATAACAGCTGGTGATAGTTCT
>Ga0187873_1003664_pt1 | contig 10964 bp, 8 predicted proteins | sample June2016WEW_16_1_2_FD_133012 | JGI IMG/M metagenome (GOLD analysis project Ga0187873, IMG submission 133012) | Peatland microbial communities from SPRUCE experiment site at the Marcell Experimental Forest, Minnesota, USA - June2016WEW_16_100 | ecosystem: Environmental > Terrestrial > Soil >... | reverse complement strand
GCGTCGAGCACGTCGAGTTGAGTGCCGGTGCCGGCGGCAGCGCGCGCCTCGGCCTCACGCAAGGCTTCCTCGGCTTCCTCCTGCACCTTTTGCTGGGATTCCAAAACCTCCCTGGCTTCGATGAAACTGGAATAAGCCGTGCGGACTTGAAGCTCAATCTGACGCGCCTGATCAATCACGTCGGTTTTGGCTTTTTCGTAAAGCGCCCTGGCCTGAACAACTCTGCCGTGGGTCAACATTCCGTCGAAAATGTCCCAGCTCAACTGCGCACCCGCGTTCCAGCCATGAATATCGTGGTCCAGATCAACAGGCGGAGTATATTGCGCGTTATACCAATTATAACCGGCAAACACCTGAACAGCCGGCTTGTAGCCGGCACTTGCATTGATGACGTTTAGCCGCTGCAACTCTTCCCCCTTGCGCAGCGCCACCAGTTCCGTGCGATTGGCCAGCGCCTGCTGGATGGCGTCGGGCAGATTCACCCGATACGGCGCGGCCTCCAGGGTGTCGGTCAGTTGCAGTGGAATGTCCTCCCAAACGTCGCGCGGCAGATTGTAGCCGAGCAGATTGGCCAGATTATTTTTGGCAATGCGATAATCATTGCGCGCACGTATCAAATTGGGACGTTCATTGGCGACAGCGACCTCGGCGCGGAGCACATTGAATTTCGGGACCGTGCCGGCATCGTAACGATGCTGTTGGTCTTCGAGTTCCTTTTGAAGCAGGTTGACCGAGGCCTCGTGGACGGTGATTTGTTGCGCGGCGAGCAGCACGTCGTAATACGCCACACGCGTGGTGAGCAACGCATCGGCAATCGTGGTTTGGTATTGCGCCAATGCCTGTTCCTTGGTGGCTTTGGACGCGCGTATCGCAGCAAGCATTTTACCGCCTTCGTAAATGGATTGGACGATTTGAACGCCTGCATTCCAATTCTGATCCGGCTCTTGCGGAATGCCCGGCACCGGAAAGCTTTCAACCGCGCTTCGATCGGTTCGCTTATACTGGCCGGTCGCCTGCACTCGCGGAAGCGCCACGGCGCGTGTTTGCACGACGATACCATAGGACGCTTCGAGATCGTTTTTCGCCTTGAGGATGGTGGCGTTTTGCTGCAATGCCAGATTCAAGCAATCCATCAGCGGCAGTGGCCGCGTAAGCCACGCGGGTAAATTCGTGTTTACGTTTTGCGCGGTTACATTCCAGACAAAACAAATGAGCGCTCCTGCGCAGAAAAACAACTTTTTCATACGGCCATGAATTTATCAGTTGGGCGATTCAGCGCAAACTTGCAAATTTTTGCGGCTTTGGTTTCCTTAACCGAATGTGGCGGCAATGCCATTTTATCTCAACTGCCGGTTTTGCGCTCGCCGCGATTTTCATCGCTGGCTGTTCTTCAAATTTGTCGAATGTATTCCAAGGCTACATCGAAGGCGAATACGTTTACGTGGCCTCTCCCCTCGGGGGCGCATTGACAAATCTGGCCGTCGCGCGCGGCGATGAAGTGAATACGGGACAGTTGTTGTTTGAATTGGAGCGGAGTTCCGAGGCTGCCGCATGGAATGAGGCCGAAAAAAATCTCGCACAGGCGGAAGCCAACCTTGTGCTTTCACAAGCCGAATATGCCCGCCGCATACAATTGCGCGAAGATCAGGGGGTGATTTCCGCCGAAGAACTGGATCAGACCCGCGCGCAACGTGATGCCGACCAGGCGCGAGTCGGGTCGCAAAAAGCCGCGGTGGCCAAGGCGCTCTGGTCATTCGACCAAAAGGAGCAATTCGCACCGACGAATGCGTTCGTTCAAGACACGCTGTATCGCGTCGGTGAATGGGTGGCGGCGGGCAATCCGATTGTCGAGCTGTTGCCGCCTGCGAACATCAAAGTGCGTTTCTTCGTGCCGGAAACGGTTTTGCCGCGAATCAAACCCGGCCAGATCGTCAGTGTAACGTTCGATGGCGGCCGGCACGCGTATTCGGCCACGGTCAATTACATTTCAACACAGGCCGAGTTCACGCCACCGGTGATTTACAGCCGCGAGAACCGCGCGAAGCTGGTTTACATGATTGAGGCGAAATTTTCGTCGTCGGACGCGGCGGACCTTCGTCCCGGTCAGCCGGTGGATGTGCGAGTAACTCCCTGATTATGAGCGCGAACGACCTCGTGATTGACGTGCAGGGCATCACGAAGCGGTTCGGCAGCCGCACGGTCGTAAACAACATCCCCATGCAGGTGCGGCGCGGCGAGATTTATGGTTTTCTTGGGCCGAACGGCAGCGGCAAGACGACGTTTTTGCGGATACTTTGCGGTTTGCTCAAGCCCGACGCCGGCAGCGGCCAATGCCTCGGCTTTGATTTCCGCCGCGAGTCGCCCGAAATCAAAAAGCGTGTCGGTTACATGACGCAGCGGTTCAGTTTTTATGAAGACCTGACCATAGAGGAGAATCTGGATTTCATCGCGAAGCTTTACGAAATGCCGCAGCGCAAAGCCGCCGTTGAAAAAAGCCTCGAATTCCTCGGCATGGCCGAGCGGCGTCGGCAACTGGCCGGCACGCTTTCCGGCGGCTGGAAACAACGATTGGCGCTTTCCGCATGTTTGATTCATGAGCCACAATTGCTTCTGCTCGATGAGCCGACGGCGGGCGTGGATCCAAAAGCGCGCCGTGGTTTCTGGGAGAAAATTCACCAACTCGCTGCCGGTGGCATGACCGCGCTGGTCACGACGCATTACATGGACGAGGCGGAACGCTGTCACCGGCTTGCTTACATCGCCTATGGAAATCTGCTCGCGAGTGGGACGATGGGCGAAGTCTTGAAAACCGTCGGGCTGACGACGTGGGCGGTGACCGGCGAAAATTTGTCCGCGCTCGCCGACCAAATCCGCAAATTGCCCGGCATTGAGCAGGTCGTCGCATTTGGCACAACGTTGCATGTGAGTGGGCGTAACGCGGAAAAATTGCGCGCCAGCGTCAGTCCGTGGATGACCGGCGCGTATCGCTGGGAACAAATCGAATCAGGGCTGGAGGATGTGTTTGTCAGTCTGATGGAAACAGCAAAGGACAACTTTTCGTGAAACTGCACGAATTCAACTGGCGGCGGTTCTGGGCGGTCGTGGTGAAGGAATTCATTCAGATGCGGCGCGACCGGCTGACGTTCGCCATGATGATCGGCATCCCGCTGGTGCAGCTCATCCTGTTCGGCTACGCCATCAATTCAGACCCAAAGCACCTGCCCACGGCCGTTTATGCGGCGGACAACAGCGTTTTTTCGCGGACGATTGTGTGGGGCTTGCGCAACAGCAGTTACTTCGACATTGTCCGCGAACCGAAAAATGAGGCGGAAATCCAAAAAATGCTCGCTCAAGGCACGGTCCAATTCGCCGTGGAAATCCCGGTGGATTTTTCCCGCAAACTGCTGCACGGCGAAAAACCCGACTTGTTGCTGGAAGCCGACGCGACCGATCCAGCAGCCACCGGCTACGCCATCGCCGCTGCAAACCTGCTGGCGACCACTGTGTTGAATCGCGACCTCACCGGACCATTGACAAAGCTGCGCTACACCCCTTCGCCGTTCAATCTGGTGGTGCATCAGCATTACAACCCGGAAAACATTACCCAATACAACATCGTGCCCGGACTCATGGGCGTGATGCTGACGATGACGATGATCATCATCACCGCGCTGGCCATCACGCGCGAGCGTGAGCGCGGCACGATGGAAAACCTGCTTTCGACGCCAGCACGACCCGGCGAGGTGATGATTGGCAAAATCGTGCCTTATATCACGGTGGGTTACATCCAGGTCTTTCTGATTTTGCTGGCGTCGAAGTTTCTGTTCGACGTGCCGATCATGGGCAGCGTGCCATTGTTGCTGGCGCTGACGTTTCTGTTCATCGTGGCGAACCTCGCGGTCGGCATCACGTTTTCGACCATTGCCAAAAACCAGCTTCAGGCGGTGCAAATGGCGTTTTTCTTTTTCCTGCCGTCGCTGCTGTTGTCGGGTTACATGTTTCCGTTTCGCGGGATGCCCGGCTGGGCGCAGGACATCGGCGAGCTTTTGCCGCTCACGCATTTTCTCCGCGTCGTGCGCGGGATTTTGTTGAAAGGAAACGGCTTTGCCGAAATCGCGCCCGATCTCTGGCCGATTGCGCTGTTCCTGGTCGTGATGCTGGCCATCGGCATCAAGCGTTACCGCCAGACACTGGATTAAACGGGCGCAACTCTCCAATTCGCAGTGAGTTCCGAGTGAACTTGCAAATCGCAGCCAATCTGTTACTTATATCCTTTTATGTTGCGACGTAATTGCCTGATTTTGCTCTTGGGTATGATGCTGGCGGCCAGGGCTTCGGCCGGCATGGATTCAGCCGAGGTGACGCTGGATTATGTGGCAAAACTGGCCGAGAAACGGGCGGAACATCCCTTCCACTCGCCGCGCGCCGATTTGCCGAAGGTATTGCGGCAGGAGAATCTCGATTACGACAAGTATCGCGAAATCCGCTTCCGCCGCGACCAAGCGCTCTGGACGGCGGACGATCTGCCCTTTCGTGTCGAGTTTTTCCACCCGGGCTATCTTTATCAGGAGCCGGTGCATATTAATGAATTTACGGCCACGCACGTTCAGCCCATCCGCTTTGTGCAGGATTTTTTCGACTACGGGGATCTGCACATTCAAAACCAGATTCCCGCGGACACGGGTTACGCCGGCTTCCGTTTGTTGTATAAATTGAATAAAACCAACCAATGGGACGAACTGGGCGCGTTTCTCGGCGCAAGCTATTTCCGGCTGCTCGGCAAAGATCAACGTTACGGCCAGTCCGCGCGCGGACTGGCACTGGACTGTGGCGAACTGGCGGAGGAATTTCCCGTTTTCACCGACTGGTGGCTGGGCAAGCCGCAAAAGGGCGATACGGAATTGACCTTGTTTGCCATACTCGACAGCGTGAGTTGCGCTGGCGCGTATCAATTTATCATCCACCCGGGTGAAACGACCGTGGTTGACGTTGAGGCCGTGCTGTTTTTTCGCGATACGAACATGGTCCACGCCGTGGATACGAACCGGCTAGCCGTCAAAACCATCGGGCTGGCGCCGTTGACAAGCATGTTTTGGTTCGGTAAAAATTCGGAGCGCAAATTCGACGATTACCGCTCTGAAGTTCACGACACCGACGGACTGCTGGTTCATATGGACAACGGCGAAATGCTCTGGCATCCGCTCGATAATCCCTCCGTCATGCGCCACCAGATTTTTTCCGCCCCGAATGTCCGCGGTTTTGGGTTGTTGCAGCGCGAGCGTTCCTTTGCGGCATATCAGGACATGTTCAACCTTTATCAGCTTGAACCGAGCGTGTGGATCGAGCCGCGCGACAACTGGGGCGACGGCGATTTGCATCTGGTGGAATTGAGCGCCAGCTACGAGGGTCTGGACAACATCGTTGCGTTTTGGGACCCGAAAAACAAACCCGCGCCGCTGCAACCTTGCCGCTTCCGCTACCGGCTTTGCTGGCAGATGGGCGGAGCGGACTTGAAGCTTTCCGAAAACCGTGTCGTTTCCACGCGCATGGGGCTTGACTCAAGCTGTGCGAATTGCCGGCAATTCGTGATTGATTTCGACGGGCCGGAACTCGACGCCATTTCCGAAACCAATCCTCCACAGGCCATTGCCAATTGCAGTGCCAACGCGGCGATTGTGGACAATCAGGTCACGCGCTGCACCGAACTGGGCACCTGGCGCGTGGTTTTAAAAATGCAGCCCAAGCCCGGCAACACCGACCCGGTGGACCTGCGCTGCACGTTGCAAAAGGGAACCAACATTTTAAGCGAAACCTGGACATATCAATGGAGTCCGCCATGAATGGCATTGGCGCGCTGACCGATTCCTCCGGCCAATTGGCGGGACGTCCGCTCGAAGAATGGAATGCGGCGTATGAAAAAGTGGAGAATTATTTCCACGCCCTACGCGTCCGCAACAAAGCCCTGCTCGGCCAGTTGGTGCTCCGCGTGCTCGAACGCGCCGCGCACCGCGCGCCCGCCGAGCCGGACCGTTCCACCACCCAGCTCGCCGCCGAGGAAATGGATCGTCTTGTGATTGAATGGTTCGCCGCCGTGCTTCAGGAATCGCCTGCGAACGCCGATCAAATGTTAACGACGCGCGGGCGGCTGGCGTTGCTGCTAGCTGATATGCCGGGCAGGTGGCAGGATCAATTTTTGCGTCCTGGCCCGTGGCCTGAGGAATTTGTCGGTGCCATGCGCGAAACCTATTTGCGCGCCGGGCCGGATTTTCAACTTTCCAAAATGACACCGCGCCCATTTGATCTCGGCCCCATCACAACACTCACAAATTTGGGCCGGATTCCCTACCTGAAAATGGCGTTGTCGTGGACGTTATTTGCATTGTTGCTGATAATCATTTTCATCCTTACCCATTGAGCCATGCCCGGCGTTGTTTCCCAACCCGCTCCGGCTTCGAGCCAGTCGCCACCGCTTGGCGTGACGCCCATGCCTCGCATCCGACGCAGCTGGCGGCTGTTCATTTTTTATTCATGCGCCATGGCGCTCACTGGCTTGGTTTCGATGCTTTTCGCCGATTTGCTTTGGCGCACGGGCTGGTCCGCGTCGCGGACGGTTTTGCTGGTTTTGTTCGTCATTCTGTTTTTTCTGGCCGCCATCGGCTGCATGCACGGCATATATGGCTTTGTGCTGCGAAAGTCCGGCGCGCGCCAGAACATCACGCGACTGGTGGACTACCGCGCGCAGAGCATCGCCGGCACGAGCACGGCAATCGTCTTCCCGATCTACAACGAGAATGTCGTCCGCGTTTATGAAGGTTTGCGCGCCACTTATGAATCACTCGAAAAAACCGGCCAACTTGAGCGTTTCGACTTCTTCATCCTGAGTGATTCGACCGACCCCGACAAATGGGTTGAAGAGGAACAGTGCTGGTATGATTTGATTCACGAACTCGACGCGCTCGGCCGCATTTACTATCGACGCCGCCTGAACAACGAAGGCCGCAAGAGTGGCAACGTCCGTGATTTTCTCAACGCCTGGGGCCGTCGTTATCGCTATTTCATGGTGTGCGATGCCGACAGCGTTATGCGCGGTGAAACACTCGTGGGTTTGGTCAAATTAATGGAAGCGCATCCGACCGTCGGATTGATTCAAACGGTGCCGGCGCTGGTCAATGCGGAATCGTTGTTCGGACGCATTCAGCAATTCGCCAATCGCCTCTATGCGCCGCTTTTCATCGCCGGCCTGAATTATTGGGCGCTCAACCTCGGCAATTATTGGGGACACAACGCCATCATCCGCACCGAGCCGTTTATGCAGTATTGCGACCTGCCGCAACTGCCCGGTCGCAAACCATTCGGCGGCCAGATTCTCAGCCACGACTTTGTCGAAGCTGCGCTATTGCTGCGCGAAAACTGGGAAATCTGGTTTGCTTACGACCTTGAAGGCAGCTATGAAGAAACGCCTCAAGGCATCATTGAAAATGCCCAACGCGACCGCCGCTGGTGCCAGGGCAACCTGCAACACGGCCTCGTGCTCTTTGCCAAAGGATTGCGCGACGTAAGCCGGGTGCATTTGCTCCTTGGCATTTGCGGCTATCTCGCGGGACCGCTTTGGCTGGCGTTCCTGGTGACGTTTACTTGGATCCACTGGTTTCAAAAACACTCCGGCCTGTCAAACATCACCGTTCACGCCTTCACACCGTATTTGAACTTGAGCGGTACCGCACATGCGTTGCTCGTTTTCATCATTTGCATGATTGTGCTCATGCTGCCAAAATTGCTCGCCCTGATCGACCTAGCACACGATGGGAAACGTCGGCGGGCGTTTGGCGGTCTGTCCCGTGCCACTGTTGGCGTCACCGGCGAAACAATCTTCTCCATACTGCATGCGCCGTTGCAAATGTTATGGCATGCGCGCTTTGTCGCCTCAAACCTGTTCGGCGTTAGCATAAGTTGGAGCAGGCAAAAACGCGCCGCCGATGGCACATCCTGGTTATTTGCCATTCGACATCATTGGGGACACACATTGATTGGATTGATTTGGGGCGCGTTCATGTGGCAGCTCGACCGGGCTTTGTTCTGGTGGTTCACGCCTGTATTCACGGGCATGGTGTTTTCCATTCCACTCAGCGTGTTGACCAGCCGACGCAACCTTGGAGAGAAAGCGCGAAAACTCGGACTGTTTCTGACGCCGGAAGAAATAAAACCGCCGCCGGAACTTGTCTCTTTGCGCGCACATTTGAAAATTCATGAACTCACCAGTGATACCGCGCCACGCCGCCCGCATGCCGGCCTGGCCAAAGCCGTGCTCGATCCTTATGTCAATGCGATTCACGTTTCACTTTTACGCGAGAAAAAATTGAATCCGATTTATGCCGAGCAATTGGACAAACTCGGCGTTGGCAGTCCGGCGGTTCGTGCGCTCGCTGAAAAACTGCTCGCCGATGGGCCGAACAAGCTGACCGCCGCTGAACGGCTTTTGGTCATGGCCGATGCACACACGATGGTCTGGCTGCATCATCAATCATGGCTGTGTCCAAGCGAATTACTCGGGCCATGGTGGAGAGCCGCGATTCGCGAATTCAGCCGGCAAGATGAGTCGTAAAAATACGGTGAAAGTGGAATTGGAATCCGCCTGCGGCACCGGGTGAATTGTGGGGGTGTGACACAATGAAAGGCATACCCCGCGACACATTCAGGCCGCGACACGATCCAAGCTGGCCTTGAAGTCGCGCCGGCTCTTGGCGCCAACCATTTGCTCGGCGATTTCGCCCTTGTTAAAAAGCAGCAACGTGGGGATGGCGCGAATGCCATATTCGGCGGCGAGCAACTGTTGTTCGTCAACATTGACCTTGCCGATTTTCACTTTGCCGTCGTATTCGTCGGCGAGTTCGTCAAGAAGCGGCGCGATCATTTTACACGGGCCACACCATTCAGCCCAGAAATCCACAAGCACGGGCGCTGGCGATTGCAAAACTTGATGGGCAAAGTTTTCCTGTGTGAGCGTGACAATCAATGGGGAAGCCATACCTCAAACGAGAAAAATACGGTTATCGCACCAAATTACTGACTTATCGCGCCGCTTAGAATCAGCATCATCCAAACCGTTGTGACGATGGCGAACAGTCCGGTCACGGCTGCGGCAATGACAAGAATTTGGTCCAGTGGGTTGATCGTTGGAGCAGCAGCACGCGCAGTTTGCCGCACTGCCGGAGCGGAACGTGGCGGAGTAGCGGGCGCAGCAGTTGCACGAGGCGACGCAGCTTGCGCGTGAGCTGCAGCGGATGGCATGGCGCTTGGCGCACCGGTTGGGCCGCCGGGTGGAAGCGTGGGCAATTTAATTGTCGGCGCGGTGGACGGCTTGGACGGTAAACTGATGCGAACGGTTTCTTTTTTGGGCTGAACTTTGCCGGTTTCTTTTTTCGGCGGCAGCACAATGCCCGTGGAAGCACTTGGAATGTTCGGAGGAATCTCGGCCATAATGTTTGGTTGACTAGATTAACCGGCCTCCGGCGGCTGTCAAATCCTTATTCAAAAAAAATAAAAACCGGACAAAAAACACCACCCCGGTTAAGAGAACAACCGTTCGAAATCAACAAAAAGTGAAACGATTTTAACTTTTTTCATCGATCAGCTCCCGTCGGGCACCACCCAGCAATTGCTCGACAAAGCCGGTTGAATAAACACCGCGCCGGAAATTCGGATCCTGCATGACGGCTTGCTGAAAGGCGACATTTGTCTTGATGCCTGTAATCATGTATTCGGAGAGTGCGCAGTTCATTCGATCCATGGCCTCACGCCGATCATTGCCGCTCGTGATGAGCTTGCCAATCATCGAGTCATAAGTCGGCGGAATCGTGTAACCCGCGTAAGCATGCGTATCCACGCGCACACCTCGTCCGCCGGGTTGAAAATACATTTCAATGCGACCGGGGCTGGGACGAAAGCCATCAAACGGGTCTTCGGCATTAATGCGGCATTCAATAGCGTGGCCTTTGATGTGGATGTCACTCTGCGAATGCTGCAATGATTCGCCCATCGCGAGCAGGATTTGATAACGCACGAGGTCAATGCCGGTCACTTCCTCGGTAACAGGGTGCTCGACTTGAATTCGTTTGTTGACTTCGAGGAAATAAAAATTGCCGCGGCTATCCACGAGGAATTCAACCGTGCCGGCGTTGGTGTAGTGCGCCGCCTCGGCAATTCTCACGGCGGCCTTGCCGATTTTGTCTCGTAGTTTGCGAAACTTGTATTCCAGCAACGGCGACGGCGCCTCTTCAATCAATTTTTGGTTGCGGCGTTGAATGGAACAATCACGCTCCCCCAAATGAATGATGCGACCCTTTTGATCGCCAAGAATTTGAATTTCAATGTGATGCGGATTTTCGATGAATTTTTCGATATAGACGCCTGAATTGCCAAACGCCTTTTCCGCCTCGGTTCGCGCCGTGTGATAGCCCTTCACCAGCGAAATATCATTATGCGCCGCGCGCATCCCACGTCCGCCGCCGCCAGCCACAGCCTTAATCATCACCGGATAACCAATGCGTTTGGCGATGGCCAATGCTTCCTGCTCTTTCTCAACAGCGCCGTCCGAACCCGGCGGCGTTGGCACACCAGCTTTTTTGGCCAGCGCACGGCTGATTGCCTTATCTTCCAATAATTGCATTGCGCGTGGGCTGGGTCCTATGAAGCGAATATTACAACTTGAACAGACTTCGACGAAATGAGGGTTCTCAGAAAGAAAACCGTAGCCGGGATGAATCGCATCCACATCCATTACTTCCGCTGCGCTTATAATTCGGTCAATGCGCAAATAACTCTCTGCCGATGGTGCTTCACCAATACAAATGGCTTCATCGGCCAGTTGCACGTGCATTGAGTTCACATCCGCCTTGGAATAAACAGCCACTGTTCGGATGTTCAACTCCTTGCAAGCGCGAATAATCCGAACAGCAATCTCACCG
>Ga0187873_1003661_pt1 | contig 10971 bp, 7 predicted proteins | sample June2016WEW_16_1_2_FD_133012 | JGI IMG/M metagenome (GOLD analysis project Ga0187873, IMG submission 133012) | Peatland microbial communities from SPRUCE experiment site at the Marcell Experimental Forest, Minnesota, USA - June2016WEW_16_100 | ecosystem: Environmental > Terrestrial > Soil >... | reverse complement strand
GGAAGAATACCGCGAAGCAGAGATCGAAATCCTGCTCGACGTATCCGCCGATTTGAAGCGTAAGTTCAAGAGGCGCGTTCCGCATCGTTATTTGCCCGATCAAACCATCTTCCTGATGTTCTTCGACAAGTCCACGCGCACGCGTAACTCGTTCGAGGCGGGAATCACGCAGCTTGGCGGCCACGCCCATTTTTTGACCTCCGATGTTATGCAAGTCTCCCATGGAGAAAGCGCGAAGGACACGGGAATCATTCTCTCCCGCTACGGACACGCCATCGCCATCCGTCACGACCTGATTCCGGACGAGGGCAACGCGTACATGCGCGAAGTTGCGCGCTGGGCGGATGTGCCGGTGATCAATATGCAGTGCGACATTGATCATCCCTGCCAGACGCTGGCCGACCTCATGACTATCCGCGAGAAACTTGGACGTAACCTCCGCGGACGCAAACTGGCGGTAACGTGGGCGTACGCGCCGAGCTACGCCAAGCCGCTCAGCGTGCCGCAAGGATTGATCATGTTGATGCCGCGCTTCGGACTGGACGTTGTGCTGGCGCATCCACCCGAGTACGCGCTGATGCCGCAGACGGTCGAGGCGGCGCGAGAGAATGCGCGGCGCGCCGGAACTAAGCTCGAGATCGTGGACAACATGGACGACGCGTTTCGCGACGCCGACATCGTCATTCCCAAGAGTTGGGGCTGTCTCGACACCATGGGAACGAACCCCAAGGAGTCCCTGCGGATCGCTGAGGGATACCGGCACTGGATTTGCAACGGCGAGCGCATGAAATTGGCTTCGGAAAATGCTCTGTACATGCATCCGCTGCCCGCCGATCGGGGCAACGAGGTGACGGACGAGGTCATCGATGGCCCGCACTCTGTGGTGTACGATGAAGCGGAAAACCGCCTGCACACTGCCAAGGCGATTATGGCACTGACTATGTCGGAGCAAGAAGTTGTTTATGAGATGACAGGCTCTTAAGACCATGACCGAAACGCTTGTGATCGCCCTGGGCGGCAACGCCATTACGAGGCCCGGCGAATCCGGCGCCATTCCCTTGCAGTTTGCCCACACCGCGGAGACGCTCGAACATCTCAAGCCTCTGTTCCACGCCGGTTCACGGATCGCCATCACTCACGGCAGCGGACCGCAGATCGGCAACATCCTGATTCGCGTCGAGGAGGGCGAGCGGCGCGTTCCGCACTTGCCGCTCGACACTTGCGACGCCGATTGCCAGGGCGGCATGGGCTACATGATCCAGCGGCTGGCTTACGAGTTGTTCCGCCGCGAGGGAATCAAGCGCGAAGTGGCTACAGTGATCACCCAGGTGCTCGTGGATCGCGACGACCCGGACTTCCAGCATCCCAGCAAACCGATCGGGTCTTTCTATGACGCGAACGAGCTCGCCGGCATCCGCAGCAACAGGCCAGAATGGATCATGCGCGAAGTCTCGCCAGGAGGCTACCGTCGCGTCGTGCCTTCGCCTCGCCCGCTGCGAATTCTAGAGGCCGAAGCGATCTCGTCGCTGCTCGACGCCGGCGTCGTCGTGATCGCCTGCGGAGGCGGGGGCATTCCGGTGGCCTGGGAAGACGATCGTTTGGTGGGAGTGGAAGCCGTTGTCGACAAGGACCTCGCTTCTAGCATGCTGGCGACGCACGTGCGCGCTCACAAGCTCATCATTGTTACTTCGGTTGATCGCGTAGCGCTCGACTATGGCCGGCCCAGCCAGCAGTGGCTCGACACGATTACCATGGACCAGGCGCGCCAGTATTTAGCCGCAGGCCAATTCCCACCAGGATCGATGGGGCCCAAAATTCAGGCGGCAATCGACTTCCTCGAACACCAAGGCGAGGAGTGCATTATCACTTCCGTGGAGAGCGTAGCGGGTGCGGTAACCGGCAATGGCGGTACCCACATCGTCGCCCCCTGGCGCAGGACTTCCCTGGATTTTGCGGAAGTTAACGGAGGCGCGAGATGATTCTGACGAATTCAGAATTCCCTACCCTTCCACCAGTGCATCGGCTACAGCCAGGTGCTCATCGAGCGCGGCGGTGCCGAGATCGAGCTCTTCCCTGGTTATGATTAACGGCGGCGCAATGACAAAGTGGCTTATCCAGGATTGGATCGAAACTCCCTGGGCCATCATCTTGGCCGCAATCTGATCAACCACCGTCGGATTGCCTTCCACCTTGTCGCGCATGGTGTTGAAGGGTTGCTTGGTGACGCGATTCTTCACCAAATCAACAGCGAAGAAAAGGCCGAGGCCGCGCACGTCGCCGACCGATGGATGCCGGACCTTGAGGGCTTCCAGCTTTTTGCGCACATAGGGTTCAAGCTCTGCCGCGCGCTCCACCAGTTTCAGCCGCTGCATCTCCTCGATGGTGGCCACGGCCGGGCCGAGCGTCATGGGATGCGCCTCATAGGTGTGCCCATGAGAGAAATAGTGATCTTCAAAATAATCCGCGATTTTGGTGGTGGTGGCACAGAGGCCTAGCGGCACGTAAGCCGAGGTGATGCCTTTTGCGGTAACCAGGATGTCGGGCGTAACGCCCCAGTGCTCCAGGGCAAACCATTTGCCGGTGCGGCCCCATCCGCTCATCACCTCGTCGGCGATGAGCAGCACGCCGTACTGATCGCAAATCTGACGGATGCGGGGAAAGTATTCCGGCGGCGGCACGAGGATGCCGTTGGTGCCGACGACGGGTTCGACAATCAGGGCCGCCACGTCGCTCTCGTTGCGAATCATGTGCTCGATGTAGTCGGCGCAGGCGATGTTGCAGCCGGGATAGGAGTGCTTGATGGGGCAGTTATAACAGTTTGTCTCCGGAGCAAAGACGAATCCAGAGCCTTTGCCGCCCGGCTCCATGGCCCAGCGGCGCGGGTCGCCCGTAGCCGCGATGCAGGCGGTGGTGGACCCGTGATAAGAGCGGTAGCGGGAGATAATTTTGGTCTTGCCCGTGAACATGCGCGCAATTTTGAAAGCCGCTTCGTTAGCCTCGGCTCCGCCGGTGGCGAAGAAAAACTTATTAATCCCCCTGGGCAGGACTTCCAGCAATTTGGCGCTAAGTACAGCGCGTGCGCGGGTAGCGTAACCCGGAGCGGCATATGCCAGCTCGCGCGCCTGCTCGGCGATGGATTCTATCACGCGCGGGTTCTTGTGGCCCAGATTCACGCACATCAACTGCGAGCTGAAGTCAAGATAGCGCTTGCCCGCGCCATCCGTGAACCAGCAGCCTTCTGCATCGGCAATGTGCAGCGGTTTCCAGCTCTTCTGGAAGCGCCAGGTGCCGTAGTTGGTTTGCCGCGTGATGGCGGAGATTTCTTCGGACGTGAGTGTCTTCGATGCGGGAATATTGCTCATGATATCGTTCTCCGGTAAAATTTCGCAGCGTACAGTCAAAGTTCCATGGCTAGGTAAATCCGCCAGACAAGATTCGACGGCTTGTCAGATCCGTGCCTGGAAGCAGTCTCTCATTGAGTGCGAATCCAATCCATGGTCTTCGTCGCCAGCGTGTCGAACGCGGTGATGGCCAGTTGCAAATGGTCTTCCCGCGTGTCTTCAATTTTATTGTGGCTGATGCCCCGTAGCGATTGCACAAAGAGCATGGCTGTGGGGATGCCGGCGCGGGAGACTTCGGCTGCATCGTGCAGCGGCCCGGAGGGCAGACGATGCGAGCGCCCGGCAGTCTCGCGGATGGCCTCTTCGCAAAGCTCGATCAATTTGGGATGAAACGGCTCCGGCGCAATGTTCCAGATGCGCGACCATTCCACCGTGCAGCCTTCTTCCTTGGCAAATTGCGCGCTCTTCTCCTGCGCCTCACGATACATCGTGGCCAGCACGGCAGCATCCAGATCGCGCTGGTCGAGCGTGGCCTCGCAACGGCCAACGACCGCGGTCACAATGCCGGGAAAGGTCTTGACGCTGCCCATGGTGCAGACCGCATCGGGATGACGTTTGGCGATGGGGCGAATTTCCAGGGCCAGTTTCGCACACGCGGCCAACGCATCGCGCCGCGCAGTCATGGGCGTGGAGCCGGAGTGCGCCTCCTGGCCGTGAAAGGTGATTGTGTGGCGCTCTACGCCTTTAGTGCCCAGCACAGCTCCCAAAGGAAGCCCCATCTTCTCCAGCACAGGTCCCTGCTCGATGTGCAACTCAAGATAGGCTGCCGCGTTCTTCCGCTCCCGTCCGGCGTCGCCGATCTTATCGATGGAGACGCCACATTCAGCCAGCGCATCTTCCAGCCGCTTGCCGCCGGCATCGGTGCGCCCGCGATCCTGATCGATGGTTTGCGTGCCGGCAAAGGCCGAAGACCCAAAGAGGCTGCGCCCAAAGCGCGCGCCCTCCTCATCGGCCCAATCAACCATCCTCACGGTGATCGGCGGCTTGCCTTTATACTCCTCAGCAATGCGCCTCAGCACGGCGTACGCGCCAATCACGCCCAGGCACCCATCGAGCCAGCCGCCATTGGGCACGGAATCGATGTGGCTGCCGAGAATCAGCGTCTTCTCCGAGCTTCCGGCAAGCGTGCTCCAATTGTTGCCCGCGGCGTCATAGTGATGCTCCACGGGCAACTCGCGCAGCTTGGATTCAAACCAGCTGCGCGCCTTGAGCCACACCGGGCTCCAGGCCAAACGCTGTGCGCCATGCTCATCGGAAGTAAGTGCGCGCAACTCCTTGAGCAGTTCAACCGCGGCTTTTGCGTCAACCGGCATGATCTACTCCTTTCTAGTTACATTGCGGTTCGCGGCGCAGCAAGCGTCCGATTCCCGGCTTGCCCACAAAGTTGCCATCGCGCGCCTGCACCTTGCCGCGCACGGTGACCACGGAGGGACGGCCTTCGATCTCGAAGCCCTCAAAACCGTTGTAGTTGTTGATGCCGTGCTGCGTGGCCGCGGATATTTTGCCGCGATATTTTGTGTCATAGACCACCAGATCGGCGTCCGCTCCCGCGGCAATGGTTCCCTTGCGCGGGAAGAGGCCGAAGAGCCTGGCGGGACGCGTGCTGAGCGCATCGACAAAGCGGTGAATGTCGAGCCCGCCGCGTTTCACTCCGTAGGTATACATCAGGTTCACGCGATCTTCAATGCCCGGAATGCCATTGGGAATCTGCGTGAATGCCTTGGCGCCCATCAGTTTTTGTTCCGTGTCGAAGGGACAATGGTCCGTGCCCACGGTCTCAATCAGGCCTGACTTGAGCGCATTCCACAACACCGGCAGATTGCGCTTGTCGCGCAAGGGCGGCGACATGATATGCTTCATGCCCTCCACGCCGGCGCGCTCGGCGTAACTCTTGTCGAGCAGGAAATGCGGCAGCACCGATTCAATGTGCAGCTTGACGCCGCGCATCTTGGCATCCACGGCCACGCGCAGCGCCGGCGCGCAAGACAGATGCACCACGTAGCCGGTGGCGCCGGTCTGCTCCACAAAAGTCGCAAATCGCGTGGTGCCCTCTGCTTCCACGGCCTCCGGACGGCTGGGCTCATGCCACTCCGGCCCGGTCTTACCCTCGGCCAGCAGGAGTTGCTGCAACTGGCCCACCAGCTCGGCGTTTTCGCAATGCGCGGTGGTGATAATGCCCAGTTTGGCTGCCAGCTTGAGCGTGTGGAACATCTCCTCGTCATCGACGCCGAAGAAGTTTTTGTATGATAGAAATATTTTGAAGGATGTCGTTCCATCCTTGACGATCTCCGTGAGTTGCGCTTCCGTTTTGGCGTCATAGCGCGTCACGCCCATGTGGAAGGCATAATCGCAGGCGCTGTTGCCCTCTGCCTTTTGTTTCCAGATGTGGTAGGTCTCCAATGCATCTTCCTTGCGCGAAGGACAGGCCATCTCGATGAACGAAGTGGTCCCGCCGATGAGCGCGGCAGCGCTGGCCGCGGCGTGATTCTCCTTGGCAAAGGTGCCCATGAACGGCAGGTGAATGTGGACGTGCGGATCGATGAAGCCGGGAAAGACCAACTTTCCCGCGGCATCGACCACCTCGGTCCCCGGAGGAACTGCGAGGCCAGACCCGATGGCGCTAATGGTTTCATTCTCGATGAAGATATCGCCTTTCTGGCGAGTCTCCGCGGTTACAATCTCACCGCCCTTGATTAGCAGTCCCATATGAATGCTCTCCCTTCATGCGCATGCGAGGCTCTAAAGTGCGTTAGTGAATGTGAATTCCAACCTTCTCACGATAAGCTTTCATCGCCTCCCAGTCTTCGGTAACCCTGGTCTGCTTCTGCGACAACTCATCCCAGGTAACCGCACTCTGCCGAGGCGGAAGCTCGACCATTTCGATGCACTGGTCTACCGGGCAGACGTTATAGCAGAGCCGGCATCCCACGCAATCGTCTTCGCGCACCACCGGCCGGGGACGCGTTTCCACCGCCGCGCGCTTGCCGTTGGAGCGCGGATCCCAGGCGCGCGGTTCGACCACTTTGCCCTCCGGCGATACCAGGTCGATGCACTGATGCGCGGTATCGTTGCAGGCGATGTAGCAGAGGCTGCACTTGATGCACCGCTCCGCATTGATGCGCGCCGCCGCGCGGAAAGAAAGATCGAAGTTCTTGAACTCCGAAACGCGATGCAGGCTGCGGCCCGTCACGTCGGCGATGGTCTTGAAGCCTTTCTCGTCCATCCAGTTGGAGAGCCCATCGCAAAGATCTTCGATTACCCGATAGCCGTAATGCATCACCGTGGTGCAAACCTGGAGGCTGGATGCGCCCAGCAGCAGAAACTCCGCCGCGTCGGCCCAGGTGGCGATGCCGCCTATGCCGGAGATGGGAATTTTGGATTTGGACACGATCTCGTCGGTCCCCAGCGCAGCCAGCATATTCAGCGCGATGGGCTTGACGGCCGGCCCGGCATATCCGCCGTGGCCGCCCTTGCCGCCGATACTGGGGATCAGTTCCATCGTGTCAAGATCGACGCCGACAATGGAGTTGATAGTGTTGATGAGCGAGAGTCCGTTCGCGCCGGCGGCTACCGCGGCCCGAGCCGGCAACACAATGTTGGTTACGTTGGGCGTTAGCTTCACGATGACCGGAATCTTCGCGGCCTCCATTACCCAGCGGGTGATTTGCTCGCAGATTTCAGGATCCTGGCCAATGGCTGCACCCATTTTTCTTTCGCTCATGCCATGCGGGCAGCCAAAATTCAGCTCGATGCCGTCCGCTCCCGTATCCTCGATGCGACGGACGATATCCTTCCACGCTTCAGGCTTTGACTCAACCATGGCGGAGACGATGACCGCGCGATCCGGCCAGGCGCGCTTGATCTCCACGATCTCGCGCAGATTGACTTCAATGGGCCGGTCGGAGATTAACTCGACGTTGTTGATGGCCAACATGCGCTGCCGGCCGTGATGCCACGCTCCATAGCGGTTCGATACATTCAGCACCGGAGCGCCGATGGTCTTCCATACCGCGCCGCCCCAGCCCGCTTCAAAGGCCTTGTGGATCTGCGCGCCGGAGTTGGTGGGCGGAGCCGAGGCCAGCCAGAATGGATTGGGCGACTTGATGCCAGCGAAGTTAGTTCTAAGGTCTGCCATGTTATTTCACCCCGACCGGCGCAGGCCGTTGCGTTAGTTGTTGATGGAGTGCCGCGGCGGCCAGCTTGCCGTCCTGAACTGCCATGACGGCAGAAGCCGCGCCGGAAGATCGGATGCAGTCGCCGATGGCATAGATGCCTGCCATGCTTGTCTGGAAGTTCGTGTCCACGTCAATGAAGCCCTTCTTCGTTTTCAGGCCCAGCAGCGCGGCCAGCGCCGGCTTCTCCTGGCCGACGGCCTTGACGATCTGATCGGCCGGAATCACAAACTCCGATCCCTTGACCGGTTTTGGCGCCGGGCGGCCGGATGCGTCGGGCGCGCCTAACTCGACGCGCAGGCATTCGAGACCCGTCGGGCGTCCGCGCTCCAACACCACCCGCGCGGGCTGCGAGAGAAAGCGGAACTCGATGCCCTCCCTGCGGGCAAAGTCGTACTCGTGCTCATAGCAGCTCATCTCGCGATCGGTGCGGCGATATACTATCGTCACTCGCTCTGCGCCCAGCCGCCGGGCAATGGTGGCGCAATCCACCGCCGTATTGCCGGCGCCGATCACGATGACGTTGCGGCCTACGCTCAATTTCTCCGCAGCTGTCTTGCTGGCTTCAATGAACTCCAGGCCGTCGACAATTGCCTCTTCTCCGGCCATGCCAAGGCTTGGCGTTTTCCCCAATCCCACACTCAGCACAATTGCATCGAACTCTTTTTGTAGAGTAGCCAGAGTAATACCCTTGCCAAACTCAAGCCCGGTTTTGATCTTGACGCCTAGCTCCTCGACCATGCGCGCCTCGTCCAGGGCAATCTCCACTGGTTCGCGCAGTGCGATGATGCCATAGGTGGAGAGGCCGCCGGACATCTTGTTCTTTTCGAAGATCGTGACCGCGTGTCCCATCAAGGTCAACTCGCCGGCGCAGGAGAGCCCCCCGGGTCCGGCGCCGATAACGGCAATTGATTTGCCGGTTGAAGCGGCCTTTACAACCGGGTAGCTGCCATGTTGCCGCGCATAGTCCATGGCAAAGCGCTGCAGCCGCCCGATGGAGATTGGCTTGTGATCTGCGCCCAGTACGCACGCCCCTTCACACAGCTCCTCCACCGGACATACCCGCGCGCAGGTGGCGCCAAGCAGATTTGAGGCAAAAATGGTTGCCGCAGAGCCGCGCAGATTGCGCGTGGCGATTTTCTTGATGAATTTGGGAATATTGATATGGGTTGGACAGGCGTGCGTACAAGGCGCATCGTAACAGAACAAGCAGCGATCCGCTTCAACGGCCGCCGCATTTGGGGTTAGAGGAGGCAATTGCTCGGCAAGCGCCTTCCCGACATCTCTCACTGCCACTTCCATCCTTCAGCTCCTTACCAAACTCTTGATCGTTACTCCTTAAGGTCGTGTTTGGAGCAATAAAATCAACTGATCGAAAGCTGCCTAGAAGATCAGCCGGCCTTCAGAGAGATACACAGTTTAGCGCATAGACCATGCGCGGAGTCAAGTCCGGCTTTTTCTGTAGGTTATGGAATTAGTAAACGTGTGCGGGCAGCTTCTATATTGTTTTTCCGGCAGATGTTTTCACGGCTGTGGACAGCAGCTCGTCCAACTGCGCCTCGCTCAACCGCACGTGATAAAAGGTCTCTTAGAAGCGCCGCGTCTCCTGGCGCATGTCGTAACGGAAGATCTCCGGGTAAAAGAGATTTGCCAGCCACTTGATGCCGATGATGCGGTTGACCGCTCTGAAGACGATGCGGCTTGTGGAACGCCAGCATCTTCTCCGGATTGGGCACGGTCGCCACGGACTTATAGCCTACCGCAGGCTGCGGCGTAACAGAACTGCGCCACACTAATATCTCCTGCTCGCTGCCTGCATTGTAGAGGATAACCGGCACTATGCCGATCATCAGGAGTTCCCGGCTCTGGTTCCTGCTATCTTGGCAAGGGGGCTGTCGGCTCCTTGTGAATGCGATTGCGCAAGTGAGGCAGCGCAGTGCCGCATTTGCGGCGAATGGCGATCAACTCAGCCACAATGGAAATGGCGATCTCCTCCGGCGTCGCCGCACTGATCTCCAAACCTATCGGGGCGTAGATTCGCTGCAAGCTCTCCCGCGCAACGCCTTCGGCCTCCAACTGCTGAAAGATGGTGAGCACCTTACGGCCGGAGCCGATCATGCCGATGTAATGCGCGGGCGTATCCAGAGCCCAGCGGAGAACGCGCATATCATGACGGTGGCCGCGAGTGACGATGACAATGTAGGAGGCGGCGCTGGGCGACAATTCCGACAGAACCGCATCCATCTCGCCGGCATGAATCTCGCGCGCATCAGGAAATCGTTCGCGGTTGGCATACTGCTCGCGATCGTCGCAGACGATCACCTCAAATCCAGCCAGCGTGGCCACCTTGTATACGTTTAGCCCGACGTGGCCGCCGCCGAAAATATAAAGCACTGGCGCGGGAATCACTGGCTCAATAAAAACTTGAAGTGATCCGCCGCACACCAGCCCTGTGTCGTCATCGGGCCGCTGATTTAGATTGAAGGTGAAGGTTTTCGCTTTTTCGTCTCGCATCACTTCCATCGCCCCCTTGCGCACGTCGGATTCCACGCAGCCGCCGCCCACCGTTCCCAGGATCGAGCCGTCTTCGCGCACCAGCATCTTGGCGGCCACCACCGAAGGAGTGGAGCCGCGAACGTTGACAATGGTGGCCAGCGCCGCGCGTTTCCCCTCGCGCTTTAACCTGTAGATTTCTTCAAAGATATCCACTTCAATCCAACTTTCTATAGAAAAACATCATCATCTTTCTTTGTTTTCGTATCCGATGATGCAAAGAACTGCGACGCTACGCGCAATCGTTGCACCGCTCCCGGCAACACGGAAATCACGCGTTCAATATCTTCAGCGGTATTCAGTTTACCTAAACTGAAGCGCAGGCTGGAGCGGGATTGCTCTCCCGTCAACCCCATGGCCATGAGCACGCTGGAAGGATCGGCCTCGCCCGCGGTGCACGCCGCGCCGCGCGATGCGGCTATGTTGAATTCATCCAGCGCCATCACCAGCGCATCTCCTCTTACCCGCTCGAAAAGAATGTTCGTAGTGTTGGGCACACGGGGCGCGCCTTTGCCATTGATGCGCGTTTCGGGCACGCGCTCAACCACGGCGGCTTCCAGCCGGTCGCGCAGCGCTCCGATCCTTTGCATCGAGCCGTCGCTGAGACCGCTTCGGGCAATCTCGCTGGCGCGGCCTAGGCCTGCGATTCCGGCAACGTTTTCCGTACCCGGACGCCGGCCTTTTTCCTGATGCCCTCCGTGCAACTGCGGCCGCAACAGCGTGCCGCGGCGAACAAAGAGCGCTCCCGCGCCCTGTGGGCCGTGAAACTTATGCGCGGAGATGGTGAGCAGATCGCAGCTGATGTTCTTCACGCTGATGGGAACCTTGCCCGCCGCCTGCACGGC
>Ga0187873_1003658_pt1 | contig 10975 bp, 13 predicted proteins | sample June2016WEW_16_1_2_FD_133012 | JGI IMG/M metagenome (GOLD analysis project Ga0187873, IMG submission 133012) | Peatland microbial communities from SPRUCE experiment site at the Marcell Experimental Forest, Minnesota, USA - June2016WEW_16_100 | ecosystem: Environmental > Terrestrial > Soil >... | reverse complement strand
TTTTCCATGGCATTGCCCTTGCACCTCCGCGCTCGCTTGCGCTCGCGCGGAAGTGTAAAGCATGTACAGAGACAATGTGTAAAGGATGTCATGGAACTGAACAGCGAGGGACCTGGGGCACCCGCTAGGATATGCGGCGTGGTTACAATGGCTGCATGAGCGATTCAGCGGAAGTTGTGGCGCGGGCGTTTGTGGCGGCGATTAACCGGCAGGATGTGGAGGGGCTGGCGGGGTTGATGACGCCGGGGCACAGGTTTGTGGATTCGCTGGGGAATGCGGTCGAGGGCCGGGAGAAGATGCGTGCGGGGTGGGTTGGGTATTTCAGGATGGTTCCGGATTTTTCGGTTGTGGTGGAGGAAATCTATTGTGCTCAAAAGGGTAAAAATGCAGGTCCTTCGACTACGCTGCGCTCCGCTCAGGATGACAACCTTTTTTTGAGTTCCACTCAGGATGACAAGCAAAAATTACGCTCCGCTCAGGATGTGGTGGTGATGCTGGGAAGGGCGCGGGGGACGTACTGTCCCGATGATGAATCACTTCCCAGGTCCCCAAATGCGAGGGAGCTCCACCCCACGGACGAAGACCTGTCCCTTCACCCCAGCGCACAAAGATCATGCGCCGGGGACCCCGAATCCGTGGGGACCCCGGTTCTTGGCCACCCGGAATTGAAGGCGGAGAACCGGTGGGAGACGCCAGCGGCGTGGCGGGCGGTGGTGGAGGGCGGGTTGGTGGCGGAGTGGCGGGTGTATACCGATAACGAGCCGATGCGGGAGAGGATGAGAGTAGGGAATAGGGAGTAGGGAATAGGGAATAGGGAATAGTCACCCCAGCGCACAAAGATCATGCCCCTCACCCCAACGAGCAGAAATCGCTCGTTGGGGGCCCCGAGTCGCCGGGGACCCCGAAGGCACAAAAACAAAGACGTGCCGAGGATGGGGCACCGACTGTCGGGATGATGCCGGGCCGTCAGCCCCGGCATCATCCCGAAAATCTAATTTTATTTTTTGAAGCGTTCCCAGGGTTTCACCCTGCCACCCCACGGACGAAGACCTGTCCGTGGGGACCCCAGCCCTGGGCTATTATCACCGCCTCCCGCTGGGAGGCACAGAAAAGTGCATCCCTCAGGGGCTAAAGCCCGCGCTAGTTTTTATTGCGTTATCGGCACGACTAAAGCCGTGCCCTGATACAAAGCTACCTGAGTTCAGATTTGTGGTTTTCCACCCTTGCGACAGAAAGAAATCGCAAGGATGGGGCACGGTGCTTTTGTGGGTGGGGAAAATAGAAAAGCAGGTCCTTCGACTACGCTCAGGATGACAAGCTATAGATATCCCAGGTCCCCAAATGCGAGGGACTTGGGGCACCCGGCCCTGACTATAAAAAACAACAGATATAAATATCCCACCTTAACCGCAAGGAACGCGGCGAAGGTGGGGCACCCTATATCCGAATTAGGTGGGGCACCCGTATCAAATTGAGTTAACGGTTAGCGGGCGGGGGGCCGGGGTCGTCCTGCTTTTCGCTGGTGACGTTTTCGCCGGCGACGGAGATGCGCAACTGGCGGAGGAAGCTGAGGTCGTTTTGGGAGAAGGGCTGGTCGATGTTGATGCCGGCGGGGACTTCGGCGCGCGCGTCCTCTTTGGAGGAGAGGTCGTTGAGGGCGATAGAGGCTTCGAGCATGAGGAGGACATCGAAGCCGTTCTGGCGGATGTCCTGAACGACGCCGGCGATCTGCTCGTTCTCGATGACCGCCTCGTGGATGGCCTCGCCGAGTTGCTGAATGAGTTCGCGCAGACGTGATGTCACAGGCACCTCCAGGGGCGGCGGCCGGCGCGGTGGATGCGGGGGCAGCGGCATGGGACTTATCTACCATACTTCCGTTGCGGCCCGCGAGCAAGTGGGGGCGGCGGAGGCAGGCCAAAAAGCGGAGGAGCAACCTCCGCTGCTACCATCATAGCGGAATGAAGGCAGAGAATATAGGGCGCGTGCTGGGAATCGGGCTGCGAGTTGCCGGGCGGATGGCCGGACAGAAGCTGGCGGGCGGAGCGCAGGCGGCGGGCGCGCAGACGGCGGGCGGAGCGCAGGCTGGGCAAAATATACAAACTGGACAAGTTGGACGAGCTGGACGGGCTGGACGAGCTGGACAGGCGGCGGCGAGCGGGCGGGCGGCGAAACAGGCGGACGTGCGGGCGAAGGGACAGGCGGCGGGACGGACGGCGAAGGGAGTGGCGCGCGGTGTGGGAGGATTTTTGCGGCCCTTTCGTCGAGTGGGCGGCATTTTGTGGCTGGAGGTGACGGGCGCGTTCTTCTTATTGTTTGCGGTGGCCGCTGCCCTGCCCCTGTGGCGCCACCGGCCGAGCAACTTCTACGGTTCCTATGATAAGAATTTTTTGGCCGCCGCCGGGATTATGGTGGTTTTTTTCTATCTGGGCGTGAGCTCGTTCTGGCGGGCGCGGAGGCGGTGAGGGGGCGTCGCTTGCTTCCTGTTTGCCTGCCTGATCCAAAACATGAAGGCCTGGTTTGACCACGGGGCTGGTGCGTATCTATTGTAAGCAGTGCGACAGCAGCAATGAAAGGAAGAGTTATGAGTGATGCAACCGCGCCCGCCGCCACGCCGCTGAAGAAGACCGCACTGAATGCCGCGCACCGCGCGCTGAAGGCCAAGATGGTGGATTTTGGCGGATGGGATATGCCGGTGGAGTATCCAGCGAATGGCGGAGGACTGATTGCGGAACACATGGCGGTGCGCACCGGCGTGGGATTGTTCGACGTGAGCCATATGGGCGAGATTTGGTTTCGCGGAGCGGGCGCACTGGCCGCGGTGCAGCACGTGACGATGAATGACGCGTCGCGGTTGAAGGATGGGCAGGCGCAGTACTCCGCGCTGCTGACGCCGGAGGGTTGCTATGTGGATGACGTGCTGGTGCACCGGGCGAGCGAGAACGATTACCTGCTGGTGGTGAATGCAAGCAACACGGACAAAGATTTTGCGTGGATTGTGAAGCAGGTGGGGGCGTGGGCAGCGGTGCGGATTACGGACGAGTCGGCCAGTTATTCGCAATTGGCGGTGCAGGGGCCGCGGGGGCTGGAGACGCTGCAAAAGCTAACGAAGACGGGGCTGGCGGCGATCCGGAATTATTGGTTTACGTGGGGCGAGGTGGCGGGAGTGCCGGACGTGTTGATCGCGCGCTCGGGCTACACGGGCGAGGATGGCTTTGAGATTTATTTTCCGAGCGAGGTGGCGACGGCGGAGAAAGTGTGGAACGCGCTGCTGGAGTCGGGACGGGAGTTTGGTATTCGGCCGTGCGGGCTGGGAGCGCGCAACACGCTGCGACTGGAGGCGGGCATGCCGCTCTATGGGCACGAGATCAGCGACACGGTGAATGTGTTTGAGGGCGGGCTGGAGCGCTGGCTGAAGCTGGAGAAGGGCGAGTTTATTGGGCGCGAGGCGCTGCTGGCGGTGCAGGCGGCGGGCGGGCCGAAGCGGAAGCTGGTGGGGCTGGAGATGGTGGAGCGGGGGATTGCGCGGGATGGGTACGCGGTGATGTCACTGGAGGGAGAAGAGATTGGCCGGATTACTTCCGGATCACCCGCGCCGTTCTTGAAGACAAATATTGCTTTTACGATGGTGCCAGCGGCGGTGGCTGCCAGTGGCGCGGATGTGCTGGTGCAGGTGAGGGCGAATCGGGTGAGGGCGAAGCAGGTGCCGGCGCCGTTTTATAAGAGGGTGAAGAAGTAGTTTGGAGTTGTCCAGACTTCAGCATTTTCCACTACAAAATGAAGCGTTGAAATTGCCGCCACGCCAGGCGCTACAATAGAAGCATGGATACGATCCTGCGCAAGTACACGAGCTTCACTGAGATGAAGGCTGACGAATATCGCTACTGGCAGAGTCGGCCCGTGCATGAGCGGATGGACGCGGTTGAGGAGATGATCCAGTCCGCCTACGCGCTGAAAGGCTGGGAGATCAAGCCGGATGTACCAAGATTACAAAGACCTTTTGTCCGCCTTTCATGCCCATGGAGTTAGATACCTCGTTGTAGGGGCATACGCGGTTATCTATCACGCACAACCCCGCTTTACGAAGGACCTCGATCTTTTCATCAAAGCCGACCCTGCGAACGCGCAAGCGATCTACGCCGCTCTCGCTGCATTCGGCGCGCCTCTCCAGGGCATCCAGCCGGAAGACTTCGCCGAGCGCGGCAGTTTCTTTCGCTTTGGAAACGATCCGCGCTGCATCGATATTCTTCCCGATATTCCAGGCGTTGAATTTGAGGCGGCCTGGGAGCGGCGCGTTGAAGGCGTGATCGATCCGAAGAGCGGTCTTAAGGCGTATTTCATCTCCGCCCCCGATCTCATCGCGGCGAAGCTGGCTGCAGGGAGACCGCAGGATCTCGCGGACGCGGAGGCTATACGCAAGGCCGCCGAAGCTGCGACCGCCGCAACCCTCAAAAAACGACCGGAGGGGTAAGGGTGAGGTGGTTAGAAGCAGCGAGATACGATTAGGCTGGCGCTCGACTAAAGAGCGGAATCCCAACTGGCAAGTCTGATGACAAACAAACGGATGTGGGATCGGAGTTGATTCTCACACCTGCATGACTTCGGCTTCTTTTCTTTGGGAGAGCTCTTCCATGCGGCGGATCTCCTCGTCGGTCATCTTCTGGACCTCTTCGAGGGCGCGCTTCTCCTCGTCCTCGCTGATCTTCTTTTCTTTGGCCATCTTCTTGAGGGCTTCGTTGCCGTCGCGGCGGACGTTGCGGACGGCGGTGCGGTGCTCCTCGAGGATTTTGTGGAGGTGCTTGCAGACTTCGCGGCGGCGCTCCTCGGTCATGGGCGGAACGGGAACGCGCAGCACCTTGCCGTCGGAGAGGGGATTGAAGCCGAGATCGGCGACGCGGATGGACTTCTCGACCTCCTTGAGGATGTTGGGGTCATAAGGCGAGATGATGATGAGCTGCGGCTCGGGAGCGGAGAGCTGGGCGAGCTGGTTGATGGGGGTGGGCGTGCCGTAGTAGTCCACCTTGACCTGGTCGAGCATGTGTACGCTGGCGCGGCCGGTGCGGGTGGCGGCCAGGCTGGCCTGGAAGGTGGCCACGGACTGGTCCATGCGGTGGCGAAGGTCTGTGCTGAGCTGCTTGAGCGCCGGAATACCGGCCATGATCGAGACTGCCATAGGGTTCGTCCTCGCTTACATCCAAAACAATATATTAGCGAATCGGGGCGGTGGGGAGATTTGGACGGAACGAAGGATGGAGGATGCCGCATTGGGATTGCGGTGGATATGACAATCCATTATACTGTCATACAGGAGACAATCATGCCTACAAACCGCCGCTCCCGTGCATTCACCATCTCCATGCCGCCAGAGATGGCCGAGAAGGCCCAATTTCTCGCAAAGCAACAAAATCGCACCATGAGCGAGCTCATGCGCGAGGCATTCCGCGTGTACCAAAGGGACGAAATCAGCCGGATGATCGATGAAACGGCGGCCTACGCCGCAACACGCAACCCAATGGGATACACGGAAGAAGACATCCCCCGGCTGGTTAAAGAGGTTCGGGCGGAGATGCGAGCGGAGAAGGAAGCAGCCGCAGCACAGGTTCGCTCGTGATTGTCGTTATTGATGCAAACGTGTGGGTTTCGGCCCTTCAATTCGGCGGCAAGCACACAGCGCCTATTCGAGCAGTTGAGAAGGCTCTGCGTAGGGACACGCTCGCAACCTCACAGGAGATCAATGCGGAGATTCGACGCATTTTGGTAGAGAAGTTTCTGTGGTCTTCCGGAGAAACTGAGCGGTTGATCACCGCATACTTCAAGAGAGCGATCTATGTTACGATCTCCGGCTTCATCCGCGTCTGCCGCGACCCGAATGACGATATGGTTCTGGAGTGCGCGGTGCTGGCTGGCGCGCAGGTGATTGTTTCCGGCGATAAGGATCTATTGGTGATGGGTTCCTTTCGCGGAATTCGCATTGTGACGCCGGCGGAGTTCCTCGCAGAGAACGCGTAATTAACTATCAGTAATTATTACCCTCCGCGCGGTCTGCACGCACGATTTATACATCAATCTTCAGGCGATGAATATTTAAGCCAGAAGTAGCGGATCACAAAAGCGCCCACGATGATTGAGCAGGTGAGGCCCACCCAAAAGCCCCAGACAATCCCTCCCAGACCAGCAAGTCCATAGGCGTGAGGGTATGCGATTGAAAGCCACTTTATATAAATCCAAAAGGTTGTAATGCCACAAATTACAACCGTCAGCGCCATGGCCAGCAGAGTGCAGATCGTGACTAGAAACATCTTCATCATGACACCCGTAACCCGACCTTATGCTACTACCGTCAGTCCGGTGGCGGCGGCTTGTTCGTGGGCGTGGTAGCTGGAGCGGACCAGAGGGCCGGACTCGACGTGGCGGAAGCCGAGCTTGAGGGCTTTGGTTTTTAGCTCGGCGAATTCGCGGGGGGTGTAGAGTCGGGCCATGGGCAGGTGGTCGCGCGAGGGGCGCAGATATTGGCCGATGGTGAGGATGTCGCAGCCGACGGCGGCGAGATCGCGGAAGACGGCGAGCAGTTCGGAGGTCTCCTCGCCCAGGCCGACCATGACGCCCGATTTGGTGAGACCTTTGGGGTTTAGTGTTTTGGAGTAGCGCAGGAGTTCGATGGATCGTTCGTAGCGCGCGCCGGAGCGGACGGTGCGATAGAGGCGGGGCACCGTTTCGACGTTGTGGTTGAGCACCTGCGGTGCGGCAGCGACTACGACTGCAATGGCGCTTCGATCGCCCTGAAAGTCGGGGATGAGGACTTCGACGCGGCAGTTGGGGGAGAGGCGGCGAATCTCCGAGATGACCATGGCGAAGGCGCGCGCGCCGCCGAGGAGGTCGTCGTCGCGGTCGACGCTGGTGATGACGGCGTACTCCAGTCCGAGAGCGGAGACGGCCTGAGCGACGCGGCGGGGCTCGTCGAAATCGATGGGCGCGGGGCGGCCCTTGGGCACGGCACAGAATCCGCAGCGACGGGTGCAGAGATTGCCGAGCATCATGAAGGCAGCGGTTTTGTGGTGCCAGCACTCGCCGATGTTGGGGCAGTGGGCGCTCTCGCAGACGGTGTGGAGCTGGAGCGAGCGGGCGAGTTGCTTGAGGGAATGGTAGTTCTCGCCGATTGGGGCGCGGGCCTTGAGCCAGGCGGGCTTGGGCGCAGGAGTTTTGAGGGCGGGGGAGATCTGGACCAGTTCTGTCACGTATTTATTGTAGCGGGAGGCTCGTCGACCAAACTATGGATGCGGTTCTCCCCTCTTCTGCGTTTCTCAAATATCCGACTCTAGACATTTTCACAGTTTCCATGAGGCTGATTCTGTGGTTTCCCACCCATTTCACCCAGAACGTGAAATGGATGGGGCACGGAGCATCCTTACACTATCGGTGAAAATGCTCTAAATCGAAGCAATCTTTGAAGATAGGGGATTTTTGAGGTTGGCGGGCAATCTGACCATGGTCATATGACCATGGTCAGGAGTATACTGAAGCTGTCAGGAGGGTTCCGATGAAGACGATACCGATTGGCGAGTTCAAGGCCAAGTGCCTGGGAGTGATGGCCGAGATGAATGCTACCGGCCAGCCCGTTCTGGTCACGAAGCGGGGCAAGCCGTACGCGCGGGTATTGCTTCCTAACGAGCAGACGCCTGCGGAGGCTTCCGACTCGATCTTTGGTTTTATGCGGGGGACGGCGACTATTACCGGAGACATCGTCTCGTCGCCGTTCACGGATAAAGAATGGGAGCAGATGTTCAACGAGAAATGGGATCGATTTGAACAAGGGGCTGCTGAGTGATCCTGCTCGACTCCCATGTGGTGATTTGGCTCGCGCTAACTCCGGAAAAGATTTCACCGGCGGCGACTGCCGCAATCAGGGAAGTCGAATCCGCGGGAGCGCTTTCATGTATCTCCGTCATGACAATCTATGAAGTAGCAAACGCGATTCGTCTCGGTCGAATTCAGCCAATCATCCCGCATCAGGTTTTTCTCAATCGCATCAGAAGCCGGTTCAAAGTATTTCCAGTCAGCGAAATGATTGCTCAATGTGCCGCGGAGTTGCCCGCGCCCTTCCACGGCGACCCAATGGGCCGGATCATTACCGCAACCGCCATTGTGGAAGGTTGCACACTGATTACCAAAGACGAACAGATCCGCGAGGCCAATCACTGCAAAGTGATTTGGTAGCCGTATAGGGAGGAGTTGCTCATGAGGCGCTGGTTTCTGTTGCTTGGAATCACGCTTGCCGCGGGGGCGATGGCGCCTCTGTCGACGGGGCAATCGTCCTATCAACCCGCCACACCGCCAAGCAGCCGGGCATTCACCGGCACGCTCGGCCGGCATCCTGTCGTAGCCCTCACCTTTGACGATCTTCCCGCTGCGGGCAGCCTGCCGGCGGGTGATACATACTCCAGAATCGCCGCGACGCTGGTTGCCGAACTCAAGGCTAACCACCTCAAGGGCACATACGGTTTTGTGAACGCCGTGACACTGGAGAATGATCCCGACGCGCAACAGGCGATGCGCATCTGGGTCGATGCGGGGATGAAAATCGGCAATCACACATGGTCGCATCCATCGATCAACAACGGCACCGTAGAGGTTTTTGAACATAATATCGCCCTCAACGAGCCGGCGCTGACTCAGTATGCCAGCGGGAGCGACTGGCACTGGTTCCGCTATCCGTTTCTGTGGGAGGGCGAGACGCTGGAGAAGCGCCACGCGGTGCGCGCCTATCTCAGCGAACACGGCTACCGCGTGGCCCAGGTGACGCCGAGCTTTGAGGATTACGCGTGGAACGATGCTTACGGGCGCTGCGTGGCCAAGCAGGACGAGGCGGCGATTGCCTGGCTGCGGCAGAGTTACCTGGAAAACGCGGCGGAGTACATCCGGCTGGGCCGCGAAGAGGAGCACACCGCCTTCGGGCATGAGATTCCCAACGTGATGCTGCTGCACGCCACGGCTTTTACCACGCTGATGCTGCCTGAGCTGATCGACCAACTGCGCAGGGAGGGTTTTCGTTTTGCCTCGCTGGCCAAGGTGGAAAAGAACGCCGCCTACGCACAGGACCCCGACGCTGCGCTGCAGTATGGCGGCACGCTGCCCGATCAGTTCATGGACTCACGCCACCTGCCCTACCCGCCCTACAAGCCTAAGCCGACGGAGAAGTTGCAGAGTCTTTGCAAGTGAGGCTGGCACGGCTTCAGAGCATTTTCAGAGATAGTGTAATGTCAGTCAACTTTCTCGTATCCCACCCTTGCCGCAGAAAAAAGCGGAAAGGATGGGGCACGAGGCATTACAGAAACAATGAAAAGTCTCTATTGCAGCGGACACCTGATCATTTCTTAGATTCAGGCGGAGGCGGAGGCGCGGGTATCGGCGCCGGCGTCTTCAAATACTTGTTCCACCAGGCCAGCCAGCGCTGGTAACGGTCGCGAATGAAACTGGGGCGGGTGAAGCCGTGGAATTGATCGGGGTAGACGACCAGCTCGGTAGGCACGCCCAATGAACGAAGCGCCTGGTACAACTGCTCGCCGCCGAGGATGGGCACGTTGAAGTCCGCCGTGCCGCCCATGTAGAGCGTGGGCGTGTGCATGCGCTTGTCGGCTTCCAGATACGGGTAACTGAGCTTGAGATAGAGCTTGGCAGCTTTCCAGGGCGGACCGAGCTCGTAATCGTACTGCTGGATGTACTGATCGACACCATAAAAGGAGAGCGGAGCCGCGCTGCCCGCACCGCTGATGGCGGCCTTGAAACGGCCGTCGGTGGCGGTGGTGTAGTCGGTAAGGATGCCGCCGTAGCTCCAGCCGCCGATGCCGAGGCGGGCGGGGTCGGCTACACCGAGGGCGACCGCTTTGTCAACGCCGGCGAGCAGGTCTTCGACCTCCTTGTGACCCCAGTCGGCAAAGATGGACTTGGCGTAGTCCTGGCCGCGTCCGGAGCTGCCGCGGTAGTTGACATTGAGCACGGCATAGCCATTGGCCGAGAGCCATTGGTTCAGAAATTCGAAGCTGTGTTCATCCTGGCCGTTGGGGCCGCCGTGGATGAAGAGAATCATGGGGACAGGCGAGCCCGCTTTGAAGTCCGCCGGCCGGGTGAGCAGGGCATGAACATCGGCGCCGTCGCGGCTGTTGAATTGGATCTCCTCCGCGGGAACGAGGTTGAGTTCGGCTGCCAGGGCATCGTTGTGCGAGGTGAGCTTGCGCAAAGCGCCATCTTCAAGGGCGTAAATCCCGGCAGGCGCGGTGTCGCTGGTGTAGAGGACAGCGGTGTGGCCAGCGGCAGTGAACCAGGATATAACGACGCCGGGCTGGGCCAGGAGGCGCTTGGCTCCGTTGCCGGATAACTCCACCTCGGCGGGATACTGCGAACGGTCGTCGGCAACCAGATAGCCGAGCTTGTTCTCGGCGAAGAAACGGGGATCGCTGACGCCACGATCGAGCGCAGCAGCGGGATAGGAGACCTTGCCGTCGAGCGTGACAACAGCGGGGCGAGCCTGTGAATAGGCATCGAGTTCGAGTTTTGCGCCCTGGGTGTAGGCGATGGATTTGGAATCCGGCGACCAGGAAAGCGGCCCGTTGTCAGGACCGGGCCAGGTGGTGAGCTTGCGGGCGGCAGAGCCGGCTTTGGGAGCCACCACAAAGACGTCGGTGTTGTTGGTGCGGTCGGGATCGGGATCCTGGTTGCTGACAAAGGCGATCCATGCGCCATCGGGCGACCAGGCGGGGTCGGCCTCTTCAACATTTTTTGCCGTGGTGAGCTTTTCGTATTTTTTGCCGGCCAGGTCGAAGATGTAGAGCGCGTTCCAGGCGTCGTTGCGGAGGTAGCCCTGGATGTCCTGCTTGAAGTGATAACGGTCAATGACGATGGGCTTGGGCGGAGCGGGGGGCTTGCCTTCCTCGGCGTCGGGCTCGACCTTGGGATGGAGCATCAGGAGCAGCGATTTGGAGTT
>Ga0187873_1003656_pt1 | contig 10979 bp, 6 predicted proteins | sample June2016WEW_16_1_2_FD_133012 | JGI IMG/M metagenome (GOLD analysis project Ga0187873, IMG submission 133012) | Peatland microbial communities from SPRUCE experiment site at the Marcell Experimental Forest, Minnesota, USA - June2016WEW_16_100 | ecosystem: Environmental > Terrestrial > Soil >... | reverse complement strand
TGGGGAGGATATTGACCTGGTCACGATTCTGGGGGAGAGCTTGTGGCCTGTCAAGGCCGATCCGGGGCAACTCGAACAGGTGCTTTTGAATCTGGCGGTCAACGCGCGCGATGCCATGCCCAACGGCGGCGTATTAACCATCGAGACGGCGAACGTGGAAATGGACAGCACTTCTGCGCAGACCCACTTTCCTCTCTCGCCGGGCCCCTATGTTCTGCTGGCGTTTAGTGACACCGGCATGGGGATGGATGCCGAAACACAAGCCCGCATTTTTGACCCATTCTTTACCACGAAGGAGAAGGGAAAAGGCACCGGCCTGGGGTTGGCAACGGTCTACGGCATCGTCAAGCAGAGCGGGGGATACATTTGGGTATATAGCGAAGTGGGGAAGGGGACTACCTTCAAGATTTACTTGCCTCGAACCGAGGAAGAGGTTGATGAGTCGGGCCCCGGGCAAAGCGGAGTCAAGGCCCAACAAGGGACAGAGACGCTCTTGCTCGCGGAGGATGAAGAGGCAGTCCGGGCGCTGGTGCGAAATGTCTTGAAGGAGAAAGGTTATAGAGTCCTGGAAGCCAGCCGCGGTGAAGAAGCACTTGAACTCGCGGAACAGTATTGGGGGCCGATTGATATGCTGGTGACCGACGTGGTTATGCCGCAGATGAGTGGGCGCGAACTCGCCCGCCGTCTCGTTAACTTGCACCCGCAGATCAAAGTGCTGTACATCTCGGGTTACGCGGACAACGCGGACTGGTATCAAGGCGGGCTGGATTCCGGTGTGGCATTCCTGCAAAAGCCTTTTTCTTCCGAGGTGCTGGCTCGCAAGGTGCGAGAGGTATTGGACGGTCCTCCCCATGGGCGTTCCTAACAGCTCGCGGCAGCGGGCGTCCCGTAAGGCTACTTAGCCTAGGGGAGTAAGCCTTGCGGACGCAGACCAACAGACGATCATCATTGAGCCCCGGAGGGGCGCGAGAATTTAGCCCAGGGGCGTAAGCCCTGGGAACAAGGACCAACCAACAAACTTCATTCAGCCCGCCGCGGCGGGCGACATCTTTTAGCCCATGGCGGGAGCCATGGGACCGAATCCCCAGCAACCGCGTTTCAGCCCGCTTCAGCGGGCGACATCATTAGAGACCATCCTTGTCGAATTTCACCCCGTGCCTTTTGAGCAAGACAGCAACCTCTTCTTCGTAAGTCAGCTTGCGATGATGCGCTTCCTGGTTTCACGGAATGGAAAAACCCCCTCACCCGCCCTCCTCCGTCGGGCACCCTCTCCCCAAGGGAGAGGGCTGTCGTTCCCGGTGCGCGTTGGAGTTAGGAAAACCGCCCTCTCCCTTGGGGAGAGGGTGGCCCGCTGCCGGCGCTTTCACCAGCCGGAGCGGGCCGGGTGAGGGGTTAGTTGGGAGTAGCCCGAAGCCCAGAGCGAAGCAATTGTCAGGCGCACTGTTCCCTTACGGCGCAGGTTTGGTCGAAACGACTTCAATCTAACGGATTGGAACGGAACAGTGCCCCTCAATCTGCGAATCCGGGTTTAAGGTGCCCCATGATCCCTCCCATATAGGCAAACAATTCTTCCTTGATTGCAGTCGTTAAGAGGGGCCGGCGGTCTTTGGTGCTGAAAATGGCGTGAATGATCAAGCTGCTGTACGTGTGTGGCATTCGTTCCTCTTGGGTCCGGTTGATGTCGCCCCTGGCGGGGCTTACGGTTTCTTAGCCATCCCTCATCCCCATCCCGCGAGGCGGGATGGGCTATCCCGCCTTGCGGGACGCCCGCTGTGCGGGCTGGGCCCATTTTGCTTTATCCGGCGGGAGTTCTTGTTTTCTTGTTCTCATCTGTGTTTATCCGCGTCAATCGGTGGCGGGGAAAAGAAAAAGCGGGTTGGGCCTCACGGCCCAACCCGCCAGAGAGTTCCTGTTGTGGAAGGGCGGTCTCGGAACCGCCCCTTGTGTGGAACTCAGAAGGAAACCCGCAAGCCAAGCTGGATCTGCCGCGTGTATTGGCCGTTCACCACGTTGAACTGGGAGTTGACCACACCGAAGTCGGGCTGATCCAGCAGGTCGAGGCAAGGACTGTTCCAGCATGGATCGGCCCATTCCATGTGGTTGAGCGCGTTGAACATCTGCGCGTAGAATTGGATGCCCACGCGCTCCGTGATCCGAGTCTCCTTGGTCAAACCGAGGTCCAGATTCCAGCGCGAAAATCCCCGCAGATTGCCCGAAGCATAGCTCCGGTTGTCGATACCCGGCAGGATCGGCCGGAACGAGTTATACACCTGAGTCGCATTATTCCCGAACATGTTAACTCCCGGTCCGCCGTTGGCAACGTCGCCGGTCCAGCCCGTGACTCCGTCGCTCGTAATGCCGAAGTGGGGAGAGTTGCTGAGCTTCGCGGTGTTAGTCATGGGTACGGCCCCGCCGCATAATTCAGCGAAGCCTGCGCCGAACTCCTGGCAGGAACCGGTTAAAAACGGCATCGGCAGGCCGGTCCCGAAAGTGAAGATGGGCGAGATGGACCAGCCACCGATGATTCTGCTCAGCACCGGGTTTGCGCTCGACCAGTGCATGCCTTTGCCGAAGGGGAGTTGGTACGTACCGGCGATGTTAACGGTGGCTTTCCGGTCCCAAGTCTGCGGTCCGTAGTCGGTACGGAGGTTCCAAGGATTGGTCGAGTCGGCTTCGGTATATTCCTGGTTAATGGAATAAGTACCCAGGCTGTGGCCATAAGTGAGGTTGCCATTCATCGTCAAGCCATGTGAAACCCGCTTTTGCAGCGAAACGACCAGGGCCTGATAGTTGGAGAAGCCGTTGGTCGTGTCCGCTAGAGCAAGATTGGTCTGGGTGCTCGAGAGGAGGGCGGGGCCGAACACGAACGAGCTGTCCATGTCACTCCACATACTGGTTACCGAGTTGGTGAGAATGTTGCCCGCCTCTTGAGAGGCGACGGCGGCCGTGCAATTCGCGAAGCCGCCGCAGTAGGGGCTGCCCGCCAGGGCCGCCTCGAAGAAGGGCTGCGGGCTTAGCGCGGCTGGGCTCGATTGGCCCGGCAGCGGTTTGCCCGACAGGTTGGACCAAAGGTTGGCGTAAGCTTGGGCGAAGGTCTGCCCGTTCACCTTGGTCATCCAGGGGACAGAATTCAAGTCGAGGCCCTGGTAGAGGTGCTTAGCCCACCGGCCCACGTAGCCTACTTCCAGGATCATATCACCTTTCAACTGCCGCTGGATACTCAAGTCGATCTGGTCCGAGCTTCCTGGCCGGAAGTTGTAGCCCAACGATTCAGCGAGAGGCGTATAGGGGGCGTTAACGCCCGGCTGGACCGGGCTCGCCAGGGTTTGCGTAATGGCCGGGAAGGGCGCGACGTTCCCATCCACCCTGATCCTGAACGCATTGGTCGGGTCCACACCGCTCGCTCCCAGGCACTGGCCGGAGGTCGAGGCCCCATAACACGATACGGGCTGTAGGAAGCCATCGCCCAACGTAGGGCCGGCAATCTGGTCTATAGCGTTGATCCGGTCGTAAAAACGACCGTACCCCCCACGGATCACCGTGGACTTACCGCCAAACAGCTTGCCCAGCCAGCCCTCGTTAATGTTGGGGTTCCATGCCAGAGAAAAGCGCGGGCCGAAACCCCCATAGAAGGGAGCGTACGGATATTTCATCCCGGCGCCCACGGACCCGATCGGTGAGAATCCGACCACAGGGCTGTAATTCTGCCCGTTCTGCGCGGCTGCCAGGCGGTTGGCCAGATAATTCTCTGGCGTAATAATGCTGCCGGCAGAGTCTACCTCAATATCGTGCTCGCCATTTAGTTCGTAGGGCGGCATCTGCACGCTCCAGTTGAGACCATAGCTGAGGGTGAGACTGGGCTTGATTTTCCAGGCGTCGCTGAAGTAGAGGCTGTAATTATCATCTATGTTGAAACTGCGCAAAGGCGTACCGAGAGGATTCAGCGTCAGGTCCTTCCCAGTGCGGGTGGCAACAACCGACTCTTGACCAACTATGCCCAGCAACTCGCCATACCAGCTCTTCCAGGTACTGAGCTGGCTGTCGGGAAGGCAGTTGGAGGAAAGGGCCCCGGCGCACGGCTGCGGCAGGTATTGCGGGTTCATTACCACGCTGCTGCTGTTGGAAAGTTGATAGACGAGCTGGGTCAGCCCTCCCACCACGTTGTCGTACCGGTCGAAGTGCATCCAAATGTGGTGTGCTTCGCCCCCGAACTGGAAGAGGTGGGTGCCCCTGATCCAACTCAGCGTGTCGCGGTAGTCAAAATCGTGCGCGACCCAGAGCCGGGCGCGGGCATTCTGGGTGTCAATGTTCATGGGGATCAGGGCGGTTGAAGCGGACTCGCCGAATTCCATCGCCCCCGGAATGCCCGAAATCTGGGGCAGAGCGCCCGCCCGGCGCCACTGCCAGAAGTTCCGGTTGAAGCTGAAGTGGAAGTCGTTGGTCAGGCTGGGCGAGACTGTAGTGTTGAGCCCTGTCACCAACATACGCGGCTGATTTGGCATGCTGGAAGCTGAGGCGGGTTGACCCTTCGTGTCGCCCGTCAGCAGGCCTCCGTAGTCCACCTGGTGGGTGTTAGGATTGTCCTCCCTCCACATGCGGTAACTGGTAAACCACCGAAACTTCGGCCCGAAGTCGTGGTCGAGTCGCACCACCCCGAAGTCGTCCCTGAGCGGGTAGCGCAAATTGCCGCGATAGCCGAAGGTGTTCAAGCGGTCTCCATAATGCATGTCGTTAGGCTCGGGCATGTATTGGGACCACATCTGGGTCGCTACCGGGTTGAGCCCGATGCCGCGCGGATCGCAAGGCAGCCCGCCGCTGGGCCCGCATTGAGTGGAAGTCTTCATGTCATACTGCACGGGGTTACCGTCAGCGTCTTTGAGTTGCAGGATGCCTGCCCGCAGCATGTCCGACGGTACAGCGGTCTCAATCGGGCCTGAGCGGGGGTAACGCTGGCCTTCATAATTCATGAAAAAGTAGGTCTTGCCACCACCCCAGGGGCGCGGCAGCAGCGGACCGCCCAAGGAGCCGCCAAAGCGGTTATAATGTGACACGGGCTTCGGATCGCCAACGAAGTTGTTGTACCAATCGTTGGAGTTCAAGTCACTTGACTGATAGTAATCATAGGCCGCGCCGTGGAACTGGTTGGTGCCGTGCTTGGTGACCACCATCACTTCGCCGCCGGTGGACGAGCTGAAGTCGGCGGTCATATTGTTGGTGTTGACCTTGAACTCCTCGACGCTCTCCAGTGGCGTCGGAACCACCCCGCGGCCGGCGCTGAATGTGCCGCCGTAGGCAGAGCCGTAACCGTTGTCACCCTCAAGAACGCTGGTGTTGCTGCCGCCGTCCACCATGAAGGTGTTCTCGTCGCTCATGGCGCCGGCGATCTGGCCGCCCGTTTCGTTGGTTCCCGGGTCTCCACCGTAAGTCGGCGCGGCGGTGGGTAGAAAGTAAAGTAAACCCGAGACGTCACGGTCCCCGCTGGGCATGTTGAGCATCCCGGCACCCGAGAGGCTCACGCCCATGGTGGAGTTCAGCGTTTGCAGCTCCGCGCCGACAGTGGCACGGACTTCTACGATTTCCGTAGCTGCCCCCACTTCAAGCGAAAAGTCGAATGTAAAATCCTTACCTACTTCCAATTTCGCGTTCGTAATCGCGGCTTTGCGGAAACCCTTCGCTTGCGCGGTGACGGTGTAAAACCCGACCCTAACGCCACTGAATTGATACCGGCCGGACTTGTTAGTTTGCGTCGAGTACGCTTGATTCGTCGAGGTCTCGATCAGCCCAACATCGGCTCCTGGCACCACGGCGCCCGACGGGTCGGTGACGGTTCCGGTCACATTGGCCGTCCCCAGAGTTTGCGCCGGAGCAGAGACCGCAGCGACAGTCAGCATGAACAAAGATGCAAGAATAATTCCCAACTTTCGCATCATCTATACCCTCCTGTAGGATTCATCCACACGACGCTTGAGATGAGGCTGGCAAGCCTCCAGTGGATCGAAGTTTCAATTGATTCTTGTTCGAGGGCGAGGAGTGAACGTAAGTCTCGTTGATGGCAACCGCCCATAGCCTTTACCGCAACGTAGGCCGCCAGACCGTTGCGTCCCTTGAATCTATACTCTCCCAGGCGCTTCCGACTACCCTAACCCAACGCCCCCCCATATAATAGGGGAATCCTTGTTACCGCTTCCCTCTACCATTGTCAAGATGTTTTTACCACATCTGTTGGGAAGAATTGAGATCCAAGACTCTCCTCATGGGTCTCAAGTGCAATCAAGCCCCAGGACAGGGCGACATTTTGCCCTGCCTCGAGTACGCTGCTCCCAGCACCAATCTTCCGTGCAAGCAATCAAGATTCCAAAGCAGTCACAGCACCTAAGCACATGATTGTGTTAGTGATAGTGTCTCCGGCCGAGTTTCACACTGCGCCAGAGAATCCCAAAAAAAGAATATCTATACAAAAAACTGTAGTCCATCCCAAACTTCGGAGCTTCTTTCGCTGGGTGTTGGTGTCATTTGGGACGGGACCCCTTTCGAAACGCCGGTCATTCCCACGAAAGCGGGAATCCCGTCCGTCGACAGCGCATTTCCGAAGGTTTGCCGAGTAGATTCCTGCCCTTCGGCAAGCTCAGGGCAAGCTTTTCGCGGGAATGACTGCGGCTTGCAACGCCCATGTCTCGCAAATGACAGCAGTACCTTCCGCTGAGCTTGCTTGCAGCGTGCCTCGCTCACGAAGCTGATGGGCCTGGGAGTTTCAGGTCCCCAGAATGCCCGACGAGGAGATGCCGCTAGAGTCCGTCGCTTTTTCATTGCAGGCACCTACTTGCTCTCTCTCTGCCGGTACCACCCGACTCACAAACGGCTTTACGCCGCCATCATTTACTCCACGCCCAAACGAAATGTCAAGTATAAAATGACGGGACTTTCCCATAGTTTTCTGCATGTTGCTTTCCGCCCACTGCCTACTGGTAGCTCAAGCAGACGGTCGTATTAACGCGAGGCACTTGTTCGCAAATCTGAAAGTCTGCACCAGTACCCTGCCTGAGGTTTGGGGCTTTTGTCGTGCTCCCCACCTACCACCTACCACCTACCACCTACCGCCTTAGATGTTATTTCGCTGGAAGCTTATAGCTAACTGAAAAGCCACCAGGGCCGGGATTCTCAAGGGTAGTTTTTAGCTGCGGGTTAGTCTGAACAGCTCTAATAAAATCGGTGAGCTCTTCCCTGAGGTCGGTGACGTTATGCGCCACGATGACACCTCCCGGTCTGACGATGGGGATGACCAGGTTGAGGTATTTCACGTAGTCCTGTTTCCAAGCGTCAATAAAGACGAAGTCATAAGGGCCGCGGAGTTTGGGAACTTCCTCGAGCGCATCGCCCAGTTTTAGTGTGATGACGGAATCCAAGCCTGCCGCTCGGAAATTAGCCTGGGCAAGCTTTGCCCGGCCCTCGTCAATTTCCATGGTCAGCAGATGGCCGCGCTCCTTGCGCAGGCCCATCGCTATCCAAATCGAGGAATAGCCGTTCGAGGTGCCGATTTCCAACCCCTCCTTGGCGTGGACTTTTTCTGCCAAGGCGCGCAGGAACGCGCCTTCATCGGCATTGACATTCCAAAGGTTTCCTTCGTTCTGGCGCATCCATTTCAAGCGCTCCAGGGCGCGTGCGTCGGCGCCACCTTGCGCGGGCGCGTTCTTGGGGAAGGCAAAGAGAGAAAGCGCGGTCAAGAGCAGTTGGATACCTATGATCTTGAATGGGGCATTCGACATAGTCATTCCTTTTCGAGAAAAGTCTGCTTGCCAGATGCGAACGGCGGACAGCGTCCCACGCATTTCGACAACCAGCCGGTGCTTTAGGGCGAGGAACGCTTGCGGCGACGCCGACGGAGGAGTTTGAAGCATTTTGGGTTTTCTGGCAAGAGCCTGGAGAAGAACAGAAGGCAGAAGGCAGAAGGCAGAAAGCAGAAGGCGCGAGGGAGTGGGCAATCCAAAATCCAAAATCCAAAATCTAAAATCTAAAATCCACAATCGCCCCACTCCCCGGCGCCGCTTTTCAATGATTCAATGACTCAGTGAATCAATCACTCAATGCTCTTGAACCCCCAGTCCCCAGCACCTAGCCCCCAGCCCCCAGTCCTTAGGCTTGGTGCTGGCTAGAGGTGTGGAAAGTCAGTTTGGCAGTCATTGCCGAACGTGAACGAATTAACAGTCAATCCAGGCTTGGTAGGCGTCAAGGTTACGGTGTGGGCGCCGAAGGCAGGGTTCTGCACCAGATAGTACATGCGCGGTTCCCGCACTTCGATGTAGGAATGACCTTGTGAGTCAAACTTCACGTCTACGCCTTTATCGGCGGCGGTCAAATCCTTGCCGTCCTGTTGAACAAAGACAGAGGAGGGGTGTCCATGGGAAACGTTTATGACGGCATACAGTTCGCGCGCGTGATAGCGCATGAGGAGCTCATCCGGTGCAGCGTCGGCGCCGCTCCTCTTGCCACGATAAATCATTCCGTTTTTGTCGGTTTCCCACCGGCCGGAAACTGCCGCCTGGCCGTCACTAAGGTTGGCCGGAAGCTCATAGCGGATGGTTTTCCCTTTGTGGTAACCCTCTCGATTGCTGAGTATGCCCCTGCCGTCCCAGTCGCCCACATACATCTCTTGGGTAGGGGATCCGCAGGAAGGGGCGAAGGCATTAGGTTCTGGTGCGATCGTATAGTTTGATGGAAACTTCAGTCCCGGATGTGCTTCCAGAAGGAAGCGCTGGATGGCGTGTTCAAACGCAGCGTCGCCGCCTTCGCCGTCCTTGTGAAAACGGACCACTCCCCTTGAGTCCACGAGGAACCGGCTGGGCCAGGATTGGTTACGATATGCTTGCCAAAGCCGAAAATTCGGGTCCACAAAGACCGGGTAGGGCAAACCAAACCGCTTCACGGCGGTCCGGACGTTCGCGGCGTGATAGGCGATGTCGAACTCGGGATCATGCGCCCCGATGATCTCGAATCCGTACTTATGGTAGCGTTCAAACCACTTCTTGTTTTGTTCAAAAGTCCGTATGCAGTTGATGCAGGTGTACTCCCAGAAGTCGATGAGCACTACTTTCCCTGCAAGCTGGCGCATGGTAAGAGGCATTGAGTTAATCCACGTGGAGCTTGCCAGATTGTCGTCAGGAAGCGGGGAGCTGATCCCTGGAGCGCCGGGCAGATTCTGGTTAGGAGGCGGTGGGCTAATCGAAGCAGAGCTGGCAAGATCGTTGCCGTGATCGGGGAAATCAGGCGCTTTGAAGTTCGTGGGGGTCAAGGCTTGTTCTTCAGGGGCTTGAGTCAGCCCCACCCTGGGGAAAGCAAAAAGGACCAAGGGAAAAACTGCCACCAAAAAGATTGTGCGTCTCAATGCCCCTCCTTGCCATTTTGAATGGCACGACTCACTTGCAGGTTTCTGATACTCAGCGAGGTCTTGAACCTCGAACCGACGACGCAGCCTTTCGCAGCGCTTGTTCACCACAGAGAAACGAGAAAGCAGAAATCAGAAGCTGGATATAAGCAGGCTTGTTTTCTAATTTCTGATTTCTAGTTTAATTGCCCCCTGCCCCCTTAACTATTCTCTCACAAGGCCATCCTGTCGCAAGGACCTTCTGTCTCTTGCTATTTCTTAGGGAAAGAGGTCTCTTATTGGCGGCTCTTTTAGGATGGGATATGCGCTATTTCAGGAGAATTACACGCCGGAAGTTCATCCAGGTGACGACTGCTGCAGCCGCCGGCTCAATGGTGTGTTGCACTAACAAGAAAAGTCCGTGGCGGTATTTTACGATCGAGGAAGGGCAGACGGTGGCCGCGATTTGCGAGCGCATAATTCCTGCCGATCAAGATCCGGGGGCGACGGAGGCCGGTGTGGTGAACTTCATTGTCTTGCAGCTCATGGGTCCCTACAAGCGCCACCGTGCCAGCTACCGTCAGGGGATTAGAGGCGTCGAGCAAGCGAGCCTCGAGATGTTTGGACATCGGTTCAAAGAGTTGAGCCCGGAAAGACAAGACGACGTCTTGAAGGAGCTCGAACGGGGTGGGGCGGTGGGAGAAGCCTGGAAGGATCTCTCATCGAAAGATTTCTTCTCCCTCATTCTCAGCCATACGATGCAAGGCTTTTACGGGGACCCTCGGCACGGTGGAAACCGCGAGCGAGTGAGCTGGAAAATGCTGGGTTTGCCTTACCCACCTATTCGCGGTCGCCTGCACTATGATTTGACGAAACCCGAGAAGTCGTCATCCAGCTAGAGGCACCGTGGCATCCGGCAGCGCCGCGAGTCGCTGGCCGGGTCCGAGGCCAGCCTCAAAACGGCGACTGCAAGCACTTGGAATCCAATCCAGGCCTTAAGGACAGATGGATCAAATGGCTCTGAGACATGTTAATGCGGTGGTGGTGGGCGCGGGCGCCGGGGGCGGCATTGCGGCGAAAGAGCTTGCAGAAGCGGGGTTGAGCGTGGTCCTGCTGGAGCGTGGGAAGTGGTACTCGGCGTTCGACTGCCGAAAAGATGATCTCCGCAATCAGCGCACCTCAGTTCTCGGTTGTGGCTTTGGCCCCGACGACGAGCGCTACCGTCGCGTGGTAGTGGATGCCAAGGGCAATGAGCGGTCCGTATTGCCGAGCGAAGGTGTATACGGCAATAACGCCGCTTGCGTAGGTGGTGGCACGTATAGCTATGGAGCGATGGCATGGCGTTATATGGAGAAAGACTTCCGCATGCGCTCGACCTACGGCGCTGTGGAGGGTAGTACTCTGGAAGACTGGCCCATCAATTACGCGGACCTCGAGCCATTCTATGAGAAAGCCGAATGGGAAATCGGCGTTTCAGGAGATGACTCCAAGAATCCCTTCCGCGCCCCACGCAAAAAGTCTTTGCCGATGCCTCCCCTTTCACCCAGCCGCGAACATGAGATTTTGAAACCTGCAGCCGAGCGGCTGGGCCTGCATCCTTTTGATATCCCCATGCTACGGA
>Ga0187873_1003653_pt1 | contig 10982 bp, 9 predicted proteins | sample June2016WEW_16_1_2_FD_133012 | JGI IMG/M metagenome (GOLD analysis project Ga0187873, IMG submission 133012) | Peatland microbial communities from SPRUCE experiment site at the Marcell Experimental Forest, Minnesota, USA - June2016WEW_16_100 | ecosystem: Environmental > Terrestrial > Soil >... | reverse complement strand
GTGGCGCGATGCGGCCCACAAGGTATTAGCCGCCGAGGCCATGCGAGTCTCCGCTCCGGAGGTTGCCGCGTTGGGCTGCGTGGATGAGATCGTCGCCGAGCCGCCGCAAGGCATTCACACCGATCGCGAGGCGGGCACGGGGCTGTTGGGCGTTGTACTCAAAAAGCATCTGGCCGAACTGAAGGCGCAGCCGATTGACGCCCTGGTGGCCGCGCGCCAGGCGAAGTTTCGCAACATTGCGCAGTTCTATTCGGAAGGTTAAGTGTCCATGAGCTTAATCCCGCCAACACCAAGCCGCTTCCGCGCGTATATGCGATTTATTCTCGCCGTGCTGTGGTTTTTCCTGGCGCGGGCGATGGCTCGGCACGAGGCGCTGGGGCTGGCTGAGGAGCAATCGCGGCCGCTGGTCGAGCAGGCCATCTTCCTCGCTCTGCTGCTTGCGGGCTATGCAGGCATGGGATTCGCGCTCGACGGCCAGCTTCATCCGTTGAAAGAGCAGGGGTTGCCACGGCGAGTTGGCTGGTCTGCCGAAGCGGGTTTGGGCCTGGCCGTGGGTTGGGCGCTGGCTGTGGCATGCGTCCTCCCCATGGTCGTGGGCGGCGGCATTGCCATAGTGCTCATCCTGGGACATTCGGCCTGGGGATGGCTGCTGGCTGACGCCGTGTTCTTCGCACTGGTTGCGCTGGCAGAAGAGATTGCCTTTCGCGGCTACGGATTTCAGCGCTTCGAGCAATCCGTGGGCCAGTTGGGCGCGGCGCTGGGCTATGCGGCTTTCTATGCCATTATGCAGGCACTTCAGCCTGGGTCAAGCCACTCGAGCGTTGCCGTATCCATCGTGTTAAGTCTTGTTCTTTCTACAGCATACTTGCGCACACGCGCTCTCTGGCTGAGCTGGGGAATCAACTTCGCCTGGAAGGCCAGCCGCGCATTGATCTTTGGGCTTGCCATCAGCGGCGACAATAGCCACTCGCCCGTAGTGCAGGGCAATCCGATGGGGCAGTTCTGGCTCACCGGCGGAGGCTTCGGCCTGGACGGCAGTTGGATGGCGTTCGTTGTCCTGCTCGCCGCCCTGCCGGTGATCTATCGCCTCACGCGTGAATTGGACTATCGCTGGAATGCGCCGGTGATCGTGCCAGCGGGCATTCCCGTGGACCTGAGCTCTGTGGCAAAGGGTCAGCATGAGGCTGCGATGGTCACAGCTGCTCCTGCCGATTCCGGCTTGGTGCAAATTCTGCCGGCTGCTGCGCCGCCGGCAACTTCAGATCCGCCATCGGTGAAATAAAACTACTCCGGGTCGACGTTCCTCTTGCCGCTGATTTCGTCGATGCGAATCTCCACCACCGCGCATTCGGCGGCGTGGCTCTCCTCCACTGGCTGAAACGGCTTGCCGGCAGCGTATCTTGCCACCAGCAGATTCAGAATGGCAGACTTTTCCGCGCCATCAGGGATTACACGCGCAACGCCAAAAGCCAGCACCGAGGTATAACGGGTGGAACAGGCGCAGGGACGATCATTGGAGACCGTGATCTTTTCAACCTTGCTAACTTCAAAGCAGACACGGCTGTTCTCGGCGATATTGTCCAGCTTCCGCCCTGTCAACTTGCTGTGAAAGTAGATTTTTCCTTCGCGGAAGAGATAGTTGAGCGGAGTGATGTACGGCTCACCGGCGGCGTTGCAGGTGGCCAAACGGCCCTCGGTCTGTGCGGCAAGAAACTCACAGGCATCGTTTTCACTCATCCAGCGAATAGACATTCCAGACAAGCCTCCACTACTTCCAGTCTATCCGTTCACCAGAAAGCGCCTTGATGTAAAATGGATAAAGCGAGTCAGGCTACCTTCTTGAGAAGCGAGCATCCGACCGCGCCGTTGAAGCCGCGTGCAAACGTGTGAGCAGAGACACCCCAAAGAAGGAGAACTACCGAAAGATGGCCAAGACCGCAAAAATCGCTCATCGCGAGAAAGTAATGGACACGACGAAGTCGACCGACTGTCCCAAGTGCAAAAAGCCGACGCGCATCGTCAAGCGCGTGAAGGACCGCGAGCGCGGCGTTCCCGGCGGCGTTTACATCTCGTGTTCAGCTTGCGATTTCTACGAGAAGCTCTAAGCGCCCCTTGAAGTTTGGAGTCAGAAAACAGCACGGCAATCGCCGGGCTTTTTCGCGTTCAACCCACTCAGGGTAATTTTCTGCAAGGCGTTTTCAACAACCAGATCACAAAAGCGGAAATAATCTGCAAAGGCATGGATTGTGTTTTTGCGAGGAATATCCCCGGATATTGTTGATTCCAGGAAAGTTAATAATTATCTGCAAAGGCAATTTCTGCATTTTTACGCGGGTGTTTTTCGGAAGTTGTTGATTCCGAGCAGGTTCGTAATTATCTGCAAGGTTTCAACAACTTTATTTATTTTTTTGAGGGGGGAGGGGGTACCCCGTTTTCAGTGGACAGTGAACAGTGGACAGTGATCAGCAACTGCCCGAGAGTGTGGTCCTTGTTCATGTTTTGATTGTGCGCCAATGGAGGGTAATTATCTGCAAAAGGCAGCTTCTTGCTGCCAGTTTCCAGCTTTTAGCTTGAGATGCGATGGGGTGGAACGAATCTCGCTTCTGACCTACGGCAAGGGGACTGGCCCCTTCGACAAAAGGCAGACGCAGGTCCTTCGGCTTCGCTCAGGAGGCTTTCGGCAGAGCGGATAGATCGGTCTTCATTCCACGCCAAGGCCTGGTGGAAAGAATTGAGATTGTTGTGTGGGTATATCGGTGAATGCTAGCCGACATATCGGGACTAATCCAATGGTATGCCAGGGAGATACCTTTCAAGTCGAGAACTAACCATCTGAGTGGTACAGATTTTCCGGGCCCTTCACACGCGTGCTCTTCCTTGACCAAGTTTCACCTTAACATGGTCATTTGGCACGAAACTGCCTAGGCGTTAATCCCGTCAAGCGGCGGAATGTGTGTCGAAAATTCGCCACATCGCTAAAACCGAGCAGTTCAGCAATATCTTCTGTGCTCAAAGCGGTCGTCTGCAAGTATTCTTTCGCCAATTTACTACGTACTTCGTCACAGATATGCGCGAAAGACGTATCTTCAAGCTTCAGCCTTCTGTGGAGCGTCCGCACTGTCATACCGAGCCCTTGAGCAACGAATTCCATCGTTGGGGCATGTCCAGGGCTAGTGGCGATGATATCGTTGACCTTCGAAGCGATTCCAGTCTTACTCGAGGCCTCGCTCAGAATTCGTTCGCATGTCTGCTGAAGAATCCTGTAAGTTAACCCGAACGCCATTGGCGGCTTAAGGGTAAGTATCGATCGCGGGTAAGCGAGCTTTGAAGCTGGTTGGTTAAAGGCGCATTCACATCCAAGATATCGCCGATATAACGCAATGTGTCTGGGCGAGGAAAACTGGAATGATGCGCTTAAAGGGACGGCCGCCGTTTCCCCTAGTACATCTTTCAAATGAACGACATGCTGAGCGAACTGCTGCTCAAGCAAGAATAGCCTCAAGTCATCAGATTGTTGAGAGACAAGTCGATCGTCGAATATCCATGTCGCATGGCCATTCTCTTCCTGCCACGATATGGAAATGATTGGCGTTGCGAGTTGATGATATTTAACTGCCGAATTGAAGAAATCGCGGACTGTCAGGCTGCAAACAAGTGCAAATCCATACATACCGTAAGCGGAAAGATGAATTTGACTCCCAACCCGAAACGGAATCTCGGGATTATTGCAAAGGCGGATTGCGTTACGACATACCGTCAGGTATTGGCTGACAGATGTCAGCGTCTCGGGTCGAGAAAGACTGTCGGTACAAAGGCCCGTTCCCTTGAGACTGAGCTCCGCCGGTATGCCCTCTTTGCGTAAGACCGCAACAAGAGTGACAAGCTTGTACGGTGCATATCGTTTATCGTGCCATATTGCTAAATCCATCGGCGACCTAGTTCCGGTTGTCCGGAGTTCACATTTCTATGTCCGGTCGGAACCTCCCGCCCTGTATTTTACGCGATTAGGATTCAGTTTGGAATAAGCAACTAGCTTTCATGGGTCTGGAGGCGCTGTATCAGATGGGCATACGGGTAGCCATTATTGGCGCGGGTTTAATGGGGCACGGAATCGCGCAAGTGTTCGCTACAGCAGGTCACGACGTAGTGATTGTCGATATAGATGACAAGGTCCTGAGCACAGTGCCTGACCGAATTTCAGCGAGTCTTGCTGAACTCGGAATTGAGTCTGGGCCAGTTCTCGGCCGCATCAAATTGAACGGATCCGTAAAGAATGCTGTGCGCGACTGCAGTGTCGTCATTGAGGCTGCGACCGAGACACTGGATTTAAAGCGGACGCTCTTTAAAGAGATCGCAGGGGCGGCTCCTGCTACCGCCCTTCTGGCGAGTAACACGTCCACGATTCCAATCACAGAAATTGGTCGAAATCTGCCTGATAATGCGCGAAGTCGACTCGCCGGATTACATTGGTGGTACCCAGCCGCTCTCATCCCCCTTGTTGAGGTGATTGCAACGGATTCTCTGGCCCCTGAGTATTTCGATCGCGCCTTTCAGTTGATGTTATCCATCGGCAAGGAACCAGTACGGGTTAATCGAGACATTCCCGGCTTCATAGGAAACAGACTGTTGCACGCATTATGCCGGGAAGCGCTGTCGCTGGTGAACTCGGGGATCTGTGACGCAGAAACCATCGATAAAGTGATCAAGCTCAGTTTTGGCAGGCGTTTTTCGGTTCTGGGTCCCATGGAGGGTATCGATCTAATCGGGCTTGAATTGGTACGGAGTGTTCACAGGATGTTGTTCCCATCTTTGGAAAACTCCCGCAAGGCATCTCCTCTTCTTGACCGGCTCATCGACCGGCACGACCTTGGAATGCGAACCGGTGCAGGACTCAGAAAATGGACTCCGGAACAGATCGCAGAAGCCAAGAGCCACTTATCAACCCATCTGCTTACACTGGCCCGAAATAGAAAGGGTTAGCGCTGCTCTTCCGAGACCAGGACTGCCATCAGGAGCGCATCTTCGATACCGCGATTTACCCATGCATGGTTGGTTCCGCGCTGCACTACCGCATCAAATGGCTTCAAATCGTGCTCGGTCTTGTCTAGAACTAGGGTGATCGTGCCCGAAAGAAGAATGATGTAGTCGGTGGAAGGCGTCTTGTGCATCCCCGGGTCGCGCCTGACATCTGGCTGAGCGTCGGCGGCATCCATCGCATGGAACAAGTCAGACCATAGCTTTTGTTGCTCTGCTGTCGACAAGTGAGCCGTCTTCGACGCCGGCGGGATCTGGAAATAGCGGAAAACGGTACCGCCTTTGGGCCGGTATAGCTTTCTGGATTGCAGGCCCAGGTCATCCATCGATGATTGATTGGGCAAATCCGGACCCGTCATCCAGATCTCAGTCAGCCCGCCAATCACATTCTCCGCTGGTCCATCTGCAAGCCCATAGGATTTCCCATGCTCGTCATTTCTGGTAATAATGCGGCGAATCGGCCTGATCATCCGGCCTCCCTTTCTTCAGAGCGGCTAAGAGGAATAAGTATAAAACCCCTTGCCCGTCTTGCGCCCGTGCCAGCCGGCGTTAACCATGCGAATCAGCAACGGACAGGGACGGTACTTCGGATCGCCAGTTTCCTCGACCAGAACGCGCATAATGTCGAGGCAGACATCCAAGCCGATGAAGTCCACCAACGTTAAGGGCCCCATCAGGTGAGCCATCCCAAGCTTGAAGACGGCATCGACACCCTCTGGCGTCGCGACACCTTCCATCACGGTAAAGATTGCCTCGTTCAGAAGTGGCATCAGCACGCGATTGGATACAAAGCCTGCTGAGTCATTCACCTGCACGGGTGTTTTCCCTAACTGCTGTACAAGCGCAAGAATGGTTTGCGTCGTTTCCTCTGAAGTTTGCATGCCACGCACGACATCAACCAGCGCCATCATAGGGACAGGATTGAAGAAGTGCATCCCAATCAACATATCGGGCCGGAACGTCGCAGCCACCAATTTGGTGATTGAAATTGACGAGGTGTTCGAAGCAAGAATCACGCTTTGAGGCAGGATGCAATCCAATTTAGCCAAGAGGCTACGTTTTGCGTCGTATTTCTCATTAATCGCCTCGGTCACAAGCGAAAAGCGTACCAGGTCATCAAGGCTTCTGGTTGTGATGATGCGGCTCAAAGCCCTCTTTTGGTTTTCCTCTGTGATAGCGCCGCGGCTGAGCTCACGCCCGAGGTTCTTCGTGATGGTAGCCAGGGCACGTTCCACGGCGCCATCTGCCGAGTCGCACAAATCGACCGAAAAACCACTGCGGGCGATAACGTGGGCTATTCCGGATCCCATTGTGCCCGCCCCGACCACTCCAATTCGCAATTCAACATTAACTGAATTAAGAGCCATATTGCAGCCTCGTTTTCTCCTGCCGGATAACAGCTTTTTACAATCGCCAACATTGCGGGCGCTTTTCGGAATAAAGTGATTTGATTCCAATGTGCCGCTCAGACAAATCCGACTTGATCTGCGCCCTTCGAACTGAGTATCATCCTTCTTTCTGCCGGAGACGCTAGTTCCACTGAGAGTTATTTCAGGATATGGCGGATCTTTCTCACGTGTACTGCGGTGCTCGTAGCCTTGACACCCTGGCGAGCCTCAGGAGTTGCTGCTCAGCGGGGTTCGACCGTCACTGCTTGCATTGCGCCTGCTGAGGCGGGAGTTTCGGCGAGACTAAGCCGACGTTCCAATTCCACGGCAAATCTCCGCTCGCTCGACGCCTGCAAACGACCTCCTCAACCAGCGCATACATCCCAGGCAACAAGCTACTTGAAGGATGAGGCGCATCCGTTATATCCATGTATGCGCCTGTTGATCCGAAAGCCGGCCAGTCGGGCTCATTCTCGGCTGTTGGACGGCCGGTGCGAGCAAACGAAGTCCAATAGCCAATCATCGCATCGGAAAGCCGCTTCTCTTCCTTGGTTTTTGGGATTTTGGGCCAAAGCGGCGGCGTTTCATTGAACGTACCGAAGACATAGGGCACCTCGCTTGCGTGAAATCCGTGCAGACCAACGGCCTCCTCGGCGGGGTAGCCGTGATCATAATAGTAGAGGAAAGACGGCACCCCCAGTGCAGCCTGTTTCTTGGCGAGACGTACCGCCGTCCATCCATAGAAAGCATCTCGCGTTGTAGCCAGTACACTCTCCTCCAGATTGGTAGCAGGATAGAGTCGCAGGAATTTGTCCGCGAGATCTCCATACTGGTCGCGAATAATCTTTTCGTATTCGGCGGCACTCGCTGGCGTGGGCGGGGCGAGAATCATCAACGAACGGATTTCGCCGCTGTTAGAGCCTGCAAGCAGCGGTACCGGCGCTTGTTCGCCGCGGTCAAATACGTCTACCGCCTGGCGTGGCATTACATGTCCGTCAATCGTTCCCCATGGCGTATACCCGGTCGCAGGCGCGGCGATGCTCAGCATGCGCGCATCCATGGCTCGCAATGCCGCGATGTTCGGCGCATGAAGGGCGGCAGCGAGCGCCACACCGCTTTCCTCGGCGGATGGCATCCCGAAACGACGCTCTTTGAGTTCGGGCGTCGTAATCATGTATGCGCTTTGCGAGATCGCCTTCGAAAAAAGGCCGCGAGCGGCAGGCGCTGTCAGCAGGTACATGACGCTCTCAGCACCAGCGGATTCCCCCGCGATGGTCACATTCGAAGGGTCGCCGCCGAAAGCGCGAATATTGCGGTGAACCCATTGCAGAGCTTCAATTTGGTCCAACAGGCCATAATTTCCGGATATTCCAAGCGGCGACTCTTTGCTTAGCTCGGGATGCGCAAGCCAACCCAGGACACCCACTCGATAGTTGATCGTGACAACGACGATACCTCTGGCGGCCATCTGGGCGCCGTTGTACATTGGATCCCCGCCGAATCCCGTAAGGAGAGAGCCTCCGTGTATCCATACAAGGACCGGTGCATCGCGCACTGCGGTGGGAGTCCAAATATTCAGCGTCAGGCAATCCTCACTCATCGGCCTTGGAGCGCGAACATAGACATACGAAAGTGTGGGCTCGGGCTGGAAACATGCTGGCCCGAAATCTGTTGCTTTTCTGACGCTAGTCCAGCGCGGCATGGGACTGGGTGGTCTCCAGCGCAGCGAGCCAACTGGGGGCAACGCGTAAGGGACCCCCTTGAATACATGCAGATCGCCTTCGGTCAGCCCCACCACATCGCCGGCAGGGGCCTTTACGATCAGGTGGTGTTGAGCGAAATTCGAAGGCGGCAAAACGATACAGGCCGCCATTGCGGACGAGAGTAACAAGCGAGTAAATGAGATCATCGGACCATTTCTCCAACTGTACGGCATTCGTTTCGAAGTGCCCGCGCCAACGCCAGAAATAGTAACACCGCCAAGACGTAGAACGACGCGAGCAGATAAAGTTCGATCTGTAAGGAGAGGTACGGGTGGCTTGAAGCTTCTTCCCGATAACTGGATACTGCCAGAGCACTCAGGCGAAGTGGACATTTTCTGGGCCTTTCAGTTGCAACATCTCCCTTACTTCAGAGGGTGTGGCGATCTCTAGGGAGAGTTGTTCAAGAATGTTACGAATCTTTCTGACCTGCCCGGCGTTACTTGTCGCCTTGACGCCGGGAGTGATATAGAGGTTGTCTTCCAGCCCCACTCGCACATTTGCTCCCAGGATGGCTCCCATGGTGAGCAGGGACATCTGGTGGCGTCCCGCGCCCAACATTGAAAGGTGATAGGTATCTCGCCCGAATAAGCGGTCCGCCGTTGCTTTCATTACGAAGAGATTTTCCGGGTCCGGACCGATTCCGCCGAGGATTCCGAAAACCGCCTGAATATAGAGCGGCGGCTTGATGATGTTGCGATCGACGAAGTATGCGAGATTGTAAAGGTGCCCGACGTCGTAGCACTCGAGTTCGAATCGAGTGCCGCTTTCTCCAAGATTACCAAGAATGTATTCGATATCAGCGAAGGTATTCTTGAAGACACAGTCTTTCATGCCCTCGACCTTCGGCTTCTCCCAGTCATAACGCCATTTCGTGATCCGGTCGGCTACGGGATGAATGGAAAAGCTCATTGATCCCATGTTCAGCGAACACATCTCGGGTTTGGCCTGTAGAGGATAAGCCAGTCGTTGCTCTATCCTCATATCGGAACTGCCGCCAGTCGTGACATTAATGATCGCGCTTGTACGTTCTGCTAGAACAGGACAAATCTTCCGGAAGTGCGCCGGATCTCCCGAGGGCCTGCCTGCCTCGGGCTCTCTCGCGTGAATATGGAGAATCGTGGCCCCGGCCTCGGCAGCCTCAACGGCGCTGTCAACGATCTGGGATGGGGTGATGGGAAGATACTCTGACATGGTTGGAGTGTGGACAGAACCAGTAATAGCACAGGAAATGATTATTTTACGATTACTTATGGCCATTTTCGGTCTCGATAGGATCAATTACCGAATCATGATAAGAAGTGGACAACAAGACATGACAGGTTCACAGCGGACGTTTTAATGTGGTTTGAAGACATTGCGGCAGGGGAATTCCGGGAGCGAATCAATTTCGGAGCTTAAGACCGAAAGTGCGCCCGGGTGCTAAACGATCGGACTCTTTATCAAGTCACTCGATAGAAAGAAGTTTGTACGAGGCAACAGCGGCCCTTTCCTCATATGGTTTGAGAACGCTAGCTCGCCGGCGTCTCTCTTGATGGCGTGTGTCCGTAGATAACCTGAAAATGTCCACTCAGGACCTACCGTGTCCTGCATTTGTTTTCTTACTATTGCCCATCGTTTTTTGCGGCCGGATTCGGAGCGGCCAGATTCGAACAGGAGAAAACAGATGCGTTACTCGCAACAAATGCAACCCGCTCGCAAACAAATTGTCTCGTCCTGCCGCAGCGCATTCGCGGCGTTCGTTTTGTGCGTACTATTTACAGCCTGTGGGCTGCTATACGCGCAGACAGGCGCAACAGGCGCCATTAGCGGTACGGTCACGGACCCCTCCGGCGCCATAGTAGTGGGTGCTCAGGTCACGATCACGAATGTTGCCACGGGCGACGCGCGGACCCTACAAACCAACGACCACGGATTCTATGTCGCCTCCCTGCTGCCGCCAGGGCAGTACACGGTTGAAATCACGAAAAAAGGTTTCAAGACAGCCTCGCTGCCTGAGGTGCAGGTGATCGTGGCCGAGACCAAGTCACTCAGCATTGGATTGCAACCCGGCGCGGTGACCGAAACGGTAACCGTGGCTACTTCAAGCGTTCAGTTGCAGACCGAGTCGAGTGATATGGGACGTGTGACGGATTCTCAGATGATCGAGAATCTGCCCTTGGCTGCGCGAAATTATACGCAGATCATCGGCTTGAATCCGGGCGTCTCGCAAGAGCTCAACAACGCAGGAACGCTCGGAAAAGGCGGCGGCACAAAGGGCGGAGTTCCCTCAGGCGGGAGCATCATCAGCCAGGGAGCTACTTCGAATGATAATAACTTTCAAATCAATGGTCTTCCGGCCAACGATATCGTGAGCGCATGGATTTACTCCGCGGGCATTCCGGTCCCCAATCCCGACACTATCCAGGAATTCAAAGTTCAGACGGCGCAGTACGATGCCACACAGGGCCGCAATGCCGGGGCAGTTGTCAATGTGGTTACGAAAACCGGGACCAACGAATACCACGCAACGCTGTGGGAGTACTTCAGGAACGAAGTTCTCAACGCCAATGACTGGTTTGCAAAAAACCAGGGCCAACCACGTCCCGTTCTGCGGCAGAATCAATATGGCTTAACCGCGGCCGGTCCTGTGATCAAGAACAAGATACTGGCCTTCGGTTCCTGGCAGGGTACCAAACAGCTCAATGCCTTGGATCCCGCCAATCACAAACTCGACTATCTACCCCCTCTCACCGACGACCGATCAATCGCGGGATTGGGAGCGGCATTCGCAGGCGACGTCAGCGGCTATGGCTCATGG